>ORJL011207941.1_pt1 | contig 16876 bp, 11 predicted proteins | sample 1779941 | NCBI WGS metagenome assembly ORJL01 (sample SAMEA104232317, study PRJEB22302) | groundwater metagenome | biome: forest; feature: aquifer; material: groundwater | place: USA | collected 2011-08-07 | depth 5.8 m | reverse complement strand
TTCCGCGCCATACGAGCATTTTCGTCAACTCGTTTGGTCCACATTACTTCCCCTTCACCCGGGAGCAACCCCACCAGATGTTCGTCCGTCCTTATCAATAACTGGAGGTTCTCCAAGGAGTCCATTCTCTGTTGAATGTTTGCTATGACAGGGGCAGTCGCCCTCATCAACTGCTCGATGTTATTCTCAAGTTGCTCTTTCTCCGCCTCGGTAGCCTCTGACGATTGCCTCTCCTCCAATTCCGCCAATGTTCTATTTGCTTTGAGTACCTTGGCAACCATGGCGCTGCTTGCATCTATCTCCCGCAGAGTATCGGCAAAGGTTCGCCGCCGATGGATGACCTGCTGCAAGAAGAAGTCAAGATTCCTTACGGCCTTTAGCGATCCACCGCCGCGTCCAAGCGAGACAACCGGCTTCCTCGACAAAACGTTTCCCATGGTCCCCGACCGAGTAATCAGCAACAGGACCTCTTGTTCTTTGTTGATCTGTTCGTTGACCCGCCTAAGATACTCGCACGCAGCCGCATCAATGCCGTTTGCGTAGGTCCGCCTAGGCCGAGACCTTTCAAGACTCTGGAACCATTCCGATAACGTCGTTAGAACGTCGGCGTGGCTGATAGGAAGTTCCGGCCAGTATTCGCGCAGTCCTTTGACAAGGTTTCTCTCGAACAGTTTCCGGATTTGATTTCCACCTTCCCTTACGCCGGACGTCACAGCGACCCAGAGGTCTTTGTAGTTCTTCTTGGCATAATCAATGACATAGTCCTGATCATCTGGCGTGACTTGGTTTCGGTCGAACCTCTCAATGATATCCTTGATTTCTGCCGAGTGACCCGTCGCGCCAAAAAGACCTCTGTTCACGCGTGTCAGCAGTTGCAGTTGTCGGTCCAGCACGAATGCCCTGGTTTGTACCTGGCGCATTGTGTCCCGCAACTCTGTTGCGTACGGGGGAAGCAAGACCAACGCCCGGCCGGGAGTGCGGTGAGTCAGGGAATGAAATACAAACGTGAGAGCAGTCTGCTGCCGCTTAAAGGCCTCTTCCTTGGATTGACCTGGTACCTGAATTGAGACGGCTATGTCTGCGAGAGGATAAGCATACGGGAAGATCTCCGAGAAATCTACGGCGTAGTGGAACTTAACGTTCTTTTGGCGAAGCTCTACGTCTTTGCGCAGCAAATCCAAACATGACGAAAGGTCAGAGGCCCGCTGCTGATACTGTTCGAACTTCGTGCGCGTGTCGTCATCGGCCATCTGCTCACCTCCCGTTCTGCTTAGGGAACCAGCTCAGACTTCGAGAGCGTCACAATTTCCTCATCGCTAGGCCATTCCTCGATGCTATGTCGAACAAGCTCAAGCTGCGTATCAACGGGCACTTGACTAATGTCCATCTCGACGAACACAGGAGGCTCACCCGTGTCTGAACCTGCTTTTCGCAGAGTGACCCCCTGTTTCCCGGTCCTGTCTCCAGAGCCACCGCCGGAATTCAGCAAACACGCATAGCCAATCCTGTTCAAAGCCAAGAGCAGCGTACCTTTCTCAGGTCCTGACATGCGCTGCGCCGCGGTGAAAAGACTGTGCGCGAAGAAGTCGAATGTAAGCGTTGAAACCAGGTCATTCAACGCTACGTGAAGATCAAACTCATGAGGCGCCGCTGCCGCGTGTTTTACTATGGCCGGCAGAAACTCTATGCCGTTGCCACGGTTCTTGTCAATCAAGGCCTGAAAACACACAAGTGCATATCTGCTGTCGCTCAAGCTGCTTTGGCAAAGCGCTCCGCCCGCCTTGCCTCGTATACCGAGACCCGCGATGACTCTTAGGGTTCTGAGGTGGAGGTCCTCTCCGTCGCCTACCCGCCCTTTGAAATCTCCCGTGTTTGCCCACCAGACGAGACGATTGTACGCGCCGCCGACTTCAAGGTACCCAACGATGTCCAGAAGTTTGGCGAAGAACTCGTCTCCATGTTTCTTCTCTTTCCATTCCCACACAAGCTTGACCAGCACCTTCTCGAGCCTCTTGCGGAATTTCGAGCTCTTCGAGCTTTCACCAAGCTGAATGATCAGGTCACATATGGTCAACTCGCCTCGGCATACCAACGGCGTGGTTAGGCCGTATGCAAGCGCATCTTCGAGCCAAAGTAGCAACCTGCTGGCAGGCTGTCTTTCAAGCCATGCCAACTGGTCATCGAACTCCACATAACGCCTGGACGGACTCATTTGCCTCCCTTGTTGATGCGAAGCAGCCGGTCGTAGACGGGTTTCGGCGGGTCGTGGTTAACAGGACCAATCGGGCGCAGGTCGTACGAGGATCCCATGTCGCACGAGACATGCACTGCTTGGGACATGCCGACATCGAGCGAAGACATGTCCACAGCTCTGCCCCATCCTTTCTCGTCCGGAGCAGGACGAAACCACACGTCATCCCCCGCATCAATTGCCGTCGGAACAGCCACGCAAATACTGTGGCAGAAACTGTGTGGGCACTTCACCTCAACGAGCACATCATTGCGTCTGTACTGAGACAGGCCGAGACGGTCCCTTACCTGAAGACCGCGTTCCACTGCATCATACCGTAGGACTACTTCCTCAACCTCTTCCGACTTCGTGACCCAGCCAAAGAAGGGGCTCTTACCACACAGTGTTCCTCGAAGCTTCTCTGCGGTGATTGATCCACCCTCCACGTTCCTTAACAACTTGCGTTCGCCGCGACGGTTGGATGGGTAGCCCAAGTGGCAGCCATAATACTTCAGTAATTGCCGTGCAGAAAGGATCCTCGAACACCGGTCGTCACGAGATGGATGAGCGACACCTGCGACGCAAAACTGCTTCGGCTCCCCATCCCGACTTTCCATAAGGAGTTGCCCAGGGTCCAAGGGAATCCCACGTGCCGCGACTCTCTTGCCCAGCGCTTCTAGGAATTCTGCTAAAGTTTCAGAGCGGAGATTGCCGATCTCCGCCTCGCGTTCCAAGCTTGCCGTAATGCATCTGCCGGATGGTTCCCGGTTCATCGCGTCAATCCATTTCTTCACCTCTTTCCGATGGGGTACCTTCTGTTCCAATATCTCCTCAAGCATCATTCTACACTCCACCACGAGGGACATTTGTTCCCGGCAGCAAGTTGGCTCATTAGAATCAAATCGAGTCTGTGCCGCCCGCGCCAACGAGAGCGCAGTTCAGAGAATCTCCAGCGTCGAACTCTGCCATCGCACCTTCCGAGCAACCCCGGCTGCAGAAGCGCATGCATTTCAAGCCGGAGGTTAGCAGTATTCTAGCTCCCGTTGACTTCTCCGTCAAGTGCCCGTGTTGCGCCCAGAATCCAGCGCGGAGGGTATCTCATAGTTTTGAGGCGGCATGTAGGAGATTTCGCACGCATGCGGTTGATTTCGTGCGGCCACCCAAACCTCGCTTCACCTATCTGCGTTGCACCCGCCCTACATTTTCCGAGTAGTAACTGCTTTGAAGCGGCGGACGACGTCCATCACGGCTCTTTCGATGGGGATCCGCTCGATGCTGGAGGCCCCGAGAAAGCCGACGGCGTCGCTATTCTGGTAGAGGTACTCGGTGTCCTCGGGGCCGGCGAAGGGGCCGCCGTGGGCCAGCGGGATGATGCGGGGATTGATGGCCTTGCTGGCCGCTACGATGCTGTTCACCATTTGGACGGCCTCTTCTTTGGCCTTGGCCTTGAAGCTGGTAGTGCCGCCGGTGGTCGTCCCGGCGTGAGGGACGATGCAATCAACGCCTGCCTCCACCATCTGCCGGGCATCCTCGACATTGAACACATAGGCCATGGTGAAGATGTCCATCTGATGGGCGATACGCATCATCTCGACCTCCCGGGAGAAGCCCAGCCCCACGGACTCGCGGACGGCCCGCTTCTCCTCCCCATAGTACGTGGCTATGGTGGGATAGTTGATCAAGCCGCAGTAGCCCGCCTCCAGGTAGCGGTTGATGAGCTTGCTCAGGTCCCAGAATCGGGGGTCCAGGGCATCAATACCGCCGATGATGGGAGTGTCCTTGACCACGTTGTCTATCTCAGGGAACAGCGCCAGGACGTCGTTGTTGGGGTCGCCCAGGGTGGTGGTGGGCAGCCCCATGAGTCGCGATTTGCTGGTGCAGGCGGTCATGATGATGTCGGCGCCGCCCATCTCGGCGCACTTGGCGATCAGCCCGTTGCCGCAGCAAGCGACGAGTACCGGCTTGCCGGTGGCTATGGCCTTGCCTAGTCTGTTCAGGATTTCTTGTCTACGAAACGGTTTGCCCATCGGTTAACGTACTCCTTACCCAGAAAACGACCTTCATGGTGCCATTCTCGCGAAAGCGGGAATCCAGGCGCGCTGCTGTCGACACGCTTTGCCCGTTTCGTGGATTCCGGCTCGGAGGCCGGAATGGCATTTTCATCCTTCGTCGTGCCCCGACCGTGTCGTGGTCTGGCACATCTCATCGTACACTTGGGCAACAGCTTCCGCGAATGGCGCGTCGTTGACGTGTGCTTCGACCTCCCGGTACAGGATGCCGGGCTTCAGCTTCCTCCTCAATTCCGAGGCGAAGCCAGCATCGGCCTCCGGGTCGTAGAAGGCCTCGCCTTCCCTGTCCATCTCGGAGAAGCCCCTGCGAGGGATGACCACCGCCACGGGGCCGGTGGAACGGTTGGCCCTATCTGCGATGACGGACGCCAGGGCGGCCAGGTCCTCCTTCGTGGTGCGGATGCCGGTGACGTAGGGGTTGTGGATGTATGTCTTCCGTTTCCTGTATTTGGCTGGGAGTTCGCTCTCGGGCACCCGGAGGATGATCATGTCCAGGCCGCCGGGCACGATGACCTGGGGGAGGCCTTTGAGCACGGCCGCCTCCAACCTCGGCCGGGGTCCTACGCTGTCCGGGTCGGCCAGCGCCCTCGCCATCTCATAGAGGGTGAAGTCTACGATGCCGTCCAGGGCGCCCTCCCGCACCAGCTGGTCCAGGAAGTAGGTGTCCACGTGAAAGACCACGGTATCGTAGCCCCGGGCTTCCAGGCAGGATTGCAGCTTCATTACTCCCGGCGTGGTCACGCCCGCGGCGGTGATCCCTATCAGCGAGCGGGTCTTCTTCTCGAAGGACGGCGCCTCGACCATCCCAGCGATGGCGCCGGCGGCGCGGGCGAGGGTCCTCTTGGCTATAGGGTTGAGCCCCATGATGTCGGTGGGGCTGAGCATGATGGTCATGTCGGCTTCACCTATGGCGCCGGGATACAGATGGGTGACGAGCAGAAGCTTGGGCACGGATAGCGGCAGGGACTTCATGGCTTTGATGGCCAGCGACATCCCCATGGAGCCGCCCAGGGCGAACAGAGCGTGAAGCCTGCCCTGGGAATAGAGGCGTTGGACGATGAGAGCCGTGCCCTCCGTCATCACCTCAAACATGGCAGGCCGGTCATTGTCGGCGATGAGGCTCTCCAGGCTCCGACCGCCGGCCCTGGCGACTTCGTCCCGGCCTATGTCTGCGCTGATGCGGGGCTGGCCCAGAATGCCATCATCTACGACGATGGTCTGGTATCCCTTCCTGGCGAGCTCGTCCCGGACGAACCCCAGTTCCAGGCCCTTGGTGTCCAGCGTCCCCAGGAGGACGATGGTCTTTGCTTGGATCGCTTCCACGGAAATAGGGGGGTGTCCTTTCAGGCAGAGTTATTTCGGTCCGCGCCGAAAGCCATCATAGTATCGGCGAGGGGCGCAGTCAACATGGCCCCATTTTGACAGGCTACAGATCCGGTGCTAGACTGCTGCCATGCTGGGACTTGCGTAAGTTGTGCAGGTGGTTTAAGAAGTGGGAAGACAAATCCAGATTGCGATGACGTCCGTTGATGAAGAGGAATTCCTCGCTTTTCTGAGAGAATCCGCTGACATCGCCATCTTCGGTTCGTTCACCCAGGCCCCCGATGACCTTTGGGTCGATGGATTCAGCCCCGAGTTGATGGGCCACTGGACATACCATATCTGGAACAAAGCGTATCTTTGGTGGCCCGAGTACGGTAGGACGTACAAGGCAGAGAATCCGGACCACAGGAACTTCTTCTATGTCTCCAATTCGAATGATGCGCCGGTGATTGAATTCGGCCGTTCAGATGTTGCAAGAAGGAAGTACGGGAGGATCTATTGGAGCAAATACTTTGCAGCTCCACGGGGGCTGGACTACGATGTTGATTCGTTCGGCAAGTGGTTTGACAAGATCGTCCGGTGGGTCCGAAAGAACGGACGAAAGGATCATGACGACTACTATAGTCCGTATTTCCTGCCCGATGCCTGGCAGTTGTACAAGTCAACATCCGTACAAGGTCCGTAATCCGTGGATTGTGCAGACCGAGGGTAGCCCCCATGTCATTGCGAGGAGCGCAGCGACGAAGCAATCCCACACGGCGCAGCCGAGATTGCTTCGCTGCGCTCGCAATGACAAGAGGATCCGTGGATAGTCTGGAGCAACCCACCAGGCGTGCGCTCTGAAGCCCGACTCACGGATTACGGCTGGCCCCGTATCTCGTGACGTGCCGGCGCGTTGACCCATTCCAGGGGCATGGCTATACTGTAGACACAATGGTGAGGAACATGCTGTTGTCTGGAGCTACCCTCATCTCACTGCACTAGCTCCGTCTAATACCTGTCGCCACGCATTCATCGGACAGGCCGTATCCTCTGCCTCAGTTCTACGATATATATCAGTGAACGGCTCTAATCCGGAGGCAGCGGACTCAATGATATGCGTGTCGGCCAGAGCGGAGAGGACTGACCTACGCAACGCAGCGCCGGGAGGGGCTGTTCTGGTGATGGATGAAATAGTCCTAATCCAAAAAGCGAAGGAATTCGACTCAGATGCCTGGACTGAGATATATCATCGCTATTATCGCCGGATATACCACTACCTCTGGCGGAACCTGGGCGACCGGGATCTGGCGGAGGACATGGCAGCTTCAGTATTCCTGGGAGCCACGGAGAAGATCGGGAGCTTCACATACAGGGGGATCCCGCTTTCGGCGTGGTTGTATCGCATCGCTCACAACATGGTCATAGACCACTACCGCAGGGCCAAAGCAAGTACTTTGCCTCTTTCGGAAGACCTTGCGGGTGAAGGTGACGAGACGGCGGAAGAAGGGGAGAGGCTGGTGGAGAGGAAGAGCCTCCTACTGGCGATCGATGAGCTCACCGAGGACCAACGGCAGGTCATCATCCTGAAGTTCCTCGAAGGCATGAGCAACACCGAGATAGCCCGAATAGTCAACAAGCCCGAGGGGGCGGTCAAGTCTTTGCAGCATCGTGCTCTGGCTTCGCTGAGGCGGGTGATGGGGGGAGAGCGGGGTGAGTAGCGAGCTGGACACGGTCTTGGACGAGTGTCTGCGCCAGATCAGGAGCGGCCAAGCCGACATCGAAACATGTCTGGGCAGATACCCGCAATATGCGCAGGAGCTCGGTGGGTTGCTCCGAACCGCCGAGCTCCTGCGGGCTGGGACAGCGCCGGAACCAAGGCCGGAAGCTGTGCTCAGAGGGGAGCGACGACTGGTCGACGTGCTTGCCCAAAAGCGCGCCGGCCGGGCACACAACGGTTGGGACAGGGTGTCTGTAGTAAGGCAGCTTGGACGGTCGGTAGGCCGTCTGGGCAAGCTGCCGTCTTGGCCGTTGGGGCGGCCGCTGGCCGCTTCCGCCGTTACGGTCACGTTGCTGCTAGCGCTGGGCATCGGGGCGGTCGCCGCCTCCGGCAGTAGCTTGCCCGGCGACCTTCTATATCCGGTCAAGCGCGCCACGGAGAGCGTGCGTTTAACCTTGTCCCTCTCAGACAGCGGCAGGGCGGGGTTGCAGATGGCCCTGGCCGAGCGGCGCATTCAGGAGCTATCGGAGATAGGGAGCACTGGACAGGCAGAGCAGCTCGCCATGCTGGCATCCGAGGTGACGGAGGGCCTGAAGCAGGCCGATCTGGGGACAAGGCTGGCTTCGAGCAGCCAGAGCACAAGCAAACTGGAGGCCAGCGCCAGCAAACAGTTGGCGGCCCTGGAGGTTAGCCTGGCAGAAGCCCCCGACGAGGTCAAGCCAGTAGTAGCCGAGGCCCTAGCGGTAGCCGGCGCGGAATATGGCGCTGCTGTAGAGGCGGCGGCCAAGAAGTCGGCTCCGCCTCTGATGGCCTGGGCAGGGGTCGGCACTATTCAAGTCAGGGCGAGCGATCCCCCGCCTCCGCCTGTTGATAGTGTGCTGGTGGTGGTGGGCAAGGTCGAGGCGCAGCGCGTTGCCGGGGGCGAGACCCAGTGGGTCACCATCGTTGACAAGCCGGTGAGCTTCGACTTGCTCAAGATCGCCCAGGTGCAGAAGCTCCTGGGCAGCCGGCAGGTGCCCGAAGGCACCTACACCCAAGTGCGATTCATCATTACCAGCGCCAAGGTTGTGGCGGGAGGCCAAGAGCACGCCGTCTCGGTGCCCGGGGAGGCACTGAAGCTTGTCAGGCCGTTCCAGGTCAGGCAGGGCGAGGTGACGCTGGTCGTCCTTGATTTCGATGGGAGCAAGTCGCTGATTGTCACCGACGAAGGTCGGTTCAAGCTTCGGCCAGCCTTGAAGCTCCTGGTGCCGTCGGATGTCAGGTTGGCGGACGCGGGCAGAGACAAGAGGAAGACCGCATCCGCTCCCCAGAATGAACCTGGCGCGGCCTTGGCCGCGAGCTCCGGCGTGAAGGAGACCAGGGTAGAGATAGAGGGCACGGTCGAAGCGGTGGGAGTCAGCCAACTGGTCGTAGGCGGACAGACGGTGGCCGTGGATGACCGTACGCAGTGGAAGGCGGCCCCGGGGATCGGCGAATCAGCCGAGATTCTGGCGGTGGTGCGGCCCGACGGGTCCTTCCTGGCCAAGGTGATCGAGGCGCAGGAGGACGCGGAAGCGGGGGATCCCGATGATATGGACAGCGACGACGATAGGGAGGGAGATGGGGAGAAGGTAGCTACCGTGGCGCCTACGCCGACTCCGCATCTGCCTTCGCCGACCCCGGGGCCTTCCCTGGTTGCCGGTGGAGGTGGGGGTGGGGAGGGGACAGCGGTCGCGCCTTCGCCCACTGCGACCCCGCGCCCTCCCTCTCCCACGCCCAAGCCGCGCGACGGCGACGACGATAGGGACGGGGAGCGGGCGAAGACGCCCACACCCAGCCCAACGCAGCATGCTCCCTCTCCGACTCCCACGCCTGCCCGGTCCGATGGCGGCGAGGAGGACGACGACAAAGCGCCGTCTCCGACTCCGACCGCCACGCCGCGTCCCGTTCAACCTTCGCCGACTGCGGCGCCTACGCCTACGCCTACGCCGAGCGAAGGGCAATTTGTAGAGATAGACGGCGTCATTCAGGACTTGTCTTTGGGACAGTGGATCATAGTCAATGGCAAGAAGGTGTTGCTGAATAGCGACACACACATCGAGGGGAAATTGGGGGTTGGCGTCGCCTGCGAGGTGATGGCCATAGTCCGAGAGGACGGAACGCTCGTCGCGGTTGAGGTGGAGGTGGAGGGGAGTGAGGGGATGGCTGCACCTGTGCCCACGCCCGCCGCGACGCCAACCCCATTACAGGCAGCAGTCCCGACGGCAACACCGACGCCGTTGCCTACAGGCACACCGACGCCGACGTCTATCCGGAGCGGCGCTACCCTCTATACTACGTACTGCGAGGGTTGTCACGGCGCAGCTTCCAACTCCAATGTCGCAGGCAAGGCAGCTACTGAAACAAGGTTGGCGGTGAGGACTGGGCCTGGCTCGATGCCTGAGTACGGCAGCTCGATCATTGGTAGCGCCGAGTTAGATGGCTTGGCTAGCTATGTGGCAGGTCTGCCGTGATTGGCGCTGCGTTGATGGAGCGGACCACGCGTTGCCTCTGCCTCCAGTCGAGGGAACGGCGATACCAGGGACTGTTCAGTCAGAGGGCGCTGAGGGGCAACGCCTGTGGTGTCCGACACGGAGGCCAGCACCACGACAGCGATGGTGAGGTCTGCCATACCCCAGGATTGGCACCGGGGCATCAACATGGCCCACCGGCCACTTCGACTCTCACTGGGCCCCCTATTTTGGGCAAAATATTACTACATTACGTAGTTCTTACCGCAGTGGCACGTGTTCTTAAGACCGCCCGTGCTACCCTGGTGCCAACGCCTTGTGCCCAGGCCGGACGCGAAGCTGTGTCGTCCGGTCCGAGTCTCTGCTGCCCACAAGGCGACAAAGTAATACGGGAGGTCTGGTGAAATGGGGATCCTGCGTGGCTATCGCTCCAAGACTCTGGTAGTGCTGCTGTCCATGGGTCTGCTGGCTGTTGTGGCTGCCTTTGCCACCACGGCCATGGCCGACGAGAGGCACGGGTCGCGCGACGACGGGTCGCGTTCCCGGCTATCTAGCAGAACGGTCGAGTTGGAGGGCGTTATCCAGGACTTGCTTGTCGGCCAATGGCTGGTGGTCGAGGGTAGGAAGGCCCTGATAGATGGCAGCACCGAAATCGAAGGAGAGTTGACCATCGGCGCCGAGGCCGAAGTCAAGGCAAGTGTTATTTGGGGCGGCATTCTCCTGGCAAGAGAGATTGAGGTAGAGGAAGGCGAGAACGGAGGCCCTCCCGGGCCGGCTCCGCTGCCCACGCCCACGCCTGTGCCTACGGCCACCCCACGTCCTGCGCCCACCGCCACGCCGACTCGCGCGCCGACGGCAACGCCAACTCCGCGGCCCACTGCCACGCCTACGCGGGTCCCCACTGCCACGCCGACCCGAATGCCGACGGCCACACCGACCCCGGCGCCTACGGCCACGCCGACTCCGGCGCCGACAGCTACACCCATTCCTGTGCCCACTGCCACGCCGACCCGTGTGCCGACGGCCACACCCATTCCTGTGCCTACAGCCACGCCGACGCCTGCGCCGACGGCTACGCCGACGCCTGCGCCGACGGCTACGCCGACGCCTGCGCCGACGGCTACGCCCATTCCTGTGCCTACAGCCACGCCGACTCCGGCGCCGACAGCTACACCCATTCCTGTGCCCACTGCCACGCCGACCCGTGTGCCGACGGCCACACCGACGCCTGCGCCTACGGCCACACCTACCCCGGCGCCAACGGCTACACCCATCCCGGCAAGGACGGGTGCCGTTATTTACTCAACTTATTGCTCCGGCTGCCACGGTCCGGCTTCAGCATCGGGCATCGCAGGTACAAGCCCGAGTGTAACAAGGAATGCCGTGAGGACTGGCCCAGGCTCGATGCCCGCCTACAGCACAGCAACTATCAGCGATCCGGAGCTCGACAATCTGGCGAACTACGTGGTAGGGCTGCCATAGCTGCGGGGAGATCGATTATCAACCCGAACGTTCTGCCGCACGCCACAGGGCGTGCGGCAGAACATGAATAAGCAAGGAGATCCTGGCACAGACGATGGGGATAGGACATCCGTGTTGAACCGAATAGGGCGACTGCTCCGGCCATCGCCTCCAAAGACGCCTGCTCCGTTCGTGGGGGGCCCGGCTGCGTCGGTGCTTGGGGCGTTGTCGCTTCGCAAGAAGCGAGTGTTCCTTGTGGGGGGCGTCGCGGGCTTCCTGGTGGTCGCCGTCTTGTTGCTGGGCTTGCTGGGTCTCGGTGGGGCGGGAGTAGCCGGCGTGGCGCTGGGTGGGCATCAGTTGGTCAACTTTGCCGGGTCGGCGGACTTCTGCACCGGCTGCCACAATGTGCACTACGCGGAGTCCGTCACCCGCCAGGCGTCTCCTCATTCCGAGGTCGCCTGCGCCAGCTGTCATGTCGGCGAGGGGACCGCGGCCATCCTCATGTCCAAGGTAAGGGGCCTGCGCGACATCGTGCCTGCGGCCACTGGTCGCTATGAACGGCCCATTCCCACGCCTCTCAAGCAACGCCGTCCCTCCAGAGAGACCTGTGAGAGGTGCCATTGGTCCGAGAAGTTCTTCGGGGACGAAGTGCGCGTGCAAACCAGCTTCGCCGCTGACGAGTCCAACACCGTGCAGACCAGAGCGCTGGTGCTGAAGGTTGACGGCGGCCAGAAGGAGGTGGCGGAGGGCATCCACTGGCACAGCACGGCTCGGGTGTGGTACTTGCCTTTGGACGACAGGTTGCTGAAGATCGGCTGGGTCGGCGTTGAGGATGAAGCGGGAAACATCACGGAGTACGTGGACCCCAATCGGGCCGCCGAAGTAACCCCGCGGCGCATTCTGGATGAGAAACGGCTCATGGACTGCATGGACTGCCACAACCGCGTGACCCATCTCGTCAAGTCGCCCAATGAGTTGGTGGATGCCGCCCTGGCAGATGGCAGCATTGACGTCGGCCTACCGTTCATCAAGCGGGAAGCTCTGAACGCTCTGGTCCCCCAGAACGCGAGCCTCGATGAGGCCTACGCAGCCGTGGCGAAGGTAAGGGAGTTCTACGAAGCTTCCTATCCGGAAGTGTTGCGGGAGAAAGGCGACGCCGTAGACAAGGCCATCGCCAGGCTGAGAGAGGTCGCAAGGCGGACCACTTTTTCGGACGGCCTGGACTGGAACACTCATCTCGATAATGCCAGGCATGTCCCGCCGGACGACGAAGGCGAGGTGGACTGGGAGGCTGTCGCCCTTTTGGATGATTCCCCAGGGTGTTTCCGCTGTCATGGGAACCTGGTGGAGGCGGACGAAGGGACCCGGTACGTGGCAGAAAGCTCGTCCGGGCGCTTTGAACCGGCGAGGGGAAGCCGCGCCTATGCCGATTCGACGCCTGCCGCCGGCGACGTTCCCGGAACCCCCGGCGAGAGGGACAGGGGTCCCGGCGGGTTGGAAGGCAAGGTGGCCCGACTAGATGCCGACTGTGCCTTGTGCCATTATACGCTGGAATCCGTGCCCGATTCGCCGCTCGCTCCAGCCACATCGCACCCCATTCAAGGGCTTGACGAATGCAGCGTATGCCACAGGCCAGAGGGTGCTCGGGCATTCAAGACTGAACATCCCTGGGCTACCAACGAGGCCTGCAAGAGCTGTCATCAAACGGCGCCGGAGCCCAGGAACGTGCCGGCGGCCGCTCATCCGGAAGATGCCAAAGAGATACCTCATTCCACCGAGAAACTTGGAGATTGCCTGGCTTGCCATGGCCCAACTCGTGCCAGCCCCGTCAAAGAGGAACACCCGTGGTCCCCCAATGAGACGTGTTCTGCCTGCCATCTAGCGGCCCAACAGCTACGCCCACTTCCCTCACCCACGCCCTCGGATGCCATGGAGATACCTCACTCCACCGAGAAACTCGAGGATTGTCTGACTTGTCACGGTCCGTCGCGGGGAAGTCCCATGAAGCAAGACCATCCCTGGAGCACCAGCAAGACCTGCGCTGACTGTCATAAACCAGGCAGGCAACTGAAGCCGCTTCCCACGGCGGCGCCGCCCCAGGCCCCGGACGTACCCCACGAGACCGGCAAGCTGGAAGACTGCCTCACGTGTCATTCCCCTACTTCAACTCGTCCCATTGCCGCCGACCACCCGTGGAGCACCAGTCAGACCTGCACCGAGTGCCACAAGCTGGCTGCTTACCTTAAGCCTCTCCCCGCTGCCGCGCCGCCCAGGGCGCCGCAGATACCGCACGCCACAGTCAGATTGGATGATTGTCTAACGTGTCACGGCCCTTCGGCGGTCCGCCCCATTGCCACGGACCACGCCTGGAGCACGAATCAGACGTGCGCCGCGTGTCATCAACCTGTGGCCACGCCCGCGCCACTCCCAACTTCGCCTCCGTCGCCGCAAGCTCGCGATGTGGCGCATCCCGTGCAGGGGTTCGAGGCATGTCTTTCCTGCCACGGCCGCCTCGGGGTCAGACCGGTTGCCCTGAACCACCCGTGGAGCACCAATGAGGCGTGCCTGGCGTGCCACAAGCCATCACCCGTGCTGCCATCGTTGCCGGCATCTTCAGGGCCGCTGGGAGCACAGGTAAGGCACACGCTCACAGGCCTGGGAAGCTGCGGAACGTGCCATAAGCCGTCTGGTCCAGGACCTCTTCCCGCCAACCACCTGGGCCGCCCCGAGGCTTTCTGTACGCTTTGCCATCAGCCGGCGCCTGTGGTCCCCAGCCCCACGCCGCAGCCCACCCCGGTCCCTGCTATCACGCACACACTCACTGGCTATCAGGACTGTGTGCTGTGCCACGGTCCTTCGGGCGTCAGGCCGTTCACGGCCTCCCATGCCGGCCGGGCCAATGATACATGCCTCCTCTGTCATCAGACCACCGCGCCGCCACCGAACTCCACCCCTACGCCCACGCCTGCACCAGGGACACCGCCGACGCCCGGTCCGACGCCGCCGGCAGGGGCCGCCCTGTATGCGGCTGATTGCGCAGCGTGTCACGGCGCCAGCGGCCAGGGCACTGCAGCAGGGCCTGTCATCGCCGGGGCGAGCGTGTCAGCAACAAGCGCTGCGGTCAGGAACGGTGTAGGCATCATGCCCGCCTACTCAGTCACCCAGATAAGCCAGGCGGACCTGAATACACTGGCCAGTTACGTGGCCGCCATGAGCGGTGTCGCACCCACTCCCACTCCTACGCCGACACCGACCCCAGCGGCGACTCCCACGCCGGCGCACCCGGTGGGAGCCGCTGTCTACTCGGTCGCCTGCGCTACTTGCCACGGGGCGAGCGGCCAGGGGACGGCCTCCGCGCCGGCGGTCGCCGGCCTCAGTGTGTCCACCATCGCCACGGCTGTGAGGGCGGGCCCTGGAGCGTGTCCCCCGTTTTCGCCGGCCCAGATAAACGACGCAGACCTGGCCAGCCTGGCGGCGTACACGTCCAGCCTTGGCTCAGCTTCACCGCCCCCCACGCCTTCGCCGACACCCACACCTGCGCCGCCGTCCGGGGCGAGCACATATGCGGCCCAGTGCGCGGCGTGCCACGGCGCCAGTGGCGAGGGTACGGGCACAGGTCCCGCGGTGGCCGGGGCCAGCGTCTTGGTGACAACGTCGGCGGTGAGGAACGGCATCGGCATAATGCCCGCGTACTCGACCGTTCAGATAAGCAACACCGACCTGACCGCGCTGGCCAACTATGTGGCCGGGCTGGGGTCGCCCGCGCCAACGCCGACCCCGGCTCCGACTCCCAGTCCCACGCCGACCCCGGTCCCGGGCGTCACGCCTTCGCCGACACCCACACCTGCGCCGCCGTCCGGAGCGAGCATATATGCGGCCCAGTGCGCGGGGTGCCATGGCGCCAGTGGCCAGGGCACGGCCATAGGCCCTGCGGTGGCCGGGGCCAGCGTCCCGGTGACCACGTCGGCGGTGAGGAACGGCATCGGCATAATGCCCGCGTACTCGACCGTTCAGATAAGCAACACCGATCTGACTGCTCTGGCTACCTATGTGGCCGGGATGGGGTCGCCCGCGCCAACGCCGACCCCGGCTCCGACTCCCAGTCCCACGCCTACTCCGGTGCCGGGCGTCACGCCTTCGCCGACGCCCACACCTGCGCCGCCGTCCGGGGCGAGCATATATGCGGCCCAGTGCGCGGCGTGCCATGGCGCCATTGGCGAGGGCACGGCCATAGGTCCTGCGGTGGCCGGGGCCAGCGTCCCGGTGACCACGTCGGCGGTGAGGAACGGCATCGGCATAATGCCCGCGTACTTGACCGTTCAGATAAGCGACACTGATCTGACAATTCTGGCCAACTATGTTGCTGGCATGGGTCCCGCCACGCCTACACCCACACCGACTCCAGCGCCTACGCCAACACCCACTCCCCCGCCGGGCGCCACTGTGGTAACGCTGCTCGCTATTGCGGACGTGTACGCCAATCAGAACCTGGCGAGCACCAACTATGGCGCGCTCACCAACATGTATGTGAGGTCAACGACCTCGGGAAGCCCCGACGCCAACCAGAGAATGTTCGTCCGGTTCGACACGTCGGGCGTTCCTGCCGGGGCCACCATACAGTCGGCGTACCTGCGAATTCGGATGGACCTGGCCCCGGCGGCATCAAGGAGCTACAACGTGCACCGGGTAGCGGCGAGTTGGGCCGAGACGACTTTGACGTGGAGCAACCAGCCGGCCGTCGTCGCCTCTGCCACCAGCACGATCACTACGGGGACCACCGCAAACGTGTGGCTTCAGTGGACAGTGACGGCTGACGTGCAGGCCTTTGTGTCCAGCACGGCGACCAACAACGGCTGGCGGATAAGAGACCAGGGGGAAAGCTCATCCACGAACTACCAGTCTCGATTCATCGCCCGGGAGGCCGGGACATACACTGCTCAACTGGTGGTGACCTATGCAGCCTCGGGGCCGGTCCCCACACCCACTCCGGGTCCTGTGCCTACGCCGACGCCCACGCCTGGCCCATTGCCGACGGCGACGCCGACACCCGCGCCACCGTCTGTCCGCAGCGGAGCAACCCTCTATTCTACTTACTGCACGGGTTGCCACGGGGCGGCAACGTCGTCTGACATAGCCAGAGTGAGCATCAGTACGACGACAAGCGCCGTGCGCACCGGACCCGGGTCCATGCCGGCCTACAGCGTCACCACGATCAGCGACGCGGAGCTCAGCAACCTGGCCAGCTACGTTGCAGGCTTGCCCTGACCGGCTCCGGTGGCGAGGACCAATACTAGTCGTCTCATAATAAGGTGGTCTGACAGATGGCCAGTCAGGTGCCAGTGCTAGATCGAACCGTCGTGAGACCACCAATATGTGTATCGTCGGTGCCCCCTGTCACCCTCTCTCTAGCTCTCTCCCATCAAGGGAGAGAGGAAAGGACCCGCGCTCCGTTCGGTGCCCGTCATCTGTCCCCCCTGCCGGCGGTTCATTTACCTTCTCCCCTTGTGGGAGAATGCCGATTCATCCCGATGCCGCATCGGGATGAATCGGCACTCTCCATGAACGGATAGGGGCACCGCTCGCCATGAGGCTCTCGAAGGGTGAG
>ORJL011342290.1_pt1 | contig 16877 bp, 13 predicted proteins | sample 1779941 | NCBI WGS metagenome assembly ORJL01 (sample SAMEA104232317, study PRJEB22302) | groundwater metagenome | biome: forest; feature: aquifer; material: groundwater | place: USA | collected 2011-08-07 | depth 5.8 m | reverse complement strand
GTTAACGAAATATCTTAATGGTCACAGCGATATGCTGGGCGGAATGGTAGTAACCAGCAAGAAATCAGTCAATGAGCGACTCCGGTTTTTACAAAAAGCTGTCGGAGGTATTCTCAGCCCGTTTGATTCATGGCTGTGTTTACGGGGAACCAAAACATTGGCAGTCAGGATGGAACGGCATGGTAAAAGCGCTATGGAAGTAGCGGAATGGCTTACAAAGCAGAAGAAAGTTAAATCGGTGTACTACCCCGGATTAGCTCATCATCCTCAACATGCATTGGCAAAACAGCAGATGAAGAATTTCGGCGGAATGATATCGTTTGATCTTGGAAGTTTGAAAGCGGCAAATCAATTTTTGAAACATGTTCGTTTATGCGCACTTGCAGAAAGTTTAGGCGGAGTTGAATCATTAATCTCGCATCCCGCCACAATGACTCATGCATCGATTCCTTACGACCAACGACAAAAAATTGGTGTAACGGATGGTTTAGTTAGAATTTCCGTAGGCTTGGAAGAAGTCGAAGATATCGTCTCCGATCTGACGTCAGCGTTTCGTTTTATTAAATAGTTTTTTTTACAAAGTTCTTCAATACGGTTCTGTAACAACGTTTTTCAATATTTTTTCCCTGTTGATAGAACTGTTTGAAGGAATATTTTCTTTAGAATCATTTTGCTATCAGGTAAAAATTTCTTACATTTTTATTACAGCATTTCCAGTTAGCAGCTCATCTCTCGAAAGAGATAAGCATACCCAAAATCAACCGAGAACAATACGCTTCTCTCACTCATTACAATCGTATCATGAAAATCAGTGATATTCTCGAAGAAAAATTCATCGTCGTCAATCTTTCGGGAACCACCAAAAACGACATTATTAATGCCTTGGTAGAGACCGCAAGTCAATCTCCCAAAGTATTAGACAAAGAAAAAGTTCGTACAGCGGTCTTTGAACGTGAGAAAATTATGTCGACAGGTGTTGGAAACGGTTTTGCTATTCCTCACGGAAAAACGGAATCTGTTTCCGATGTTGTTGCGGCATTTGGCATTACCGCCCACCCCATCGATTATCAATCGTTAGATGAAAAACCTGTTCGGCTCATCTTCCTTTTGATAGGAAAAGATAGCATGGTTGGACCGCATATTAAGTTATTGAGCCGTATTTCCCGGTTAATGAATAAAGAAGATTTTAGAAATAGACTTATACAGGCGAAATCGCAGCATGAAGTGTTTGAAATGTTTCGTCAGGAAGAAGCCAGTTACTTCGAGATGTAAGTAGGCGTACTTGGTACTTCGTATGTTTACAGTTGAATATTTCTTCTCTATGATTATCTCCGAGCCTTCTGTTGGGAGAATTACGTAATCTCATCCGGTATAAGAAGCAATTGCAATTCAGTGTTATGTTGTAAAATTTGTTTAATTTCGTTCATCGTTGTATCCGGTACTCTTTGCCAATACTTGCCTTTGATGGTTGTTGTAATTCTTTCACTCATTGTGAATCTACTGTGTTACCAAACGTTATTTATTATTCATTCATTTCATGAAGACAAAAAAACCTCGCATCAGCAGTAATCCTATCGAGTATCGAATGCTCGTTACGCCTCAACTTGATGAACAACAGCAAGAGGTTAAACTTGTTATTGATATCCGAACAATCAAGGAGTTTACAAGTTACCAATACGAACTTGTCGTCACTGATTCGCTTGAGGGAGATACGCTTTCATTGAATATTGTCGGGCTGCGCGCCCCGAAAACAAATGTACCCACAATCGGGTATGCCGTTTACAATAAAGCATTTGATCATCCGACAACTATAAAAAAACTTATCATAAAAAAAATGGATAAGAAAGAAAACGTATTCGGTGTGCGTATTACGGAACACAAAACCACTGTTAAGAGCTTCCCCGAAGATGCTTTTATCGAAATCGTTACTGAACATATCAATTGGTAATTTATTATTCTTTCACCTGAACATTTTTTGAATTAGAACTTTCTCACTCTCGTGTACCCCCGACTTTTTACCATAGGACCCGTTACTGTCTATAGTTTTGGACTCATGCTTGGCATTGGATTCTTTATTGCCAGCATTGTCTTACATAAAGAAACGATCAGAAAGCATATCTCAGTCGATTTCAGTAATGAGTTATTATCGTTTCTTAGAACAGCATACATTTCAATCTTAGGAATCCTTGTTGCAACGTTTCTCATAGAATCGGTATCGGGTACTTCTGCGCCTTCAACGGATAGCGGTTCATTGAAAACCTTTATGATTCCGCTTGCAATACTCGGATTAGGATACGTTCTCTTTAATAAAAAATCAAAGTCCATGGTAACGGCTGATACATCAGCGTTTCTTGTCCTCATTGCTATTGTGGCGGGGATTAGCGGCTCAAAGCTTCTGTATGTTTTGGAAAACCTCGGAGAACTGTTACGCACACCGTTTGAGACAATTTTTTCACCCGGCGGGTTAACATGGTACGGCGGCTTTATGTTAGCGACAATTGCGATATTCTTCTTTACACGTAAAAAAGGGATTCCATTTTTACACATATGCGATGCAGCTGCACCAGCCCTTATGATCGGTTATGGCATTTCCCGTCTTGGCTGCCATTTAGCCGGTGACGGAGATTACGGTATGCCAACCACGTTACCATGGGGTACATCGTATGCCAACGGAACGTATCCCCCATCGGTTGCCTTTAGAGATTTTCCTGAAATTGTACAGCAATACGGCGTTCATGGTGTCGTTCCCGACGATATCCTCGTACACCCTGCGCCTGTGTATGAGAGTATTACCGGTGTTCTCTTGTTTATTTTGCTCTGGAAATTAAGGACTAAACTCACCATCCCCGGTCAGATTTTTATGATGTACCTCATCCTTGCAGGGTCTGCAAGATTAGCAGTAGAATTTATCAGACTTAATCCACGTTTATTATTCGGGCTATCGGAAGCACAGTTATTTTCATCTGTAATGATTGTTGCGGGTATTATAGGGTTTTTCTATCTCAAACAATCCGCGACCAAAACAACGGCGAAGCACGCGTAATGGTTACTGTTGAAATTTACTCGAAGGTTGACTGTCATCTTTGCGAAGTGGCAAAAGAGACGCTCAAACGAATCCAGAAGAATCACTCGTTTGAGTTGCAGGAAATTCACATCCAGGAAGGCGATGAATATTACAACCGTTTTAAGGAACGTATTCCTGTTGTGTACATCAATAAAAAGTACGCCTTTCAATATACGGTACCGGAACAAGAATTTATAGCTACACTTACAACAGCAATTGAAGCAGGCGCATGACGATAAAAAAATGGTACAGCTTTTCAAAACTGCTTGAAGCGATCGGCATTGCCGCTGTTATGCTTGGATTAGTACAAGGAATTTACGGCGATATGTGGGGAGAGTTATATCTCCTGCTCGCCGGGATGTTAGTATTTTACATAGGACGTTTTTTTGAGAAGCGTAACGTCTCGAAATAATGTTTAGATCAATAATATTTTATTTAAAGAGAGTTTGGTAACCCATGTCACAAGAAAAATTTGAAACTCCCGACGAAGACTTCAACAGAAAATTTTCCGACGAAGATGAAGACTTAGAACTTGAAGATGAAGATTTTGATGAGGATGATTCAGAAGTTCCTCCTCCCATTTTTCGTCAACGAGAAAGCTTACCCCGTGCAGTCTTGGACCGAAAACCATCCGTACAAATGATAGCGGGAAGACAACCCGTTATGGAAGCCTTAAAAGCCGGAACGCTGATTGAAAAGATTGTTATCCTTTTCGGTGTTAAAGGAATGGTGATTGAAAAGATTCGCAAAATGGCGAAGCAAAATCAGGTACCATGCGTTGAAGTAGGAAAGCAAAAGTTCCGAGAGCTTGTAAGCGATACAACCACGCAAGGCGTTGTTGCCATCGTTGGCACGAAACGATATGTTGATGTCAGTGATATCCTGAATGTTGCCAAAAAGAGAAATGAACTGCCGTTTATTGTTATCCTTGATGAGATTCAAGATCCGGGAAATTTAGGAGCGATTATCCGTACGGCAGAATGTGCAGGAGCACATGGTGTGGTGATATTAAAACACAATGCGGCGTATGTTAATCAAACGGTAGTTAAAGCCTCGGCAGGAGCGGCAGAACATTTGCTTATCGCAAAGGTCACCAATCTTGCACAAACCATTGATGAACTGAAAAAACAGGGTGTTTGGATTGTTGGAACCGATTCCGGAGTCCCCAAATTATATACCCAGATTGACCTTGCAATGCCCTTAGCATTGATTATCGGCAGTGAAGGGGCAGGAATGCGCAAACTTACAAAGGATAAATGCGATTTCGTTGTAAAAATTCCTGTATTCGGTAAGGTTGAGTCGCTGAATGCTTCAGTTGCCGGAGCGTTAGTAATTTTTGAAGTTGTCAGGAAACGTAAAATGTTGGATAGCTCGAATGGAAAACCTGCAAAGGGTGAATTTAAGGCAGAACCGCAACCTGCGCCTTATACGGATTCACTACCTGTCAGTTAAGATTTTTAACAATTGCATACATGAAAATTGTTTTGTATAATTCAGCCATCAAAGGCTCATCAGATTCATCGTCTCTAAGATTTTAAGGAACCCTCTATTATGAAGCGTTATGTATTTACTTTTGGTTTAATTCTTCTCGCCGTACTTACGCGATTGTTGCCGCATCTTCCTAATTTTACACCTATTGCCGCGCTGGCATTATTTGGCGGTGTGTACTTAGATAAAAAACACACATTCATTTTACCGCTCGCCGTTATGGCAATCAGTGATTATTTTTTAGGATTCCACAGCGGTATTCCCTGGGTGTATGGATCATTCCTTGCAATCGGCGGAATAGGATTGTGGCTTCGTAAGCATCAGGGTCTCGCGACAACAATTGGAGCTACGCTTGCAGGTTCAATTTTATTTTTTGTTGTAACGAATTTCGGGGTTTGGATTACAAGCCATGGTTTTTATCCACAAACATTCAGCGGGCTTGTAGAATGTTACACGATGGCAATTCCCTTCTTTAGAAACAGTCTTATGGGCGATTTCACGTATGTCACTGCATTGTTTGGGGTGTATGAACTTGCAAAGAGAATGGTTCCTTCACTTTCGCTTCAAACACAAAAGTAACACCGCATATAATGAAGAATAAAAAAACCGACTTAAGAGTCGGTTTTTTTATTTTAAAGATTATGTTGAGGCAATTAACTTTCATTCATTGCACGATATTTCTTCAACTTCCCTTCAACGACTGCTGTCAGCAAATCAATATCCAACGGTTTAGTTAGGTAATCATCAACACCAAGTTGCACACCGGTACGGATAAACAATCCTTCATCAAGTGCGCTCATGAAGATGAATGGTATCTTTCGTAAATGTGCATGTTGCTGAACACGTTTGAAGAAGGTAAATCCATCAATCTTCTCGCCCTGAAAACGAATGTCGGAGAGAATAAGATCCATAGAATTTGTTTCGATGAATGTTGTTGCTTCTGCGAGTGTTGATAAGGCAATAACATTGTACCCTAACTCTTCCAGGCGATCTTTAATCACATCCAGTAAACTTGTATCATCATCAACAACGAGAATTGTCGCTTTCGTTGATGCACGCTGGAACACCTGTAAAATCAGTGATTCGAGATTGGAGGCTTCTTCTCCTGTAATATCGAAACGGTTCTTCAGACTATCTAATGCCTGAACATCGTAGGGTTTTAGTTTCCCGCTCCTGATTCCCTGTTCGACAGATTCGACATAAAGACGAAGACGTACATCCGATTCAATATCGGCATGCTCATCGAAGCCAAGTCCGAGAATTTCCTGAAGTTCCATCAATGTCTGCGCTTTTTCAAGAGTAAGAGGTCCCTCTTTCCAGACAGCCCAAATTTTATCATGATAGAGTTTAATTTTTTCATCGTGCGTTTTCGGAGCCTGAAAGCCGAGTAATTCCATACGATGTTCAAAGGATTGTGCAACCTCTAAGTGAGTTTGCTCCAATCGTTCCGTAAGTTCTGTTTCTTTTTCCGATTTGAGCTGGGTACGGAGTTTTTCGAGTTTCCCGTGTTCCTGATCGAGAAGCTGTTTTTTCTCTTTATCAAATTCTTTTCGTTCTTTTTCAATTAATTTTTGAGTTTGTCCTTCAAACTTTTTACGTTCTTCATCAAGCTGTTTTTCCAATTTTGCCTGATAATCGCGTTCAAGGGTTTGACGGATTTCATTTTGCTTTTCTTCGAACTTTTTCTGTTCCTTCTCGCGCATATCATTCAGACGTTGTTCGAGGAGGCGTTCGCTTTCTTTGACTACGGCTTGATGCTTGTCCTTCGAGGTTTGCTCAATTTCTTTTTGCATCGTGCGGAATTTATTCTCGATTTCCACGCGTTCTTTTGCAACCTGAGCATCCATTTCTTTCTTGAATTGCGTACGGAACGTATCTTCAACAGAAACGCGCAATTGTTCTTGTTGAACTTTTGATGACTTACGGGCATTTTCCATTTCTGCGGTGAGGCGTCGCGAGAAATCAGCTTCGAGCTGTTTCTTCATCGCATCGATGGTGGCTTTTTCTTTTTGTTCGAGGGATTTCCGTTCCTCTTCGATGGAGGTTTCCAGTTCTTTGAGATTTAACTGGAATTGTGTTTCAATTTGTGTGCGGATATCGCGTTCGGCTTTTTCTTTTTCTTTTTCGTACTGCTCGCGATATTTTGTCTGCGCTTTTTGGAGTTCTTCCTGAAGTTTACCTTGAAATTGGCTTTCTATTTTTGATTGGAAGAGAGTTTTTTCTTTTTGTAATTGTTCAAGAAGCTGTCCGCGTTCTTCGGCATGTTTTTCTTCTTCACGCGCTAATTCTTCGAGTAACCCCTGTTCCGCTTTTTGGATTTCGCGTGTAAATTTTTCGCGATACTCTTCTTCTAATTTTTTTTCAATTTCTGCTTTTAAGGCTTCGATGGAAACAGGTTTGGGTTGTTCATGGACAACAGGTTTGGGCGCCGCTTCAGCAGGTTGGGCAGGGGTTGTTGCCGATGACGGAGGCGGTTGTTGTGCCAGCTTCTTTTGTTTTTCAAGATCATTGATGCGCTCTAAAAAGGCGAATGCATAGGCATTATTGGGATCAATATCATTAATTTTTTGAAGTTCGGCGTTGGCATCTTCAAGCTTGTTTTCTCTAATGAGCTAATCAGCATTTCGAGGAAATGTACCGGCTAATTGTCTTTTTTCGCCCGCGGCGGCTGAAATTGGTTTGCCTGCTACTGATTTAGTTTCCGGTTTTTGTCCAAATGACATAATAATTTTCTTGTAACTTGATTCGGTGTTTATTTGCTAAACGATAGGAGATAATTCCATTTTGATTCACAATTGTGAAGATTTCCTACCATTACAATATACAAAAATTATGGTTTTTTCAACATGATGGAATCACTTTTGCCTATAAACATAGAAATAATTAAAGGATCTATAAATGCTTGATATTATGCTGTTTTACGCAAATTATGTTTTTTATAGCGTATCACGCGTTTGGGATGTATGAGATATGAAACCAAAAATAACAAAGCCGTCACGCCTTTGGCGTGACGGCTTTGATTACCATTGTTATGAAGTAATCTGTATTCTTACCAACCGAAGCCGATACCAAGTGTAGCGGCAGATTGTGATGCGAGCGAATAATCTGCATTAATTTTAAGAATTGCAAGGCTTAAACTGAAGCCGATTGTACCACGAATTGTGTTGGCTCCATCGGCATCAAAACCAATGTGCTGTGTAATATTTTGGCTGGGATTTGAAGGATCGGTAAATGTTGCGTCATATCCGATAGTCATGCTTGCGGTTTCATAAGCAACACCGGCATAGAGATCAATAACCGGGAAACTTTTTGAAGCCTGAACACCAAAGGTAAATGATGTAGCAGAGAAGAATGTCCCTAATTTCAAACTTTGATATGCCACCATACCCGCGATATCAACCGGTAATGGGTTTTCAACGGGGATATACTTGCCAACATTATGCTGTGCGCCGATACCAAACATTTCAAACTCTCCAATATCATCGCTGAGTTTTGTTTTCGGGAAGTATCGAAGCATCAAGCGAGTACCGTACATGTTTCCAATCTGGACATGAGGCATGACCATAGGAAGGAAACCAAGATTTAAACCTTTAGGATATACACTTGGTGATGCGCCTGATGGAGCGCCGTTGATTGGTTTTTCAACTTCCTCACCAAATAGCGTCGGAATATCATTTTGAACTGTGTTGTCATAGATGGAAACCATTGAGAACATTTTCCCATCGTCAGGAATGGGTAAGTACATCAATTTGGCGCCAAAGAAAAGGGAAAGCCCATCATCAACATTGGCAGTATGATACCAACCTGAATTCATACTTGCGCCAAATGCACTGAACATTGGAGAAAGATAGCCGGTGGCATAATTTGTTCCAAATTTTTCAATCTTTTCTTGAATACCCTGTCCCTGCCCGTTCGCCACAACGAACAGAAGCATTAGAGTACATAGTAATAAATAGGTAGCCTTTTTCATGTATTTTTCCTTTAGTTTATTTGTAAATGAGAATTATGATGCAAGATACTACAGGGTGGTTCTAAAAACCCTTTAGGCTCGGTTCTGCGCCCTCGCAGAACCACGAAATTTAATAGCATTGAACACTCTGCGAGGACACAGAGTGGAGCCGGAGTAGTTTTTAGAACCACCCTACATTGAGTCATAATGAGGTATAATCTAACAATCTTTTGCACATAAGTCAATCACCCAAATGTGGTATTTTAGCAGACATGAAACTCCGAATTGATGCAGGGTCATCGGTAAAGATACAATGTATGCCAAAACGTTGCATTTTGAGCAATTCTTTTTCGGTGTTAATAGTGTAAATGCCTGTTTTTATTTCCTTTTGATGTAATTTTTCTATGTTTTTTTTTCGAAGTAGCCGCTTTCCTGTAAGAAAGAACCGGGTATCCGCATCATTCAATCGCTTTAGATGAAAGCGTGAAAGTTTAGAAAAAGGTGAAAACAGGAGTCCTGTAGATACTTTACTGTCGGACGATTTTACCAATCGTATTAAGGAGTGATTAAATGAAGACAGGAGAACGTATTCGTGAGCATGATATTCTTCAATGATAGCAAGAGTTGCTTTCAGCAATTCTTTATTAGGGCGAATACCCTTTTGCTTCAATTCAATGTTAATTCCAACCCTGCCTTGCACGAGATCAAATACTTCGCGAAGATGCGGAATCCGTTCAGCCGAATATTTTTTATGAAACCACGCACCCGCAGAATATATTTTCAATGTTGTTAGCGAGGATTTTTCTACTTCTCCTCTTCCATCCGTAGTTCGTCTGAGAAGTGAATCATGAATGACAACAACTTCATTATCAGCTGTCAATCGAACATCGAGTTCAATAGCGTCTGCACCCGCATCAATTGCCTGACTGAATGCGGCAAGAGTATTTTCCGGCGCTGTTGTTGAGGCTCCCCGATGAGCGATAATGACCAATCGTTCGGGAAGCTTCTTCCATGAAAACATGTTATGAATTCAGTATCGTTTGTATCTCATTGCTAACCGATTCAATAGAACCATCGGCATCAATATCGCGCAACAATCCCTGCTTTTTATAATATTCTTTTACAGGCATTGTTGATTTCGCGTACACTTCTAACCGTTTACGAACCGTTTCTGCATCATCATCAGTACGCAGAACTAATTCACCACCACATTTCGGACATGGTGATCCATGCTGTACGGGATCGAGGAGCAAGTTAAAAATTGTTCCGCATTGTTTACAACTTAATCTTGAGGTTAACCGTAATACTACCCTTTCGTTGTCAATTTCCATATTGATGACAGCTTTCAGGTTTAGGTGGATTTCATCGAGTAACTTATTCAACGCCTCAGCTTGAGGAACCGTACGAGGGAACCCGTCTAAAATAAAACCATATTGGCATTTTGGTGATTGTAATACTTCACGAATGATGCCTATCATAATATCATCAGAGACAAGCTGTCCTGCATCCATGATTTCTTTTGCTTTTCTACCAAGTTCTGATCCTGAAGAAACTGCTTCTCGCAACAGATCGCCTGTTGAAATATGGGCAATTTTCAATTTCGATGATAAAATTTTTGCCTGTGTTCCCTTCCCGACACCGGGAGGGCCGAACAAAATAAATCTCATTTCTTATCCTTTGTAGCTTTTTCTTCTAAAGTATGTATTGATTCCTTTGATAGTTTCACCAAACGGCTATCCGATTCAACTCGTAGATGCTGTTGAAGAGCATCTTTGATCCGGTGTTTTCCTATCGAAGTGAGTAGCGTAATTGCCGTTTTTCGTATGTGAAAACTTGGATCATTAAGGAAGTTTATAATATAATCAATTATCTCGTCTTTTTCTCCCCATTTACGGGATAAAATACTTAGCGCATCGATGCGTATATCCCGGGGATTGCCATAACGGGCAAAATTCTTTATTTTTTCAATTGTTGTAGTATCTACATCCGCCATTATGCTTAATGCGGCATTAAACAGAATATTCCTGTGTGATTGACGATTCAGGGCAATTTCACAATATTCTTTGATTTTTTCAGGATCGACATGTTGAAGTGAATACAACGCAGATGAAGCTACATAATAGCTTAAATCTTTCTCAAAAGCATATCGGAGCAGTTCTTTGACTTCATCGGTTTCAAAGTTTCCTAAAGCAGATACGGCGGCGTTTCTCACTCTTGAATCAATATCTCCATAGGCTTTTATCAGAATATTTTGAGTTTCTTGATTTTTCGATCTCCCAAGCGCATATACCACTGACTGGCGAACATACCATGTAGGATCTGTCATCGCCACCTTAGAGAAGGTATTGAGAACCGTATCAGTATCAATAAACCAACGTAGGGCATCCGTAGCAAGCATCCTATCTATTCCATCTTCCGCATGTTGTAATTGGAAGAGCCATTCTTCTGTGCTTTTTTCAAAGTTTACCTGCTTAAGGATGTGATTTCCTTTATCAAAAATTACTACCTGTGGTTCCTCTTCAAGATGAAATTCAAAATCTTCCTCAATCTTTGAAATTGCAATCCTAAATGTTTCGGATTTACCATATACCCATACTTGTACATCAACAGGTGTTTCAAATACCCCGGTAAGCGAATCTATGGATTGAATTTGTTTTACGTTCAATTTTAGGGTTTTGCCGGTGGCATCCCATTTCTTTTCTACGAGAAATTCAGGAAAACCTGCATGATACACCCATTGATTGAAAAATTGTTGCAGGTTGTATCCTGTCGCATCTTCAATGATCAATTTGAGATCATGTGTTTCCACAAGTCTGAGTTGATACTTTTCAACAAATTCATAAATGCTTTTCCAGAAAAGTTCATCGCCAAGCGTAAACCTGAGCATGTGAAGTACTGCCGCTCCTTTACCGTAAATACGATTATCATAAATATCGGAAGGGTTTTGATAATGATTCCAAACAGTTGGTCTGCGATTATCAAGAACATCGCTTGCCAAGAGGCTCCGATGCGTATCGAGAATAGATTTATCGAGAGCATCACGTCCCTTGTCATGTTCCTGATAGAGCATTTCAAAATAGGTAGCAAATCCCTCGCTTAACCAAGCATGAGACCAATCGCGAGGAGTTACAAGATCGCCAAACCATTGATGGGCAAGTTCATGCGCCATCAAACCGTCACTGTTCACATCAAGATGGGCGCGTTCATCATGTATAGTTCCATCTGTCAGTGTTGTCGCACTGACATTTTCCATACCGCCATACATAAAATCTTGAATAACGACTTGAGAATATTTCTCCCACGGATATTGATACCCGATTTTCGTTGAGAAAAACTCTAATGCGTCACGCGTTTTCCCAAACGATACCATTGCAAGATTTTTTTGCTCCGGATAGATAAAGTAACTGACAGGTATTCCTCTCCACGATTCTTTGATTTCTGTATACTCACCGATAACAAGCGAAATCAGGTAAGAAGATACAGGTTTTTTCTGGTACCAATGATATGTCGCCTTATGGGTTTTCGGATCTTTTTTAACCTTAAGCAGAGCGCCATTGCTTATTGCTGTGTAACGATCATTAACCGTAACGATCATTTCGCTTGACGCTTTATCGTTCGGATATTCATAACAAGGAAACCAGTAATGATTATCCTCCGCTTGTCCCTGCGACCATACCTGATATTTCTTATCGGGATATCCGCTATCAGGAACAATGAAATACAATCCTTTGCTTGGAGATGTTACCCTATATTCAATCTGTAGCTGGAATGTATCATGTATCGAGTAATCTTTATCAAGTGCAATATGAATTGTTGTACTATCCCTGCGAAAATCGAGCTTAGAGCCGAAAAGGCGTACACTTTGAATTGACATTTCAGCCGCATCGACTACGAGAGTATCAAGGTGAGGTTGTAACGGATGAAGTGTTATTGTTACATTTCCTTCACATGTTTGTTGGCGCTCATCAATCTCGATTTGCAATCTATAATGCACAACATCGTACGAGCGTTCCCGTGCAAAATGCGTTGGACGGTCACCTGCAAATGATTGAGAGTGAACCAGAACTATCATCACGATGAAGATAAACCACTTCATGCACGTTGTTCTTCGATGATAAGAGGGGCTTGCTGAACTCTATCCGGATTTGATTTTTTTCTATCATTCTTTACGGCAAGTTGTCCGCACGCCGCAAGAATATCTTGCCCCGAACTGCTCCGCATAAATACGGTGACATTATGTTGCCGAAGTTGTTCAATAAAGGCATCAGCCCGCCTTGCAGGCGTGGGTCGTAATTTTGCTCCCAATCCGGTAGGTAATGTTGATGCAATACTATGAAAAGGAATAATATTAAATTTACACGGAATTCGTTTTGAGAGTTTGATAAGTTTTTTAATATCTTCTTCCCTATCATTCAAACCGTCAAAGAGAATGTATTCGAACGTTACCCTCACTTTTACAAGTTTGTAATAATACTCAATTGCTTCGAGTGTTTTATCCCATGAATATTTTTTATTGACGGGCATTAATTCCGTTCTTAATTTTTCATCCAGAGAATGCAACGAAAAGGCAAGTTTTACCCGCCTTTTTTCTTCCGCCATACGGATAATACCGGGAACCCATCCTGCAGTAGAAATGGTAATATGACGTGCGGCGATATTTAAACCGGTGGTAATGATTTCTACCGACTTCATAACGTTATCATAATTCAGAAGCGGTTCGCCCATTCCCATATAGACGATATTGGTAATTCGTTTCCCCGAATGTTTCTTCACCTGCATGACCTGATCAACAATTTCACCACAGGTAAGATTGCGAAGAAACCCCATGGAAGCTGTTGCACAGAATGCGCAATCAAGCGCACAACCAACCTGTGTAGATATACAAAGGGTTAATCTTGTTTGTTCCTGTTCATCATCGTCATCTTCATCAGAGCCTGGAATGGGAAAGGCTTTTCGCGGTGGAATTAACACGCTTTCTATTTTTTTTTCGTCTTCAAGTTCAAAAAGATATTTCACCGTATCATCTGCCGGAGAGCGATGCGCTTCTTTTATTTTCAGATTTTGTATAACAGCAATCTCAGTCAAGCGTTCGCGCGCCTGCTTTGAAAGTGATGTCATCAATTCAAATGAATCCACTTCTTTAAGATACAGCCAATCAAACAATTGTTTACCTCGATACTTTTGTTCATGTATCGAAAGTGCGAATTGTTCTAATTCACTGAGGGTAAGTCCTTTTAAGTTTTGCTGTTTGGTATGCATGATTGAAAGCGCTTGAAATGTAAGAAAAGCATGTCCCACTTCAAAAAAAAGAGCCGATTCCAATGGAATCGGCTCTTTACTATTTCTTTCTCAACCTCTTACTTCAAGAACATCATCTTCTTGACCATCGAGAAGGAATTCTTCACTCCATTTTCACCAACGGATGTGGCTTCCATACGATAGAAGTACACGCCTGAAGCAAGGTCACCGGCTTCAAACTGAACAATCTGTCGTCCATATTCCATATCTGCGTTGTTAAGAACTGTAGCGACTTCTTGACCAACGATATTGTACACCTTTAAGGTTACCTTCGCCGGTTCAACAAGTTCGAACTCGATAGATGTAATCGGGTTGAATGGATTCGGATAATTCTGACCTAAACTGAACGTAGTCGGCTTATACTCACTTGTTGCATAATTCGGTACAACGATCGGTTTTGCAAAATTAATTGCATTAGGATCTCTTCTCAACAAGAGTGATTTATACAACGGCTTCACACCTTTGATACGCAACGGTTTTGTGGAAATCGTATCCACTGTTGAGCTATGAAACTCACTATCGATACGAGTGAGAACAAAATTCAACATCCTGAGATACGAAACCGGTACACGATACAACGTATCACCGATTCCACGAATTAAGCGACCCAGGGTTAATGCAGAGTCAGCGATCGACATAATTTGTCGTACTGACTTGCCAACCAATACACTGTCTCCGCCATAGGTAGTTGAGCAATTCGAATAGATTAAATCACCTAATCCACCGGGGAAGATACCCAGATCACTTGCCGCAACGTTCGTTCTCAATACAGTTAATTCAACTGAAAGATGATTTCCGTAGTTAGCAAATGCTGTTGGAGTATTTTGTCTATCAGTGAACTCAAAGTAGTAAATTGGTCGGTTCGTTGAATCATACGTCCACTCACTGACACCGCCATATACATACGTTTTGACTTCAGCCGAGAAGTAGTTCTTCTTATACGTTAACCAACCATAGAATGTGTTGCTATCCGGTTTTGCAATACCGATACGAAGATACCCGCTATCAGCCGGTGATTCGGCAAGGAATCCTCGTTTGGTAAATACGGTATCACGCACATTACCACCGGTTGGCACCCCACCTGTTGTATACCCTGAAGAGTTACGTGTTCGAGCATTATCATTATAGTCATACACTAACATTGTTCTCATCGGTGTAGCATCGGGTAAATAGAAGTTACCGAATTGGAAGCCTGATGTATCAACACCACTCAAGATCGTGACGGTATAAGATGCACCATTTGCCGGTTTGGTTTGAGTCCAGTTCGCCTTTGATATTTCACGTAATGTGTACGTACCCGGCAATTTGTTTGTAAAGGTAAACGTACCGCTTGATCCTGTTGTTAAGGTTTCTTTCTGAGCGCCTTTTGATAACTCAAAGCTAAACCCTGAGAGAGCACCCTCACAACCATTCTTTGTGCCACTGCTATCACTATCAAAGAATTTTGATCCTGCAATAGAACCATATTTTGTATTACCAAAGTTTTTCGCTGTAAATACGCTACCACTCACAATTGTGAGAGAATATGTTGCAGTTGGTGGGAACGATTGTACCCAACCTGTTTGCAACGATTCACTTACAGTATATGTCCCCGCGGACACATTGGAGAATGTATAAGCGCCGCTACCATTGGTGGTAACACTATTTACTAAGGTAGTTCCTTTCTTCAAACGGATAATCCAATTTGCGAGTACAGGTTCACCTGCATTCTGCGTTGAATCACCATTTAAGTCATGGTACTTTAACCCACTGATTGACCCATACTGGAAGTTAGCAAAGTCTTTACCGGTCGAATTCACACCGGAAGAAATAACAATCTGATATGCTCTCGGTCCTGCATTGGGGTTAGCAATCGGCGGCGCTGAATTTACCACCTGCGGAACTGTTTGCATATATCCTGTCATTAAGCTTTCCTGAACTGTGTATGTACCCGCTGTCAAATTCACGAAACTGTAATCACCGCTGCCGGCAGTAACCTGACGAGCAACCTGTGAACCGTTTCTGAATAATTTCACAACCCAGCCGTTGAGTGCAGGATCGCCTGTTACCACGCTATCGCCTGCATTATCGATGTACATCTTACCGGTGATACTGCCAAGTTGTAAGTTACCAAAGTTGACGTTCTGTGAATCAACCGCAGATTGGCAAAGAATCGTATACGTACCGGTGACAGGTGTAATTTGCTGCCAACCTGTGATCAACGACTCACTGATTGCCCATGTTCCAAGTTCAGCAGAAGTGAATGCGAACGAATAGGTTCCGTTTGCGGCAGTTGTTGTACGTTTTACTGTCGCACCCTTTGTTGCTTTTATAACCCATCCTTGTAAACCACTTTCACCACCATCTTTAACACCGTTGCCATTTGCATCATTGTATTTCATACCGCTAACTAAAGGATTCTTGAAGTTACCAAAGTTAACATTCGATACCGTTAATCCTGATGTCAATGAAACAGGTGCCGGATTTGGTGTTGTTTGTACCCAGTTTGCTTGAAGTTCTTCTGTTACGGTATACGTTCCTGCAATGAGTCCTGTAATTGTGTACACACCGCTTGCATTGGTTAATGCTGAATCGGCTTTCGGACCGGTTGCACGAATTCTCCAATTTGGTAATCCGGGTTCACCTGCGTCTTTTACGCCGTTAGCATTATAGTCGTTGAACTTCATACCTGTAATTGTTGAATACTGGTAGTTTCCGAAGTTAATACCACTAACATTTGAACCACTGGCAGAAGTAATATCCGATGGATTTGGTGTTGTTTGCATCCAACCTGTCTGCAATGATTCGCGAACTTTATATGTTCCGGGACCAACATCGCTAAAGGTATAATTACCGTTAGCATCTGTTGTTACATTGGTTTCACCACCATCGAATGCGCCATTGTTATTGGCATCAAGATAGATCGTCCAACCCTGTAAGCCGTTATCTCCGACATCCTTCGTTCCGTTACCGTTCACGTCGTTGTACTTCAACCCGCTGATGGTTACTAAATGGAAGTTACCGAAATCAACATTACTTACATTTGTACCGCTCGATACCGTGATATCGGACGGGTTGGTGGATGTTCTCTGCCAACCG
>ORJL010900483.1_pt1 | contig 16877 bp, 11 predicted proteins | sample 1779941 | NCBI WGS metagenome assembly ORJL01 (sample SAMEA104232317, study PRJEB22302) | groundwater metagenome | biome: forest; feature: aquifer; material: groundwater | place: USA | collected 2011-08-07 | depth 5.8 m | reverse complement strand
GGCGGTCCGGAAGCAGCGCGACAGAAGAGGGCGCCCAGTCGGGCGGTCCGGAGGCGGCGCGATAGAAGAGGGGAGCAACGAAGCAGGGGGCCAGAAGCGCCGAGCAGACTGGGCACAATTCTCCGGGGTGCGGTACTGAGGGTCCAGCCTCGCCCCCGACCACCTCGGCTTCGGCGCAAACCACATCGCTGGTCTCCGTGACCAGGCACAATACTCAACCGGGGCACTCCCCGCAGATCACTCCCCGATCCCCCCGCATCCCCCATCTCACCTCCCGTCCGGGACTTGCAGGCTGGCGGGCGCGATCATTGACGGTAGTGCCTGGTCACGCTGGTCTCGAATTTGAAACTCCCGGTCAGTTCACCGTTGACTCCGGATGGATCGAGGGCTCGCCGCCGAAATGTCGCGTCTCATGCCCAGTGAGAATGGCGTCTCACCCTCTTTGGGAATGGCCTTTGGCCCAGGACCCATTCTGCGTGTCGCGCGACCGACGCCGTTGGACTTGCATTCATCCTTTAGCTGCCCGTTCTCCACTCGGTGAGACGCCATTCTCATTTTCGCTGAGACGCGACAACGAGACCCGGTGGCAGGGATTCTGTGGACAGCCCTCCCTAAAGGCTCGTAGGATGCCGATTCTTCCCGCACCGTGGCGGGTGGTCCCCGTCCTCCGAGGAGGTATCGCAATGCACTCCTGGCTTCGGTTCCTCGCCCTCTCTTTGTTCATTACCGGCGTGGTGGGTTCCGCTTGGATCGTGGCCGAAGATCAACCGCCAGGCGCAGAGAACCCGCCGGCGGCGGACCCGGGTCAATCTCTCACCCCGGAGTCCCTCGAAGCGCTTCTTACCAGTATGAATTACCGGGTGACGCGCCAGGAGGCGAGCACCGGTGGGCCCTTCTTCGCCGTGCAGGCCACGGTCGGCGGGCAGAAGTATCCGATCACTCTGTGCGTTCTGACCGCCGATCCTCGGATGCTGTATTTCAGCATGGCCCTCGGAACCGTGGAGGATCCCGCCCAGATCGGAGCCGACAAAGCCCTCGCGCTGCTCTCGGAGAACAATCGGATTACCCCGGCCCACTTCGCCTTCGATCCCGAGCTCAAACAGTTTTTTCTCTTCACCATCATCTCCAATTCCGGCGTCACCAAACAGTTGTTGCTTCAGGAATTCGGGAGAATCGCCACCATTTCCGAGCGCGCCAAGTCGGCCTGGAACAAGTAGCTCCTGGATATCCTAAACCGGGCGGCCCGGCTGGCCGTCTGATATCAGGCGAATCGAAACGGAGCAGGTCGACCACGGATGGGTAACCGAACAATTATTCGTTCGGGTTCACCGGGTTCCGTCGCGCGCGATCGACATCACCCTCGAACCGTCGCAAATTGGAATTGCTCCCCGATTTCCTCGAATTTTCGATCGCGCGAAAGTCGATATTTCACTTGACACTTTCGCGGTCCTTGATACACTGACCGCGAATTGTAGCCCCGGTGGGGCGCCGAGGAATCTCGGCATCGGGAGGGTTGTTTGGGAGAAGCTGGACATGGAGCTTCGATCTACTAGAGCAGCTAAAGTCCTGGCGGACACACTACTTCTGGCGTTACTCCTACCGCTTCTCGCCAGCTTGGCTGTGGGCTGCAAGTCCGCCTCTAATGCAGCATCCAGCGACTCGAATGCCGCGCTGAAGGACCAGGAAGCGAAGTCCAAGCCGGCTCCGGCCCCCGTGCGCGAGACCACGGAGCGCATCGCGCAGCCCGGTATCGCCCATCCCCACCCCGAGGGAGGCGCTGAGCCCGCGGCGGAATCCGAGCCTGACGCCGCCATACCGGCCGCCGAAGCCGACCCCTCAGGGATGCTCGCCCAGGCGGAGGCGCACCGCCGCACCAATCAGGACCTCTCTCAGAAATACACCATGATTGGCAAGAAGCTCTACGCCGAGAGCAACTTCACCCAGGCCCGCGACAACTTCCAGAGAGCCCTCCAGCTCGATACCGACAACACCGAAGCCGCCCGCCTCCTCGCCGAAGTCGGCATGATGCTCGGTGAACAGGGCCCCAGAATTGCCACCGTGAAGGAACACTACGAGGAACGCCTCGCCGTCCAGATTCAGCAAACGACCCAGGAAGTCAATAACCACTTGGCTGAAGGGAAGCGCCTCTTCGACGCCGGCAAGTACACGGAAGCGGTCAAGCAGTTCGAGGCAGTCGAGGAAAAGATGCGCTGGAACCCGTATGACATCGGGCTGCAGCAGCAACGCCAGCAGGCCAGCGAGGGGATGCGCCGCGCCCTCGAAAGCCAGGAAGTCCAGAACCGCGAGCACGACCAGCTCCAGAAGGAAGCGGCCGTCCGCGTCGCCCAGCAGGAGGAAGAAACTCGCCGTCAGGCCGTACGCGATCGGATCAAGAGCCTCTTCCGTCAGGCTCTCGTCAACATGGATGAGAAGCATTACAAGAAGTCCGAAGAGCTCGCCGACGAGATCCTCGCCATTGACCCGAAATTCGTCATGGCGAAGGACCTCAAGGAAGACTCCATGCGCGCTCGCCACCGCAAGGCCTACCGCGACTTCCTCCGCGAAAAGATCGAGCGCTGGAAGCGGTCCATCGAGGACATGGACGAGTCGCTAATCCCCTACGATGAGGGCCGCCTCGTTCGCTACCCGGACGTCCAGCGCTGGCAGGAGAAGTCGCAGCGCGAAACCATCGGCCAGCTCGAGGAATCCGAGATCGTCGACCCTGTCGTGCTCGGAATCCAAAACAAGCTCGAGACGCTCAAGATCGATCTCGACTTCACCGATGCGAACCTGTTCGACATCCTCGATTTCATCCGCGAGTTCGCCAAAATCAACATCGACATCGCCTCCGAGGTGAAGTCGGAGGGGACGGCCGACAAGACCATCACCTTCCAGATGAAGGGCCTCCCTCTCAAGAACGTCCTCAAGCTCCTGCTCCGCCAGTACGGACTGGACTACTCTTTCGAGAACCAGATCCTGATGGTGACCAAGCCGGAGTTGGCCCAAGGTCAGCCGGTCCTGGAAGTCCACGACGTCCGCGACCTCCTGCGGACCATCCCGGACTTCCCCGGACCGGACATCCAGATCACGCTCGGTGACGACACTAGCGTTTCTGCGGCGTTTACGGAAAGCGAGCAGAAGTCGGCGATCACTGCCGAAGCCCTGCAGGACCTCATCAAGCAGAATATCTCCCCGCAGAGCTGGGAGGAGCGGCAGGACACGGTCTCCATCGCCCTCACCGGCAATGGTCAACTGCTCGTGGTCCACACCCCTTCGGTGCAGCAGGAGATCCGCAAGTTCCTCTCCAGCCTCCGCAGCTTCACCGGTGCCATGGTGTCGATCGAAGCCCGCTTCGTGGCGGTGACCGATGACTTCCTCCAGGACGTCGGCGTCGAGTTCAGAACGGGCAGCGAGCCCGACAGCACCGGCCAGCCCCTCCTCAACATCAACAAGGCCGGCGGTACCTCGATCGACGATGAAGGCGTGCTGGTCCCCGGCGCGGGCGCCGCTTCCGCCCTCAACCCGTTCGCCGGCTTCTTCGATGACCAGGTGCGGTCGGACACCTACGACCTCCGCTTTCGCACTTTCTACAGCATGCTGAATGCGAACAAGGGCTTCTCCCAGGACTTCGCGATCGGCAATCGTCTCGCGAACCAGGGCGGTCTCGGCCTGAACTTCGCGGTGTTCGAAGGCATGCAGTGGAGCATGGTGCTCCGCGCTCTCGAGAAGTCGCATAAGGGCACGGTCGTGAGCGCGCCCCGTGTGACCGCGTTCAACACTCAGCGCGCCCACGTTCTGGTCGCGGACCAGCAGGCCTACATCAAGGACTTCGACGTCGAAATCGCCACCAACTCGGTGGCCTACGATCCGATCGTCGGCGTGGTCCAGAGCGGCCTGGTGCTCGACGTCCGCCCCATCATCTCCAATGATCGGCGCTACATCACCCTGGAGCTCCGCCCCTCGGTGGCCACGCTCCAGCAGCCGATCCGCACCACCGTCGTGGCGCAGACCCTCGACATCTTCGGCATCCTTCACACCGTCGTGATCCAGTTGCCGACCCTCCAAATCCAGCGCGTGCAGACCACCGTGCGCATCCCGGACCGCGGCACCGTCCTCATTGCGGGCCTCAAGAACGTCCTGGATCGCGACGTCTCGGCGGAAACCCCGTTCCTCGCGCGCCTGCCGCTCCTCAGCTTCCTCTTCTCCCGCAAGCAGAAGAGCGACGAAAAACAGGACCTCATCATCCTGGTGACGGCCGAGATCATCGATCTCGGCGAACGGGAGGAAAAGCTCTAAGCCCCCGGCGAACGACTGGTTCAGGGTCTTCGCGGGCCCTGCTCGGATGGAAGGAAGGGTGTCATGCAGTTAGGATCTCCGAACATGAATGTGAAGAACGGATGGATGCGGCGGGCGACCCTGTGCCTGCCCATGCTCGTTCTGTTCGGTGCCGTGCTCTTGGCCGGCTGCAAGAACTCGCAGCCCGCTGCGGACTCCTCGAAGACCACCCCCCCAGCGGCTCCCCGCAAAGAGGAGCCCCAGACACCCGCGACGGCACCGGATCGGCCGGCAATCGCCCACCCTCACCCCGAGGGAGGCGCAGAGCCCGCAGCCGAGCCTGAGACGCCGGCGGCGGTGGCGCCCGCGGACCCCGACCTCGGTGGCATCCTCGCCAAGGCCGAGGAAGAGCGCCGAGCGGCCAAGGAACTTGCGCAGAAGTACTACGAGATCGGACAGCGACTGTTCGCTCAGAGCGACTTCCGCGCCGCCCGGGATAACTTCGAGCATGCGGTTTCGCTCGACCCGGATAATGTGGATGCGCGCCGTATGCACGATGAGGCGGGCATGATGCTCGGCCTGCGCGGACCCGCCATCACCACGGTCAAGGGGCACTATGAAGAGCGCCTGCGCGTCCAGATCGAGCAGGTGACCATGGAAATCCGCAACCATCTCATCCAAGGCAAGCGGCAGTTCGACTCGGGACAGTACAAGGAAGCCATGGTCGAATTCGACGCGGTCGAAGAAAAGCTCCGCTGGTCGCCTCCCGAGCTCGGCCTCGCAGAAGAGCGCAAACAGGCGGAGGAGTGGAAGCGGAGCGCTGCCGACAAGCTCGCGGTTCAGCAGCAGGACTGGGACCACCAGCAGAAGGAAGCAGCCCTCAAGATCGCCCAGAAGGAAGAGGAGCACCGCCGCCAGCAGGGTCGCGACAAGATCAAGGCCCTATTCCGCGAGGCGCTCGTCAACATGGACGAGCAGAACTATCAGCGCGCGGAGGACCTGGCCGACGAGATCCTTCGTCTCGACGCGAAATTTGGCTTGGCCAAAGAGATGAAAGGCGACGCGATCCGCGCCCGCCATCGCAAGTCCTACAAGGACTTCCTGCGCGTCAAGATCGAGCGCTGGAAGCGGTCCTTCGAGGAAATCACCGAAGCCAACACTCCCTTCGCCGAGGATGTCTTGGTCCGCTATCCGGACTCGGAGCGCTGGAAGGCGAAGGAGGAGCGCGTGTCCGTAGGCCAGCTCCAGAAGGAGGAAGCGGTCGACCCGGACGTGCTCACCATCCGCAATAAACTCCAGACCCTCAAGATTGACCTCGACTTCACGGATGCCAGCCTGTTCGACATCCTCGAGTTCATCCGCGAGTTTGCCCAGATCAACATTGAAATCGCGCCCGAGGTGAAGTCTGAGGGCACCGCCGACAAGCGGATCACTTTCCAGATGAAGGAACTGGTGCTCGAGAACGTCCTCAAGCTCCTCCTTCGCCAATACGGGCTGGATTACACCTTCGAGAATAAGATCCTCCTGATCACCAAACCGGAATTGGCCCAGGGCAAACCGGTCCTCGAGGTCCACGATGTCCGCGACCTCTTGCGCACCATCCCGGATTTCCCGGCGCCCGAAATTCAGCTCAGCACTGGGGACGGCGACGCCGGCGTCAGCGCGGCATTTGCGGAGCCGGAGGAGCGCGCCACGATCACGGCGGAAGCCCTCCAGGACCTGATCAAGCAGAACGTCTCCCCCGCTTCGTGGGAGGAGCGCCAGGAAGAGGTGTCCATCGCCCTTACGGGCAACGGTCAGCTCCTCGTCGTCCACACTCCGGTGGTACAAGAACAGATCCGGGACTTCCTCAGCGAACTGCGTACCTTCACCGGCGCCATGGTCTCCATCGAGGCACGTTTCGTCCGCGTCCGCGACGGCTTCCTCCAGGACGTGGGCGTTGAGGTCCGGGACAGCATCGACAACCTCGAGCCGGTGAACGCCATCTCGCCGGGAACCTTCGGCGTCACCCCGTTCATCACCAACTTCAACAACATCTCGGTGCAAAACTACGCCCGCGGCTTCATCATCAACAACAACAAGGGCGGCGGCGCGACGATCGATGACGAGGGAGTTCTCATCCCTGGCTCGGGCGCCAACAGCGCGCTCAACCCGTTCGCGGGTCTCCGCGGCGAGGGAGTGAACGGCGGCAATTTCGACATGCGTTTCCGGACCGCCTATAGCTTCCTGAACGGATCGAAGGGGTTCTCCCAGGACTTCCCGATCGGCGCGCGAGGATTGGCCAACCAGGGCGGCCTTGGTCTCCACTTTCGCCTTCTCCAAGACTACGAGTTGAACTTGGTGATCCGCGCCCTGGAGAAGACCCAGAAGGGCACCGTGGTCACCGCCCCGCGCGTGACCGCGTTCAATACCCAGCGCGCGCATATCCTGGTCGCCGATCAGCAGGCCTACATCAAGGACTATGACGTCGAAATTGCGACCAACTCTGTCGCGTTCGACCCGATCGTCGGCATCGTCCAGAGCGGTCTCGCGCTCGACGTCCGGCCCATCATCTCCAACGACCGTCGCTACCTGACCCTCGAGCTCCGCCCGGCCGTGGCCGCCTTGGCCCTGCCGATCCGGACCACCCTGGTCGCGTCCACCTTTGACGCCTTCGGCATCCTCCACCAGGTATTCATCCAGCTTCCGGAGCTCAACCTGCAGCAGGCCCAGACCACCATCCGGATGCCGGACAAGGGATCGGTCATCATCGCGGGCCTCAAGAACGTCCTCGACCGCGACATCTCCTCCGAAACGCCGTTCCTCGCCCGCATCCCGCTCCTCAACTTCCTGTTCAGCCGCAAGGGCAAGGAAATCGACAAGAACAACCTGATCATCCTGATCTCCGCGGAGATCATCGATCTCGAGGAGCGCGAGGACAACCTTTAGGCGCTCCTCGTCGGATCTTCACGGCCCCGGGCGGTCACTCCCCCCGGGGCCGGCTCGTTTGCGCCTCCCCCGCTCCCAGCAGGCTCGGTCTGACCACGAGGTAACCGTGGCGCGCGGCATTCGGTCGAAGCGGCCCTCACTGAGGGCCATCTTTTTCGATGTCGACGACACCCTCTTCTCGACCTCGGACTTTGCTGCCATCGCTCGCCGCAACAGCATCGAAGCCATGGTGCGCTACGGCCTCAAGGCCGAGCCCGAGGTGATACTCAAGGAGTTGCAGGAGGTCGTCCAGGAGTTCTCCAGCAACCACGAGCACCACTTCGAGAAACTGCTCTCGCGCATCGACCCCCGCGCCTACGCCGGGACCAATCCAGCGATCCTGGTCGCCGCGGCTGTCGTCGCCTACCACGAGACCAAGTTTCGTCAGCTCCACCCCTACAATGACGTGCTCGAAGTGCTCGGGCTCATCGCGCGAGCCGATCTCGTGCGGGGGGTGATCACAGCAGGCGTCACCGTGAAGCAGGCGGAAAAGCTCGTCCGACTGAACGTCTATCCCTACCTCACGCCCACGGCCATCTTCATCTCCGACCAGATTGGCATCGGTAAGCCGAACCCGAAACTCTATCTCCGCGCCTGCCAATCAGTCGGTGTCGATCCCCGCGAGGCGGTGTACGTCGGCGACAACCCGGCACACGATATCGACCCCGCAAATTCCATCGGGATGATCACCATCCTCAACCGACGGAGCCCGAAGATCGCCATCGCGCCCGGACAGACCTCACCCACCCACGAGATCTACGATTTCTGGGATCTCCTGAAGGTCTTGCGGGAGACCTACCGCGTCCAGGTGTGATGCACTCCCCCGCCGACCGCGCTCCCCCCTCTCCGTCCCGACCATCACCGAACGATCAGCACACCTTGCACTCCGTCTCCGCGGCATCGACTACAGGGAGGTTCGCCGACAATCGCAGTCCCCCTCGTGCCCGATCCCCCGCAATCCGGGCAACCCTTCTCCCGGATCGCTACTACCCGCAACCCGCACTCCGCAGCCCGTGCCAGTACCGCGGCCGACCGGTCCTCAGGCCCAGCAAATCGCCACCAGGAATCTGCTTCCTCGGTCGAGGCGGCCTCGGGACCGCGGCCAAGCCACGAGCCGCTTCCGCGGTCGATTTCGATCAGCAGCCTCTCGTCCCGTTCGCGGAACCGCGCAGCCGTCTCCGCCGTCGGCAGCCGGAAACGCTCCGCCGCTCGAGCCACTCCTTCCGCGACCACCCCTGCGGATAGTTCATATGCGTCGGCCCAGCTCATCGAGCGGTCCGCCGCAATCTCGCGCAGACGCTCCCGTACGTGCTGAACGATCGCCGCCGTCACCTGGCCCGTCTGGTCCGCCCGCTCATCCATCCCGTCCTCATCCCCGGACCGGCGCCACGTCGGCGGGTACCGCCGGCTCGAGGCCTCCTTCTCCCCTCCGGGCCTGGCGCGCTCGCTCGTGTCGTCTCGCTCCATCGTACCGGTTCCTGGTCCACCCTCGGGGCCCTCGCGCTTCTCGCGGTCCGTTCCTTCCCCGGATTCTCCGGGCCCCGAGGCGCGCTCCTCCCCGGTCCCGTGCCGGGGACCGAAAGGCGTCCTGAGGAGCCGCGCCAGGTGCGTCCGGCTTTCCTCCGCCAACTCGGTCCAGAACAACAGCACGTCCACTCCGTCTACCGTCCGCAGGACCACTCCGCGTTCGTCCGCCCGGAGGACTTCCCCCGTCCAGACGATCCCCGACCGGGATCGTAAGGTCGTCTCGGGGTCGGCCAGCGCGTGGGACGCCACGCCGGCAAGGATCGCGACCAAGAGCAAGTTCCGCCAGTTCATGCGATAGCTCATCACCTTCACGCTCCCTTCATGCACTCCAGGACGCGCCCAGCAACTTCCTCCACCTCCCACACCGAGAGAGCCGTGTGAACGGGAAGGGAGAGCACCTCCCGATCCGCCTGGACCGTTCCGGGGAACCCGGCATCGTCCGCTCCCATGTACCGGTGCGCAGGACGATACACTGGATTCTTGGCCTCGATCCCCGCCTCCAGCAGCCAGCCGGCCAGGCGGTCGCGCGACGCGGTCCGAACGAGGTAGCGGTGTACCACATGAGAACGATCCGCCGGGATGGCCGGGAGGGTGATTCCACACCCGGCAAGTCGCGCGGAATAGGCCGCTGCCAGCTCGTGGCGCTTCTGCAGCAGCTCATCCAGCTTTCCGAGCTGCGCGCGTCCGATCGCGGCATTCACGTCCCCCATCTCGTAGTTCCAACGCAGCCGATCCTCGTCGCGCCCATCGAACGCCAACAGGTCCACCACTTGCCCGTACAATTCCTTCGATGAGGTCGCGATGCAACCCCCATGGCCCGTGGTGATGATCTTGGTGGCATAGAACGAGCAGACGCCCACCGTCCCTTGTCCGCCGGCCGGACCGCGCGGTCCGATCCCGCCCAATGCCGTCGCGGCATCCTCGACGATCGGAACCTCGAATTCGCGCAGAGGGTCGAGATCGAGCACCCGCCCGAATGGATGCACGGCCACGATCGCCCGTACCCGACCGCTCCAAACCCTGCGCACGGTTTCAGGGGAGAGCCCGAGCGTCTCCCCGTCGACGTCCGCGGGAACGGGAAAGGCGCCGCAATGCCGGACCGCATGCAGGACCGCGGCGCAGACGTAGGAAGGAAATACGACCTCATCGCCCGGTACGACCCCGAGCGCCAGCAGCGCAATGTGCAACGCCGCTGTCCCGCTGCTCGTCAGCCGGACGTGGCTCACTCCCAATCGCGCGGCCAGCTCGGCTTCGAACCTCTCGCACTCGGGACCACGCCCGACGAAACCCGAACCGAGCGCCCGACAGGCCGCCTGCTCCTCTTCCGGCCCGAGCCCCGGGCGACTGTGACGTATCCTCATCTGCACTCCTCCTCCCGGCATTATCGGCCGTTTCCGCCCCACCCCTGAAGCACACCCGCTCCCACCCTCCGCTTCCCGCGTTCCGCCGTCCGCTTCCCCCTGCCCCGTGACCAGGCATGAGACTCAACCGGGGTGCTGCCCGCAGCTCATTCCCTCGATCCTACCGCATCCCCCGATCTCCCTTCCCGTCCGGGACTTGCAGGCTGGCCGCACGGCCCCAGCGGGCGCGATCATTGAGGGTGATGCATGGTCACGCCCTGCCCCCATCCCGCCCAACGCTCCCCGGTCCCGTCCGGACAGTGGCGTCTTCAAGCTCGAATTCGTGGGTTCGAACGCGACGGATTCCGCACCCCGCCCCCTTGCCCTGCCGCCCGCACCGCTGCTATCATCCGGATGTGCCCAAAGGAGGCGCACCTTGGCCGCCCGCAATGCACCTCAAATCCGCACCCCCCTGCCGGGCCCGCTCGCGCTCAAGATTCTCGAGAAAGACAACCGCTACATCTCCCCTTCCTGCACTCGGGCCTACCCGCTCGTGGTCAAGTCGGCCTCCGGGATGACCGTCGAGGACGTCGATGGCAACCGCTTCCTCGACTTCACCGCCGGTGTCGCCGTCACCAACACCGGGCACACCCACCCGGATGTGGTGCGTGCAGTCCAGGAACAGGCGGGGCGGTTCCTGCACATGGCGGGGAGCGATTTCTATTACGGAGTCATGGCCGATCTGGCCGAAAAACTGGCCGGCCTCGTGCCCGGCGATTTCAATAAGATCGTACTCTTCGCCAATTCCGGAACCGAGGCCGTGGAAGCGGCGTTCAAACTGACCCGCCATTTCACCCGGCGACCCCGGATGCTCGCCTTCACCGGTGGTTTTCACGGCCGGACCATGGGCGCTCTGTCCCTCACCGCCAGCAAGCCCATACAACGGCGGCACTTCGCTCCCCTCGTGCCCGAGGTCACCCACGTCCCCTACGCCTATTGCTATCGCTGCCCATTCGGCCTCGAGCCCGAGTCCTGCGAGCTCGCATGCATCCGTCATATCGAAAATGAAGTCCTCGGCCGATACGTCCCCCCCGAAGAAGTCGCCGCCGTCGTCGTCGAAGCGATCCAGGGAGAGGGCGGCTGCATCGTCCCGCCCCCTGGATGGCTCGATGCCCTCTCCCAACTCGCACGCAAGCACGGCATCCTCCTCGTACTCGACGAGGTTCAAACCGGGATCGGACGCACGGGCAAGATGTTCGCCGTGGAGCACACGAACGTCGAACCGGACATCGTCTGCCTGGCCAAAGGACTGGCTTCCGGCCTGCCCCTGGGCGCCATGGTCGCGCGCGCCTCCCTCCACACCTGGGAGAGCGGCGCCCATGCCAGCACCTTCGGCGGGAACCCGGTGGCGTGCGCCGCCGCCCTGGAAACCCTGCGCCTCATCCAGGAGGGACTGGCTGAGAACGCGCAAAGGATCGGCACCACACTCCTCGAAGGACTGCGCGACATCGCATCCCGCCACCCGATCATCGGCGACGTCCGCGGCCTGGGACTTCTCGTCGGGATCGAGATCGTCCGCAACCGCGAGAGCCGCGAGCCGGCGCCCCATCTGCGGAATCGCATCGTTCAGGAGTGCTTCACCCGCGGCCTGCTTCTCCTCGGTGCCGGCGACTCCACGGTACGATTCTGCCCGCCGCTCGTGGCCTCGGCAGAGGACGTCACCGTCGCCCTCGGCATCCTCGACCCCGTCCTCGCCAGGGTCGCCGCGGAAGCCTGAGCCGCCGCATCCTCCCCCTTCCGGTCACGCCTCCCGCCCGCTCGAACCTCCGCAACTCCTATCCGGCACGCTCCCTGTGCTCCCTCTCACCCAATCGCCCGTTCGACCTGACAAACCGTTCGCTCAGTCGTCCTGGGATCCAGGGCCAGGTGCGGACGAGCCCGGCGCGCGCCGCTCGATGAGTAGTCCCAGCAGCCTCTCCACCCAGCCTCGCCGCGGCGCCGCGGTCGAAATCCCAACCGGCTCCGGGCACTGCTCGACGAACTTCACCCGGACCTCACCGGCCGGGGCGGTCACCGCCCTCACCTCCACCCGGGTCGAGGTCGGACCCGCCACCACCAGCTCGACGATCGGACGCAAAGCATCCTCCGGCACCTCGAGCCGATCGTCCCCGACAAACACGCTGAGCGAGTGCTCCGACAGACCGAGCTTTTCTCGCAACACCTCGTCCGGGACTTCCGGCTCGAACCTGCGGCCGAGCGGCAGAAATACGTTTCCCACTCGGTGCCGCCGCAGCGCACGGCCGAACGGCACCGCTTCGAGCGCCCCCCGGTCGGCCACCACCAGCAGCCCGCGCGGCGTCGCCGCCCCGCGCACCCCTTCGAGACGATGGTGCGGAACCCGACATATGAGCTGCCCCAGCCAGACCGCCTCCTCCTCGCTGAGCAGCGCCGCCGCACCCGCATGCCCGGCACCTGCGGCCGGCACCAGCCGGATCGGACGCACAGGAAGCCCGGCTCCCCCTTCCCCCGCCTTCGCCCCGACCACCCCACTCGGCAAGCTCTCCCCGGTCGTCAGCCGATCGAGAGGTATGAACTGCGGGAACGGCCTCACGTCCAGGTTCCGCCCCGCCCCGCCAGTCATCACTAGCAGCGCCGAATCCGGCAACTCGCCGGCCAGATTTGGCAGCCACACCGTCGGGCGCGTCCCCGTCGGAACGAGCACCCCACGCCCCCCTTCCCCTCGAACCAGAAAGGCTTCGTCCAGCAGGAGCGCCCCCGGCAAGTCCTGCAGATAGGCGGTCAGGTGCGCGGGAATTCCGTCCTTCTGTCCTGCGCGCGGCGCGAGCCGGAACAGTGCCATCTCCTTCGCCCCATGGCCCTCTTCCCCGTCACCGCCGACGCTCACCGGCGCGATCGAAGCGTCCAAGCCACGACGGCGGATGAAATTCCCGAGCGGCTTCGCCAGCCCCGGACCGCAGAGAAGGTATCGCGGGCGGTCGGACTTCTCGTCGGTCTGCACCGTTCGCAATCGCACCAGAAAATCCTCGTACAAGTCGAGCTTCTTCAACCGGTCCTTCGCCACGGCCGACGCCGGGCCGGCCCCCGTCAAGAGCAGCAGCGCCCGCCCGGGTTCGGCCTCCGGCGTCGAGCTCAAGTCGTACCCGGTCGGACTCGCGCGGTCCCGATAGCGCAAATACGTCTCGCCGCCACCCACCAGCAGTGGCGCCTCTTCCCCCAGAATCCGACTTGCGAGATACGCGATCCGATCGTAGACCAGGGAAAGCTGCCCTGAAGTGCGCGCCGCCCCTTCGGGCCGCAGGAGCAGCAGGTACTCGAAGGACCCGTCCTTGACGCGAAAAAGGCGCGCCTGCATCGATCCCTTCCCGAAGGGGAATTCGGCGCTCAGCAGTCCCATCACCCCCACCAGGCCCGACCAGGTCGGCAGCGGCACCACGCACGCATCCCCCACGATCACGTGCCGCGCGTCCAGCGATAGCCCCGCCGTCGTCGGAGTCTGCCCCTTGCTCCGCTTCACCAGCCGTGGCGTCACTCGGTCACCTCGCTCTCCCGCCGTTTCCGCATCCGGCTCGCCTGGCCAAGGCCTCGAACCTCGTACCCGCATCGCCGTTCCCCACCTCGGGAACGGGTCGACGTCCCCGCCGCACCGCCGACCGCGCCCTCTGCCGCGGTCAATCTCTGCCCCTGGCTCCGTTCCGCCTGCCGTGGCGTCACTCGGTCACCTCGCTTCCCGCATTTTTCGCAACCAACTCGGCGGGCGTCCCGAGCCTATACTCTCCCGCATCATACATCGAGCACGATCCGCCGCTCCTCCATGCCGAACCGGCGATTCACATCGGATTCTCGGCCCGCATCAAATCTCGAGCACGATCCGCCGTTCCTCCTCGCGTCGGCGTCGGACGTCGCGCAGGCAGGAATACGACAGTACGTTCCGACGGTCCAGATAGTGTGACAGGTCCTTCCAGCTGCGATCGTGGCTCGCCGCGCTCTTCTCGATCTCCACATCCGCGCCGATCAGGATTCCCGTCAGTCGCGCGTGCCGCTTCATCTCCTCGAGCAGCTCCGAGTGCCGGTCGTCGCAGTCGCAGAAGTGCAGGTGCGTGATCAGCAGCACGGTGATGCGGTCGTACGACTGCCGCAGCCGGACCAGGGTGTGACCGAGCTGCTCCAGCACCTGCCGCTCTTTCGTCGGCCGATCGGACCGATAGGTCAGAAAATAACGGAAGTCCGCCGGACTCGCCAGCGGCAGCACCGGCGACAGCGCCTCGTCGAACGTGCTGTAGGAGAACTCGCAGCCCTTGAGCGCCATCTTCTTGGCCAGCGCGATCCCCAGCACCCGAGTCAGGATCTCCGGGTCGCCCGCCATGCTGAACCCTGTGTTCGACACCAGCCATAGCAGATTTCGCTGATTCTCCCGCGGTCGCTCCCGGCCGAAATACGTCAGCCCGCCGTTGAAGTACCGATGGTAGAAAGCCTCCCGCGGCAGCGCATACTCCGAAGGCACGATGCTGTCGAGCGAGCCACGCGACGCGATCCCCGAAATCCCGGCTATGGGATAGTATTGCTCGTTCTTCCACCGGCCCGTGCTCAAGATGCTCGGCACCAGGCACATCAGGTCCTCGATCACGCCCTCGAGCTGATCCGACAGCCCCGCGAATTCCACCAGGTCGACCAGGGATTGCGGGTCGAGCCCGCCATCCCCTCCCCCGAACAGCTCGACGAACTGCACCTCCTCCAGCTTCCGCTGGGCCAGCCCCCTCCGGATCGCGGCCAGGACCGGCTCCGCCAGCGCCTCCGCAACCGGCGCGGCTCCGGTGCGCCACGCCCGAAGGATCTCCGGAGCCGACAGCACCGCCCCTGGCAGAGCGCGTTCCAACGCCGCGTCCCCTTCCGCCAACCCGGTCGCGTCCGTCAGCCCGCCCAGTCGGCTCGCCGCCTCCTGCAGCACTCGTGCCGTCACCACCCCGACCGTGCGATCGTTCAGTCCCCACGACCGCATGCGGGCCACAGCTGGGAGCTTCGCCGCCTCCTCCAACAGGACTCGCCAGCGGCCCACCTCCACCCCCGTCGGCAACGCAGGGAACGGCTCGATCCGGTATTCGCCCGGCGGATACGCGAACAGCATTCCCAGGTCGTGCACCAGGAACAGCGGGATGATGGCACCCAGGCCCGCACAGGCCCGATGCCAGCGCAACACCCGCTGCACCGGCGGCTCGTGCGGCTGCACGCACGAGTAGACCATGCTGCCCAGATGGAAGCGGACCAGGTCTTCGGCAGAATCAAGTGCGATGGCCACGAGCGTGCGCTCCAAGTCCTTCGGATCATATCGCTTCCGACGTTGCTTGACAACCGCTCGAAAGAGCCGATAGAGTGTCGGCGCTCCCAGTTGCCGGCGCCCGCTGACGGTGGCCGGAACGACGCCGACCGAACCTGACCAGGGGATCGCGTGAGCAAGCCATCGGGCAAGGACAAGAAGCCGGCCGCAAAGACCGGTCCGCTCGCCAGGCTCTGGAACGAACGCGACCGCGACGGGATGACCGAAAAGCTGATCGCCGAGGGAGGGAAACTGCTCGAGAAGAGTCCCCAAGACTACGAGGTCCGCTGGCAACTCGCCCGCGCTGAGTGGTGGCTCGCGGATCGCAGCAAGGATTCGGAAGGCAAGCGGATCCACGGCCAGCGGGGCTACGAGCACGGCGAGAAGGCGGTCGCGATCAATCCTGACGGCGTCGAAGGGTACACTTGGTACGCCGCGGCGCTCGGCGAATACGGCCTGGGGATCAGCATCATCAAGGCGCTATTTCAGGGACTGGACGGAAAATTCCGAAAACAGTGTCAGCAGGCGATCGAGATCGACGCCGGCTACGACGGCGGGGCTCCGCTGAGGGCGATGGGACGCCTATACGCCAAGCTCCCCTTCCCCAAGCAGGACCTGCGCCGCTCGCGAGAGTTGCTCGAAGAGGCCTCGAAACTCGCACCCGAGCGGTTCCTGACCCGGATCTATCTGGCGGAGACGATGATCGCCCTCGGCCGTCCTCAGGAGGCTCTGCCCCACCTGAAGGTGGTCTTCAAGAACAAGCCTTGCGCCGAGGACAAGGCCGACCACGCGCATTTGCTGGCTCTCGCCGCCGAGGTGGCCAAGTCGGTCCCAGGCGGGGAGGAGTTGCTCGAGAAATCGAAGAAGTGACGGATTCGCGACCGTCTGAGGAGGGATGTCGATGGGGAAGAAGATCGGGTTCCTGTTCGCCACCGCGGTCCTGTTCGCGGCCGGATGCGCCATGCGCGATCCCGGCGTGCGACCGAACGACGTGCGGATCATGCATCAGCACGACGACGGCTGCGGCCACTACTACCATGAGGGCCGGTGGTACTACGTGATGACCCACCTCCATCAAGTCGGCTGCGGCCACCACTATTACAACAGCATTTGGAACTTGAACCCGCCTACCCCCGGATTCACCACCCACATTGAAAGCTGCTCGGCCCGCGCCGCGGAAACCCCCAGCCAGGCGCCGCGTGAACGCTTCATCCACCCGCGTGACCGGCACTATCACACGTACTACACCGACTAGCCCGGATTATTCATGAAGCCGCGTCAGCGGATTCATGAATAGTCCGCCCGCGACCTCCTGGCTGCGTAGGCAGCCAGACCGCGGGCCGCCCAGCGCGCGACACTGTGCTACGAACCGTCAGGTGCTTCGCGCCAAGCGAAGATGAACAATTCAGTCCCGGGAATTGTCGCGGCGCGCGAGG
>ORJL011727953.1_pt1 | contig 16885 bp, 15 predicted proteins | sample 1779941 | NCBI WGS metagenome assembly ORJL01 (sample SAMEA104232317, study PRJEB22302) | groundwater metagenome | biome: forest; feature: aquifer; material: groundwater | place: USA | collected 2011-08-07 | depth 5.8 m | reverse complement strand
TGGAGAATGGCAAGCCCACAATCGTGATTCCCGAGGGCGACTCCTGCGTAAAGACGCCTGCATTCAGGAAAGTCCCGGCTCCGGACCCGATCCCGGAGATAGAACCGGAGTTGCTCATTGTGAACGAGGCGCCAGCCGTGTTGGAGAACACGGACCCAGGTCCCATGGTAGCGGCGCCTCCGTTCACGAACCGCCTAGTCTCGAGGAGTGTGACGATCTTGTCGCGGACAGTGAATCCGCCCCTTGCTATCGTGGTACCGCTGCCGGTCATGACACCGCCGTTCCATACGATGATGCCGTTCACGGTGACAACGCCTTTCCCGTCCAGCGCGCTTCCCACCTCAAGACCGAGTTGACCGTTGATCAAGACGGGACCGTCCGCCGTGAACCTGGTGTCCTGTCCCAACACAAGATCGCCGTCCACTACCAGAGTCCCGCTGGACGTGAAAGTGCTTTGTTGACCCATCTTGAAGTTGCCGGTCACCGTTACCGGCCCGGTCGTACTCAGTGAGCCATGCTGCGCCAGTTCAACGTTTCGGCTGACAACCAGAGGCCCCGTAGCGTTGAACGTGCTCCACTGTCCAAGGTTAAGATCGCGGCTTACAACGATGGCCCCGGCGTCCGTAAGGGTGCTCTGGGTGGCAGGGCCGCGATCCGTTGCCGCCGTAGACGTACGGATGTTTGAGGCGCTTTCGCTCCGGAAGTTGACTTCGCCCTTGACCAGCAGAGGGATGTATATCGACAAGGGCTCCCTGGTTCTGAGTGCGCTCCACTGTCCCAGGTTCAGATCGCGACCCACGGTTATGGCCCCACTGGCCATCAGGCTGCTGTGCATCTCTAGGTTGAGGTCTGTGACAGCGGTCATGGGCCCGCGGATGTTAGCGGGGCTTGCGTTCTGCAGATTGACGCTACCTTGGACTAGTAGAGGTCCCGAAGAAGTAGCGAAAACGCGACTCCCAGGGCCCAGACCAAGATCGAGGGTTATGTTCATGGGAGCATTGGTAGCCAGGGAGTTCTGTGACAGCGTGAGGGAAGACACGGTCGTGGCGCTGGGGCCGCCGAACGTGACCGTCCTACCATTGTTCACCCTGCCGATGATCACGGCGTCGCCGGCGGCTGGCGCAGAATCGCGGCTACCGGTTACCCAGTTGCCCGCCCGGCTCCAATCATTATCTTGTCCACCTGCCCAGGTCCATACAGCGCTATCCAGGGACAATGCCACGCCGCCGGGCAAGGTCAGGTTGGCCAGAAGGGCAAGCAGTAGCAGTATTGCTAAAAGCAGGACGCATCTTCGGTTGCCCGTTCCCGTCTCTGTCGAGTTCCTGGTCACCGCAGAACCGGCTCCTTCTCCCCCCCATCCGGGTCAAATGGTCTCATGATCTTAGCACGAACCTTTTCAGCCATTTCTGGAGTCCAGCGTTTACTGGCATCTCGCCCGACGATGAGCGTGGGAGGTCGAATCACCTGCGACGACACTCTGCAGATGAGCCACAGGCTACTATATTATTACAATACACCACTATTAGACATCCTATCATCTTCAGGTTAGACTGTGGTTAGGACTTGGTAGGAACTTGGTTAGAGTTTTCTTGTGGGTCCTTCAGGCCAATTCACTCACACTTTCCGGCCCGATCGCCCTCGCTCCCAGCGCCATGATGTTCGCGTTGGCGTCGCCTTCCAGCGTGTATAGTGGCTTCCCCCAGCCGATCACGTCCCGGCACAGCCCCTCCATCTTGCCTCCCGGCTCGGCGTAGGCCACAAAGACGCTCTCGGCGAGCGCTGCCGCAAACCGGTTCCGATAGGCCGCGGTCTGGGCCGTCACGCGGCTCAGGTCCTTTCCGCGGAGATTAAGATACCCGACGCAGAAATCGGCCCGGGTTGAAACGCCCAACGTGGCTTGCAGGGCCGGCAGTAGCTTTTGGTCTATGTTATCGAAGATTCGTGGCATTTATGTTCTCCACTCCTTCGTAGCAGGGCGAGGATGCGCCCCGCGTGGGGATTATCGGTCATCTGTTCTTCCGGCGCAAGCCGTACCGGTTATTGGCTCTCGAACCACGGAGCATGGCGCGTTGTAAATGCCCCACACCCACCCCGGCGGGGGACAAGCCACCCGCGCCACGGGTTGAGGCTGATTAGCGCTCAGATCATAATTGCGGTCAGTTCAGACGACTCGGTTTCCGAAACCGAGTCGGTCTTCGGCTCGCGCATCATGATACTGCACCGGGTCTACGACACCTGCGCACTGAGGACGTCATTCTGCTGCGGATCGAGGCTGGAAGCGGACTTCGCCAACTGCGCACTGGCCAGTCCTTCATGATGACCTCACCCCAGTTCCCCCTGCATACGCTCCCGTACCTGCTCCTCGTCCAGCCCCTCCACGCTCACCGACTTCTGCCGTCCGGTGTGACCCTTCTCGAGGCTCAGGCGGCTCTGGGCGACGCCGAGAATGTCGCTGAGGTATTCCAGGAGGGCGGCGTTGGCCTTGCCCTCCACCGGCGGGGCGGTCAGCCTGATCCACCAGACGTCCCCTTCGAGGCGCACGACGGCGTTTCGGGATGAACGGGGTCGCACCCGGACGTGGATGACGGGCATCGTCCTGTCCTTTACAAAAAGCGTTATCGTAGTGTATCCTACACTTGGCGAAAGATAGGCGCAAGGAATCAGACATGTTCACCCTCCCTCGTGGCACCCAAGACATCCTTCCTGCTGATCAGCCTTACTGGCGCTATGTCCAGGAGGTGGCGGGGAGGCTTTGTGCCCTCTACGGCGCCCAGCGAATCGACACCCCTGTCTTCGAGGATACCGCCCTCTTCGTCCGCACCGTGGGCGAGGGGACCGATATCGTGGACAAGGAGATGTACACCTTTCGGGATAAAGGGGATACCAGCCTGACCTTGCGCCCGGAGGGGACGGCCCCCGTCTGCCGCTCCTATATCCAGCACGGCATGCACAACCTGCCGCAGCCGGTCAAGCTGTATTACTTCGCCCCCATCTTCCGCTACGACCGCCCCCAGGCCGGCCGCTTCCGCCAGCACCATCAGTTCGGCTACGAGGCCATCGGCGAGGCCGATCCAGCCCTCGACGCCGAGGTCATCGAGATCGCCTGGAGGCTCTACGCCGAGCTGGGGCTGACAGGAATGTCCCTGGAGCTGAACAGCATCGGGTGCCCGGAGTGCCGTCCGGCTTACCTGCAGAAGCTGGTGGACTACTACCGTCTTTCATCCGAGAACCTATGCCGGGACTGCCAGGCGAGGCTGGAGCGCAATCCGCTGCGTCTGCTGGACTGCAAGAGGGAGCAATGCCAGCCGTACGCCGAGGCGGCCCCCCGGAGCGCCGATTATCTCTGCCCGGCCTGCCGGGAGCATTTCGAGTCGCTTCACGAGCGTCTGGGCCGCGTGGACATACCGTTCCACCTGAACCACAGGCTGGTACGCGGGCTGGACTACTATACCAGGACGGTGTTCGAGGTCCAGCCCCAGGAAGAGGGCGCCCAGAGCACCATCGGGGGGGGCGGACGGTACGACGGGCTGATCGAGCAGTTGGGGGGCAAACCCACCCCGGCGGTGGGGTTCGCCACCGGCATCGAGCGCATAATCTTGAATCTAAAGCGCCAAGGCGTGGAGGTTCCCGGCACGGCCGGGGCCGGCGTCTTCGTCTGCTATGCCGGGGAAGAGGCGAAGGGAACAGCCCTGGACCTGATCGCCAGTCTGCGCCGGGAAGGCATCGCGGTTGAATCGGCCTTCGATAAGAAGAGCCTCAAGGCCCAGTTCCGCCAGGCCGACGCCCGCGGGGCTCGTTTCGTCCTGATATTGGGTGAGGACGAGCTGCGCGATGGCACGGTGACGCTGAGACAGATGGACGGCGGCGGCCAGGAGCGCATCGAGAATAGCCGGTTGTTAGAGGAGTTGAGGTGGAGGGTTTTCGGGAAGAGCTAATCTCGGTCCGTCTTGACGCCATGGAGGCCCGCTTCGAAGAACTAGGCGGGCTGTTGTCGGAAGCCGGGATCGTGTCTGATGTTTCCCAGATGCAGAAGCTCGCCAAGGAACGGTCCGATCTAGAAGACCTGGTTACCACCTACCGGGAATACAAGGACGTCTTGCACCACCTGGGAGAGACCCAGACCATGCTGGATGCAGAGCAGGACCTCGAGATGCAGGAGATGGTCAGGGCGGAGCTCGAGGCGCTAAACCTCCGTCGCCAGGAGCTGGCGGGCAGTATGCGTCTCGCCTTTCTGCCCAGGGACCCCAACGACGCCAAGGACATCATCGTCGAGATCAGGGCAGGGACAGGAGGCGATGAGGCCGGCCTCTTCGCCGGCGACCTCTTCCGAATGTACGCCCGGTACGCCGAGCGGAAGCGCTGGAAGGCCGAGGTCATCGACCAGAACGAGAGTGACCTGGGTGGCTTCCGGGAGATAATATTTGAGCTCAAGGGCAAGGGCGCCTATAGCCGCCTGAAGTACGAGAGCGGGGTCCATCGTGTCCAGCGGGTGCCGGTCACCGAGGCCGGCGGACGCCTCCACACCTCTACAGCGACCGTGGCCGTGCTTCCGGAGGCGAAAGAGGTGGAGATCGACATCAACGAGGGCGACCTGCGAATCGACATCTTCCACAGCGGCGGAGCCGGCGGCCAGAACGTCAACAAGGTAGCCACGGCGGTACGCCTTACGCACCTGCCGACGGGGCTGGTGGTCACCTGCCAGGACGAACGCTCCCAACTGAAGAACCGCACCAAGGCCATGACCGTGCTGCGGTCCAGGCTCCTCCGGGCCGAGCAGGAAAAGCAGGACGCCCAGAACGCCCAGTCTCGACGCTCTCAGGTGGGTACCGGCGAGCGTTCGGAGAAGATCCGTACATATAACTTCCCGCAGGACCGCCTGACGGACCACCGTATCGGGATAAGCTGGCACAACCTGCCCGGCATCCTCGATGGCGATCTCGATACTATCATCGATGCCGTGGCCACTGCGGACCAGTCCGAGCGGCTCAAGCAGGAGATGGAGTCGCCGGCCGGGGCCGGTGGCTGACGCGTGGCCTCCACCGCAGCCGCCTCCGCTGGGAGCGAACAAGGGGAATCGCCCTAACGCCCATGCCGATGTCATTACCTATAGACGTATATGGCCATGGCCCTGAACACGTCGGCCGGTTGGCGAGCGTCTTCATCCTTTGTGGGGTCCCCGGGAACCTGGACGGTTCCCGCTGGATGCACCGACACCGCTGTCGCTCTGTTCACCAATGTCATTCCCGCGCAGGCGGGAATCCCCATGTCCCTCTTGCATTGGGACACTACAAAGGATGAAAACGCCTTCGCCCCGGGCGCCCTCACCCTGGCCCTCTCCCAGCGGGGAGAGGGAAATGCCCCCTCTCCCTTTGAAAGAGGGTTGGGGTGAGGGCACTGACACTTCAGATTTGGGCAGGGTCCTGCGTCATGGAAGACGCTACCTGTCCCAGCGCGGGCTGGAAGAGGCCCGTCTCGAGGCCGAGGTGCTCTTGATAAGGCTGGTCGGGATATCCCGTGCCCATCTCCACTCCCATCTGGACGATCCGGTCTCGAAAGAGGTCGAGACCGTTTATCAAGGCTGGCTGGACCGCCGGGCCTCCCACGAACCCCTGGCCTACATCACCGGCGTGAGAGAGTTCTTTGGTCTGGACTTCTACGTCGACCGGAGGGTGCTGGTACCGCGTCCGGAGACCGAGTTGCTGGTTGAAGGATGCCTGCGCCTGCTGGGCCGGGGGCGGACGGGGCCGTCCGCCCCTACGGGGGATGGGTCGCCCTCTCCCGTTCTGGCTAATACCGGCGACGGCAGCGGGGCAACCGCTCTAGCTCCGGGGCCGGGGCGGACTGGGCCGTCCGCCCCTACGGGAGACGGGGGGCCGTCCGGCCATGCAGGGGACGGCGGGCCGCCCGGCAATACGGGGGATAGTCGGCCGCCCGGGCACACGTTCGGAGGTCTGGCTCCCGTGCTGGCTGACATCGGAACGGGCAGCGGGGCCATCGCCGTGGCCCTGGCCTGCCGGCTGCCGGACGCCCGTATTCTTGCCATCGACGTCTCTGCGGGTGCGCTCGAAGTAGCCCGCTTGAACTGCACACGCCACGGCGTGCGGGGACGCGTCGATCTCAGGCTCGGCGATCTCCTGGAGCCCCTGACAGAGCCGGTCGATATCATCATCGCCAATCTACCGTACATCGCGGACTCGGTCCTGCCCACCCTCGCCCCGGAGGTCTCGGTCTACGAGCCCCGGCTGGCCCTGGCCGGAGGCGCGGATGGGCTGGACCTCGTACGCCGGCTTCTGGCACAGACGCCGGGCCGGCTCCGGCCGGGAGGCCGGCTGCTGCTGGAGATCGGGTCAGGACAGGGGACAGAAGCGGCCCGCGCTGCGGCGGGAGCCCTATCCGGCTCAACCATCCGAATCATGCGAGACCTGGCCGGCCTGGAACGCGTGCTGGTGATAGAGCTTGCTTCCTGAACAGAAGTTGAGATCATCCTACCGTCTGGTAGCTTTGGACCTGGACGACACCCTCCTGGACCGGGACCTGGTCTTATCGCCCAGAGTGGAAGGCGTCATACGGGAGATAATGCAGTCCGGGGTGATGGTAACCCTGTCGACCGGGCGCATGTTCCAATCGGCCTTGCCCTACGCCCTGAGGCTGGGCATAGACATCCCCATAATCTGCTATCAGGGCGCTCTCATCAAGGACCCCAATACCCGGCAGGTGCTGTTTCATCAGCCGGTGCCCTTGAGAGAAGCGCGACAGGTTATCGAGATCGTTCGACGTTGGGGGCTCCATATCAACGTCTACGTGGACGACGAGCTATACGTGGAGAGCATCACCCCCGAGGCCCGGCGTTACGTTGATATCGCCAGGGTCCCCCTCCACCCGGTGGGCGACCTGCTCACCTTTCTCACCGAGCCTCCGACCAAGCTGGTCATAGTCAGCGATGAGGCATCTATCGACCGGGCGATGGCAGAATTGAGGGCGACCTTCGGTGAGACTATCTACATCACCAAGTCGCTGCCCATCTTCTGCGAGATAGCCCATGCGGGATGCAACAAAGGAAACGCCCTGGCAGCCCTGGCATCAGGTTTGGGTGTGGCTCAGCACGAGACGGTGGCTATCGGAGACGGCCTCAACGATCTCGAGATGGTACAGTGGGCAGGGCTCGGTATCGCCATGGGCAACGCTCCTGCGGAGTTAATAGAAGCGGCTGACATTATCACCGGTACCATCAAGGAAGATGGGGCCGCCCAGGCCCTCGAAGACATCTTTCTGGTCACAAGGGCCTCCAAGTAACTTGAGAAACCCGGAATCGCCTTCGACCAACGTTCAGATGGAAAGTGCCCCCCAGAGCCAGCGACTTCAGGGGTTCCTGGTCCTCTTAGCTGGAACGCTGACCATGGTTGCGGCGTATGGCTTTGCCCGGTATTCCGTTCCGGTAATCCTCCCTTACATGCGGGACGCACTCGGAGCCAGCTACGGCCAGATGGGTATGCTTGTCACCTCAAACAACACCGGGTACGTGATTTCGTCGTTCATTGGAGGGTTCCTGAGCGCTCGCTTCGGGCCAAGGCGGGTCATCGCCGCCTCCCTGGCCTGCGCAGGCCTCGCCACCATCGCCACCGGGGTCTCGCCTTCGATCGAGTTCGCCGCGGCCATGCAGTTCCTGGCCGGATTGACCGCCGGGGGCGCGGTTATCCCGTCGGTAGGACTCATCGCGGAGTGGTTTGAGCCTCGAAAGAGGGGAGTCGCGACCGGCGTGATGGTGGGGGGATTCCCCTTGGGCATCCTCTTGAGCTCCTTCTTCCTCCCCGTGCTCCTGACCGGATTGGGCGAGGGCGCCTGGCGATATTGCTGGCTGATGCTGGGCGTCCTGGTGATGCTGCTGGCCGTTATTAACTTCGTGATTGTTCGCGACCGCCGGCCGGGGCCCAGGCCCAACGGCGCGCCTGCCGGAGGCCCCCCGGTCCAGGCCCCGCCCTTGCGTTGGGGGCTCCTTTACAGGAGCCGGTCCGTCTGGATGATGTGCGCCATCAATATCACTATCGGCTTTGGAATGGGCATCTTCACCACCTTCTTCGTAGCCTATCTGGTCGACCAGCGAGGGCTATCCGCTCCGCAGGCAGCCCAGGCGTGGAGCCTGGTCGGACTCTTTGGGTTGGGGAGCGGGCTGCTCTGGGGCTTCATCTCCGACAAGTTGGGCCGGCGGTTCGGCCTGGCAGCCTGCTACTACTGCTATGTCCTGGCCCTGGCAATCCTGACCTTTGTACCCTTGCCGGAAGCGGGCTTCGTGGCCGGTGCGCTGGCGGGCTTGACCATCACCGGCGGCATGGCGGTCTTCGCCGCCCTTTTGGGAGATACCGTCGGACCGAGGCTGGCGGCCGCAGGCTTCGGCCTCATCTCGTTCTTCTTCAATATCGGGCAGGTGATCAGCCCGACCCTGGCTGGGGCCATCATCGACCTCACCGGCAGCTTCGCAGCCTCGCTCATCGCCGCCACGATCTTCTGCTTCCTATCAGCCACCCTCTGCCTCCTCCTCCGTCCCCCGAGCATGGAGGACGCGCTGTGACAATGCGCCTTGAGGCAAACCTCTAACCACATGCTAACCATATCCTGACTTTGTTCTAACGTCCGTATGATATAGTGCCTTTATAGGGCTACGGTCAGGTGAGATTGCGTCAGCAGTTGCCTTGGTCGTCGGACGCGCACCTTTGGCGCCGGTCCGGGTTCCGAACGACCCCCAACCCGGCAAGCCGTCGACCGGCCCAAATGAATATGGCTGGATTGTTACCCGTACGGTAGGGAGCAGTGATGAATCAAACGCCCCGCGGCCTACCCTGGCGATCTAACTTCATCTTGTTTGTCGTGTGCGCTCTAGTCCTTTCCTGGACGTCGACCGCAGCCCTGGCCGCCGGCCCTGACTTCGAGCCAGGCGACATCCTGGTCCGATGGGGACCGGGGGTCAGGGATCGGGACGCCACCGCGACCGGCTTGGGAGCGCGCACGGTGGACAGCATCCCGGCCCTGGGCGTCACCAGGCTGCGGGTGGCCCGAGGGAGGGAGCAGGCGGTCATCGCCGCCCTCAGGAGAGCTGGGGCCCAGATCGCCGAGCCGAACCACACGCGCCGGATCAGTCTGGTCCCCAATGATCCACTTTACAGCTCACAGTGGAATATGGGCAAGATCAACGCCCCATCTGCCTGGGATATCACAATGGGATCCTCGAGTATCATTGTGGCCGTAATTGACACCGGCATGGACATCGCTCATCCTGACCGGCCCCAGAACCTGATCCTGGGAGCCGACTATATCGTCGATCCCACGGGAGCCACTCCGGTGTCCGGCGACCCGCATGGCCACGGCACGCATGTTTCCGGCATTGTCGCCGCAAGGACGAACAATGCCATCGGGGTGGCCGGTGTAGCTCCCGGGGTCTCTCTCATGGCGATACGGGTGCTGGACGCCGGCGGGAGCGGTACCACGTATAACACCGCCCAGGGCATCGTCTACGCTGTGGACCACGGGGCCAGGGTGATAAACCTCAGCCTATCCGGCTGTGACAGCTCTACCTTTGAAGAGGACGCGGTCAACTACGCCTACAGCAGGGGGGTTATGGTAGTGGCCGCGGCGGGGAACTACTTCACTGGGGGCTCGGGCTGTGTCCCTGACGCCAATCCTCCGATGTATCCAGCGGCCCTCCCCCACGTGGTAGCAGTCGCGGCCACTGATAGCAGCGACAACCACGCTTACTATTCGGAGACCGGCAGTTACGTTGACCTGGCCGCTCCCGGCGGAGGAGGGTCTTTCTCCGACGCTATTTGGAGCTCCTGCAGAGGGTCGCTCTATTGCCAGAAGGCGGGTACCTCTATGGCCACCCCTCATGTGGCCGGGGTCGCGGCCCTGGTCCGGTCTGTGAATTCCGGTCTGACTCCGGACCAGGTGGAGAGCATCCTGCGACAAAGTGCAGTGGACCTGGGATCCGCCGGCAGGGACGACGTTTTCGGCTATGGGCGGGTGGACGCCTATCAAGCCATGGTAAGTACGACGTCGATCTCGGACATCCCCAACCAGGCCATCCTGGAGGATACCTCCCTGGCGCCGGTCAGCTTCACTGTGGGCGGGAGCAATCCTGGCGCCGCATCCCTCAGCGCCGCTTCCTCCAATACGGCCTTGGTCCCGGTGAGCGCAATCGTCTTCGGGGGATCCGGTATCACTCGTACGGTGTCCGCCACTCCATTGGCCAACCAGAACGGCAGCGCCACTATCACCGTAACGGCAACACTCGGGTCCGACACCGCCAGCGACAACTTCACCCTGACCGTCAACCCGGTCAACGATCCGCCAACCCTCAACCAGCCACCGAATAGGACCGTCTTTGAGGACAGCGGCAAGAGCTTCGACTACCCACTGACTGGCATCAGCGCTGGACCAGTCAACGAAGCCGGGCAAGCATTGAACGTAACGGCCGTATCCAGCAATCCGGCGCTGATCCCCAATCCCGCGGTCAGCTACACCAGCCCCGGCGTCTCGGCTACCCTGGCCTTTACGCCGACCGCCAACGCCAGCGGGGCAGTCACTATCACGGTAACGGTACAGGATAACGGCGGTACCGCCAGCGGCGGAGTGGACAGCGTTTCTCGCGCCTTCAGGGTGACCGTTACTCCTGTAAACGACAGGCCCGTTCTGAATGCTATTGCCCCCCGCTATATCCTGGAGGACTCTCCGCAGCAGTTGGTGGTCCTGAGGGGCATCAACTCCGGACAGCCCAACGAGCTATCGCAGACGCTTACCGTGACCGCGACCTCCAGCAATACGGCGCTGGTCCCCAATCCGACAGTGGACTATATCAGCCCCAGCGCTACCGGCATCCTGAATTTCACGCCCGCACCCCAGGCCACCGGGGTGGTTACCATCACGGTTACGGTGCGGGATAACGGGGGGACTGCCGGTGGGGGTGTGGACAGTTTCAACCGCTACTTCCAGGTCTATATCACGGCGGTTAACGACCAGCCCACCCTTGACCCGGTGGCTGATCTGAATCTCGGCCAGGGGGCCGGCGAGCAGACGGTCAATCTCACCGGCATTACGGCTGGACCGCCCAATGAAGCGGGGCAGAGCATCGCGGTAACGGCGATGTCCAGCAACCCGGAGTTAATCCCCAATCCGCTGGTAACCTACGCCAGCCCGAGCGCCACCGGCTCTCTCCGGTTCACCCCGGCGCCTGGTGTCAGCGGGACGGCCACGATAATACTGATGCTGGAAGACAACGGCGGTGAAGCGAACGGTGGTGCAAACCTCGTTATCCGTTCCTTCAACGTCACAGTGGCGCCGTAGGAGCACCGAGTTAAGGCCTGGCAGGTAACCAGGCTGCCCGCTCCATCCGGGGTAGTCAAGAAGGGGTGTCCCCTTCTTGGGGGGGTCATGGGGGTCTCCCCCATTCCTCTATCTCTTTCCCAATCTTCTCCAAGAGGGAGTGAAGTGGGTTTGGCTAAACGGCAAACCTCCGGTATGGTATATTACATTCACTGGCGCGGGCAGGCGCCAAGACTCGTGACGGAGGCGAATCATGGACCTGGGACTGAAGGGGAAGGTGGCCCTGGTGACCGGGGCCAGTTGGGGTATCGGGCGGGAGATCGCCCTGGCCTTCGCCAATGAAGGCGCAAACGTGGTGGTCCACTACCACAACCATGGCCCGGAGGCCGAGGACGTGGCCAAGGAGGCGTCGGCTAGAGGGGTCCGCGCCTTGACCTACCAGGCGGACATCAATGATGGGTCGCAAGTCCAGGCCATGGTCCAGAGAACGCTATCCGAGTTAGGGGAGCTTGACATTCTCATCAGCAACGCCGGTTGGTCCGAGATGCAGGCCTTCGTCGAAACGACACGCGACGACTGGGACAAGACACTGTTCCCCTCGCTCTACGGCCCCCTCAACTGTTGCCGAGCCGCTATCGAGCCCATGATCGCCCAGGGTTGGGGTCGCATTGTCAGCGTGGTCACCGACGCGGCCAGGGCCGGTCAGTCCAAGATGGTCTTGAACTCGGCGGCCAGGGCGGCTGTGATAGCCATGATGAAATCGCTGGCCAAGGAATACGGTCGCAACGGGATCACCGCCAACGCCGTCGCCCTCGGCTGGATACGTACCCCTGCGACGGCTCCCTATCTGGACCAGTGGGGCAAAGAGGTGGTGAAGTTTTACCCTTTGCGCCGGCTGGGTGTCACAGCGGACGTAGCCCCTGCCGTGACCTTCCTGGCCTCCGACGCCGCCTCCTGGATCACCGGCCAGGTCCTGGCCATCAACGGCGGGTATTCGATGCAGGGGTAACAAGAATATGGATATCCCCTGTCATAGGCTGGGGCATGTAGAGGGCCGTTGCCTTACCTCCAACTGCCACGAACCGCATACCGGAGAACAAGGCGTTCCGAGCGTAAACAAGCTTGAAATACAGGCACCTTTTGTTTACAATGTATAGGCTCTAGTAAATACTTCGGGGACGAGATGCTGGGGGTAATTTGGAAGAACCGGTGATCAAGGGCAAGAACGTAGAGGTTTCCCAGGCTCTGCGTGAATATATTGCGAAAAAGGTGGACCGGCTGGGCAGGCACCTGGACCGCATTCTGGAAACGAAGATCGAGCTGGCAATGCAGGAGACAAGGAGCCAGGATGATCGGTATGCGGCACAGATAACGATCTCGACTAACCACACAACTCTGAGGGCAGAGGAGCGGGGTCCAGAGCTGCGGTCAGTGGTAGACCAGGCAATTGACCGCATGGATCGCCAGATTGACCGCTATAAGGCGAAGCGTCGAGGCAAGAGGGGGAGCGCAGGCAAACCCGTTGCGGAGACAGAAGAACTGGTCCTTCTTCCTGAAGAGGCGGACCTGATCAAGGTGGTCAGGAATAAGCGTTTCCCGATGAAGCCCATGGACCCCGAGGAAGCTGCCGAGCAGATGGAGCTGTTGGGCCATAGCTTCTTCGTCTTCTTCAACGCCGGCAGCGGAAATGTCTCCGTGATATACCGACGCTGGGACGGCGACTACGGCCTTTTGGAGCCGGAACTGGGCTAACCCAGGCCAGAACAGGTATTGTCCCGGTTGCCCCCGAGCCGGCGGGCCCGGCCGGCAAGCCGCGGCGTACCGGCGGGTTTACAATTCCGGCGCGATGTTGTATCTTCAATGCGAGAGAGGGCCGTGTTGCCCCCTCTTTTTTACGGGTTGGGAGGAACCCTTATGGGCTTTCTTGAGCGGGTGGATCCCGAAATAGCAGCCGCTATCCGGCTGGAAGAGAAGCGTCAGCGCGGCAAGCTGGAACTCATCGCCGCGGAGAACTATGTGAGCCGGGCGGTCCTGGAAGCGCAGGGTTCGGTGATGACGAACAAGTACGCTGAGGGCTATCCTGGGCACCGGTACTACGGCGGCTGCGAATACGTGGACCAGGCGGAGGAATTGGCCCGGGAAAGGGCCAAGGCCTTATTTGGGGCGGAGCACGCCAATGTCCAACCCCATAGCGGCTCTCAGGCGGATATGGCCGCCTATTTCGCGGTCATGGAGATGGGTGACACCATGATGGGCATGAGCCTGGCCCACGGGGGCCACCTCTCGCATGGCAGCCCGGTCAATTTCTCCGGCAAGATCTACAAGGTGTTTTCTTATGGCGTGGACAGAGAGACGGAACTAATCGACTACGACCAGGTGGAGAAGATAGCCCTGGAGCGCCGGCCCAAGCTAATCGTGGCCGGGGCTTCCGCTTATCCGCGCTTCATAGACTACAAACGGTTCAGGCAGATTGCGGACAAGGTGGGGGCTTGCTTGGTGGTGGATATGGCACACCCGGCCGGCCTTATCGCCGCGGGTGTGCATCCCAACCCGGCGCCTCATGCCCAGATTGTCACGTCCACTACCCACAAAACCCTTAGGGGACCAAGGGGAGGCTTCGTTCTTTGCACGGCCGACCTGGCTGGCCGCATAGACAAGGCGGTCTTCCCCGGGATGCAGGGCGGGCCACTCATGCATGTTATCGCAGCCAAAGCGGTGGCTTTCCATCAGGCCATGCAGCCGGAATTCCGGGCCTACGCCCGGCAGGTGGTGGCCAATGCCCGAGCGATGGCGGATGAGATCAAACGGCTGGGCCTCAGGTTGGTTTCCGGTGGGACCGACAACCACCTGATGTTGGTGGACCTCACCAAGGCTGGCTCTACCGGCAAGGAAGCAGAAGTCGCCTTGGATTCGGTCGGCATCACCGCCAACAAGAACGCGATCCCGTTCGACAGCCGGCCGCCCAACCTGACCAGCGGCATCCGCTTGGGTACTCCGGCGCTCACCTCCAGAGGCATGGTGGAAGCGGAAATGAGACAGATCGCCGCGATGATCGTGCAGGTTCTCGAGCATCGAGGTAACGAGACGGTATATAGCAAAGTGCGGGACGAGGTGGATGCGCTCTGCCACCGGTTCCCAGTCCCCGGCCTGGAGGAGCTATCCCTACCTGCCGGCCGGCAGGTAACAGCCTGAGAGCAGGAGGAATCCCTATTGCGTGACTATGAGTTAGTGTTTATCGTTAGCCCCCAGGTGATAGACGAGAGCCTCACGGGGGTAGTGGAAAAGGTGTCCCAGTTCATCGCCAGCCGTGGGGGCCAAGTCGATAGGATGGATGCCTGGGGCAAACGGAGGCTGGCCTATCCAATTGGGCCTTTTAGGGAAGGGATGTACTTCCTGGCGCAATTCAAGATGGACCCGGTCCAGGCCCCCGACCTGGAGGTCAGCATGCACACGACCGAGGAGATAATCCGGCACCTGGTTATTCGCCTCGATGAAGCCCAGGTGAAGCAGCGACTGCGGCAACTGGCGCAACAGAAGGAACGAGAGGACCAGGAAAGGGCGCGCCGAGAGCAGGCAGCAGCCCAAGCGGCAGCTCAGGCAGAGGCCCAGGCCAGGGAGGCTGAGGCTCAGGCAGCTCAGCCAGAGCCCCAGGTAGCGGAGCCAGCGGCCCAGGCAGCAGAGCCAGCGGCTGAACCCGAGGTCCCCGTAGAGCCAGCATCGGCGGAGGCGAGCCAGGAAAACTCATAGCTAGGAGGCAGAAATGGCGGGCTTGTGCAAGGCGATGATCATCGGCAATCTGGGTGCGGACCCTGAGATGCGCTACACGCCAGACGGGAAGGCAGTTACCAACTTCAGGGTTGCTGTGAATCGGCGGTTTTCCGCGCCTGGGGGCGACCAGAAGGAAGAGACTGAATGGTTCAGGGTTGTTTCGTTTGGTAAGCGTGCGGAGACCTGCAACGAGTTTCTTTCCAAGGGGCAAAAGGTTTTCGTAGAAGGCTCGCTGCAAACTCGGACCTGGGAGGGCAGGGACGGCCAGAAAGGTTTCACGGTGGAGATTATCGCGTCGGACATAGTCTTTCTGGACAGGCCCAAGACCGCCATGTTGAGTGATACCGGCGGCCAGCCAGACCTGGAGGCAGAAGACCTGCCGTTCTAGATACAGCAGATGGTCTTCGGACGTATCTGGAGGAGACCGCGGCCGGTTGGCGGGACGTTTAATAGAGTGGGAGCCCTTCGGGAGACCGGACCGGGCGAGAAACGGAGTTTAGATGCCTAGAAAGAAGATTGTTAGGCCGAAGAGGGCCGGCAGGGAGTACCGGGGCCGTTTTGCTCCAAAGCGGAAGGTGTGCGCCTTTTGCGTGGATAAAGTGGACGACATAGACTACAAGGATGTGGGGAGGCTCCGTCGCTTTATCTCCGATAGGGGGCGCATCGATCCCCGCCGAAAGACGGGTACCTGCGCCAAGCATCAGCGGGTCCTCAGCATTGCACTCAAACGGGCGCGGCACCTGGCCCTGCTGCCCTACAGCAACCTGCACATTCGAGACATCGGGTCGTAGGCCGGACTGAAGTATTCTCGGCATGGGCAAGAAATCCAAGATAGTCCCCCAGCGAGTTCCCACTAAGAGACAGCTTTCCCGCTGGCAGCGGGAAGCGCGGGTCCGGCGGATAACACTCATTACCGCCGCCGTTGCCATCTTTATTGTTCTGGCTATTCCCGCGTTCGGGTTCACGCGGGAATACGTGTTGAAGGGTCGAGAGACAGTGGCGCTAGTCAACCAGTCGACCCTCAATCTCTCAGATTATTCCAAACTGCTGGGAATGCGCCGGTTCATGATCGACAATCAGATAAGCAGTTTTCAGAGGATTGCCGGCGGACAGAGCTCGGGCCAGCTTCAGTCGACCATCCAGAACCTGCAGCAGTTGCGCTCGGAATTGCCTGATCAGGTGGTCCAGGACTGGATATCTGAGCAGTTGATGCGGGAGGAGGCGTCCCGCCTCGGGATCTCGATCTCTCCGGATGAAATCACCGCTTCAATCAGGTCCCAGTTCGACCCCGCTTCCACGCAGAGTCAGGAGGTGCCCACTCCCACTCCGGGTCAGGATCCTCAGCCAACGCCGACACCAGGCCAACCACCCCTAACGAACGAGGAGTTCCAGGCCCAGTACAAGGAGTTCCTCAAGCAGGCTGGGACGACCGACGCGTTGTATCGCGGCTTGGTAGAGGACCCTCTTCTTCGGGCCAGGCTAGAGGACCATCTGGCAAGGGACATACCATCTCCCGCTCCTCAGGTTCACCTTCTGGGGGCAATTGTGGGTACCGAGTCCGAAGCCAACCAGGTCTTGGACCGTCTCAACCAGGGAGAGGACTTCGCCACAGTGGCGCAAGAAGTCTCCCTCGACCAGCAGTCTGCCGGCAATGGCGGTGACCTGGGATGGACGCCCCGCGGTCTCATGGATCAGAGCCTGGAGGATGCCGTGTTCGCCGCAAAGGTCGGAGATCTCGGCGGGCCGATCGAGGCATCTCAAGGTTACGTGGTATTTCGAGTCGCGGAACGGGATGAATCCCGAGTTA
>ORJL010277545.1_pt1 | contig 16888 bp, 29 predicted proteins | sample 1779941 | NCBI WGS metagenome assembly ORJL01 (sample SAMEA104232317, study PRJEB22302) | groundwater metagenome | biome: forest; feature: aquifer; material: groundwater | place: USA | collected 2011-08-07 | depth 5.8 m | reverse complement strand
CAACTTGGTAGAAGCATACGCGAATCAGGCGTTTTAATGAAAGATGTTTTAAGATCAGCAGAAAACAGATTTGCAAGAGCAAAAGCGGCTTAGGGGCTAATTATGTCAATAATAAATTTCAGAACTTACGCATCAAAAAAAGTACCTGTTCAAAAACAATTTCCATATGCTGATAGAAAGCAGTCTGAAAGGCCAACACCATACTCACGTCCATTTGTAGACGAAAGAGAAGAAAGATTCAGGTTAGCAGGATCAATAGGCGAAGCTCAGCGGTTAAAGCGCACCCAAAAATACAGAGGAATCGAAGAAAATCGAGAGGGCAGGCGTGCTAATTACTATTTATTAGGAATTCCAGAAAGTGCTGTAAAAGTGCCTGATGACTTAGCGCGAAATGAAATATGGCTAGAGCAACATACAATAAGAACTCCTGATAGAAAAGTTCTTGGATTAAAATACGACAAAGCGGCTTAAATTAACTATAAGTTCTTTTCCTTTTTAGAACGTCTGCTTGGCAGTCGTTTAATCGCCAAGCGCTATTCTTAGCTTCTTGAAATTTTCAGGCAAAAACTCCACTGTTTCACCCTTTTCTAAATCATAAACTTCAGCAATTTCTTTTGGAAGAGTTATTACCAAACTTTGTCCAACTGTTCTTATCTTGACTTTGACATGCTCTTTCTTTAGAGCTTCGAGCTTGCTTATTCTTAATGAATCTTCTGGATGTATGTATTCTTTCTTACACTTCTTGCAAATCCAGCCGCGTATTTCATAGTCTTTATACTTTACAGCGCCTTTGCTAGCCATGCCTCCGCATTCACATGGAATTTCTGTCCATGAATTAATGTCCAAAGTGGACTGACGCCGAAGGCGTCTATCTGGTGCTGCCGACATGAATAATCCTCCAGAAGCTTTCTGTTTGTCCTTCTATTTTCCATTCTACAAGAGCTGCAACAACTCTTACCTCTTTATTTTTCCTGTAGATGCATTTTTCGATTATATTTGCTGCCCTTTTGCTTGCTGAGCAATCATAGCCTTGTTCCAAGACTTCTTTTGCTTTCCAAAGACTAATGCCAATTTCATCCATTTCTCGCTGTGCATCCTTCGTTGGTATCAAAGGCCTTTCTTCGAATAATGGATAGCTATACATAAGATTTCTAACTATAAATATCTTTCTTAAAATATTTAAAGATATCTCAAGATATTCCAAATTAAGTTTGTAATCAGAACAAGCAATCTAGTAACTTTCAACTTTAATTTCATTAATTCTCTCAAAATGTTTGATGTTTCTTGTTATTATTGTGCTGCACCCATTTGTCAGGAAGATTCCTGCTACTATACAGTCTATATCATCTATCATTTTTCCTTCTTGAGAAAGTTTCCCTGAAATTTGGCCAGCTTTTATAGATGCTTTCCTGTCTAATGGCAGGACTGTGAGTTTGCTAAGAAGCAGATCAAAATCATGAAGTGCCTTTTCCCTATTAATTTTGTGTTGGTATATTCCAGAAATTATTTCATAAACATTTGCTTCTGTCGTAAAAACTAGGGGCGCTCTGTCGAGCTCTATTGATTTAAAAACAGCTTCTTTTCTGTTTCGCAAGACATCAATTAGAAAAGTCGAATCGACGCCTTTCATAATACCTTTTCTCCTTTGGCAGCTTTGCTTGCAGCGCGTCTTTTATTTATTGACTCTTCTATAGCTTCTGCATCAGATTTATCCATCCACGACCAGAGGCCTGAGCAATCGCTTATTTTGCCTTTTCCATGGACTAACCTTAGAAGTTCATCTGAAAAACTTTCACCTTTTTTCTTATGCTTCAAAAGTTCATCGTACACGTCATTGTTAACAGATATAGTTTTTGTTGTCATAATCTATTATTGTATACACAGAATTTAAATAGATTATTCTATTAAGTTATTATAACCTTATTTTTGCCCTTAAAACCAGAACCAGCCTTTGACATATTAGGCAGCTTGCCGCTTGCAAGAATTTTTATGTCCTTCGACATCTTTTCAGGATGAATTTTTGTGTGTTTTCTTAACCCTTTGAGATTGTTAAAGCCCTTCCTGCATTTTATGCATTCAAATTTTTTAGACTTTATTAATTTTGCCATGCACCATAATTTACCAAAATAACTATAAGAATCCAAGAAGCATTAAAAGGGAAAAACCTCTATTTTTACTTTAGGTAGCTATAGTAAAAAATACATGTAAATTATATGGTTTTTAGCCACTTTTATACACTATATTTTTACTATACGGCATTATTAACAAAATACATTGGCCTTCCAGAAATGAAAGTGTGGAAGAATTTGTCCAGTTCTGCATAGACAAGCACAAAGAGCTGGTGGAAAAGCTCTGACTAAGCGCATGCGCTAAAGCTTTGGTCAGCACCCCGAACACGCGTCGCAGAGAGAGAGTGCTTGAAGTGGCGCGCGCAGAAGCCGAAGGCGACACGCTCAGTGGTGGAGCACCGGAGCGGCTCATGCCAGACCTCGCCGAGGAGTTTTGGGAAGACTGGAACGATCCAAAGACCGGTCAGATGAAGTTCGCCATGGATCAAGCCACTCCGGCGAGCTAAATCGACTACGCTCAGAAACACCTAATCCTCGCCCCAGGGAACGGTGTTTCGTTTTTTTATGTCTTGTCAACTTATCGGTATACATATTCAAGATTCTGTTGCAAAATATAGGATGATACAGAACATTAGGCAGGAATTGGCTTACAATTAGGACAGAATAAGCGATTAAATTTAATGAGTGCAGCAAAACGCAATTATTTATTCTATAGAAACAAGGAATAACAATGACAAGTCAAAGTTCAGCTAATACAAGAAGAAGCAAAGATTCTTCTGTACAGGAGAATTCTTTGATTTCTCCTCGTACAAAAGGAATAAATTTTAGCAAATATGAAGGCAAATGCGTAGGATTGGCAGATGGAAAAGTAGTTGCGTCTAATAAATCTGTAAATGTAGTTATGAAAAAACTTTCTTCTGATTATAGAGGACAAAAAATATCTTTGCTTACAGTGCCTAAAAAAAATAAAATTTTGGTTCTGTGAAAATAATGAGCGAATATGCATTTGACTACGATGGCAGGCCTGTTATATTTGTAGATTTCTTAGGCTCGAAAGAAAAAGTTTCTTTTGGTTCGCTGATAGATTCAGGTTCTGATACAAATGTTTCATTTAAGGAAATTGGAAAGTTTTTAGGGATCAAATTTTCCGGAAGTCCTGGTGAACGAATAGAAGGAATTGGCAAAACATTGAAAGGGTGGAAGCATCCAATTGATATAGAATTCTCGGGTCAAAAATTTTCAATAGATGTCATGTGGATAAATAAAAAAATTAATGTTGAAGAAGACTTGCCAATGATATTAGGAAGAGTTCCATTATTTAACGAGTTTAATGTAGAATTTAAAAATAACTCTAAAATTATATTTAGAAAATAGTTGGCTTTTATTCCACCCAAATACGACATTTTGCTAATTTTATACAAAACAACCGTTATTAAGACAGAGACATAGCTCTTATAAATATTCTTCTTGCCTATTCATGGCATGCAAACGTACGAAGAGCTTTTGAAAAAAGCAAAAGAAAGCCTGCCGCAAGTGAAGACAGCCGCAAGGTTTGAGATACCTAGAGCTATATTATACGTCGCAAAACGTCAGGTAACCATCAAAAACTTTACAGATATAGCTAAATCTCTACGCAGAGAGCCAACTCAGTTTGCCAGATATTTGTCTAAAGAACTGGCCATGCCGGGCTTCGCGAGTAATAATGAACTTACTTTAAATGGAAAAGTTTCTGAATCCTTGATCAACCAAAGAATAACTGATTTTGCAAAAGAATTTGTTCTATGTGAAGAATGCAAGAAGCCTGATACAAACATAATAAAGGAAAGCAATGTCAGCGTCATGAAATGCGAAGCATGCGGCGCGCGCAGGCCTTTGAGAAAAATATAAGGCGATAACTTTATATAATTATATAACTTTATATATTCATGAAATTATCAACATTTCCAGAAAAAAAAGTGTTGCACTACCCTACACTGAAAACAGTAATGCTAGTGGAAAATGCAATAAAAAATTCAAGAAAGCCTCTTAACAAGGCAGAAATAAAGAGAAAACTTGGCGTTAAAATAATGCACCAAACGCTAAATATAATTCTTTCTTACCTAGAAGAAAGGGCAATGATCATTAAAGCAAAGGACGGATATGTTTGGATATACAACCCTAGCCCTAAATTGGAAAGAGCAATAAGGGAAGGCAGAGAAGCATGAAATACAAAGGCAAAGAAATAAGGGTTGTGCTGTCTGCCGAAGCGCAAAAGCAGTACGACGAGCTTAAAGAAGAGGTTGAAAAAGAAAAGCGCGAAGGGGTAAAAAGTTCTTTTAATCAGCAACTTCTGAAATCATTGGAAAACAAAATAGAGTATCTGAAAATGAATCCTGTTGCAGGGGACAATGCGCAAAAACCGCTTCCAAAAGAGCTTATTACAAAATATGACATAAACAATCTTTGGATAATAGATCTTGTAAACTATTGGCGAATGCTTTATACCTTGAAACCATATGAAGTAGAAATAGTTGCTTTCATTCTATGTTGGATGGATCATGGCAAGTATAATAAATTATTTGGTAGAAAAGGCAGATGATAAAATGTTCGTATACAAAGTTCATAGTTATGGTTCAGACAGATTGTTGGCCATAGCTGATGCTGAATTGATCGGCAAGACTTTTTCAGAGGGAGAATTGGATATAACAATATCTGATAGTTTTTACGGCTCTGAAAAATGCGATAAGGAAAAAGCAATCCAGCTTGCACGGACTGCAACTATTATCAATGCTATGGGCAATGGTATTGTCTCCCTGTTAGCAGAAAGCAAGATAGTGGATAAAACAAATGTATTAAGAATCGACACGATATTGCATGCACAGGTTGTGGTAGTTGTATGAAAATGTTTAGATCCCAATAACGCTGTCTGCGTCTATTCCTTCATTTATCACAGCCCTGTCGGAAGCAAGAACCATTTGTTTTGCTACAGATTTTTCAGATCCAGAGCAGGAATTTATTTTATGTTTTATGTATAGAAAATAACCAAGCTCTGCCATGCTTTTTTCTGAGAACGCCTCAAATTCCTTAAGGTTGATATCGAGATTTGCACAGTTTGACTGTGAAACAACAGAGTCAAATTGCTGGTTAATGTTTGAAAAATGATATTCCTCGTTTACTCTTAGAACTTCAGAGCTGTCCATGGCAAAATAATCCCTGAAATATACAGATATACTCAAAAAAGCTCCCACAGCTATCACAGCAGAAATCAAGAACCACTGGCCTTTCATAATTAATAAATAACAGCCGCTTGTTAAATAGTCTATTGCGCTCTCAGTACTCCCGCATGTGTGTTCCTTCTTCTTAAGCTTTACCAAAGCAGAACGTCAGAAATAGCTCTAACTATAGGTCACATGCGGGAGTACTAGCTCTGTAAACGCCATCTTCATCTTGAACAAGAGGTTTCACAAAAAGAATTTCATAACTTTGATCTACGATTTCAGGACGCCTTTTGTTAGATATCGCTGATCCAATAGCATAACCTGCTAAACCACCTAAAACACTTCCAAGTATACCAACTTCAATTCTTGGGCTATTGAGAACAAATTGCAGAAAACTACCGGCCACAAAACCTAAACCGCCGAATATGTATGGAGCATTTCGGCCTCCAAAATCATTTCTTGTCTCTTCTACAAAATCATGAAGTAAAGTATTATTCATATCAATAAATTAGTTACTGAATAGTAAGATATTTAAAGTTTTACTTGACCAGCGCTTCAACTTCCTCTTCTTCCAGTTTAAGCTGATGAGCAAGTTTGTCATTCATTATCTGCTTCAGCAAAGGCATGTATCCAGCAGCTTTTCTTTGTGAAGCATGCACATGGTTTGCAACCTTTAGCAATGGCATCTGTTGTTTCCTGTAATAAGGCGGCCTGTATATTGAGAATTTGTTGCCGTGTGTGTAGACGCCTCTGGCGTCGGTTTCTCTTTTTTTGCTCAGCACTGTGCCAAACACGGCAATGTTTTTCTTGTATTTGTCCAATGACCACATATTTCTCCTGTATATTCTTGCAGAAAACATGTCGGCTTTTGCAAGATATTCGTAAGCCTTTGCAGCGCTTTCAATATCATACTGGTCTGAAACATTTTCCTGAAGCCAGTCTTCAATATCGCCGTCGCATTTTTCCATTGCAATTACAGCATTGTCTATGCTCATTGTCCTGAAAAGAATCTTAAGGGTTTCAAAAATGTTGTCATTGTGCTCTCTAAGCGAGCCAATTCCTATTTCCAAGTCCACCAATGCAGCCCTTACATCTCCATCAGACATTTTTGCTATCTGGTTTATGATTATGTCATCCAGCTTCAGACCTTCTTTTTTGCATACTGCTTTCAAATGATTTGCAATAGAGTCGTATCTGATTTTAGAAAATTTTACAAGCATGCACTTTCTCCTGAACTTGTGCAAATTGTCTTCTGTAACTATGATTATTGGAGATGCGCTCTGCTCTAGCAGTGCAGCAGACACGTTGCATTCTTCAAACACAAGCGCCTTTTTCGCCGAAAAAATACTTTTTTGCTTTGACTGCTCTATCAGACTTTTGGCGCTTACTTCATCCTCTGCATAATAAAAAACAGGCTCGTACCCGGCTTCTTTGCATGCAATTTCTGTGCTTACAGATTTGCCGCAGCCCGTCGGCCCTATGACCATAAGTGCTTGGCCTTTTTTCCACTGTTTCAGCCATTCTTTGATTTGATTTATCTGCGCATAATTTCCAACAATGTCTTTGCTCATCTTAGGCTTGTACTTGTCAATAAACATACAATTTAATTAGCGTAAAAATAGATAAAATCATTGTCCAAGTTCTTTTTTCATTTTTCTTCTGCTGTGTAAGCATACGCTGTAGGGTATGAGGTAAGGTATAATTAAGTTTAACGTCCCTTTAATGTAGCGGCCTTCTGAAAAATCTCTGTATATTTCCTCCGCATGTGCAGGATTTTTGAAAATGCTGTACCCATGAAACAGTGTTCCTACAACAATAGAAGTTTTCATGCACTGATAGTTGAATAATTCTCTTACAAGCATTGCGGTTTTCATTTCTTAACGATAGTTCTTAAGTTTATATGTCAAGCATATTTCATGCCTCTGAAAATAGAAGTTTATGCAGAAGACAAATGGATAGAACTATCGACATTAAATCCATGCGACCTGCCGGGATCTATTTCAGACGTAAGGCTAGACGGCAGAAGAGATATCTATATTTTTCGATGCAAAGCAGATGATTCACTTTCAACTATATATAGTTCTGTATTAGGAATGGATGTTGCCAATGAAAGAATTAGAGAAATTCATAGTGCTGGACAGGAACTTGTAAAGGCGTTAGGCAAAGGGGATGAACCTTATGAAATGAGTGTCAAAACAGAGAGAAGTCCAGAACCACGAAAGATACGTTTCACACACATATAGAAAGCCGATCTTTTAATCCTTTTTCTTATAATTAGTATAATGTTCTACGATTTGCATGTTCATACAGCAGCTTCTATTGGCGAAAACAAGCTGGAAGAAATGGCAGACATGGCAAAGCGCATAGGTTTAGACGGCATAGCGGTTGTAAGTTATTTTCCAGATGTTGCAGAATTTGAGAAAATTGAAGGCATTGATATTGTAAATGCGGTCATGCTTAAGCCTGCAAATGTTCAGGAATTTGAAAAGCTTATTTCTAAAGCCAGGCCTAAAGCCGAGCTTCTTTACGTGCATGGCGGAAATTATGATGTCAACAGAGCAGCATGCGAGTCTTCTGCTGTAGACATGCTTTGTCATCCAGAACTTGGCAGGAAAGATTCTGGCATTGATCATATTGTTATGAAAGCTGCTGCCGACAACAAGGTTGCAATAGAAGTTAACTTCAGGGAAATATTGGAATCGCATGGCAGGAATCGCACGAATATTTTGTCCTCTATGCGCACTAATGTCATGCTTGCAAGTAAGTATGAGGCTAAAATTGTTGCAACTTCAGGCGCAGTTAATATTTGGGGAATGCGCGCAGGGCGAGAGCTGGCAGCTTTCCTTAATCTTATGGGAATGGATTTGGGAGAGTCATTGGATGCAATGTCCAATGTATCAAAGCAGATGATTGCTGAGAACAGGGAAAGACTGGCAGGAAAAAGAAGAGAAGGAGTAGTAGAAAAGTAATATTGATTGAAAGTTCTTTATGATCCCATGTTTCTTTAGGGCATTATAAAGACCTTTCTTTACAAAGAAAGGGGTTTATGTGGAACCGAAAATGTTGCCGTCGTCATTAAGGCAAAACAAAAGATATGTTGTGTTTGAAGTCGTATCAGAGCAGCCTGTAGCTTACCAGGATCTGGTAAATGCAGTATGGTCTTCTACTTTGTCGTTCTTAGGCGAAGCTTTCGCAAGCGAAGTGCGGCCCTGGTTTATTGTGAATCTGTATGATAATGTAAAGCAGAAAGGTGTAATAAAGTGCGCGCATAATACTGTCGAGCAAATGCGCGCTGTTTTGTCTCTTATTTCTGTGATTGGTGAATCACGCTCTATCGTTCATGTACTTGGAATAACAGGAACAATAAAATCCGCAAAGGCAAAATACTTTGAGCAGAACGGACAAAATTAGCATTAATCAACATTTGTACAAAAAACTACTCCGCCAGTTTTTCCTCTGGATATCGCTCTTGAAGCCGCCCTCGAAACATAAACCCGTTCGCCGATGCCTGTGCACTCGTCTTTTTTGCACGGTGCGACCGCGCCTGAATCTTTTACAGGTCTAAGCATTTCATATATAGGCAACTGCAATAGATAGGTGACATATTACGAGCAGTTTCTATATTCTAATTGTGTAATCTATGTTATCTAAGTTACGCAGTTATCTATACTTCTCCACATGTCCCGCATCTGTAATCGTAAATCGGCATAAGTATAGTCCTTTACACAGCTTATACTACATCATGCTGCACAAACTCCTTATAGATTTTTACGTTATTATGAAGTATAAGCAACGCAAAAATCTATATAAGTACAATTCAAAGATAATTAATCCTATGCGCGTTCATCATCTGGATTACATTATTGTTCTTATCATTGCTGTAATAGCCGTCCTGGTTTTGGTGTATGTTGAAAATAACATTAATCTCAGTGGCAGGTCTATAGAAACAATTGATGATTTTGATTCTGAGCCGCTGGCAAACTGCAATCCTTCAGACAAAGAAAACATAATTGAAACAGCGAGTTCAAACCCTTATATTACTACAATAGTTTACTTCAACAAATGCTATCCAAGATGCATGAAAATAACAACTATAGAAAATGGAGTATCAAATACAGAATCAGGCTGCGGAGAATAAGCTACTTGTCAGTAGTTATTATAAGCTTAAATACTTTGCTTTACTATTATATATTAAAGCGGAGATGAAAAATCATGCAAACATCGACACCTAAATTTAAAGTTGGACAAAAAGTATTTCTTATTAGTGCTGGAAATGAAGATGTGCTTTGGGAAGCAGATATAGTTAATATTAGAAATAATGGTCCTTATTGCCCACAATATCGTCTGGAATGGTATGGTATACTAGGAGATAAGTTAAGTCAATGGTATGGTGAAGCATCTCTTAGAGATCTCAATTACTGTCCTGCAAAAGTGTCTTGGAAGTAATGGTGTAAAATGTTGATAAACTTAAGCAATAAAAATAACATGTTGCAGTAAACCGCGATAATATTTGAACTTTTATTTGAGTTTTGTTATTTTGAAGTTCCTGAAAACACATCGGCTTTAGCCGTGTGATGAAGACAGGAATTTCGAAATTGATGCACAAAAAACCTGCGGTTTTAACCGCAGGTTGTATGAGGGCATCTTATATACAAAGTATGTTTTAATATTGTTCCAAAATTAATCTTTTTTACTATTAGACCAACTTTAAGATTCATTTTCTCAATCCTCTGCTCTTCTTGCCAGCAGACGTCTTGCCCCTGAAAACTCGTCTTCTGTTATTTTTTAGCCATTGCAGGTTTTTATCGCTTTTTATTACAGAATTATTTGGATCAACTAGAATAACTTCATAGACTTTATGCGTTCCAGTATCATCAAGATAGTATGAATTCAGCACTTCCATGTTTGGATATTTCCTTGCAGCCCTTTTTTCAGCTATAACTTGCTTGCTTTGCTGTGGTGTGAAAAACACGCCTATGTTTCCTGGTTTTCTGCCTTTTCTTGGGTCAGGCTTTCTTCTCTTTCCTTTCTTTATCTTGGCTCTGACAATGACAAAGCCTTGTTTTGCTTTATATCCAAGGCTCCTTGCCCTGTCAATTCTTGTAGGTCTGTCAACCCTTTCTACAGCATGTTCAACCTTGATGCGCTTCTTCATTTCCCTTGTGGGTTTTTTCCATTGCTTTCTAACTTGTTGGTAGAACATAAAATCAGTTATATAGTTAATAATAGGGTTTAAATTCCTTTACTTTATTTCTTTTGTTCCCTAGGGATTTTTTCTTGAACGAACCGACGCCAGCCAACGACGCAAAGCGTCCAAACACACAGGCGTCATACGCACAAAGAAAAAAGGGCTAAACAAAAGTATTTAAAAATAGGCTTCAAGAGTATTAGATGAATTCCGGAGTTAAGTTAATCATCGGCATAGTCATATTCTTGATTGGCATATACTGGTATTTGCCTGGAAATGCCGCAGCTGGATTCTTGGGTGTGCACTCCACATGGAGAGCATTCTTGACAGTCTTTGCAGGTTTGTTTGGACTATTCCTGCTTTTCCTGGGTCTTATAGTAGCATGGATCGAATACGAAGACCTTAAGTGGGAAAGAAAGGAGAAAAGCACAAAGCCTGCTGAACAACCCTTGCCTGCTGCTAAAGTAAAATCTGAATCTAAGAAATAGATAAAATCTCTTCTTTTTGATTCAACTATATAGCCTTTAGACTGTAGAATATCAACTATATCTGCAAAAATTATTTAGAAATAAATGTAAAAAATGAAATTAAAGAATCTCTTTAAACTTCTCTTATTTTTTTAGATACAAATTCTAAGACTTCATCATCCACCGGAAGGCTAAAAGATTTTCTGTATCTTTTTTCGCCGTTCTGTGTTATAAAGCCGCTGCTTAGAGATATGAAAATAGTTTCACCCTCGTCAGTTATGGCTTTCTTTCTTGCTATTTCTATGAATTTGTTTTCCTTGAATTTTACTTCTTCTGATTTCATTGTTTCGAAGCTTACCATTTTTCCCCACCTCAATATATGAACCGGCGCAAACGTTTGGTTATTAGTGCGCCAATCCTTTTGTTGTTTCTAATTGATTATTAAATGGTAAAGCTTAAAAGTCAAATAAAGAAGTGTATCGCAAAGGAATATATTTCTACAAAATCTATTCTATATAATGCTGTAAAGTGTTTTATTGCCTTTCTTTTCTGATGTTATTAAACCTTCTCTTACCAGAAATCCAAGTCTTGCCTTGAGTTTTTTATCAGGATAAGCTATTTTCTTCCTAAGTTCTGTTGCAGTCATGTTTGCTTTTAGCTCTCGGGAAATTGCAACGTCAATTGTCTCATCTTCCAGTCTTTTTAGTTCTGCTTCTATTGCATCACGCTTTCTTTTTGCCCAGACAGGAAGTTTTCTTTTACCCAAAGCTTTCCTAAGCTCTATTATCTTCATCAGTATATCAATTTCATCCAATTTTGAAAATCTAAGGTTCATTCTTGCGACTTCTTTTTCAAGCTTTTTCGCATCCATGCTCTTTTTCGCAAGCTGTCCAGCAGTTCTTTTCAAAGCAGCTCCTGTTCTCTGTGTTCTTTTATCCATTTTGCGCACTTCATCTGTTATAGAATCAATGACTTCTGTAGATGATTTTACAAGCGCCTTTCTTGCGTCTTCAATTTCTGATGAAGACGAAGATATGACATCTAATTTGCTTTGCAGGCTGTCAGACAGCAAAGAAATGCTATCTGCAACGCCTTGTATTCTTTCAGAATTGATGCCTAATCTGTTTCCTGCATCTTCAATCAGGGCAATTACCCTGTCTGCAGCAGACATGCCGCTTCTTATGCCGTCCAATTGCATTTCAATTGAAGACATTCTTTCATCTGCTTTGTTTCTGATGTCTGTTACTTTCTCTGCAAGCATGCTGCCTAGAAGATCAACTTCCCTGTAAAGACCTTTTATAGTGCCTGACACTTCTTCCATTTCCATTGCGTCTAAAAAGTTTTTTAGGTTGTCAAGTCTGAATGAAATGCTTACAAGCTCCTCTTCTATAGGTTTTCTGTTGAATAAGGCAATCTCTGATTTTATGCCGTTAACTTCCCTGACTACATTATTCAGAGGAACAGAAATGTCTTGTAAAGAAACAAGATCCATTATCTCAGACAATGCATGTTTTATTGTTTCTGCGTCTCTTTTTGAAGATGCATTTTCTTCATTTTCCAGCATTTTATTTTCTATCGAGCCTATTTTTCTCTCTATGCTGTTTCTCATCTCGTCAAGTGCAAGATTCAATGTTTCCAAAGAGCCGACTCTTTTTTTGAGAGAATCTATTTTTTCATCATTAACCTGCAATGTCAGCAAAGCGTCTGTCAATACTTTCTTAATTTCATATAGTTCTCTTCTTGCATCAACGCTTTCAACATTTTCTAAAAAGTAATTCAGCCTTTCCATCAATCTTCTTGCATCGCCATTGACTGCTACAGGAGCGGCAGGCGCGCTTTGCTGCTGTGTCTCTGTTATTTTTGTTATCTCTGTTATTTTACCGACAACATCAGAAGGCCATTCCTCTACATCATCAACTATAATTTCCTTCTCCACCCTTTTTTCTATTATCTTGTCATTTTTGTCTTCTCTATCATGAACCATAAATACCACTTGATAGTAAATATTATAAGCTTATTTAGTGCCAAAATTGTAATGCTTATAAATCACAAATCAATTACAACGAATATCAGTCAAAGATATTTATTGCTCCAGAACAAAGAAAGTAGATGCCAAATCCAGCAGGCAATTATCCAGGACGGCAAATTTTCTTGGGCGGAACAAAGGCAGGACATCCTGCTTTTGTTTATCTTGTTACTGGAAGATCTCAACCAAGTCAGCAAAGAGTTGCTGATAGGTACAACGAAAGGGAAAAATCAATTAGGATAAGTCCAGTAGATCCTGCAGAAGGTTTTGACCCTTTCCGGCACTATCAGGCTGTCAAAATATGGACGCCAAATGGCGTACTTGTAGTTTCAAACAACCAAGCAACAGTAGATCCCGTTCTCGAAGGCTATGCTTTAATGACTGATCAAGAAAGAGCATCATCAACATTATTATGGAAACAATTAAATACAGCAGGGCCTGAATATGATAATCCAGATAGATCAAAATGTACTTCGCGTATAACAGGCGTTGTATTTCCAGTTAAAAATGTGTGGAGGCAGGCTTTAGGAATAGTCACAGAAAGAGGAAACCCAAGCGCTACAGTAGTTAGAGCTCATAACATACGCTATGACGGAAGGTTTGATTGGATATCAACATACAATGGAGAAGTTGATTATGCTAATTTTGAAAATCCTGAAAGACTTCAAAAAGGCGAAACTGTTTTTGAATTTTCAGCAGAAACTGCGCAAGGCCTTGCTGACGAATTGTTTGAAATGACAGATTACGAAGACCCAACTTATGGAATATTGCGTGTATGCACCATTGCTGGTGTAAGGAATGGAAATGGCCCGGGCGACTGGGAACTCGCAAGAAAAAACAAGCATAAATTATAAGTAGCAGACCACCCATTGTGATTTATTATGGCAAGACGACCAGATCAACAACAATACCGTACAATGACAAAAGGTGATTACCCTCAAGATGGTATTATGCTTACAGGACCTGTTTCTAAAAGAAGGGATTTGAAATATGCAAGAAATCCCGGAAGCACTGCAGCTCTGTATGTGCATGAAAGCGTTTCAGGGCCATGTATTGTAAATGCTGAGATAATTCCTACAAAAAACAAAACTCCTCCTGGCTACATTAATCTTGAAGACGCTAATAGAGCGTTGCGAACAGCAAGAAAATTAAAAGAAGCATTTCCAAGTCATGTAACAGCATGTGTTGTAAAACATGAAATTCCGTGCGGTGCAGGCAGAGGATACTCACCATCAACAGCATTTCTGAATGCATGGGCAGGAGATTCATTATCTGCTTTTGGCGGAGTTGTGGCAGTTTCAGAGAAACTTGATGACGAAACTGCAAGACTGGCAGCTGAAAGACAACCAATAGAATGGATTGTTGCGCCAGGATACACAGATGAAGCTATGGATGTGTTAAGAGGAACTAACATAAGGCTTATGCAAGTGGAAAGTTTCGACAATCCTTTTGATGGGCCAAGTTTAGAAGTAAGAGATGTTGATGGCGGTTATTTGGTTGGTGACAGGTACGATAGCAAAATTGTGTCGCCTGCATTTATAGAAGTTAAATTTGGTTCGCCTACTGAAGAAGATTTTAAAGCAGCAATAATTGCATGGTTAGTTGCAGGACAGACAAAATCAAATTCAGTAGTCATTGGAGACGCACATAGGGCTTATGGAATAGGCTCTGGTCAAACAAGCAGAGTTGACGCTGCAGTGCTGGCATTGTATAAAGCAGCTGAAAGAGATTGGAGCAGAGTTTTAGGTGAAGAAAGATGGGCACAACATTTAGTAGCAGCTTCTGATGCATTCTTTCCATTTCCAGACGGTCCACAGCTTTTGGCTAAAGCAGGTGTTAGAGGTTGCATTTACCCAACTGGTTCTAACAGAGATGAAGAAAGCTTTGAAGTATTTAGACAGAACAATATGTTTGTTATGATACCGCGACCAAACCCAGACGACCCTGTTGCTATGGAAAGAGCATTTTATTAATTCATTTTTCAAGTAATCTTGTATGTTCTTTGAATCAGTATACAAATCATGGAAGCCGAAGCAGTTTGCAAAATACGAGCATCTTTCTAAGCAGTTAGACCTGAAAATTTTTGACGGGAAGAAAGTTCTTGACATTGCTTCAGGCCCATGCTGGTTTGAGGAGTTTTTGGCTAAGCAGAAAATAGACGTTTCTAACTTCCTCTGTGTAGACAAAAGCGAAAAACACTTGAAGGAAAAAAATGTTGCTGTAAAAATATTGGCAGCAGACGCATCCAGTCTTTCATTGCCCGGAAAGTTTGATGCAATTGTAGCCCTTGACTGTCTGCATTTGTTTGATTTTGATTTCAGAAAATATCTGAAGAAAAATTCTTTTGTTCTGGCTTCTCTGTTTTTCAACAAGCAGAATATAGAAGAAAGAAGAAATTTTCTGAAGCAGAAGTTGAAATGGTTGAAGATAAAGAAAGAAATTGTTATACAAGAAGAACCGACGTACGAAAAACGTTTGTCTGTTTCAGAAAGTGAGATATTTATTTTAGCGAAATTAAGTTAGTGAATGCAAGAAAATCCTTTGCGGCCTGTTATACAAAGATTCCCTAAGCTCGGAAAAGACGAGAAGACTGAAGTTCTTGTTGTAGGTGGTGGAATAACTGGTGTTTCGTGCGCCTATTTTCTTCAGGAGGCAGGGTATGATGTTGTTGTCATAGAAATGGACGAGGTAGGCTCAGGCGCATCTGGTGCGTCTTCCGGCATTCTTTACTATGGCACAGGCAGCAATTTTATTCCTTCTGCTGAATTGTGGGGAAAGAAAACTGCAGAACTTGTATGGAAAGAAACAGGCAAAGCAAACAATCAGTTAGTAAAGCTAATAGAGAAAAACAGCATAGATTGCGGTCTCAGAAAGATTGGTGCAATTATGGCTGCTGACAGTCAGCATTTAGAGCTTTTACAAAAAGAACAAAAAGAGCTGTCAAAAATTGGTCTTTCTCATAAAATTCTTGACACAAATGAAATAAAACAGTTTTATAATGGAGCTTCTTTCCAGGCAGGCTTGCATTTTCATAAATGCACACAACTTTACCCGGCATTATTCGCAGCAGGCCTTGCAAAAGAAGCTGGATTAAGATTATACGAACATACAAAGCTCATAGATTGTGCTTCAGGCGTTGCCAAAACGGATTCATTCAAGATAAATTATGACAAAATAGTGTTTGCAACAAATGATTTTCCGGTGCCAAAATTCAAGAGTAATTTTTCCCAGGTATCCAGCGTTATCGCTGCCAGCCAGATAACAGACACGACAAAATTCTTTCCTGAAGAAAAAATTTTATGGACTATGGGCGATTCTTATGACATAGTGTATCCGCATGAAAAAAGAATGATTCTGGAAGTTTTCAATTTCAAGGACTTGAAGGATAAATTGTTTGTTTATTATCCTGGCCTTTCCTTTTCTGTAGAACACCAATGGGGAAGCACCTGGGGGAGAACTCAGGATTGGCTGCCGATAGCAGGAAAAATCAGTAAAAATGTCTTTGCTGCTATTGCAACGTCTGATCAGGGTTCAACAGTAGGTTTTGCTATAGCGACTAAAATAAAAAATATGGTTGAAAACAAGAATGACAATTTTCTAAAGCTGACAGATCCAAAAAGATTTTTAGAAAATTAGCCAAAAATTAAATAACTTTGTAAGTAGCAGTTCCGCTTCCCTTGTATGTCGGCAGGGCGCTGTTAGTGGCAATGTTTATGAATGTATAGTTGCCTGTTGTTGAATTTATACCTGAAGTTATATCAAACATCGTTGTCTTTGATGCGCCAGGGCTTATTGTCAAGCTTGTCGGATTGAAAGAACCACTCCATGTGGCAGGTATCGTGTACGTCATGTCAAATGTCGAATCACCGCATGACGTGCTGTCTTTGTTCATGACAGTTGTTGTATAATTGAGAGTCTGGCCAGGTGTTCCTGATTTGATT
>ORJL010013117.1_pt1 | contig 16889 bp, 21 predicted proteins | sample 1779941 | NCBI WGS metagenome assembly ORJL01 (sample SAMEA104232317, study PRJEB22302) | groundwater metagenome | biome: forest; feature: aquifer; material: groundwater | place: USA | collected 2011-08-07 | depth 5.8 m | reverse complement strand
CGCTCGGGCGGGCAAAAAGGAAGGGGGTTGGGGGGAAGGAATTTTTGCCCGCCCTCGCTTTCCGATTCCAATTTTTTTCCGCCGCCGCCGAATTTCGTATTTCGCTTTGCGAAATGCGCCGCCAATAATAAAGTTGTGTTTGCCCCGCCCACCCGTGCGCACACAACAAAAACTCCCTTGTTAAAATTAAAGAAAAGATGTATCCTAATAATATGATTTCAATATAAGTTTGCATAACACTATTTTATCATAGCAGTATTATAATACAAGTATGGCACAAGAGAATAAAATCGGTAAGAACATAAAGAAACTAAGACAAGCCAAAGGTTTGTCGCAAGATCGCCTCTCAAAAGTGGCGGATGTTTCTTATAATTCAATCATCAAGCTTGAAACTGGTGGGATTACTAACCCAACAATTGAAACTTTGCAAAAAATCGCCAAAGCGTTGGATGTTTCAGTTGACGAATTATTAAAATAATTTTTAAGGAAAAATATGTCATTCTTTTCAAGAAAACAAGAAGTCAGCATAGAAGATTTTTGTCGTAATTTTTACGATACACAAATTTTAAATCCAGTAATCGGAAATGTTGATGCTGGGAATATATTTTCTGATGTCGTCAAGAAAAATGTCGTTGAAGTGTATCCGGAATTTGCCAAAATTGATTCTGAAAAATTGAATGAAGAAATAAAAGTCCTGCGCTTTGAATTATTTACTCTTGCTTGGACACATAAATTTGTCAGCGGAAAAATTGTTGTTGCTCAAAGCGACTTCACAAAATCCTATCTTCGCGAGAAAGGCAGAGATGATGTTTGGGCTGGAATGGAATCTTATAATAATATGATTAATAGCGTGACGCTTCACTGGCTCACCAGTCTTGGAAAAATGAATCTGAGTTTTCATTATAATATGCGAGAAGATTTGACTAAGAAGAATATTGAAGCCGCTAAAGAATTAGGAATTGAAAATGACGACCGCGTTGCGAGGGTTAATCACAGATTGTGGTCTGAAAACGCTTGGAAGCAAAAATTGATGCTTGGACCTCTTGTTTTTACCTTTTGTGAGCGAATTGGTGTCAATGCGCACGATCTAAATCAAGAGGCACAATTTCGTTTGGCGGCTACGATTAAGGGTTTATATGACGGTGCAGAACAATCTTGGGATAAGGTAAAAATTAAAATTTAGATATTATGGCAATAAAAATAACTTATTTTGTTCACGGAACAACAACAGATAATGAAAAGGAAATTTCATCTGGTTGGTTCGATGTTGAGCTTTCTGATTTAGGCATTAAACAATCGGTTGAATTAAAAGATAAAATCAAAGACAAGAAATTTGATATTATATTTTGCTCTGATTTGAAAAGAGCTGTTGATTCAGCAAAATTAACTTTTGATGGAATTGTGCCGATTATACCTGATAAAAGGTTGAGAGAATGTAATTATGGAAAATACAACGCGCAATCTTCGGCACTTGTTGAGCCGATGCAAGAAAATCACATCACTGAAAAATTTCCCGAAGGCGAAAGTTATGAAGATGTAAAAAACAGAATTGCTGATTTTCTTGAATTTTTGAAGAAAAATTATGACGGAAAATCTGTTGCGATTGTGGCACACAAAGCACCACAACTTGCGTTAGATGTTTTGCTAAAAAATAAAACTTGGGAACAAGCATTTGCCGAAGATTGGCGCAAAACAAAATCGTGGAAACCGGGTTGGGATTATAATTTAGAATAAGATTATGAATAGCAAAATAGCACAAATCAAAAATTTGGTTAGAAATGAATGTTTCACTTTGGGATTTATTGATAAGTGGTTTTATAGTGTTCATCTACTTGGAGTAGAAAAATTTGCGAAAGAACTTTTAAAAAAATTACCCAAGGCTAACAAGGAAATTGTTTTGCTCGGAGTTTGGCTTCATGATTTACAGAGAGTAAGAGGAATAAAAGGAAACCACGCAAAAATTGGTGCTATTGAAGCAGAAAAAGTTATGAAGCAATTCGGATATTCTGATCAAATAATCAAGCATGTTAAAGAAATGATTTTAGCTCACAGTTGCGATACTCGCTTAATACCCAAAACTTTGGAAGGAAAAATTTTAGCGTCGGCTGACGCTATGTCCCATTATGTAAATAATTTTTACCTAACTATTGCAACAACGGGTGAAAGAGATTTGGTAGGTTTTAAGAAATGGGCATTGGAAAAGCTTGATAGAGATTACAATAAAAAGATATTTTTCGATTTTGCTAAAAAGATGATTGAAAAACGACACAGGGTTTTGGAAGAAGTTTTTACAATGAAATAAGATTTTAAGGCGGCGCGCCAGTTTCACTGGCACGAAATTTGGCGGCGGCGGAAAAAAATTGGAATCGGAAAGCGAGGGCGGGCAAAAATTCCTTCCCCCCAACCCCCTTCCTTGTTGCCCGCCCGAGCGATTGGATTTTAAATTTCGGAATTCGGATTTTCGTCAAAAAATGTTCGAACTTCGTTCAAAAAACACCGCCAGTTGGGAAATGGTGATTTTGTACAAAAACCAAGTATCCAAGTTATAGCGAAAATCGCTAAGGCACTGGGTGTACCAATGGAAGATTTAATAAAGTAGTCCATGAATTTATATTCAATTATCACAATCGTATTATTAGCTTACATAGGGTTTAAGCTTGCCCAGCTTGTTGCCTTCTATTCGCAGAATCAAAAACCTGCTGAAATTGAAAAAGTGCGGAAGCAAAAACGCAGTTCTACTCTTAATCCTCTGTTTTCAGAAGAAGAAATTACTCGCATGAAAGAAACATATGAAGAAGGGCAGAAATCCGTAGAACATTATTTTGATGAGTTATTCAAAAAAGAAAAAGAAGAGGTTGAAACTTATCAAAAGTCAGGAAAGGATAAAGCTGTCTTTAAGCCAAGTGAAGACCTTACAGATATTATTGTTTTGACATCTGCGGCGCTCGTTGGAAGGAATAATGCAATGAGGAATTACCAAAAGATGATTGAATTGAATATAGCCATTCTTAACGGCGAAAAGATTGAGAAAGTAGAAAAAGCTTATTACGACTTGCCCGGACAGGTTTGGAATCCTTTTAGCACGTCAATGACCCCGGGTGCATGGCTTATTGATGAACAGGTTAAAGAAGTGTATGAAGGATTTTTGAAAGATCGCAAGGAATTTTGGAAAGATAGCTGGACATATATCCTTGAAAAGGATTACGTTAAAAAAGAGGAAGAAAAAGAAATATGAAAGAAAAAATCGATTGGGATTTACACGATGTCGCTTCAAAAATCAACGCTCAAGTTGTTGTCACAACCGCGGCTCTTAATGACGCTTGGCGAAATGAGCTCAATACTTTGAAGCTATCGAACGGTGTCTTTAACAAACTTTGGTTGGAAACTGCATATTTTGGCGCATATCTTTTGGAAAAAAGGTTCAGCGCACCGCTTGGCGAGCAGAAAAGCAAAGAAGTCAACAAATATGTCCGTGATGGTTTTCTCTTGATCGTTCCGAGTACATTTTCGGACGGGGAAGAAAACGAGGAATTGAAAAAGTGGATAGCGTCAGAATATGACCGCAACCTCGAAATGTATGAGAATTATAAAGGCGTAGACGTAAAAGAGTTGTTCCAAAATCTAGTGAGGGATGTTTTCAATACAACCGAAGACTCAAGAATGAAATTCATTGATAATACTTTCTGGACACGCCTCAAACTCAAACTAGCCTTTTTCCTCGCCGCGCTTGGTGGAAATAAAGAATTTATGGAAAAACACGAGAACGAAGTTTATTTATCTCATGAAAACCTGGTCGCTTTCGCGACAAGCGCGGCTCGGGCATTTGCTAGCGTTAGCGAAAATGATATTCACGACTAACTATGTTAAACTCCCAAAAACCAAAAAATATATTTGAAGGTGCTGTATCCGCAAACCCAAATTTTGTTACCGAATTTCTTAATCCCAACGGCTCGCTCGAAAAGAAAACTAGCGTCGTAGTTATTTACTTTGATAAAAGAACTTATGATATTTATAGAGAAAGTACAGCAAAGCCCGGATGGTCCAGCAGAGAAACAAGGACTTTTAAAAATTCTAAACCGAGCAAAGACACTAACAAATATCCATTTCCACCGCAGTTGGATAATTCAAGACCAATTTATCAATTTCAAATAAAAGGCGTAAATTGTTCAGCTTATACTGAACCGACTATCGAACAAATGACCGAGTTTAGTTCAATATTTAAGGAGGATAACTCGGAAATTTAATTACCGCCAAAGAAAAACTTGAAATTGTCCTTTCCGCTCCGGTTCCCGCCGAGTCCAGAGAGTTCCGTTCGGATATTTTCAAACAGACACCGCCAGTAGTTTTGGAAGGTCAGCATTAAAATACCTTTGTTTTAAGCTACTTTCTAAAATCGAAAAGTGATAAAATACAAGAACCCTGAAGGGATTCGAACAATGGAAAATAAATTATCATGGGAACAAGTTGCTGAACTCTCCAAAAAACTGGCAACAACTATTAAAGAATCTGGATTTTTACCAGACTATTTAGTCGGAATTACGGTAGGAGGGCTCATTCCTTTAGGCTTACTTGCTGAAGAATTGGATATACGAAATATTTTGACTGTTTCTGCGAGTTCATACGAGGGAAAAGAACAAATAGAGCTTGAGACTAAGTATTTACCAAACATTAATCTGGCTAGCAAGAAAATTCTTCTTATTGATGAAGTATCGGAAACTGGACAGACACTTCAACATATCGCCAATTTACTCAAAGAAAAATACCAACCCTGTGAATTACGCACTGCCACTCTTGTTGTAAATACAAAAGAATCAAAATTCCATCCCGATTATTGCTCACTTGAAGCTCAGGAGTGGATGATTTTTCCATGGGAGAAGGAAGAATAATTGGATATACATCGTATAGCCAATTGTAGCCATTTATAGTCGTATCCATAAATTTACCGACATATAAAATATAGCGGATTGTAACGGATTATAACGGCAAGTTATTAATAAACTTTCTGCGCAAACTCCGGAACGTCGCAATAAGCAGGATTTTCCTTATAAAGTTGCCGTAACTGGCGTATGATTAGATCAATAGTCTTGATGTTGAGCCGATGAATCGGTTCGAATTTCCGGAGATCGTTCCCGCCAGCTAAACAAGTGATTTTTTGATAAACTATATATATGGCTCAACGAGAAAGAAAACCAAAAAATGTAATTGAGGTCGAAAATAAAACAACGGATTCAAGCGAAATTACAATACGCGATATTTCCTGGCACGCGCCGGAATACGAATATTCGCCGAAATCCAGTGCATGGTATTGGACAAGCTTATTTTTGGCGTTGATTTTGATAATCTTCGCGCTTTGGCAGAAAAATTTTCTGTTCGCGATTTTTATAATAATTGCCGAGCTGATTGTTTTTGCCGTGGCCGATAAGCATCCGAAAATTTGGGAGTTTACAATTAATGAAAGAGGCGTTTATATAGGTAAAAATAAGTTTTATCCTTATAATCAGCTTGAGGCTTTTGATGTGCATATAAACGAAATAGACCATGACCAGCTGGTTTTGAAAACAAAAAAGAAAATTTCGCCGGTTGTTGCCATTAATATATATAAGGAAGAACGGGAAAAAATAAAGGAATTTTTAAAAAAATATATACCGCATGAACAAATAGATATTTCGTTTAGTGACATAATTAGTAAATTGATAGGATTTTAAAATCGCCCTTGTCGTTCAACGGATAGGACGCGAGATTGCGGATCTCGTAATGGAGGTTCGACTCCTCCCGAGGGCACTATGATTAAGCTTAAACTTTTTCAACAATCCACCGGGTATTGCGGGCCGGCGGTTTTAAAAATGATTTTGGATTTTTACGGCGTCAGTAGAACCGAGAAAGAATTGGTTAAATTGTCAGGCGCGACTCGGGAGCGCGGAGTTGAAGCTCCGGCCTTGCTTCACGTAGCTAAGAAATTGGGATTTAAAGGTTTTATAAAAGATTTTTCCGACCTCGAAGACATTAAAAAATATATAAAGCAGGGTATTCCGATAATCGTGGATTGGTTCTCGGTGGATGACGGGCATTATTCGGTCGTTGTTGGAATTGATAAAAAATACATTTATTTGAACGATCCCGAATTTAAAAAAGTCAGGAAATTGGAATTAAAAATTTTCAAAAGAGTATGGTTTGACTACAAAGGCGATTCCCCGGTTTCTTCCCGCGACTTCATCATCCGCCGGATGATGGTTATTACAAAATAGGTTTTCATTTTCTCCCAACCCCTCTAAAATATCTCGTCTTTTTACCTCGAAAAATGTTTCGGAACTCCCCCTTCCTTAATAATGAGGCAGGATTATTTGAGAAAATGTCTCACAGGCCGAGCGGGTAGGGTATCCGAACACCGTGAGGATGAGCGAGGCCGAGAGCCAAGCAATATTTTCCTCGCTGGGGAAAATAATTGCGTTTTTCGAAAATATTCCTGCCGAGTGAGTTATCCACATTGATTTGCAAATTTAATTGCCCCATAATGTTTTTGTTAAAAAGTGAAGCTGCGCTCCGCCCTTTTGGAAAAAAACTGAAAAGACGAAGCGGGCGAAACTCCGTGCCGTTTTTAAGGCGGACTAATTCGCGGAAAGCATTGGATGGAAAAACAGACAAATTTCGGCGCTCACTTAACCATTGACGGCTATAAAGGCGACAAAGAAAAATTAAATAATTTCGAACTCGTTTATAAGGTGTTGGATGAATTGCCCGAGAATTTGGGCATGCACAAACTTATCCCTCCTTATGTTGTTATCGCGCCTCCGGTAACCGAAAAGGACCAGGGCGGAGTTTCCGGCTTTGTTATGATTGCCGAAAGCCATATTAGCGTGCACACGTTTCCTGAAAAGCAATTTGTCAGCATAGACGTTTATACCTGCCAGAAAGATTTGGATAATCAAAAAATCTCCGATTTTTTTAAAGAAAAATTTAATCTCCAGGAATTGGAAATAAATAAAATTATAAGAGGCACAAAATTTTCAGAACAATAACTGCCTCTTTTTTGTTTTTAGAAAATGCCGGAATACCGGCATTTTTTGTTAAGTGCAATATGGCAAGTTTTCTCCTATAATTTTACTATGACACCGGAGAAATTATCGCTACAAACCCCTTTAATAGGCATAAAAGGCGTTGGCCCGAAATTTGTCGAGCGCCTGAAAAATTTGAATATTAATACTGTAAAAGATTTGCTTTGGCATTTTCCTTTCCGCTATGAAGATTTTTCCAATGTTTCCAAAATCGAGGATTTAAAAACCGGCGAGCGGGCTACGGTTAACGGCGTTATAAAAGAAGTAAAAATGCGCCGGACCTGGGCGAAAAAAATGATTATTTTGGAGGCGGTAATAGCCGATGAAACCGGAACCGTAAAAGCGATCTGGTTCAATCAGAAATTTTTGATAACAATTTTAAAAAAAGGAACAACGGTAAATATTGCCGGCAAAGTCCAGGAAGACAAAAAGGGCTTTATGTTTTCGCATCCGATGTTTGAGATTATGAGTAAACATGCCGCGGAGCGCTTGAAAGAGGGCGATATCGAGGAAATTATTTCTGATTTGGATTATTTCAAGCACACGGGGCGGTTGGTGCCGATTTATCCGGAAACCGCGCGGCTAACCTCAAAAGCGATAAGATATTTAATTAAAGGAGTTTTTGACAATGTTGAAAATATTGCCGAAACATTGCCGGATGAAATTTTAAAAAAGCGAGGTCTTTTGGAAATAAACGACGCGCTTAAAAAGGTTCATTTTCCCGACAGCCTGGAAGAGGCAAAAGAAGCAAAAAAAAGATTTTCTTTTGAAGATTTATTTTACCTCCAAATGTCCAATATCCGCCAAAAGAAAAAACTGGCGAAGCAAAAGGCCTATGTTTTTGCCTCTAATGATGAATATGCAAAGGATTTGCTTGGCCAGTTTCCATTTGAACCGACTAATTCCCAAAAAAAAGCGATTTCTGAAGTTTTAAAAGATCTGGAGAAAGGCCACCCGATGAACAGGTTGCTTCAGGGAGACGTAGGGTCGGGAAAAACAATAGTTGCTATTGTCGCGGCGCTAGTTACGGCCAATAACAACAAACAATCAGCGTTTATGGCGCCTACGGAAGTTTTGGCAAGGCAGCATTATCAGACATTTAAAAAGTTCTTTTCCAAATTTGAAAAAGGAGTATGTCTCTTAACTTCCAGCGAGGCGAAGGTTTTTTATGGAGACGATATGGAAATTGAAACAAAAAAACCTGATCTGGCAAAAAAAATTTCAGCCGGAGAAATAAAAATAATCATAGGCACTCATTCTTTAATACAAAAACTGGTTTCATTTAATAACTTGGCGTTTGTCGTTATAGACGAACAGCACAGGTTTGGAGTTGACCAGCGCGCTGAGCTGGTTTCAAGAAAATTAAACAATGCTGACGGCGGCGAGCTGCCGCATTTTTTGTCGATGTCAGCCACTCCCATACCGCGCACATTGTCTCTGACTGTTTTTGGCGATCTTGAGCTGTCAATTATCGATGAGCTGCCGAAAAACAGGAAGCCGATAATCACCAAAGTTGTGGCGCCGGAAAACAGAAACAAAGTTTACGCGTTTATTAGGGGGCAAGTAAAAAAAGGCCGGCAGATTTTTGTGGTTTGTCCGCGCATTGAAATTCCGCCGGACGAAGAATTGGAGAAAAAAGTCGTTTACAAATCAATGTTCAGTTCCTGGGAAGACATCCGCGCGGTAAAAGACGAATATGAGAAACTTTCCAAAAAAATATTTCCGGATCTGCGGGTTGATATTCTCCATGGAAAAATGAAGGCAAAAGAAAAAGCGGGAGCCATGAATAAATTTAAGGAAGGCAAAACCAACATTTTGGTTTCCACTTCGGTTATTGAGGTCGGAGTTGATATCCCCAATGCGACGATAATGATGATAGAAGGATCGGATAAATTCGGTTTAGCCCAGCTTTACCAATTTAGAGGCAGAGTCGGCAGGGGGGAGCACCAGTCGTTTTGTTTGCTTTTTACGGATTCCACGGCAAAGACAACTTATGAAAGATTAGAGGCGCTCGTAAAAGCCAAAAGCGGATTTGAACTGGCGGAAATAGATTTGACTTTAAGAGGGCCCGGCCAATTTTTGGGCCAGTCGCAAACAGGCATTCCTGATTTGGCAATGAAAGCGGCGCAGAATCCCGAGATGGTCAAAGAAGCGCGCGAATCAGCGGAAGAAATTTTAAATTCTGATCCGGAATTAAACAACCACTTGCGTTTGAAAAATCATCTGGAACAATTTGAAAAAGACGTGCATTTGGAGTAAAAACACTATTGACGTGTTTTTAAGACGTGTTAGTATTTATTTAGCTTTTATTCACCCGAGCAATCGGGAAACGAAAGGAGAGGCGTCATGAGGAAAATGCTTTTCGTCGTACTCGCCGTGGTTTTCGTGGCCGCCATGTTCGCGCCCGTCATCCGCGCCGGGCCGGTCATGGCAAGCGAGGAAGTGCTTCTCGCGTCCGTGGTCCCCACCGTAACTCCGCAGGAAAAGGTGGGGGTTGTGGCGCAGTCGCCCAGCCTCGGGCTCAGCGCTCATGTCCACAAGGACTTCGTCGAGGTCGTCCTCGGCTACCAGTCCAGGGAGTGGGTTCGGAACCGGGAACGGGTCCGTATCACCAAGTGGCCGACAGCGATCGTCGCGTCGACTCTGGGGAACTTCAACGAGACAGCGCGGAAAGCGTTTTCTTCCCATTCTTCTTACGGCGTCGAGCGAGCCTGACGTTTGCGGGGGCGGTCGCCGGCTTCTCTTTTCTGTAGGTTCACGGGGATGAAGGCGGCGGAGCCTTCCGGGCGGAGAATCTGTTCACCACTGGCTGATTTGATCTATGGCTGGTGCATGTGGGCAGATCTCCGCCTTTTTATTTATATGTAATTTTTTAAAATTGGTGGACCTGCGGGGAATTGAACCCCGACCTCAGCAATGCGAATGCTGCGTAATGCCGTTTTACTACAGGCCCGTTAAAATTTATGAGCGGGCGATGGGAATCGAACCCACGTCTCCAGCTTGGAAGGCTAGCATAATAGCCACTATACGACGCCCGCGACTGCTCATATAGTATAAGACATTTATTATTATTTTTTCAATATCTAAGTTGATTTTTATTTTTAGTTGAGCTTTAATTATTGGACGATGATTGAAGGTATTTATTCCAAAATTTCCCGAAAGGAGAAACTTTTTTTGATGGTTTTGCTTATTGCTTTGGCGATTTATTTTGTCGGCAGATTTGTGATGGCCAAGCCGCAAATAATCCCCGCTGATTTTTTGAAAGCGCGGCAACAGGCGTCGCTTATTGCCCATGAGATTGTGAAAACCGCCGACGAGTCATCGCAAAATTTGGAAAAGATTTCCCAGCTGGACGGAGAGAGAAAATACGCCGATGCCATTAAATTAGTGGCCCAGGAATTGGAACATAACAATCAAGCGAGACAGCGTGCTGTTTATCTTTCGTCTCAACTGGAAACAATGGCAAAAAATGTTCCTAGTATTTCGCCGGGCTCTTCGGCGCAAAAAGCTTTAGAGGCGGTAAGTTTAGAAACGACTTTGATAAACAGATTGATTACCCACAACGATTATTTAAACCAGCTTTTGGGAATTTTAAGAGATAAATTTTTAGGCCAAAATAAAAATTCTTACGATAAGATTACGGAGCTAGTTAGTAAAATAAACGAAGAAGCAAAAGCAATAAATGAAATAAACCGAAAATTTAACGATAAGATAAGCGATTTTGACGGAAACTAATTTTTAATCCGTTAGAAATTAATCGGGCCGTAGTATACCGGCAGTATGCATGCTTTGGGAGCATGAGGACTGGGTTCGATTCCCAGCGGCCCGACAAGAAACGATTGTCCCCGTAGTTCAATGGATAGAATAGCTCCCTTCTAAGGAGTAGATCGAGGTTCGATTCCTCGTGGGGACACAAGCGATAATTGATATAATATGAAGATTGTTATAAATTATCAGTTATAAGTATAAGTCATTTGTTAATTGAATATGCCGCGGTAGCTCAGTGGTAGAGCTCATGCCTGAAGAGCATGGAGTCGTCAGTTCGATTCTGACCCGCGGCACCATAGTAGAATTTGGAGTATCAATTAGCGATTTAAGCGTGTAAATATCGGCTGTTTTCGTGGTTCCAAATGCCGAATAGTCATACAAAACGCCTTCTGGAAAAATCATCTCTTGAAACTTGATCTTGTCGGTCAGTTTTACCTCGTACCAAAGCTTGTAAACGTTGACCATAAAGTACAGGCAGTAGTTGACGCAGGATTCCACGTCGAACTCCTCGATCTGCAAATCATTTCTGTTTAATCGAAGTACGGTTATTTTCTCTTTAATCCGATTGAGCTCCTCTTTTGCAGTCTCACTGTCAAAGACATTCTGCTTTGTCAGTTCAACAACTCGTACTTTTTCCTCCTCGACTTTCTCGATGTTCCGGTCGATGGTGGCTATGTCGGTGTTGAGTTCATTGTGCTTACCTTGCCAGTAATCGATGATCGAGGCTCGGAACATACCCATTTCCTCTTTCTTTGGAGCAAGTTGTGTCAGGAATTCCATGAACTGTTGCTCAAAGACTTCTTTCTTGACGCTTTTCTTATGGCACTTGGCACAATGATAGTAGGCATAGCGTCCACCCAGCTGGCCTCGTGACCAGCTTCCGGTAAATCTGCCACCGCACACGCACCGGGCAGTGACTCGCAGAGGAAAGTCCGGATTGAGGGCACGCTTTGGATGGTTGGTAAGTCGGCCGCTTTTGTTGCGGATATAAAACTGGACCCGTTCAAATAATTCGGTGGTGATGAGCGGCTCAAACACGCCCTGCTTTTCTGCACCTTTATGCACGAATGTTCCGGTATAGATTTTGCTTCGAAGCATTTTATGAATAGCCTGCTGTCTGATCTTGTTGCCTTTGATGCTAGTAAATCCCAAGCTGTTTGCCATTCGGGTAATTTCCGACTCTTTGTAAATTCCCTTGGCATATTCCTCAAAAAGTTTTTTCACCATCGGCGCGCGTTCCGGATCAGGCACGATAGTCTTATGTCCGCCGGGCTTCATGACGTTGTTGTAGCCGACGGGAGCTACCCACGAAATTTCTCCCTTGCTTACTCTTTTGTTTATTCCGTCTTTGGTGCGCTCGCTTTTGGCATCGTTATCAAACTGGGCAAATGATGCCATGACATTTTCCAAAAGCTTGCTTGTGGAGTTGTCGCCACCGATCGGTTCGGTCACCGAGTAAATCCTCACGCCGTACTGGCTCAAGAGGGACCGGATCGCCACATGGTCGGCCATGTTCCGGGCAATGCGGTCTATTTTATAAATCAGAACGGCATCAACCCTGCCTTTATGTGTCCGGCAGTATTCCAAAAGTCTGGCCAGGGCTTTGCGGTTCATGGTCTTTGCCGACTCACCGGCATCGACGAACGGCTCACAGGCCAGTTCAAACTTGTGATCGACGACCCATTTTCTGGAGAGATCGACTTGAGACTCCAAGCTGAAGTTGTGCTTGGCCTGCTCCTCGGTGGAGACACGAGCATAAATCACGGCTCGCATTGTTGTATTTTTTTGTTCAATCTGTTCATTCATGGGTTTTTCTTTGAAATGGCTCGGCAAGGACACCCTATGCTATCCCTCGGGACAAGCCAAGCGGCCTATTGAGTGGATATGTTCACGATCGAAAACCGGTAAACGGTCACCATAGAAACTTGAATCAAGACCGGACGCTTCTTTCGTTCGTGCCACACATCAAACATGAAAGCGGCCATTTGGTAGTACTGGTTTCGTATAAGCTCGATTTCCTTGTCGCTTTTGGAAGCGTAGGATTTCGGCAGTAATTTTCTGCAGGCTTTGATCGTTAACATATTTTTATACGCTCTTGCGTCTTATTTTCTCCAGTATCTTTTCAAGCTCGAGGTATTTTCCTTGATCCTCATCCTCGTATTCCGGTTCTTTACCCACACCGGTTTTACCGAAGCAATAATCGAGAATGGTTTTTGCCGCTCGGAATTTCATGGCATCTTTTTTGCTTCCCATGAGGGCGACCAGCATCTTGGCCGCCACCTCGACTTTTGTTTTGAGGATCGTATCGACCACCGAGTCGGTCATGGCGTTCATTTCTTTTTCGTAGGCATCGTACTCGTCTCTGAGTAAGCCGTCAGGCTTGAACCATCGCTTGACCGTGATTTCCGAGACCTTGAGAAGCTCGGCGATTTCTGGATACGAAAAGCTTTCGTACTTGAGACGAATCGCTTTCTGGTATTTTTGATTTTTTATATCTGCTCGTTTTTTCATAATGGGTATCATTTAGTATCGTTAGTGGTAATTATTACTGAGACTTTGCTAAAACGTTGGGTTTTACCGGGTTTTACAGGGTTTATTGCTCAAATTTAGCCACTTTCACCGGCCATCGAAAGTAGGGAGTTAAAATATGCACCTTTCTTTTGGATCGTCCCGGACGGCATTTGTTTTAATTTCTCATAGGCATTTTCCAGTCGAGAGAGTCCGTGTTTCCTCAAAGCTGAAAGCATAAAGCTCATATCCGACTCCTCGAGGTATTGAGCAATCTCTAAACATCTCTCCTCCTCAAAGCTTCTTGGACTGAAACTTCTTACGGGACGACGAGTCGATCGATTGTTTTTATTTTCTTTCTCGTTATCGTTCTTGGGACTTCTGCCGAGCGAACTTTTCGAATTGAAAGAAAACCGCTCTACTAAAGCACTTTTCTCGCTTTCTAACTTCTGCCGAACATCACCGACTTCTGTCGGCACTTCTGCCGGTGATTGACCATCAGTAGCACTCTCACTTCTGCCGGACTTCTGTTTGCTACGATGCTCAAGGTCTATAAAAGTGCCATTTGATAAGGGGTAATTGGATATATCCACATTGAACGAACTTCTGCGACCTTGCTGTCCAGCATACCATACCCACTTCTTCCGCTTCAGGTTCAACATCAGCCGGTTGATCATGTTCTTGGAGTATTTTTCTTTGAAATCCTTTGAAAGACCGGCATAGCTCACGTGGGCCCGGCCGTTCCGGGGGTTGGCATTGATCCACAGCCAGACAAGGATCGAGTATTCCTCAAACCGCAAATAGCCGTCCACGAGGGCGGTCTTGATGCTTCGAGGAAGCTTTACGTAATCATTATTGTCTATTTTGAATGGTAGATTTTCCATATTTCATATTCATTCGGCCATGAGGCTCAATCGATGGCATCGTTATACATGAGCGATTTCAGCTCTTTTATCGCTGTAACAAATGCCTTTGCGTTAACCTCGACCAAGCCAGCGAAATAAGCACTTACTAATTGGGGACGATCGGGTTCATCGGTGAAAATAAAACGAAACCGGCGTGAGTCGGCTTTGTTGATGCCCAGCAACACGAATCCCTTGGCCACAAGAAAAGCGGCCGCGTAGAAGTCGCTGGTAGTAAAACTGTTATCGGTTATATTTTTCATACTCATTGCTTATAAATTAAAAAGCAGACTGTTTTCTTTCAGTCTGCTCTCTTGCATGTGAATCACCTTGGACTCACAAAAATCTCACTTTTGTTCGCAATCAATCCAGACCCGGCCGGTTTTCCATTTTATAAACTTGTCTATGCCCAAATCGCTTTTAATTCGCTTGTTTACCGCATTCATAGCGTCATAGACACTTCGCTTGGTGTCCTTCGCCCAGTCGGCCATATCCACGATATCTGTTTCGGTCACAGGAGTGCCGAATTTTTTATCAAATAATGCTTTGCACAGAAAATATTGGTTTGTGTTGATTGGAATCTCGCAGGGTTTTCCTCCCATACTTATTATTCCGGTTTTCTCGTCAAACCTGATCATGGTATCTATCGGCATTTCCGCTTTCGGTTCCGGATGGTCTTCAAGTTTCAAATAATAATCACGAAGCATGGACCGGCCCGGCTTGGAAATTACAAAATATCCATCATCCGGCCTGAAGCCGGCAATAATCTTTTTCTTTTTTAGCTCGGCGAGAACAGCTTTTTGGTCGGGAATATCAAAGTGGGGAGACGGGAAATTAAAATACACCTTGTCCGGGACTTTGTGGATGACGTCCGTGTAGGACTCCACAATCCCCAGCAGGGAATTAATAAAATCTAATTTTGCATTTTCATTTTTCATATTCATTGTAGTTAAACAAAGGGCTCGCAATCTGTTACCACAAAACGTGATAGCAGATTGCGAGCCCTTGAACTCGGAATACCTTTCAGGTTGCCTCGTGAGGCGTTTATTTAACTGTTGAATTTATTTTATCACTTTTACTTATTTAGACATAGTGGCTTTGTGCAGAAAGTCCGGATGACACGTTTCCGTAATGATACAAAAGTGTCATATTGCCGAAACGCAGGATATTTATCCAAAGCCTATTTAGTAAATAAGGCAAAAAAGCCTTTATTTTATGGATAAAATGCCTCTCTTAATCCTCTATATCACTACATTGATATAGTGATACCCTTGCATCCTCAGTCCGGCAAACCCCTTGCTTTTCTCCCTTTTGTTCAGTAAAATGAATGTACTATGCTTAAAAGGCCTAAATAGGCATAGTACACTATAAATACTATGCTAAAAGCAACAGTTTCCAAACAACAACAGGATAAAGACCGGCTTCTTGCAAGGTCGTACGTTTCGCGTACCAAAGAGCAGGACGCGCAAAAGCTGATGACCTCCGACCTCATAAAGGTCATTTTGGGGCCTCGTCGGGCGGGCAAATCAGTCTTTGCGTTGATGCTCCTCAAGAATAAAGAGTTCGCTTACTTCAACTTTGACGACGAGTCCCTGCCGGAGGAAGGGATAGACCTCGACGAGCTCATGACGGAACTCAAGCTTGCCTACGGTGATACAAAATATATTCTCTTTGATGAAATACAGAACCTGCCAAAGTGGGAGCTTTTCGTCAACCGCCTGCATCGCGCCGGGTACAACCTTGTGCTCACAGGATCAAACGCGAGTCTTCTTTCCAAAGAATTGGCAACACATCTCACCGGCCGACACATACCGATAGAGATACTGCCGTTCGACTTCAAGGAAATGCTGCGGGCAAAAGAATACGAGGTCTCGGCCGACAAGCTTCTTGTTCCTGACGAGAAAGCGAAACTGCTTGGATACCTCAACCTCTACCTAACCAATGGTGGCTATCCGGAGGTCGTTACCAAAGAACTTGAACCATGCGGATATCTCGACGTGCTCTTTGACGCTGTCCTATTCAAAGATGTAATGAGGCGGCACAAGGTGCGCTTTTCGGATCAGATAAATAGTCTCGGATCATATCTCATGAACAACTTTGCAAGTCTCTACAGCGTGAAGAAGCTCGGCAACACGCTCGGATTCAAGAGCCAGGTCACACTTGAAAACTACCTCACCTATCTGACTGAAGCGTATCTCATATTTTCTCTGCGTAGCTATTCGACCAAAGTAAGCCAGCGTCTGCGCTCGCCAAAGAAAACCTATGTTGTGGACAATGGATTCGTCACTGCCAAAGCCGTCCAGCATTCTCCGAACAATGGGAAGCTCATGGAGAACCTCGTTTTTACGGAACTTGTAAAGCGCGGCAATCAACCGAACCTTGAACTCTTTTACTACAAGACCAAAAACGCCCGCGAGGTGGACTTTGTGCGTAAAGATGGATACAAGGTCGTGGAGCTTATACAGGTCGCCTACGATACTACGGCTCCGGATGTCGAAGAGCGAGAAGTTAAAGCACTTGTGGATGCGGGCAAGGAACTCGACGTTTCCATGCTCTCGATTGTTACCTGGAACGAGAAGCGCGACATACAGAAGGATGGTGCGACAGTACGCTTGGTGCCGCTCTGGGAGTGGTTGCTGGAGAAACCCCAAGAATAAAT
>ORJL010320959.1_pt1 | contig 16906 bp, 13 predicted proteins | sample 1779941 | NCBI WGS metagenome assembly ORJL01 (sample SAMEA104232317, study PRJEB22302) | groundwater metagenome | biome: forest; feature: aquifer; material: groundwater | place: USA | collected 2011-08-07 | depth 5.8 m | reverse complement strand
TGCGGGAAGGAGTTGGAGTTGATTTTGAAAAGATGTTTTGAACATAGAGATGATATGAAATGAGTCTTACCTTAGCTTCATTATATCATTTTTTTGCTCAAAAATCATTGTGAATAGGGTCGACTTCTCGGACAGTCTGGAGGCAACCTCTGCAAATTTGCATTTTCCCAACTGGCGGATCGGACGGGATTCGAACCCGTGGTCTTCGCCGTGACAGGGCGACGTGTTAGACCAGCTACACCACCGATCCAAAATAGTGAAATTATAGTAAGCATAATTGACCGAAGGAGGATTCGTCCAGAACCAGAACGGAGTTCGGTTCTGGACGCCCCGTACAGTTTCGCGGAGCGAAACGGGTTCGGGGCGAACCCGTGGTCTTCTCCGTGACAGGGAGACAGCCTGCCCGGAACCGATCTTTGATCTGGTTCTGGGTGTTAGACCAGCTACATTACCGATCCAATGTCATTCTAACGAAAGATGTGCACAGATGTCAACTTGTCAGGACAAAGGTATTTTGAGATAATATCTTCATAATCCATTTTTTAGCCATTATATGGAATCAAAAACTCCTTTACATGATTTTGTTGACAAAATGTTTTTTTCAGCTGGGCTGGATAAGCTCTCTCCTGAAGCCCATGAGGCGTATCGTGAACAAATGGTAGAGCAGGTGCTGCGGCGGTTGGGTATCATGGCAGTACGTGAATTGCCGCCAGAAAAGATCCCAGAAATGGCTAAGGTGATGCAAACTCAGCCGAGTGATCAAGAAAAGGTGCTCAAGTTTTTTCAGGATTCCATTCCGGATTTTGAAGGGAAGATGACAGAAGAGTTAAAGAGTTTCGCGCAAGAGTTTATTTCTACAGCGCAGAAACTCGAAGGTTAGCGATTTCGTATGAATAACGGTTCAACACAAGATGAATCCCTTGAAGTGAAACAAAAAAGAATGCGAGCACGTTTCAAAGAACTCATGCAATGGCTTCAAGCCAGGACGCGGAAGCTGTTTTCAGACATTGAACAGTTGGAAAAGGAAAAAAACAGAAAGGAAGTAGAAAAACTGAAAAAACAAATTTCGAATCAATTTCATTAGAGAAATTTTATGTCAGACCAATCAAATTCAGAAAATGTGTTACCAGAAAATTCGCAAGAACCGTCTGAGAATTTGTCCAATGAAAGCGATGTTAAGAAAGAGAATGGGCAAGAGCAGCTCAGAAAAAACCTTGATGAAGAAGATAAGAGCTTGGTTGCATTTCAAACAGAGGTGCAAAAAAATATGGATATATATGTTGTCAAAATTATTGAAACAAAGGACTTAGCTGTAGATATAGCATTGCAATTGGGTTTGGATCTGGAAAAATTTCAATCTCTTTTAAAAACGTTTATAAATGAATTAGAACAGCAAAAAAGTGAGTTTCTTGCAGCGTTTGAACAAGCACCTGCGATAGACCAAAGCCAAGCTCGATCATCGACTATCGTGTCTCAAGAAGAGGAAAATATTCTTACTCCTGTGTCTCAGGAGACTCCACCCGCGCAGACTCAAGAAACGATTGAGACAACCCAAGTTTCACAATCTGTTCCAGTCGATATGTCGCCGTCAGAAAAATTTCGAAAGTCGCTGGAAGGCAACAAGACGAAGAGTTTTTCGGAAGTGAAGAAGGAAATAGAAGGAAAATATAACGATACAATTCATCAATTATTTGAAGACTTAAAGGGTGTGACTGATAAGAAAGAAAGCATCCTTGGAGACGATAAGAAATTCAATGTAGCATTTGAGAATATTTTCGAAAATGATGTAGCAATTTCAAAGGACTTGAAGAAATTCATGAAGGAGAGTTTCAAAGATCAGCTCAGGGAAGAGTTGTTGCAACAGAACATTGGGACGTTGACTAAGAGTGCAAAAACCGCGGTACAGGCAGGGATGATGGGGGCAAGTTTTGTAGCGGCGCAGGGTCTCATCAAACGTATTCCTGTGGTTGGTGAGGGGTACATAGCCGGAGAGGCACTTATGAGCGTTGGTGTCGGATTCCTTCATGGACTTGCGCGTGGCGCCACGGCATACATTATTTCCTCTGCTGTGTTTGGAGGAGGGGGCAAGGGGACGAGGTGGTTGGCTAATAGATTGACTGGCTGGAATGAACGTCAGGAGACAAAGGCCATGATTGCTGGGTATAGTAGAATGAGCGAGGAGAAAAGAACCGCTTTGGCGACACAGATGACACAAACTTTTGTTGACACGCTCTCTTTTCAAAAAGCCAAACAGGAATCTCTGGAAGGCTGGAAAAAAGAACTACGGGAAGATTCTAAAGAACTGCAAGCCAATGAGAGCAACCTTCTTCAGGAAGGAAAAGACTCATTAGAGCAATTTATTGACCTTGGCATAAAGGCAAAGCTCACGACAAAAGAAGCAAAAGAAAGAACGAAGAAACTCCATGACATGCGAAATGATTTGAAGTCTCTGATAGATAAAAAGGTGGTGAAAGATTATCAGAAATTTGTTGAAATCATATGCAGGGAAACAGCCTATGAAGCACTATCAAACGAGCAAAAAATAACAGTGCTGCAAGATTTTAAGGGTTATTTGCTCACTCAGAAAAGTGAAGATATCAATTTTCTATTGACAGAAGTGCTCATCGGCGAACAGCAGGCGCAGGGGATGGACGCGATCATGAAGAAGTATGCTGAAGGCGGTTTTGTCATGAAAGGAGTTGTTGCTACGGCCATTGCGGGTTTTGTTGACGCAGGGCGCGCAGTTTTACTGTGGGGAGGACAGCAAAATGCCGTTACCGGGGGCATACGAGGCGCTGTCATAGGCGGTACTTTTGGGTTTTTCAATAGACTCGTCACTGGAGCTATTACTCAAGGGTATTTGCCAGAAAAACGCACGGTTCAACAGAGCGTAGTTCGTCCAGGGGAAACAGGGAAGTCATTACAAGAGTATTTTGAAACATTAGATACATTGTTAATGCAAAATGGGGAAAATTTGCAGTTGGAGAAAGTTCAGGAGAATCTGAAACAAGCAAAGAATACCTTGGCTTTGTACACGATGAAGTCCAGTGAAGCTTCACAACTGCGTCGGAGAATTTTGGAGCTCGAGGAAAAGAAGCAGTCTGTAGAGATGAAAGAGATTTTGAGAAAAATGAATGAAGCGCCAAACTCGGATGAGAAGTCTGACGTGGTTCAAACAAGAATGCAGGTTTTTGTGAACGAAATGGAGGAGATAGCACAGAAAAGAGATGAGATGTTACAGAAAACCGCTTTTTTCACAGTTCGTGGACTGAAGGTGCTTGGGAGAGGATTGGGAAAAGGGTTGTGGAACAAGGACGCGATGACGCAAGCTGGCGTTGCTGCAGTCGCGAGTGCTATTGGCGGTGTAGCTATGGGTTCGCTCATGGAGACAGGTTTTGCACAGAAAGTATTATTTTCTGTTCAGTCAAGAGCAAGTGTTGCGCCGGGTCGTCCAGAAGTGTTACCAATTCAGCCCAAAGAATCAACAATGTTGAGAAATGGTGGTTCTATGGATGTTTCGATGATACCAAAGCCTGAGGCTACTGTTCAGAATATCCACGATAAACTCTTAGCAGATCACCATCTTGTTGACGCACAAGGAGCAAAAATCGCTGATCTTGAGGCAGTGGCGCAAGCAGAAAAGAGTTTAGATGTAAAAACAGGGGACACGCTCACAAAGCTCTTAAACCGTGGGTTAAAAGGTATATCTCCCAGTGTGGAGCAGAAGTTTGTATTGCATTACTTTCCTGGAAAAATAATTAATTTTGGAGCTGATGGGCATCCGAATGTAGCACAGTTGGCAGAGGCAAAAGCAGCTTTCCTGCAAAGTGATGACGCGAAAAATTTGGTTCACGAGGGCGCGAAAGTTATTTTCCGCAAGGACGGCGCGGTAAATGTGTTGCAGGATAAAGCCATTTTTGCGCCGTCAAAAGTCGCGGAAGAGGTGCTGCGAGCGAATTACATGCGTGAGGTGCTCCATGTTCCTGGCGTAAAGCAGGAGAATATAGTGCCCGGGTCTTTGCATGGGAGGGAGTTTGATGTCATGCTCCATGGCCAGAAGTTTCATGTTGAAGGAGCCGGGTCGTCTGATGTAAAGTTTCGCGACTCGGAAGACTCAAACGTTTTTATGGAGGTGAATAAAGATGGAATTGTGACTGGCGCGTCAAGGGACGCAAGTCATATGATAAGCAAAACAGTGGGTGAGTTGTCTTATAAAACATTAGATGAATTGCGTCCTTCCAGCACATCCACGAATGTGGAAGCAGTGCCAGAAGCGGGGGAGATAAAAATAGAAGCGCCATCTGGGACTCCTGTTGGTACAGCAGGATCCGGTGAAAGCGCGACGGTAGTCAAGCCTGACAAAATTACTCCCCAAGCAGACGTGACTCATGCCGGATCGGATTTAGTACTACCCGTTGGAGAGGGTTCACCGTCACCTGCACCTGTCAGTCCAGAAGAAATCAGTACGCCACCTGTGGTTTCTCCAGAGCAAGTGACTCCTCCTCCAGTAGAAGAGAAATCCCATCCGTCAGTGACCGAGAGTACAGCGCCTGTTGCAGAAACAGGATTGGTGAAGGAGGGAGGTGGAGTTAAAATTCAAACTGATTGGAAGAAGACAGCTTTTGGTGAACATAAAGTCACAATTGGCGATACAGAACCGATGATAGTCAATTCAGTGGAAACAGCTGAAACTGCATTGAAAAGACTGGATTTGAGCCCAGGTGATTTGAACAAGTTGGCCAGCAACCCACCAATAAGAGCTGGTGATGTCTATAAGGTTTTTACCTCACAAGGTTCGGAAATACACATTCCTCAAAGTGTTTGGTTCACCAAGGCGGCAGAGAATATTGTGTCAGCATCTCATGAAATACCACTAGAAATGCCTGTGGCGCTAGACGCAACGCCGCCTCCGACATTAGACGTTGTTCCAAATATTCAATACGATCATAGCAACCCATTCATGGTTATTGACAACCATGGGAAAAAACTCGGAAGTGCAGAGTTCACCTATGGTACAAGTGGAGAAGTGATCAATGTAACACTTGATCCAAAGTTTCAATTGCCAGACAGCTTGACTGACGACGAAATTCTGAACAAGTATTGTAGCGCTGGAGTTTTAGAAGCAATGAATAAGGATAAGCAGCATATTTTTGCAAAAAACTCTCTGTTGTCCCTTACGAAAGGTCTTGAGAAGCAATCATTGGTGGCAGATGCGTTGTTGGTAAATGACCAACGATCAGATGAGGCTGAGTTTATTACAAAGAGCATCACAAAACAAATAGAGCAGTTTAATAAAGAAAATCAAGGTAACTTACTGAAGTAATTGTTTATAGAATTTGGTGAAAAAATAGAGGTTGCCACCGTTGTTGCAATTAACGATCTATAGACATCACTTTTGAAAAGAAAGAGTAGGGGGAGTGATCTCTTACCCACACGACATTTTCCATTTCTGAAAAAGAGTACAAAAAAATGACCGGTTTGTAGTCGGTCATTTTATTGTAGAAAATTTTATTTGATGTGTTCCACTACCTTTGCGAAAACCGCAGGGTATGTTTCAGCAAGGGTGCTTAAAACTTTCCGATCGAGTTCGATGTTTTTTTGCTTGAGCATGTTGATGAACGTGCTGTAATTTACGCCGTTTTCGCGCGTCGCGGCGTTGATTCGCACCTGCCAGAGGAGGCGTTTTTCACGTTTCTTCCGACGGCGATCACGGAACGCGGAGACACCAGCTTTTCTGACCGCGGGTTTGGCAAGTCGGATGAGATTACCGCGACCCAAATGATAGCCTTTTGCTTTTCGCAAAAGGTTTTTTCGTCGTTTGAGATGTGCTGTTCCACGTTTAATGCGAGTCATAAATGCAGTTGTAAATCAATGAGACTGTCAAATTGTCAGCTAATTATACGGTATCAGCTGTTTCATCAGCTTCGCATGAGTGTTTGACAGAACGCGATCACGACGTTTCTTGCGGGTGATTTTTCCTGAATCGCGGGAATTAAAATGATCCTGGCCAGCCATGCGTTTGAGGACTTTGCCAGATTTGGTGATCAGAATGCGTTTGGAGATACTTTTGTGAGTTTTGATCTTTGGCATAAGAATAGGGACTGTCGCCGAATGTGCTTTTGGAACGAAATTATCAGATTCCGAGACAAAAGTGGTGAATAAATTTTTTGGTTTACCTTATGGTAAGCCAAAAAATTTTGAGACAGTTTTGACCGAAATATGAAAATTGCAGTCAAAATGACATTCGGTGACAGTCCCGAATAACACGAGGATATCAAATCATGAGAAAACGTGCAAGTCCGTGCGCTGGGTTTATGGAGAGGATACCTTCAAACCCCGCTGGAATCTTTCGTGAGGAGCTGATAAGAAAGGCAAACGTTGCGCACCGGTCACCTTATTGGTTTTTGGGCGCCATGAGAATGCTCAACCGTCCTCCCTGATTCGTAAATGGCATTTCTACTTTGGCTAATTCACCGCAAGCACGAACAAAGTCTTCCATAATGGATCGCGCGTTTTGCAGGTACTGGCGTTCACGTCCTTTGAGAATCATCTCAATTCTGACCTTTTGACTATCCTGTAAGAATTCCAAAGCCTGTTTTTTCCGGATATTAAGATCATGTTCGCCAATGCGTAAGGAGACACGAATTCCCTTAATCTCGATTTTTTTCTGACTTGCTCTTTGTTTCCTCTCCAGTTTTTCCTGTTGGTACTGAAATTTACCAAAATCCATGATTCTCGCCACCGGTGGCTGTGCGACCGGTGAAACTTCAATAAGATCAAGCTCACGCTCTGCCGTAAGATCAAGTGCTTGTTGCCGGGTCATAACCCCAAGGGTGGTGCCGTTTTCGTCAATTACAACTAATTTTGGCGCGAGGATCTGGCTATTCGCGCGAAATTGTTTCAATGTGTTTTCCGGTTTTGGTCGTTTATAGAGTCGGCTTTTGCGCATAAGTTTTATGGGGACTGTTGCTGAATGTGCTTTTGGAACGAAATTATCAGATTCCGAGACAAAAGTGGTGAATAAATTTTTTGGTTTACCTTATGGTAAGCCAAAAAATTTTGAGATAGTTTTGGTCGAAATCTGATAATTGCAGTCAAAATGACATTCAGCAACAGTCCCTTATGGTGGAGATGGCGGGAGTCGAACCCGCGTGTCCAAGGCCTGATACAAAATTTCTACAAGAGTATTCCTTTTTTTCTCCGGAACTCACAATGAAGTGAGTTTCGGTCTTGGAGTCTCATCTTTGAAAAGGACAAAATAATCAGACTCCACAGCCCAAATTTGCAGAGAAGAGACCGGGCCAGTTTCAACTCCAACCCTGAAGATATGTCACCGAGGATCCAGTTATCAGGGATCACCGGCTCGATGGGTTGAACGGAATTTATGCCGCAACCGGTGCAAGCGTCAGGCCGCCAAAGGCTCGCGCCAAGGCCGCCGTAGCTCGATCAAATAAGTTGGCACTTATTTTGGTTTGCCATAAGTTTTACCAGGACATGGCACCTGGTCTTGCATGTTGTATGAGGTTATCCTCGGATCGAATCCGGAACATCCCCAAATAGTTTCGAAATTACTTTCTTCGCATGATTTTTCTCATATCACGTTCTGTGTCCCGTTTTTTGATGCTCTCCCGTTTTTCGTAGTTCTTTTTTCCTTTTGCTACGGCAAATTCGAGCTTCAAAAGACTGCCTCTAGTATACACAGAGAGGGGGATGAGTGTCAACCCTTTTTGACTTGTTTTTCCAGAAAGTGAGATAAACTCTCTTTTGTTGAGGAGCAAAGTTCGTGACCGATCAGGCACGTGCATGGAAGTAGCATAGGGGTATTGCCCAATGTGACAATTGATCAATTGCGCTGTCGGATGTGCTGACTCATGTTGGAGTACCACATAGGCGCCTTTCAGATTGATATTGCCAAGACGGACTGCTTTGACCTCACTTCCTGTCAACACTAAACCTGCCTCGTATTTTTCAAGGATCTCGTAATCATAGAATGCTTTTTTATTGCGCGCGAGGATTGGCATTTAATTTGTAGTTCATGATTTACACAGAGTGGTGAGCAGTTACCATCTATTCACTTTTCACTATTTCCGTTTCACATTATACTAGAGACATCACACTATGAAATGACACTTAAGCACAATTTCATAGTGTGATGTCTCTCCTTACAGTATGGCAGGCCAAAAAATAAAATACAACACCGTGGACGTGAGTTGGTTGACTTTTTTGAAGGTTGCCGTTTTTCTTCTGGGGGTGTTTTTTTTGTATTTCATTCGTGACGTGCTCTTCATTCTTTTTTTTGCCATTGTTTTGGCTTCAGCGTTTGATCCCATAGTGAGTTGGTTCGAGAAATTTAAGATTCCACGCAGTCTGGCCATTCTCCTCATCTATATCTTTTTTTTAGGCGCGATTGCTCTGTTTATTGTCACTCTTGTTCCGGTATTTATCACGCAAGCGCAAGAGTTGTTGAAAATTTTACCGCAGTATTTTGATCGCGCAGTCAACGGTTATGAGTCCATTGTGGCTTCGCGTGTTTTTGGTGATCTTGATCAACTGCTGTCACAAGCCACCCGCGTCTTTGGCAATAACTCGAGTGTTTTTTCTTTTCTGTCAGGAGTGGTAGGTGGTGTTTTTTCCGTGGTCATCATACTGGTTATCACTTTCTATTTACTGGTGGAAGAGAATGCGATCAAAAAAACTTTTCGTTTTCTCGCTCCGCCACGACATCAACCATATTTGACCCAACTTTTTTCACGAATTCAGCTCAAAATTGGAATGTGGCTCCGTGGACAACTTATTTTGAGTCTCATTGTTGGCTTGATGGCCTTTATTGGTCTTTCTATTCTTGGTTTGCCCTATGCTCTTGTTTTAGGGCTCATGGCCGCGCTTTTTGAGTTTGTACCCTATCTTGGCCCAATTTTGGCGGCTATTCCTGCCATTCTTCTTGGTTTGTTTATTTCACCATTATTGGCGTTGTTCGTACTGATCCTGTATCTTGTTCTCCAACGGGTTGAGAATGATATTCTGGTGCCTAAGGTAATGCAACGCACGATTGGTCTTAATCCACTCATTACCATTGTCTCATTGCTTGTTGGCGGTAAACTCGGTGGTGTTATGGGAATGTTGCTGGCTATTCCTGTTGCCACTGCCATGAGTGTCGTTATTGCCGATTTTTTCGAGAGTCGTGAGGAGGATTTGTTCCCTGAAGTTCATGACACAAAAACATCCTAATGCTTTGCCAGTATTGCTTATGGTGCTGGTGCTAGCCAGTTTTGAGCTCTTGTTTTTTTTCCCGCGTTTTTACCTGCAGGAATTTTTATTTGTGCTCGCGGCTCTTGTTGTTGGAGTGTGGCGAGTCAATAGTCAGCCCGCGTTTGAAAAGTTGCGTGCCCTCATTTTTTGGAATTTCTTGATTCCAGTGATTTTTTTTTACGGCACGGCGTTTTTCTGGACACTTTTTTTGCCGAGCAAGATATACGCGCATCTCATGGGGCTGTTTACGGCGTTTTTCGTTTTTATATATTTCAGATATCTTAAGATGTATTTTCGCGCGCCAATATTTTATGATGAAAAAACGTTGATCAACCTGTCGCTGTTTTTTGGCATATTTAGCCTGTTTTTCATTTACTCCACTTTGATGTCAGCCGTACTCTTGCTCAATTTTCCTCTTGTGCTGGCTTCACTTATCTATGCCACAGTCGTCTTGCTGGTGGTGTATGAATACCTTTGGATTGTTGGTGTCGAAAGTATCAAAAGTTTTATCTATGGTTTGGTAGTAGCTTTTGCTTTTCTCCAATTCTTTTGGTCGCTCAATTTTCTCCCCGTTGATTTTTTCACGCTGACTTTTGTAATGACCATTTTTTTCTTTGTTATTATAAAAATTATCACATTTCGCTTTCAAGAAGATGATTTCTCATTCCAACGAATCAGAAAATATATTATAATAGGATTACTCATGATATTGCTTGTGTTTTTGACCACGCGGTGGCGGTGATAAAACCATTACATTATGAAACTAGACGACAGTGAAAAACAAAAAACAGTAAACTCTCTGTACAAAGATCACGTTATGTACCAACCGACGGATCGCCGATTTTTTGCCGTCTCTCTGATTTTTGCGATTTTTTTTGGAATGATTGCCGGGGTGGTTGGTGATCTTCTCGCAAAGACGTACCTCTATGAATATTTTTTTGGTGTTGATGGTTTCTTGTATGCCCCTGAATCTTTAGGAGATGTTGCGAGAATTTCGGTAAATCGCCAGGACACTTTTTCAGGAAAAGAACCTTCTACAGATGAACTTTTTGTTTCGGTCAAAGAAGCACGAGGAACTGTTGTCACCATTGCACTTGAAAAGAAGCCAGTCAGTGAAATTTTGCCTGTGGCGTATCTTGAGAGTGATCGGGTTGGTTATGGCGTTATTTTGACCCGTGATGGTTGGGTATTGACTTCAAAACATATTTTTAACACGGCAACAACCTCATATGTCGTCATTACTGATGATGGCAAGGTGTATGCCGTTGCTACCACATTAGTGGATCCTTTTACTGGTTTGATGTTTTTCAAGATTCCAGAGAATCGTCTTCCGGTGGTACCTTTTGCGAGCGAAGGGAGTTTGTCTGTTGGGCAAGAATTGTTTTCTGTCACCACAAATGGCTCCCTCTCCAATTTCATGCTTTCTGCCACGCGCTTCTCACCGCAAACTCAACCTACAGATATTATCTCCTTTTCAGATCGCGCGAGTGAGTCACTTCTGCTGACACCTTCCTTCCCTGACCGTTTTGAGGGTATGCCTTTGTTTAATGCACAAGGTGAATTGACGGCCATAGTTCATGCTTTTTTTGAGCAAGAACAAAAAGATGTGACCGGGGCGGTTTCTATTGATCAGTTCCGTGATGTTATTGCTGATGTGTTGAAAAAAGGTGAGATCGTTCGAGCGAGTCTTGGTGTTGACTATCTTGATATCAGTCGTCTCGTATTTGATGACGCTTCCATCAAGCTGCTCAAACTGCCCGAGGAAAATAATCGTGGGGCGTTTATTTATAGGAATGATGTCTTGAAAGTAACTGGAGTCCGTTCTGGAAGTGCTGCCGCGCAGGCGAAATTATTGAAAAATGACATTATTCTCAAAGTCAATGATGAGAGTATTGACGCGAATCATAGTTTATCCGGTGTCATTGCCACCTATAAACCAGATGATCGTGTGAATGTTACTGTTTTGCGCGCGGGTGTGGAGCGCATTATTGAGGTTACTCTTGGAGACGCGGTGTTGGTTGCGGCGGCGGAGGCCGCAGAAGCAGAAAAGGAATCTGCAAAAGACGCGGGAAAGAGTTTGAAGAAAAAGCAGAAAAAATAAGAATCGACTTTGAGAAGTCGGTTTTTTTATCCACAGATTTTTGTTTGACATTGCGTGTTATAATGAAATTAATTTATTTTCGCAAGCTTCAATCATCATAATTTATGAAAAAACTTCTCTTGGGCGCGCCTCTTTTGTTTCTCTTTCTCGCGCTCAATGTTTCGGCGGCAGGTAACGCCTCTTTTGCTCTTTCCACAACAAAGTCTTCAGTGAAAGCAGGGGACACCTTTCAAGTGAATGTTTTTATCAACCCCAATGGAGAGGCAATAGATGTAGCTCGTTTAATTGCTTCTTTCTCGGCGAGCAATATTGAGGCCGTCAGTTTCCAGCTTGGGAAACTACTTTCTTCCGCTTCTCCAGGAAATTCTATTGACAATGTTTCAGGTATGATTTCACAAGGCGGATATACGGTTGAAGAACCAGTTACAGACTCTGGTCTTTTTGGAATTATTACCTTTCGTGCTTTTGCTCCTGGTGCCGCGGTGATTGCAGTAGAACCTGAATCAAAACTCATCAATTCAGGAGAGGAACGGATGAATCCTGAAAGTTTGGCAAAACTTACTATCACTGTGACAGGAAAGGCACTTGCTACAACACAGAAACCCAAAGAATCCCCGAAAGCGCCGCCACCACCGGTACCAACCCTTACTACTATAGAAAAAATCACACCTGTTCCGACTGCTGAACAGCAGGCGGTTTCACGCTTTATTCAGCTCGCTGGAAGAAAGCCGGATTTCAAGAACGCTGGAGACGAAAAAGCAGTTCACTGTATGGCATATGATAATTGTGTTCCACCAGAACGGAATTTGGTATATGAAAAAGAAGCAATCGTGTTTTTCAAGAAAAAGCTGGGTAAGGCCGTGCAGTTGATTTGGTCAGATGTGCACGCCATAGCCTACACAAACGCGTTTATCAAGCATGTTACGCAGGAAATACCACCGCCAACGATAGCATCACCAACAGAAGATCAAAAATCAGAGATAAACAAGACATCTGAACCGCCAGCGGTACAACCAGTGCCACCTGTGAAAACAGAACCAAACGCAGAACAGCAGGCATTAGGACGATTTACAAAACTTGCTGGGCGTTTGCCAGATTTTTCCAACGCTGGAGACGAGAAAGCAGTTCATTGTATGGCGTATGATGGCTGTGTACCAGCAGATCGAAATTTGGTATATGAAAAAGAAGCAATCGTGTTTATCCAGAAGAAGCTTGGAGGAAAGGCTCCAATGAACTGGAATGACGTGCACGCAGTAGCGTACACGGATGCCTTTATCAAGCATGTTGCACACGAGACAGCACCTCCAGCGCTACAACCACCAGCAGAAGAACCAAAATTAGAGGTAAACAAGACATCTGAACTGCCAGTTCCACAACCAGTGCCAACAGTGAAAACAGAACCAAACGCGGAACAGCAGGCATTAGGACGATTTACAAAACTTGGCGGGCGTTTGCCAGATTTTTCCTACGCTGGAGACGAGAAAGCAGTTCACTGCATGGCGTATGATGACTGCGTACCAGCGGATCCGAATTTGGGATATGAAAAAGATGCGATCGTGTTTATTCAGAAGAAGCTTGGAGTAAAGGCTCCAATGAACTGGAATGACGTGCACGCGGTTGCGTACACCGATGTGTTTATCAATCATGTCGCGCAAGAGACAGCACCGCCAGCGATACAACCACCAGCGGAAGATCCAACTCCACAAACTACTACCATAGAGAGTAATTCCACCAATTCTACTCCATCCACCTCGCAAGAGAAAAGTGAGTCTGAAAATAAGAAATTAGAACAAGAGGCGCTTGGGTATTTTGGCAAATGGTATGGACATCTCCCAGAAACAGAAGAGGAATGGAGTATTCATAATTGTATTGCCTATGATACATGTGTTCCGGAACAACGTGATTTAGTGGCTGAAAATGAGTCAAAATCAAAGTTTCAGCAGATTTTTAAACGAAATCCGGTATCGTATATGGATTGGAGCAGTGTTCACGCGTATGCCTATCTTTTACTTGTAGAATAGTTTTAACCTTGTACTATTTTCCCTCCTTATGCACCAATCAAAAAGAACTCAATACAGCGTCTTCATACTGGGTTTGTTGTTTCCATTAGTAGCAGGCGCAATCACTTCAACCAATTTTCAACTTGATCCCAGTCAGGACACGATTGGGACATTTCATAGTGTGAATTCAAGCACTTATTACCTTGATGGTTCTGTTGGGGATCCTTTTGTTGGTGCCTCTACTTCAACCAATTTTAGTCTTATTCCATCTCTTGGGCAGTGGCTTTGTGGCGATGGTTTTGTTGATCCGGACGAAAGTTGCGATCGGGGCAGTTATGGTTCGCGTATCCCGAGTGGGAGTAGTTGTGTCAGCCAAGGTTTTTCAAGTGGAACAATTGCGTGCAGTACGAGTTGTACTTTTGATACCTCAAGTTGTGTTGCCTCAAGTGGTGGAGGTGGTGGCGGTGGTGGCGGTGGTGGCGGTGGTTCTTCATCAACAACTACTCCCGCGCCAACTCCAACACCAACAACGGCTGAAGCACCCAAAAAACCATCAATTGATGCTACGTTCATCGTTGATAATTATTTTTCGTACAATTCCCGTCTCCTCATTTTTGGAAAGAAGACTGAAAACGCTGATTTGATACTCATCAACGGTACGAGTGATGGGGTGAAGTATCCGACATCAAAGTCCTGGCGCGCCTATGTCAAACTCAATCTTGGCGAGAATGTTTTCAACATAAAGGCCAAGAATGAAGAAGGCGAATCTGGTACGCTCATAGTGAACCTTCTCCGTCGCGCGGCTGGTGATTTGAATAATGATGGCACTGTTGGTGATAATGATTTAAGTGTGTTCATAAAGCTTTTTAACACGAATAATACAAAAGGAGATTTTAACGGAGACTTCATAGTGAATGATTATGATCTTTCGATTTTGGTGTCACGTTGGAATAAGGAACTACTGATACTTAACAAATAGGTTAGCGTAACATTCGATTTATTCCGCCGACTGCTTGTCCTTCGCCCGAAAAGGCATTTCGCTGTACAGCAAGTACAGCTCATGACTTTTCGGGTTCCAAGACTACGCATTCGACGAAATAAATCAAATATTACTGTGCTAACTTATTTGTTAAGTATCAGTAATAACGAGTGGTAGATAATTTTTATGAGAATGATCAAGGTATTTTTAAGAACATTGTTGCTGATATTGACTCTTTTCATAGGTGTTTCCGTACATGCTATCGAACCGGTTCAGTTTACGTTGTTGCCTCAAGAGAAGTCCGCAAGTGTCGGTGAAAATTTTTATGTCAGTATTCTTTTTGATCCCAAAGGTGAGACAATAGACACTGTCCGTGTTTATGTAGAATTTCCAGCTCTTCTGTTGGAGATTGTAAACACGCAAATTGGTACGTTATTCCCAAATGTTTCTCCAGGCAATACAATTGATAATGAAAAAGGGTTCCTGTCACTGGGGGCTTATAATTTGCAAGGTGGTGTTACGAAAAGTGGCATTATTGGCAAGATTACTTTTAAGGGAAAAAAAACAGGAATATCCACGGTGCGTATTGTATCGGATTCACACGCGTTTTCAGAAGGAGTGGAAAAATTGGATACGAGTGTGTTAGGAGAGGCATTAGTGACTGTGACGTCTTCGGATGATGTGGAAACGACCACTTTGAGCGTTTCCAGTTTGACTCATCCCAATCAAGATCAGTGGTATCAAGGACGTTCAATGCAAATTAATTGGACAACAAAAGAAATCATAAAAGCCTATTTTACAGCTTTTGATCAAGAACCTGATACTGAACCTACACAAAAATGGTTAGGAAGTGCTGAAGTGACAGAATTCACGCAAGATATACCAGATGGCATTTGGTATTTTCATCTCAAAGGTGAAAAGAAGTTGGGTGGTTTTACAGAAAGTGTACATTTTCGTGTTCAAGTAGATCAGACAGCACCAAGTACATTAGCAGTTACCGCGGATAACGCACAGCTTTCAGCTGGAAAGCAAACATTGGTATGGTTTGGGACCATTGATGAACTCTCCGGTGTGGATCATTACGAAGTTGCTGTAAATGACGCGGTTTTCACACCGCAGTCGAGTCCAATCATGATCAAGGATACAAAGCCGGGTACTTATCTCATTCGAGTAAAAGCAATTGATCAGGCACGAAATGAAATTTATGGACAAACAAGCATTCGTGTCTATGAAAAAGGTGTTTTTGATGAAGGAATCGGAGCGGAAGTAGTATCAGTTCAAAAGAATATTGAAAGACTGTGGATATTTATCGCGTCTCTCTTGATTATTAGTGGTATAATAGGAGTAATGTATTTTCGGAAAAAAAATTATAAGAAGAAAAAATAGTGTGATGTCTATAGTGCTTACACATTTGTCTCAAGATTTGCTTAATGTTTGATCCGAGTGAATCAGAGACAGCTGTGTCAGTTCTAGAATAATTTATTTTCACTCAATATGCGTACACGCAACCGATTTTTTCACTCCTCACTCATCGTCTTAGTGGCGATCATGCAAGCCTTCTTTTTTGTACCAACCAGGGCAGTTCATGCCGCGGTTGGTATACCCAACACCATTGGGTATCAAGGCCGCTTGAAGAGTGCCGCTGGTCTAGGACTGACCGGAACCTATGATTTTGTATTTACTTTTCATGACGCGTTAAGTGCTGGAAACACTCTTGTCACAGAAACTCACAATGATGTGACTGTCACAGATGGATATTTTTCTGTAGCGCTTAATTTGGGTGATGATCCTTTTGATGTTGCTGATTTTGCGAATATCCTCTTCTTGGGTATTCAAGTCGCGGCAAGTATTGGTACTGGTCCAGCATCCTCTTATGATACTCTCTCGCCACGTGTTGCCGTCAATTCAACTGCCTACTCGTTCATGGCACGGGCTATGGAGAACTCTGCTTCCGCGCCAACAACCAACCTCTTTGCTGGTCGGATGTACTTCAATACAACAGATGGAAAAACGTATGTGTATAATGGCGCGGCCTTTGTTAATTTGGCTGCGTTCTCAACGGGTGGCGATCTCACAGTCACTGGAGGTGATATTACTGGTGCGGCTTCGGCGGCGATAGATCTTGGTGAAGCAACTGCTGGTGCAATTACATTTGTTGCCGGTACAACAGGTGATTTTACCTTCACTGTTGATAGCGATTCTACTATCACCACCACTGGTGGAGCAGATGGCACAGATGCATTGGTGATTCCTGCTGGTGATATTCTTCTTACTGATGGAGATCTTGATCTTTCTGGTGGTGATTTCAATGTGGTTCTTGATTCTGCTGATGGAGCAGGTATTACATCTAATGCGACTGCAACAGCAGACGCACTTACGCTTACCCTCACAGGAGTTGGGAGTGACGCCCTGCAAATTACATATACACAGAGTGACGATGCTGATGCAACTGATACGAGTGCTGGAATTACAGTTGCTGGTACTTCTTCTTCTGGTGACGCTGATATCTTTGTGGGTCTTGATATTGCGAACATTACGGCAGGTTCTGCAACAGAGTCAGCTTTACGTGTTGGTTCT
>ORJL010773938.1_pt1 | contig 16907 bp, 14 predicted proteins | sample 1779941 | NCBI WGS metagenome assembly ORJL01 (sample SAMEA104232317, study PRJEB22302) | groundwater metagenome | biome: forest; feature: aquifer; material: groundwater | place: USA | collected 2011-08-07 | depth 5.8 m | reverse complement strand
TCACGTGTCCCGAACCCTCTCCGAGCCGCTCCCGGGTCGCTCGGGCGATGGCGGAGATCGCCGCGGGGTCGATGCCTGTAGCGACGCCGGACGACGCGAAGAGGTAGACGAGGTCCTCGGTCGCGACGTTCGCCATTCGGCCGGATGCGACCGGCATGGCGATCCCACCGCCGATCCCACCGACCGACCCGTCGAAGCGACGCGCTCCGGCCTCGTAGGCCGCATATGCGTTCGCCAAGCCAAGGCCGGCCAGACTGTGGAGGTGCAGGCCGATATCGAGGTCGGGCCAGCGCTGAAGCAGCGCATCGACCCGCTCTCTGACGAAGCGCGGCCAGGCCAGACCGATGCTGTCTGCGAGCGTGATGTCGCGGATCCCCAGCCGGACCACACGTTCGACCACGCTCATCAGTCGCTCGATCGGTATGACGCCCTCGTACGGGCAGATGAACGCCGTGCCGATACCCACCATCAGGTCTACATGGCGCGCCGAGCACCGCTCGGCGATCGTCTCGATCTCCCGGAGGTTCTCGTCGACGGACATGCGCGAATTGAGCTGCTGGTAGGTCTCGCTCGCCACGACGAGCGCCGAGAGCTTCTGCAGGCCGGCCGCGAACGCGCGCTCGGCACCTATGACGTTCGGCACCAGGGCGCGAAGGCGCGCCCTGCCGGGGCGCGCCAGCACCGCCTGGGCCACGGCCTCGGCGTCCGCAAGTGCCGGCACGACGCGCGGATGCACGAAGCCGGTGATCTCGATCTCGGGGACGCCGGCACGGTCGAGCTGGAGGATCAATTCGACCTTGGCCGCGGTGTCCACCCGGTCGAGCCGGTCGGGTCCGAGCGTCTGGAGCCCATCCCGGGCGCAGACATCGGCGATGGTGACGGCCGGGGGCCGTGACCGACCGGTCGGAGCGCTCACGCGGGAGCTCTAGCTCGACGCGTCGGCGGGCGCGTATTTCCCCGTGAGCTGTGGGGCGGTCCCGCGGAGACCGCGGGCGTATCGCTGTGACCTCGTCTCCCGCTCCCACGTCCGCTTCAGATCGTCACGCACGTGTATCCGAAGGAGCTCGAGATCGCCGATCCGCAGCTCGACCACATCGCCATGCTGGAACGCGTGGAGGCCTCCGTGGTCGGTCCCGGTCGCGATGATGTCCCCGGGCTCGAGCGGGCACACGGAGCTCGCGAACGCGATGCAGTGGGCGATGTCGTGGGCCATGTGGCGTGTCGAGAAGTCCTGCATGAGCACGCCGTTGTTCCAGAGGCGGACCTGCAGATCGTATGGGTCCGCGATCTCGTCCGCCGTGACGATCGAGGGGCCGATCGGCGCGAATGTCGCCCGGGACTTCATCTGGTAGTGCGGGGGGAGGCCCCGCGCGGATCCGTCGATGAAGCCCGTGTAGCCGAAGACGTACGCCATCGCGTCGGCCGGGCTCACGTCCGCCGCGTAGCGCCCGATGACGACGCCGAGCTCGGCCTCACCTTCGAACACGGTCGCTCCGACGTCGGGCAGCACCATCGTGTCCTCGTGGCCGATCACGCTTCCGGTCGCCTTGAGGAACGCGTCGAGCGGCATCGGGGCGGTCCGGTCGCCGTCGGGTGCCATCGTGCTGCCCGCGAAGATCGGCTGGAGCTCGCGGTAATTGACCCGGATGCAGATGATGTGCTGCGGGCGGGGAAGGGGAGACCGCAGGCGCACGGACGCCACGGGCCGGCCTGGGGCCTCGGCGACCGCGACCCTGATCCTTTCGCGGTGATCGGCGAAACGCTCGATCAGCCTGCGCATGTTGTCTCGCGGGTCGGACCCCGGCGCGTCGCCGATCGTCGACGACACGTCGACCACGGACTCGCCCTTCACGACGCCCAGGCGGTGATCGTCGAAGAGCACGAAGCGCATTGACCCGGAGGCTAGCGCCTCGCGCTCTCGGAGTCGCGCTCGGCTCGTGGTCCACACGGAGGGCGCGCGGCGCGGGCTGGTACGTTATGCCCCGCGACCTGGGAGGGGACGATGGAGACAGCGCCACGATATGGGATCCTCTTGCCGCACTTCGGCCGCCACGCGAGCCGCACGCGGCTGATATCGGCCGCGCGGCAGGCGGAGCAGGCAGGATTCGATGCCGTCTTCGTCAGGGACCACCTCTACTACAAGCCCCGTCCCCTCGAGATCCCGGATCCGCAGTTCCTGGATACGTTCATCACCCTGGCGGCGGCGGCGGCGGTCACGGAGCGCGTGCTTCTCGGGACGGCGGTCGTCAATCCGCACCGCCATCCCATTCACGCCGCTCAGCTCTGGGGATCGCTCGACCGCGTGGCCGGAGGGGGACGCATCTTCCCGATCTGGGGACTCGGAGCGACGCGTTCGACGGACCTCGTGGGGATGAGCGGCTGGGATCGCGAGGAGGCGCTGAACGAGTACGTCGACATCGTCCGGAAGCTCTGGAGCGGCGGTCCGGTCGACCATGACGGGCAGTACTTCAAGTTCAAGGGGATAGCCCTCGACCCCGTACCGCAGGGGCCGGTGCCCCACTGGTACGGAGGCCCGAGCTATGCGGCGGTCCGCCGGGCCGTTGAGCACTTCGACGGCTACAGCGCCGGGCAGATGCCGGGCAGGGACTACCGCAACCGGCGCAAGCGCCTGATCGAGCTGTGCGAGACCGCCGGGCGCCCCGTCCTGCCGACGTGCATCTCCCCGATCGTCAGTCCCGGGCGAACGGTCGAGGATGGCCTGCGCCACGTTCCGATCGAACAGCTCGCGCACGACTTCTCGCGGAAGTTCAGCGTGCCGAAGTCGGGAACGTATCGGACGATCGCCGACTTCACGGGCGCGCTGATCGCTGGTCCGGCGGAGGACATCATCGCCGGCGTGCGCGAACATCAGCGTAGCGGGGTCGACCTCGTCATCTTCGACATGCGGCTCCGATTCGGCGACTGGGACGACTGCATCGCGATGCTGGGCGAGGAGGTGGTCCCGCGCCTCCATGAAGGGGATCCAGGGCTTCGCCCGGCGTGAGCGGCCTCGAGGACCTGGAGTCACGGCTCGAGGAGCTGACGAGCGACCTGAGGGAGACATCCGCGGCTGCGCTTCTGGACGACCAGATACGGGTCGACGGGCTCGTGTGGGCGCACGCGTACGTTCAGGCGGCACGAGCCACGCGCGCATGGGCGGATCGCACACCCGGCGCGCTCCGCTCCAGCATCGCCGTCGCGGCGTTCGACGATGCGCGCGCGTACGTTCTCGGCGATGACCTGGCGGCTCGGGCGGCGGCGGCAGATCGGCTGACCGAGATCGGCCGGGCTGGGGGGATCGAGCCCGGGGCCGGCGACGATGACTCACAGCGCATGCTTCGCGCGACGGTCCGCGGGTTCGCCGAACGCGAGGTGCGACCCATCGCCCAGGCGATCCACCGCGAGGACCGGGATGTCCCCGAGGCCGTGATCGCGGGCGTCGCCGGGCTCGGACTCTTCGGCGTCTCCATCCCTGAGGCATACGGCGGCTCGCAGCAGTCGGCGCCGGACACGACGGCGATGTTCATCGCGACGGAGGAGCTGTCGCGCGCATCTCTCGGGACCGCGGGCAGCCTGATGACGCGACCGGAGATCCTCGTCCGCGCCCTGCTGCGCGGAGGCACCGAGGAGCAGCGGCGGCGTTGGCTGCCACGGATCGCCGATGGCTCGCTGCTCGTGGCGGTCGCGGTCACCGAGCCGGATCATGGATCCGACGTGGCCTCCCTGCGGTGCAGGGCCATCCCCATGCCCGATGGCGCGTGGGCCATCGACGGGACGAAGATGTGGTGCACCTTCGCTGGCCGCGCGGAGCTGCTCATGGTCGTGTGCCGCACCGCGGACGCCGGACACCGCGGGCTATCGGTGTTCGTGCTCGAGAAGCCGGCGTTCCCCGGACGTACCTTCGAGCATGTCCAGCCTGGGGGAGGCACGCTTCGCGGGCGGGCGATCCCGACGATCGGCTATCGCGGGATGCACACGTTCGAGCTCGCGTTCGAACGCTACGTCGTGCCATCGGACGCGCTCGTCGGCGGCGAAGCGGGACGTGACCGCGGCTTCTACCTGACGATGGATGGCTTCGCTCTCGGCAGACTCCAGACGGCGGCGCGCGCCGTCGGCCTGATGCAGGCGGCGACCGACGCAGCGATGGCCTACGCCGGGCAACGGCTCATCTTCGGCCGGGCCGAGCGCGACCTCCGTCTCGTCCAGGCGAAGCTCGGCGCGATGGTGGTGCATACGGTCGCCGCGCGGCAGCTGGGGTACGCGGCGGCCCGTCTGGTCGACGGTGGCGGCGGTCAAGTGGAGATCTCCCTCGCGAAGCTGTACGCATCGCGCATGGCCGAGCACGTCGCGCGCGAGGCGATGCAGCTACATGGCGCGATGGGCTATGGAGAAGAGTCTGAGATCTCGCGGCTGTTCGTGGATGCTCGCGTGCTGGCGATCTTCGAGGGCGCCGAAGAGGTGCTCTCGCAGCGAGTCATCGGTCGCGCTCTCCTGGGTCTCTGAGGGCGGCATGACCCTCCTCGCCGGGTTCCGCCTCGTCGAGCTCTCCGCCTTCGTGGCCGCGCCGCTCGGCGGGACCACGCTCGCCGAGCTCGGCGCGGATGTGGTCCGGATCGATCCGCCGGGCGGCCCAGCGGACCACGGCCGATGGCCGCTCCACCAGGGCAAGAGCTTGTACTGGGCCGGGCTGAACCGCGGGAAGCGCTCGGTGGCCATCGACGTGCGGAGCGAGCGTGGCCGCGCGCTGGTCACGGACCTGATCTCGGCCGCCGGCGCCTGTCTGACGAACCTGCCCCTCGGATCCTGGGCGAGCCATGCGGAGCTCTCCGTGAAACGGCCCGACCTCATCATGGTGCAGCTCACGGGCGGGCCGGACGGCTCGGCGGCGGTCGACTACACCGTCAACGCCGCGGTCGGGTTCCCATGGGTGACCGGGCCCGAGTCATGGGATGGCCCGGTGGGGCACGTCCTTCCCGCTTGGGACGTCGGCGCGGGCTATCTCGCCGCCTTGGCGCTGGTGTCGGCGGACCGGCACCGGCTGCGGACCGGAGAGGGACAGCTCGTGCGGCTGAGCCTGTTCGACGTCGCGGCGTCGGTCGCGTCCCATCTCGGGCTGCTCGCGGAAGCGCAGCTGACCGAGGAGCCGCGCCGACGCTATGGGGATCACGTCTACGGCACCTTCGGGCGTGACTTCCGGACGAAGGACGGCAGACACCTCATCGTCATCGCGCTCACCCCTCGGCAGTGGGAAGACCTGGTCCAGGCGACCGGCCTGGCGACCGGGGTGGAGGCGCTCGAGCGTCGCCACGATGCCGACCTCACGCGCGAGGGTGACCGCTTCCGGTATCGCGAGGAGATCTGCGCCCTGCTCGAGCCGTGGTTCACGGCGCGGGACTTCACCGACGTGGCCGCGGCGCTGAACGCCCGCCACGTGCTGTGGGGCCCGTATCAGACGTTCAAGGAGCTTGTCTCCCGCGACTCTCGCTGGACGGCGAACCCGATGGTGGCGGCGCTCGATCAGCCCGGGATCGGGCAGCATCTGGCGGCCGCGTCTCCGCTGCTGTTCTCGCGCGCGGAACGGCTGCCGCCCCGCCCGGCGCCCCAGCACGGTGAGCACACCGCGGACGTCCTGCGGTCATGGCTCGGCCTCGCGGGGCCGGAGGTGGCGCAGCTGGAGCGTGACGGCATCATCCGAACGCTCGATCCAGGCAGTGGCAGAGTGTGACGCGCACGATCGCGAGCTCGAGAGGGAGGTCCTGACGATGATCCACGACCTGCATCCTGGCGACACCGAGTTCCCGGCCAGCGAGTACGCGGACCGTGTCTCGCGCGCCCGCCGGGCGATGGCAGAGCACGACGTCGACGCGATCATGGTCACCGGCGACTTCCTCATGGCGTTCAACTACCGCTACTTCACGGGACATCTGCCCCGCGACTTTCAGACGACCACCGATCGGACCCACGTCTTTGTGCTGACGCGTGAGGGCGGCGCGGCGATCTGCTCCCATCCGGAGAGCCTGCCCGGCGCACGACGCAGCTGGGTGAAGGAGGTCAGCACCTACCAGGCGCCATTCCGGCATACCGCCGCACTCGGGCTGTTCAAGACGCTCGGCATCGAGAAGGGCCGGGTCGCCGCCGAGATCGGCGACGGGCAGCGCATGCAGATGCCGGTGCAGGAGTTCGAGCGTTTGAAGCACGACCTGCCGGACGTCGAGTGGGTGGACGCGGGCCCCCTCATGTGGACCTTGCGCATGTTCAAGTCCCCTCTCGAGATCGAGAACATCGCGCGTGCCGATCGGATCAACGGGCTCGCGCAGCGTCGTGGGTTCCAGCGCGCGAAGCCTGGGGCCACCGAGCGAGATGTCTACGTCGAGTGCATCGTCGGGATCGTCGAAGGCGGCGCGCACCGGCCCCCACACGACCAGTTGACGATCCGCTCGACCGCGCGCGTCCGCGACACCGCCGAGGGCCGCGCCGTCCACGGCTCCGAGCCAGTGAGCGTTCCATTCGCGACCGGCGACGTGGTCTTCCTGGACACGGGCTGCCAGGTCAACGGGTATTGGGCGGAGTTCACTCGGATGGCGGTCGTCGGCGCACCGACGAAGGAGCAGGAGCGGTGGCACCGGCTGCTCCTCGAGGTGGATCGCGGCTGGTGGGAGGAGATACTCCGCCCCGGCATCACCTGCAACGATGCGATGGAGAAGCATCTTGCTCGCTGCGAGAAGGTGGGCTTGAAGCCGGAGGAGTACCGCAGAGAGCGGCTCGTGCAGGGCCCCCGGTCGCACCATTGCCACGGCATCGGGCTCAGCTCGAGCGAGCAGCCGCGGGTCCGCATCGGTGACACGACGGTGATCCGGCCCGGGATGGTGCTGAGCGTGGAGAGCTATGTCCTCGGGGACGGCTTCCTGTACGGCACCGAAGAGAACGTCGTGATCACGGAGAGCGGCGCGCGCATGATCACCGACCCGGTCGACACGGGTCTCATCGTCGTGGCTTGAAGGGGGTCGCAGATGGAGCGCCGCGTCAGCACGTACACCGGGATCACCGGGGACAATCCGGTCCCGCGAACGTCACGGAAAGGCCCGCTCATCTTCAGCTCCATGATCACCGGTCGCGACCCGGCGAGCGGGCGCATGCCGGACGGCATCGAGGCACAGGCGCGGCACCTGTTCGGGCACATACGCGCGCTCGTCGTCGGGGCTGGTGGAACGACCGACGACATCGTCAAGGTCGACCTCTGGATGGTCGACAGGAGGGACCGGGCCGCCCTCGACGCGGAGTGGGTCGCGATGTTCCCGGACAAGATGTCCCGGCCCGCGCGCCACACTCGTCAGGCGGAGCTCGAGGACGGTCAGTTGATCGTCGCGACGTTCATCGCCGTGGTCACCTGATCACATCGGCTTCGCACCGGTCTCGTCCCCGGGAAGGGGGATCCACTCCCCGGTGAAACGAGGCTCTCATGGCCGCCTCCTTCGGTGCTCGCTCTCCGACCCCGCCCATATCATCGCTCCCCGATGGACGACGCAGGCGACGATCCGCGCCCTCTCGCCGGCATCCGCGTGATCGACCTGACACATCTCCTCGCGGGCCCGTACGCGACGATGATGCTTGCCGACAACGGGGCGGACGTGATCAAGATCGAGCCGCCATCCGGGGAGATCTCCAGGCACCGCGTGCCGGCCCGGCGATCTGCCGATGGCTCGACGTGCTCCGGCTATTTCCTCGCCATGAACCGCGGCAAGCGGAGCGTCGTGATCGACCTGAAGACGGCGGAAGGGCAGCAGGCCCTCGCCGCGCTCGTCGCGACCGCCGACGTGCTTGTGGAGAACTTCCGGCCCGGCGTGCTGGAACGTTTCGGGCTCGACCTCACGTCGCTCCTGCGCCAGTACCCACGCCTCATCGTCGCGTCGCTGTCCGCCTTCGGTCAGGAGGACGTCGCATCCGAAGTGCGCGACGTGCCGGGGGTCGCCATCGTCGCCGAGGCCGCGAGCGGCATCGCGGGACTGTCCAGGGACCGTGATGGTCGGCCGGTATGGTGCGGCTGGGCGCTCGGAGACCTCGTCGGCGGGCTCACGCTGTACGCCGCGATCGCGAGCGCGCTGTTCCGCCGCGCACGCACCGGTCGCGGAGGCCGGCTCGACCTGTCGATGACCGAGAGCGTGCTCGCGATGTACGGGCCGGCGCTCGGGATGCACGCGGCGGGCGGGCGCCAGGCTGCCGAGAGCATTCCCCCCGCCGTCCCCTTCGGGCTCTATCCGGCGGCCGACGGTTTCGTCGCCATCGGCGTCAATAGCGAGCAGTTCTGGCGGCGGCTCTGCGCCGCGCTGGACGTCGCCCATCTCGCCGAGGACCCGCGATTTCGGACGTACTCCGACCGTCTGGCGAATCTGCCGGAGGTGGAGGGCCTCGTAGAGGCGTGGACGCGCACGCGCTCGCGCGCCGAGGTCTGTGACCACTTGCGCTCGTACGGTGTCCCCTGCGCCCTTGTAGCGGGCCCAGAGGACGTTCTGCGGGACGGCACTTTCGCCGCGCGCGGCGCGCTCTGGTCGGTGACGGACGGGATCGGGGGCACCGCGGTGCTGCCCGCCGATCCGCTGCGCTTCGCCCGAGTGCCTCCCGGACCGGTCCCGCGCCTCGGCCAGCACACCGACGAGGTGCTCGACGAGGTGCGCACCGCGCGCTCCCGGCGTTGACCGACCCCACCCCCGAGGCCGCCGCGCTCCGGCGCGAGGTCCGCGCCTTCCTGGCCGACGCGCTCGCACGCGGAGCGTTTCGGCCGCGGTGCGACCCGTGGGTCACCTCGCACTCTCCCGCATTCAGCGCCGAGCTGGGGGCGCGCGGGTGGATCGGCCTGAACTGGCCGTCGCGCTACGGCGGGCGGGACCGCCCGGAGCACGAGCGCTACGTGATCACGGAGGAGTTGCTGGCCGCCGGGGCGCCGGTCGCGGCGCACTGGGTCGCCCATCGTCAGAGCGGGCCGCTCCTGCTGCGTCACGGGACCGAGGAGCAGCGCCGCCGGTTCCTGCCGGAGATCGCGAGCGGCCGCTGCTACTTCTCGATCTGCATGAGCGAGCCCAACGCCGGCTCGGACCTCGCGTCCGTTCGGACGAGCGGGACGCAAGTGGCCGGGGGCTGGCGTCTGAACGGCCGGAAGGTGGGGAGGAGCCACGCGCACCGCAGCCACTTCGCGATCCTCCTTGCGCGCACCTCGCAGCGGGCCGAGGATCGCCACGCGGGGCTGAGCCAATTCATCCTTGACCTCCGCGCCCCGGGCCTCACGATCCAGCCGGTCCGGCTCTTGAGCGGCGAGGCCCATTTCACCGAGGTGCTCATCGAGGACGTGTTCGTGCCGGATGAGCTGGTCGTCGGAGAGATCGGCAACGGCTGGGCGCAGGTCGTCGCGGAGCTCGGTCTCGAACGAAGCGGCCCCGAGCGGTTCCTCAGCACCATGCCGCTGCTGCGCGCGTTCGTGGCCTCGCTGGCCGGGAGCTCCGAGGCGCACGCGTCCGTCGTCCTCGGCCGGCTCACGAGCGAGCTGTGGACGCTGCGTCACATGTCTCTCGGGCTCGTCGATGCGCTCCAGCGAGGCGCTCCGATCGAGGATGGAGCCGCCCTGGTCAAGGATCTCGGGACCACGTTCGAGCAGCGCTCCGTCGAAGCCATTCGCGAGCTGATGGATCGCGAGCTCGATCGCGCCGCGGGCGACGGGCTCGCGTCGCTGCTCGCCGAAGCCACGCTCGCCGCGCCGTCGTCGACCCTCCGTGGGGGAACGACGGAGGTGCTGCGGGGGATCGTGGCGAAACGGCTGACCAGCTGATGACCATGGACCCCGTCGCGCGGCTTGCCTCCGACATCCTCGGTCGACAGTGCGCGCCCGACGTGGTGGCGAGGGCCGCGGGCGGCTGGTCGGGCGAGGTCTGGGCAGCGCTGCGCTCCGCGGGCCTGACCAGCCTGGGCGCGGATCCAGCGAGCGGCGGTTGGAGCGAGATCGCTGCGGTCGTGCGCCAGACCGGGCGCTACGCCGCCCCGGTCCCGCTCGCCGAGCACGTGCTCGCCCTCCGGACGCTGGCGCGGGCCGGGCTCGCAGGTGAGGGCCGCGAGCCCCTGACGGTCGCCCCGGTCGTGGATGCGGAGATCGTGACTGCCGAGGCGGGAGAGGTCCTCCGGGGGACCGCGCTCCGCGTGCCGTATGCCCGCATCGCGGCCGGCATCGTCGTGGTCGTGCCTCGCGCCGAGGGCGGGACGCACACGGTCTTGGTGCCGGCATCCTCCGCCGACCTCCGTCTCGGCAGCAACCTGGCGAGTGAGCCGCGAGACGACGTCACGTTCTCGGATCTGCGCCTGAGCGACCTGCGGCACGCGCTCGTCGACGACGCGCCCGCGGTCCTGGCCGAGGGCGCGCTCCTCAGGGCTGTCCAGATCGCGGGCGCGCTCGACCGCGTCCTCGAGCTGACCGTCGAATACGCCCGCGTCCGCGAGCAGTTCGGGCGTCCGATCTCGCGATTCCAGGCCGTGCAGCAGAGCCTGGCGCGCCTCGCCGCCGAGTCCGCGGCGGCGTCAGCCGCGGCCGACGCGGCGGTGCGCGGCGCGGCCCAGTCCGGCCGTGCGGTCCCGGAGCAGGCCGCGGCGGCGAAGGTCCGGGCCGCCCTCGCGGCCACGGAAGGCGCCCGCCTGGCGCACCAGATCCATGGGGCCGTGGGCATGACCGAGGAGCATCAGCTCCACCGGTTCACGACGCGTCTCCTGTCGTGGCGCGACGAGTTCGGGACCGAGCGCGCGTGGGCGGCACGGCTGGGCGCGGCGATGGCCGCCGCACACGAGGGCTACTGGGAGCGGCTGACCGCGGACCTGTCCGGGGCGGGAGATCGACCCGACTGACGCGTCGCGTCGCGGAAGCGCCGCAACAGCGCGACGTGATCGTCGACCGACGCGCAGCCCGCGTCCATCGTGCTGAAGTACACGTGGGTCAGGCCCTGGGATCCGAACCAGCGCACTCGTCGCGTCCACTCTTCGACGTCGCCGTCGATCGCGTTGACGCGCCCTTCGATCGGGAAGCTCGCATCGTCGCGGCCGGCATCTCGCAGGTGACCCCGGAAGCGTTCCAGCCGCCCGAGGACCTCCTCGCCGGGCTCACCCTGCATGAACCAGCCGTCCGCGATCCGCGCTATCCGCCGGACGGCGGCATCGGCGGTCCCCCCCATCCAGATCGGTATCGGACGCTGCAGGGGCAACGGGTTGATGCCCGCCCGAGGGATGCGGTGCCACCTGCCTTCGAAGTCGACGAGCTCTTCCGTGAACAGCGCGCGCAGCACCGCGACCTGCTCCGCGATCCGGCGGCCGCGGTCTCCGAAGCTCTCCCGCAGCGCGGCGAACTCCACCTCGTTCCATCCGAGGCCCACCCCGAGCCGCAGCCGGCCTCCGGACAGCACATCCACCTCGGCCGCTTGCTTCGCCACGAGCACGGTCTGCCGCTGCGGCAGGATGAGCACGGCCGGCGCGAGATCGATGCGTTCCGTGCAGGCCGCGAGAAAACCGAAGAGCACGAAGATCTCATGGAACGGTGATCTCGCGCGGGGCCGCCCCGGGATATCCGCGCCGAGGACATGGTCGAAGACCACGAGATGATCGAAGCCGAGCGATTCGACGGCTTGCGCATACTCGCGGATCGCGCCACGGTCGTTCCCGATCTCACGCGTGGGGAAGGCCGCCCCGAACCGCATCCTCTCAGGCATCACTGAACGTCAGATCGCTCTTCAGGACGTCCCCCCCGACCGCGACGAACCGCACGTTCTCGGGCTCGCGCAGCAGCCGCAGATCCGCCAGAACGTCGCCACGCACGACGATCACATCCGCCATCTTGCGCGGCTCGAGCGTGCCCGTGCTTCGCTCCAGTCCGCATGCGCGAGCCGCGACGCGCGTGGCGCTGCCGAGCGCGGCAAGCGTGCTCATTCCGGTCTCACAGAGGTACTCGAGCTCCCGGCTGCTCTCCGCGTGGTGGACCCCCGACACGCCCGCGTCGGTGCCGGCGGCGATCTGTACATCATGCTGGAGCGCCGCCTCCATCCCGCGGAGCGCCTCCTCGTACTGACGTGGGATCATCGGCCACGTGTGCTCTGGCCAGAGATCGTCGCGCCGCTCGAGCGCGGCCTTCGCCGTGAAGCGGACGGCCAGGGTGGGGACGTACACGGTCCCGCGGTCCGCCATGAGGCGCGCGGTCTCGTCATCGAGAGGACGGCCGTGCTCGATCGTGTCGATCCCCGCGAGGACCGCCTCGCGGACAGCGCCCGGTCCGGCGTTCTGGACATGGGCGGCGACCCGCAACCCGAGATCGTGCGCGGCGTCGGCGAGCGCTCGAAGCTCGTCGGCGTCGAACGCGAGCGCCGCTTGCAGCGGAGGCACGTAGGACCTGGTCGTCGCCATCACCTTGATCACGTCGGCACCGAGCGCCGCCTGGGTCCGCACCGCACGCTTCACCTCGGTACGGTCGTTGGCCTCCCAGGCCATGTCCGCCCCGTACGCGGTGCCGTGGCCGGCGGTCATCGTGACGCACTTGCCGCTCGCGACGATGCGCGGGCCGCGCACGAGCCTCCGTGCGGCCGCGTCGCGCAGGGCGAAGATCGCCCCGTTCGGCGCGAGCAGGTCGCGGACGGTCGTGAACCCGCGGTCGACCATCGTTGCCAGCCTGCGTAGTGACTTGAGCGCGATCGTCGCGTCGCTGTCGCCCCCGATCGCGGCCAGCCCGGAGCGGCCTTCCCTGTCGCGCGAGAGCGTCGCATCCGCGACGAGGTGCACGTGAGCGTCGATCAGCCCGGGCATGATCGTGCCGCCGGCAGCCGAATACGTCCGACATGGATCCGCGCGCTCGCGCGCGGGACCGACGTACGCGACCCGCCCGTCCCGGACCTCGACCTCGGCGTTCGTCAGTGGCGCGCCGCCGAGGCCGTCGATCAGCGTGCCATCGACGATACGGAAGTGCATGATGGGTCGGGACGGTAACACTCCGACCGCATGCATGTCGGACCTGGAGGAGACGGTGGAACGCGCGATCGACTTCCGCTTGAGACCACCTACGCGTGGATTCCTGCGGCTGCACTTGTACGAGCAGCCGGAGCGCTCCGCTCGGATCACTCGCCGGATCGGGCTCACGGTGCCCCCGTCGGCGGAGGCGCGCGACATGGGCATGTTGCTGGCGGAGATGGACGCGGCGGGCGTCCGCATCGGGGTCGTCGCCGCCCGTCGCAGCGCACCGCACTACGGCAGCGTCGACACGGAGGACGTTCTCGCCATCGTGCGCGACCATCCCGGTCGGTTCGTCGCCCTCACGGCGGTCGGACCGACGTTCGACGTGCCGCCGATCGAGGAGATCGCCCGCGCCGCCGGGCGCCGGGCCGAAGGGCTCGCCGGTGTGGCGATCGATCCGGGCTTCGCGACGGAGCCCGTCTTCTGCGACGACCGCCGCCTCTACCCGATCTACGAGGCTTGCGCCGCGAACGAGCTGCCGGTCCTCGTGACGCTCAGCGGCAACGTCGGCCCCACGATCGAGTACAGCCATCCGATACATCTCGACCGTGTCGCGAAGGACTTCCCGTCACTGCCGCTCGTCGTCGGTCACGGTGCCTGGCCGTGGGTCCAGGAGATCGTCGGCGTCGCGTACCGCCGCCAGAACGTCTACGTGCTCCCGGACCTGTACCTCGTGAACTTCCCTGGAGCCGACGACTATGCGCGAGCGGCCGCCTATTGGATGCAGGACCAGTTCCTGTTCGGCACGTCGTATCCGTTCGTCTCACATGCGGACGCGGTGGCGAACCTCGTTGGTCTGGGACTGAGCGATCGCGTGCTCGAGAAGGTGCTCTGGGAGAATGCCGCGCGTCTGCTGCGGATCCGCTCGTGAAGCCCGCGCGCGTTGCGGTCCTCGGCACCGGGGGGACGATCTCCTATCGCGCACGCCATCCGCTGGACCTCTACGACTACGCCGATGGAGGCGTCATCCAGACGGCGGATCAGTTGATCGCCTCGCTGCCGGCATTGCCTCCGGGCATCGATCTCGTGCCGGTCGCGTTCCGTGCCCTCTCCAGCACTCGGATGGGGCCGGATGAGTGGCTCGAGCTGAACGAGCTGGTGCATCGTGTCGCCGCCGATGACCCGTCGCTGGCCGGCATCGTCGTGACGCACGGCACCGCGACGCTCGAGGAGACCGCGTACTTCCTCGATCTCGTCGTCAAGCTGGAGATCCCGGTCGTGCTGGTCGGGGCGCAGCGCCCCTCCGGTGGGCTGAGCAGTGACTCCGGCCTCAACCTGCTGAACGCGTGTCAGGTCGCCGCTGCGCCGGCCGCGCGGGGGCTCGGGGTCCTGGTGGTGCTCAATGGCGAGATCCAGGCCGCCCGTGAGGTCACGAAGACGTCGACGTGGCGCGTACAGACGTTTCGCACCCCCGATCTCGGAGTGCTGGGTCACGCGGATCCGGATGGACGGATCGCCATCTATCGGTCGCCGTTGCGCCGGCACACGACCGCGACGGCGTTCGATGTTCGCGGCCTTCGTCAGCTCCCTCGGGTCGACATCGCCTACTCGTACGCGGGTTCGGACGGTGCGGCGATCGATGCCTTCGTGCGAGCGGGTGCCCGCGCGGTGGTCGTCGCGTCTCTCGCACCGGGGCGACTGACCCCTGGCGAAGCGCGCGCCGCCACCGCGGCGATCGGGTCAGGAGTCCACATGGTGATGAGCACGCGCGCGGGGAGCGGCCGCGTCATCCCGCTGCGATCGCTGCGCGAAGCGGGCCTGATCGCGGCGGACAACCTGGGTCCCCAGAAGGCGCGGGTGCTTGCGATGCTCGCTCTCACCCGGACCACGCTCGCCGGCGAGATCCAGGCCGTGTTCGACGACCACTAGCCCGCGCGACGGTCAGGGCCTGGGCGGCGCGTACTTCCCTGTGAGCTGCGGGGTCGTCCCGATCAGCCCGCGCTCGAGCCGATCGACACGGGTCTCGCGTGCCCATGTCCGCTTGAGCTCGTCTCGCACGCGGATACGCAGCCGGCCCAGACCGTCGCACTCCATCTCGATCGAGTCGCCGTCCTGGAATGGATGGAGCCCCTGGTGGTCGGTCCCCGCGGCGATGACGTCACCGGGCTCCAGGGTCTGGACGGAGGTGATGAACTCGATGCAGCGTGCGATGTCGTAGGCCATGTGCGCGGTGCTGTAGTCCTGACAGAGCTTCCCGTTGTTCCACAGGCGGATGCTCATGTTCAGTGGATCGGGGACCTCGTCGGCCGTCACGACGTACGGACCGAGCGGCGAGAACGTGTCACGGGACTTCATCTGGAAGAAGACGTTCCGGTCCGGCGGCAGGCCGCGGGCGGAGCCGTCGATGAAGTTCGTGTATCCGAAGACGTATCCAATGGCGTCCCTGGCCGCGACGTTCGTCGCGCGCTTCCCGATGACGATCCCGAGCTCGGCCTCGCCTTCGAAGATGGTCGCTGGGACGTCCGGGAGCACCATGACGTCTTCAGGCCCGATGATCGTGACCGGAGACTTGTGGAACGCGTTGATCGGGAGCGGCTTCGTGCGCTCGCCAGGCGCGGGCTTCTCCTGGCCCGTCGCGATCGCGTTGAGCTCCCGGTAGTTCACGACCATGGCGACGATGTTCACCGGCTTGGGCAGCGGCGGGCGGAGACGGACCTGTGCGACCGGCACACCGTCACGGGCGCGGACGGCCTCCTCGAGGCTTGGGCGGTGAGCCTCCCAGCCTTCGATGAGGCGGCCCATGATCTCGCGGCGGTCGACGTGCGGAATGGCGCTGGCGACGTCGGTCACGTCCACCACCCGGTCACCCTTGAGCGCGCCGAGGCGCTGATCGTCGAAGTAGAGAAGCCTCACCTTTCCCTCCGCTCCATCATGTGCTGCGCGCGGCGACGCAACGGTAGCACCGCAGCGTCGGAGGGCACGTTGCGCTCACCGGGCCGATGCGGATATAAGGACGCGAGTGCACTGAACGAACGCTGAGGAGGTCGTCATGCAGTCCGGATCGTGGTCGGAGCAGGAGATCACAGGACGCTGGAGCCGTATGCAGACCGCACTCGCGCACGAGCGCCTCGACGGCCTTCTGGTCAGTGAGGCGAGCAACTTCAGGTACTTCACGGGCCAAACGACGCCACAGTTCCTGCACCGCATGCGGCCGCAGTTCTTCCTCTTGCCGCAGCGAGGGCAGCCGATCCTCTACGTGTACGGCAACGAAGTGAAGCGTCTGAAGGGACCGACGTACGTCACGGACTTCCGCACGTACGTCGATGTGCCGCCGTTCCCGGTCGAGCAGCTCGCCGGGCTCATCCGAGAGCTCGGGTGGCGCACCGTCGGCGCCGAGTTCGGGCTGAACCAGCGCCTGGGCTTGCCGCTCGCCGACCTCCAGGACCTGCAGCGCGCACTACCGGAGGTCGCCTGGCGCGATGCGAGCGGCCCGCTGATCTCGGTGCAGACGGCGAAGAGCGCCGACGAGGTGGCTGCGATGCGCGAGTCCTGCCGTATCGCGCAGGCCGGATGGGAGCTGCTGCTCGGGCGGATCCACCCTGGAATGACCACGAGCGAGATCGCGAGGCACCTCGCGCTCGCATGCATCGAGATGGGCAGTGACCCGAAGTCGGGCGTGCCCAGCCACGTCACGCAGCTGAGCACCGGCTCCAAGGACGGCGTCATGCGCGAGGGCGACATCCTGAAGTGCGACTTCCACGCCGCGTACCAGGGTCATTGGAGCGACATCTGCCGGCTCGCCACGGTCGGCGAGCCCACGCCGCGACACCGGGAGCTTCATGAGCGGTCGCACCGCCTCCTCAGCGAGTGCCTCGCCGAGCTGCGGCCGGGTCGGCGCGCCCGTGAGATCGCGATGTTCAACAACTCGCAGCGCCAGGCGCTCGGCC
>ORJL010981041.1_pt1 | contig 16916 bp, 19 predicted proteins | sample 1779941 | NCBI WGS metagenome assembly ORJL01 (sample SAMEA104232317, study PRJEB22302) | groundwater metagenome | biome: forest; feature: aquifer; material: groundwater | place: USA | collected 2011-08-07 | depth 5.8 m | reverse complement strand
GGCTCACGGATGCCTACCTTCGCGAAGCGATGGCCCTGGAGCGTTATAAGACGGAGATGACCAAGCTTCGGGACCGGCGGGAAGATGTGGATCGCGCCGCGGCGGCCCTGGAACAGCGACAACGGCAGGAACTAGACAGCAGGAACTAGACATCACGAACTAGACAGCAAGAACGCACGGGCGCACCTCCAGCGCTTCTGCCAGCAGATGGCGCGTGGTTTGGAGAACCTGACCTTCGACGAGAAACAACGATTGCTCCGGCTGGTCGTCGAACACATCCGTGTGGAGGAGCACCGAGTGTACGTCGAGACGATAATCCCCTTGGATAATGGTATATTGCGTGCACATCGTGGTGAGCTCATCGAGTCTGAGGACTCTTCAGAGTCTGAACGACCTGAGACCCTCAGAGTCTAACGACTTGTCGAACCATGAGCGGTTGGTCCTTCGACACGCAAGGATGAACGGCAAAATTCCTCCCACCGCTTGTGAAACAGTTACACCGCAGAGACGCGCAGTGACTTTGGTGAGCGACGCGGGTACAATGAAAGCACGCATGCTATCCGGGAGGTAGAACAATGCCTCAAGTAGGTGGACCCGAGCTCTTAATTGTCCTGGCGATTATCCTGATTGTCTTTGGCGTGGGCCGCTTACCTGAGGTCGGCGGCGCGCTGGGCAAAGGCATCAGAGAGTTTCGTAAATCCCAGAAGGATTCCGACGAGGAACCTTCCCACAAGACTGAAGGGTCAACGGAAAGTAAGTCATAGCTCCCATGCGCGAGGGGTAAGTGCATGGCTAGAGCGTGGCTGGATCTCCCCGTAACATTTCACCCTGTTTCCCCAGAACGGCTGCAGGACCTCGTTCGCTTCTCGCAGGAGCACGGTAAGTTCCGCTACTGCTCGTGCATGCGGTGGCGCATGACTAGCACAGACTTCCAGAGCTCGACCAGAGAGAGCAGGGTCACCGCGCTGGAGGATTTTGTCCGGAGAGGTGCGCCAATCGGTGTTTTGGCGTACCGGAGCGACGAACCAATCGGATGGTGCTCGATTGCCCCGTGAGAGACTTATGGAGCGCTGGAATGATACAAGGACCTTTCCCGCGTTGACGACACCCCCGTATGGTCGGTGGTGTGCTTCTTTGTCGATAGCCGTTTCCGCCGGCGCTCAATCACCCTCGGTCTTCTTGAAGCGGCGGTTCACTACGCCCGTTCTCAGGGAGCAGATGTCGTTGAAGGCTATCCTGTCGAGCCGGGCTCGCGTCTTTACACCTACATGGGGTCGCCGTCCACATTTCAAAAAGCAGGATTTAACGATGTCACCCCCGCGGAGCAGCGCGGACGAATAGTGCGCTATGTCGTCAATCCTCATGGATGATAGGCGGTAGAAAGCCAATCGTTTAGGATGCCTCTGCGGGCCACGCTCAACCACAACGTCCCTAACACATTCCGCTGCTGATACGGGCTAAGATGCGTGTGTCCGCATAAGATCGGTTGCTTGCTGTTTAGCTTTCGTTGCCGCACATACTGGCAAAACGCACTCGCTTACGGTGGAAATTCACCGAATAGTTGTGCGTAAGTGTTGAGTATGCTACAACAATGGAGTCTTTCCTTCGTTTGTATGGCACCGAAAGGCGGCAATTGCGCAGGTCACCACCTGAGCGTGTGATTGGACATCAGTGGACAATATGCGAGTCACAGCGTTGGGAACAAGCGCTGCATATCCTGGAGCCGGTAACGCCTGCACCGGGTGGTTAGTACAGCAAGGAGATACCAATCTCCTCCTGGACTGCGGCACCGGCATTCTTGCCAACCTACAGCGTGCCATCTCCCTACCCCAGCTTACCGCCGTGGTCATCACGCATATGCACGCAGACCACTTTATTGATCTCATCCCGCTCCGTTACGCCTTCAAATACGGTGTGAACCCGTCTCACAATAGACCTCGCATCTTTCTGCCGCCCGGCGGGCTTCCGATTCTTGAAAGCATTGGATCTCCACTGGAAGCGATTGACCAGGACACCTTCTTTCGATCAGTGTTTGATGTGTCTGAATATGATCCGTCCGGTGTCCTGTCCATAGGAGCGTTCACGGTCTCTTTCGCGCCCGGCACCCACTACGTTCCATCCTGGGCAATTGCAGTCCAGGGGACGAAGCGCATTGTGTACACTGGGGACACTGCACCGAACCGTGCGGTTGCCGAACTGGCAGCGGGAGCAGACATCCTCATTACAGAAGCGACATACGAAAGCATTGCTGAAGAAAACGGCCAGCTAAGAGGGCACCTCACCGCCGCGGAGGCGGGTCTTCTCGCCGCAGAAGCCAATCCATCAAGGGTGTTGATCACCCATATCTGGCCTCACCGGGATCCGGCGACCATGCTGGCCCACGCGCAGAAGGCATTCCGCGGGGAAATCTCCGTGGCCGTGGCAGGAACAACCTACGAACTTTAGCGCAACTCTTTGACGGCAAATCGGTGATAGAGGTACAAGAATACCTCTCTGCTCACCGCGGAGAGGGGCACCACGAAGAGCATCCCCCAGAAGCCTGCGACCTCGCTCGCCAACACCAGCAACATCATGAGGAGCGCAGGGTGGATATTTAACGCGCTCCCCTGGACCCTGGGGACAAGCAGATTGTTCTCTGCCTGTTGCACCGCAATATAGAAAAGCACCACCCAAACCAGCCTGTCCGGAGCATTGGCAAGGGTAACCAGAATCCCCGGGATTGAGCCTAAGATTGGTCCCACCACCGGGATTAGTTCGGTAATGCCAGCAATTATTGCCAGCACCAGGGAGAACTCGACCCCCAAGGCCGTCAGGCCAATCCAGGTTACCACAGCCACCACCAGGCCAAGGAACAACTGCGCCCGCAGATACGACGCCAGAACCCGATCTACGATCCGAACGATGGCAGTCGCATCCTCTTTCAGATGGGGGGGAACAACTTCGCCCAGCCATCGTTTGCCGCTGTCCTCGTCTTTCAGAACGTAAAAGAGCCACACTGGCACCATGGCCAGTCCCAGAAGAATGCTGAAGGTCTGGGTGACCATAAAGACGCTTTGCACCGCTGCTTGCTGAAAGGCATCCGTCACCTGCGTCGAAATCCGTCCAACAGCTTCGTCAGCTCTTTCCCGTAGCTCCGGCGGCACACGCGCCTGGTACTCCTCTGTGATCGTATGAAACGTCTGCTGTGCTTGGCTGATGGTGTCCGGCAGCAAAGTGACGAAGGTTGTGACCTGGCGGATCGTCGCAGGCACTATGAAACTCACCGTGAAAAACGTGACGACAAAGATGACGCTGTAAACACTTATTACCGTCAAGAGCCGCGCGCGTTTTTGGTTAAGTTTTGAGAATGGGAACTGCGTTTCCAGAAAACGCACTACCGGCAAGAGCAGATATGCGAGGACACCGCCAAGAATGAAGGGGAAGGTCGCGCCTCTTGCCGCCAGCAAGAAACCTGTAACCACGAGGAACGCTGCGGCAAGCAAAATAATGCGGTTTCTGCGCAGCGGTTCAGACTGGAAGAAAGTCAGCATGGTTTGCTAGGTACCTCCTCAGGACGATGAGCCTGGAATATCGCCGTCCCTGAGCGCCCGCAGGTCCTGCTCTAGTAGGCGCACATCTTCGGATGGCGGCAGCTTCTGTCCATAGCGGACGGCGGTAAACGCCCTGGTGAGCCTATCAATCGCCCCTTCCCGCTGGCCAACCACACGTTCCAATTCTAGCTGAAACTCGAAAGGTGTGCGGGATGCCGCCCTTGGAAACCCCGCCCGCGCTGCCCACTGCAGAAGCTGAAGATACAGACGGATAACTGCGGCGAGCGTGCCGGGAATGCCGTCTCCATCACTGCCTGAAAGGCCAGCCCAGAGACGTTGGAGCCAAGCAGGCAGCAAGCCACCACCCAAGACGTTGGTTTCCACGGCGCTGTGCAACTCCATCTCCTCGAGAGCAGCGCGCCTCCTGCGGCGGCGGAAGGCGTGGGCCAGCACAAAAAGCACCGTCAGTGCCAGCACCAAGATCACTGCAATGCGCACAACGTTGTAAGCGTTCTCCGACGAGCCGGGGTCAAGGTTCTGCTCTCGCAGCCTGTCCAGCGTGTTGTCGACAAGTGGATTTGTCAGGCGAAATGGAATGCGGACAAATGACAGCAGCCAGTTGCCTGCGTTGATGAGAATCTCAGCCAGGTACCCAAAGAACAGCAGGATGAAATAAAAGACGGTGTAGGTAGCAAAATCAAACGCCCGGGCCAGGTACCCCATCATCTTCCCCAATTCGCCAAAGGGCAACAGCCCAATCACAAGGCCCATTATGGCGACAGCGCTGATGACCCCAGCAGGCACAAACACACCATAGCCCGTGGTTCGGATGGAACGGAGGCGGTCAACCCGTTCCATGTGCGCCAACGCCAGCGCACTGAGGCCTCCGACGAAGAAGGGGACCACCATACCGGCGGCGCCCTCCCGCATGGGCGCAATTCCCTCCAGAATACTCTGAAAAGCAACGAAGATGACTCCCATACGAAAGGTCATCAGGATACCGGCGAAATTGGGAATGTCCTCAGCGATGCGGGTCCCCCGCCACCAGAGCACGACGCCGAAGATGAGGGCGAGCGCCGTTTGCCTTCCTTGGTCGGCGTTGCCTTCTCCACCACCTAAGTACGCAAAAGGCCAGGTCACGTTCCAGAAATCAAACTGCCCCGTGACCAAAAGCTTCGCCGTGCCGTTGATAATAGCAACTGCCAGGACGACACTCCAGAGCTGGAGCTTCGCATCGGATACCTCCAGGTGCTGCATCACGTACGACACGACAAACGCAACGGTGAGTAACCCAAAGCTGACTACCCCCGGCATGGCAGACACATGGCCGCCGGTGAAGAGGGTGCAAAAGGCGATCAGTGATGTGAGCCATGCGCCTTCCATGACCAGGCGAAACAGTAAGAGAAGTGTGGGACGCGTGAGCATATTAGTTGGTGCCGGAGAAAGCGGGAGCCTCCGCAAAGTGAACCACATCAATATTGGTGATAGGACTCTCAAGAGGTTGATCAGAGACATTGATGACCGTCACCGGATGCCCGTGTTGCTTCAGCGTGCCCAGCGCAGCCCAGAGCGCCTGTGGCACCCTGGCAGCCACACACACGATGGTGGCCCCCCACGGAAAACGATGGCTTTCTTCTTCGATCAACTCCACCAGCGTGGACGTTGTCAGCGGCATGGTGCCGGCAAGGGCTTCCAGAATGTGGATGAGTTGATTCGGGTTGCGGCTGCCGGGAATCCTTATGGGATATTCCGAATAGGGAAAGGTGCCGTTGGCCATGAGTCCAACGGCCCAGCGGTGTTCAAAGGCGTAACGCGCCACAGATGCCGCTCCCGTGACAGCGCGCTCCAGCAGTTCCGGAATATATCCCTCCCATGAGTGATCCAGGGTGTCAATGTTCAACAGGATCAGGAGGTGCATCGTGGTGGACGGCTCAAATTGCCTGACCTGGAGGCTCTGCCGTCTGGCTGTGGCCTTCCAATCGATGCGATTCAGCGGGTCTGTGGACTGATAGTCTCGCACTCCGATGATCCGGCTCGGGTCTTCAAAGATGCGCTGATTGCTCTTCACGTCTCCAAAGGGCCGGCGCTCCGGAAGCGGCAACTCAGGTATCGGCAGCATTTTCGGATACACCAGCAGAGGCCGGCTGTAGGGAATCTCCTGGGTGCGGGGAAACATGCCAAACATGTCGCCGGACCGCACCAGCGTTGGTCCCAGCCGGTAGTAACCCCGTTTCACGCAAGATACTGGGTAGCGCCATGTCACCTTGTCGTTGCCGGCCACAGAGGTGGTCTTAGACAGCATGCGCATCTTGACCATGTGCGAAGGCAGCAGGTCAACGCCCTCAATGGGAAGGTCCTCCGGCACCTGTTCCTGCACCTCTACCCAGAGGAGCGGCAACAGCTTCCGATTGATGATCTCCAACTCAAGGGAGATAACTTCATCATGAAACGCGCGCCCTACGGAGAAAGCGTGGGTATAGGAGACGCCCCGGAACGTGAAGAAGCTCCAAACACGAGTGAGCGCGTCCGTGGCAAAAACCAGGATAGCCAGTACGGTGAAAGCAGTATTGCCAGAAAGGGCTCCTGCAAGCAGGAGCAGTGCTGTGAGGTGGAGCCAGACGTCGCCAAACATGGCCTAAATGGGCACTGCCACGGTATTCAGGATATCTTGCAGCACCTCTTCCGCACTGCGGCCCCGCAGCCTCGTTTGCGAGGTCAGGATGAGGCGATGGGTGAGCACCGCAGGGGCCAGCGTTTTCACATCGTCCGGAATCACGTAATCCCTGTCTGACAGCGCAGCCAAGGCGCGAGCGGCGCGGAAGAGGGCAAGGCTTGCGCGCGGGCTTGCGCCCAACTCCACATTCGCGTGCTCACGCGTGGCGCGGCACACTTGGACGGCGTAGTCCAGCACGCTTTCTTCCACCCGTATCCGCTGGACCAGCTTCTGAAAGCGCAGCACCTCCTCTGCAGAGATTACCGAGTGGAGGGTCTCCAAAGGGTCCTGCCCCCCGTAGCGAAGGAGGATTTCTCGCTCCTCTTGCTCGTTTGGATACCCCAGACGGATGCGCAAGATGAACCTGTCCAGCTCCGCTTCAGGGAGCGGAAAGGTGCCCTCTTGCTCGATGGGATTCTCCGTGGCGAGGACCATGAACGGCTCAGGCAGCGGTATCGTATCGCCATCCACCGTGATCTGCCGCTCCTGCATCGCCTCCAGCAAAGCCGACTGCGTGCGGGGAGTGGCGCGGTTAATCTCGTCGCCAAGCACAATCTGAGCAAGAATGGGGCCGGCGCGGAACTGGAACTCGCTCTCCTTCTGGTTGAAATAATTGATGCCGGTCACGTCCGCAGGCATCAGGTCCGGGGTGAACTGGATGCGTTTGAAACTGCACCCTAGAGAGCGCGCAAAGGCTTTCGCGAGGGTCGTCTTGCCGATACCCGGCACGTCCTCAATGAGCACGTGTCCCTGGCAGAGCAATGCGATGAGCAGCATGTTTATCGACTCATACTTGCCCACCACCACCTGGCCAACATTGTCGCTCACTTTTTTTGCCATGGCGTGCAGCGATGCCACCGAGCTTTCAAGGCTCGCCGTATTTTCGGACCCGTCAGACCGCAATTCTGTCATTGAAGCATCCTGTTCATTCTATCCATCGCACGTGGTATGCCACTGCCGTGAAAATGATTGGACCTCTCACTTTGTGCAAAAAGCCTGTCCTGCCCCACTCAAGATACAAGGGCATTGACATACTGCTCGAGAGACAGCGAGAATAGCTCTCCCCGTATTACGCTACCGTCCACTGAATGGACTTCTTTCTTCGTTCGAAGAACCCGTTATGTGCCTGCCTGCCAGGCAGGCCGAAGGGCGTCGTCCTGAGCCTTGTCGAAGGGTAAGAGTGTTACCGTCAGCGCCGCTACGAGAACAGCTTTCCCCGTATCACGTTCGTCACGCGGCGGCGGCCCAAAAGGCACATGAAGAACTCATCTGAAGATATTGCGGATAGCTTATCAGATAGCCCTCTATCACGAAAGGACAGACTCAACAGGATTTTCTCGTGGGTGGTTAGGACTCCTTGCCTGAGAGGAGCATTTCCAGGAACTGACGCTTGTCGTTGGGGTCATCATAAAGGGCATCCAGAGTGAGGAATCCACCTGTTGCAAGAGTCTGCAATCCGGTAAGGCACTCTTTCTTTTCCAGCGTAGGTGTCCAGTCTCTACAGACAGCAGGCCGCACGGGATGTATGGAACACGCGGCGCGGTCTCCCTGGTAGACCAGGAACACGCAGCCGCCGTGGTCCGCCGTGATGAGCTGCCTCCAGCCGCGCCGCACCGGATATGCCCTGGTGTACTTGCGTTTGAATGTGGCCAACGACACTCCGATGTCCTGGGCCAGCTTGTGCTGCTCGCCCGGACTCAGCAGAGGCTGCCATTTGACGCAGCACACGCCGCACTGAAAGCACGGGATCTCAGGCCGCAGGGCTGCGCGATCTTCTTCGATGACGCGGCCTGAGCCGTCGAGAAAACGCAGTTCACTGCGCATGGGACTGCCAATCCGGACAACCGACGCACGGGGCAAGGGGTTGGGCGTCGCCAACAGGATAGCCAGTGTTCCTGAGCATCGAGATGACAAGACCCACCGGTAATCCCACCACGTTGCAGTAGCAGCCATCAATCCGCAGGGCAGGGCGCAGGATAGGGTCCTGAATGGCGTAGCCGCCGGCTTTGTCCAGGGGTTCCCCACTGGCAACGTAGGCCGCAATCTCCTCATCGGAGTACTCCCGCATCACCACACGCGTCACCCGAGAGTCGGCACGAACATCACCGTGGTTGATGAGAGCCACGCCCGTGACGACCCGATGTTCCTTACCGCGTAGCCTGCGCAGCATGTCAGCCGCCTGCTCCGGAGTCGCCGGTTTTCCAAGAATGGTCTCACCTAACACAACCAGCGTGTCTGCGGCGATGACCACATCCCCTTCCCGTGCCTCTTGCGTCAGAGCCTTCGCCGTCGCCAATCGCGTCGCTTCTGCCATCGGAGGCTCTCCCAAACGCAGAGTCTCGTCGACTGCGGAGGGAGAAACGGTGAAAGAGAGGCCCAGAGCGTCGAGCAGTTCACGCCGGCGGGGAGAGGCCGAGGCTAAGACCAGGCGTTGCATGCTAGTCCTTAGTTGCATAAGTTCGCGTGCACTATGTTCGCTCCATACCCGCTCACCATGAGCGGCTTTTCGTAGCGCGCTTTTCGCAACTAAGGACTAGTCCTTGCTGCTGAGCCGCGCCACGCACTCTATGTGATAGGTCTGCGGGAACATGTCCACCGGCTGGACTTCCTCTAACTGGAAGCCGCCGTCGCACAGCAGCCGCAGGTCTCGCGCCAGGGTCGCGGGGTCGCACGACACATAGACGACGGTGCGGGGCTTGTGCGCAACAAGGGCCGCAATGACCCGGCTGTGGCAGCCAGTTCTGGGCGGGTCCAGCAAAACCGCGTCGGGTTTCTCCGCCAGGTCCGGCAGCACATCCTCAACCTTGCCTTCGATGAACTCCACATTGGCCACGCCCTGCGCGTTGGAAGCGGCATCTCTCACTGCGGACGCCGATTCCTCAACCGCGATAATCCGGCGCACGGAAGGAGCAAGGAGCACGGCGAAGGTGCCCACCCCCGCATAAGCGTCGACCAGTATCTCGGTCCCCTGGAGCGCCAGATACCCTCGCGCCACCTCTATCAGACGTTCCGCCATCCGAGTGTTCACCTGGAAAAATGAGGGCGATGCTATGGTGAAGCGGCTACCCATCATCTCCTCCTGGTAGGTTTTCTGGCCCGTCTCAACTGCAATTCCCTCCGCCTTCAGACGGGGTTGGATGAGCCAGTCCTCGGTGTTCACGCCGTACCGGATGGAGAGCTGCCGCGTCTCAGCGCACTTTCCCCGCAACTCTCCCATGGTCTGGTTGATCCACGGGTGCATGAGGAGGCATTCCTGGATTGGGATGACACGGTGTGTCCCTCGCCTGACAAACCCTAGCTGCCCCTCTTTGGTGACCGTGAAGCGCGCGTGGTTTCGGTAGTGCCAGGGGTCTTCCATGCCTATGGTCAACAAGACCGGAGGCGACTCAAACTTGCCGATGCGTTGAAGCTGGTCAATGACCACCTCCTGTTTGAGACGGAGTTGGTGGCGGTAGTCGATATGCTGCCACTGGCAGCCGCCGCAATCCCCGTAGTAAGGGCAGGGAGCCTCAACTCTGTGCGGAGAAGCTTCGATGACTCGAACGACGGTAGCCTCCAAGTACGTCTTATGCCGCCAGAGCACTTCCGCTTCGACGGTCTCGCCCGGGATACCGTAGGCGACAAAGACCACTTCGTCGTTGTGCCGGCCGATGGCAGAGCCCTGGTGGGCCATTTCAGTAAGGGCGAGGGTGATGTGCTCCCCATTACCTCTTACAGAGCTCATCGAGTCTGAGGACTCTTCAGAGTCTGAACGACCTGCAAAGGCCTGGGACGGTCGTTCGCGGCTGCGGCTGCGGCGCATTAGCTTACACCTGCCCTACACGTACAGGCCCAGATGCGTCCCGCCCAGCACGTGCACGTGGGCGTGCGGCTGACTCTGCATCCCGTCGTCGCCGAAGTTGGAGAGCATGCGGAATCCGTTGGGACAGTATTTCTTCCCCATCTCAGCCGCAACACGGGCCACCGTGCCCATGTCCTGCCACAGCTCCTCCTGGGCCATGTGCTTTTTCGGCACCACCAGGAGCATGATCGGCACCCAGCGGAGCAGGTTATCGAAGACGATGACGTCATCATCTTCATAGCGGATGGTGGCCGGCTCCTGCCGGGCGATGATATTGCAGAAAGTGCAATACACAGATATGTCTCCTTCGAGCAGTGGATTGACTAGCATCCAGGTGGAAGAAAGGGCTGGAGGAACAAAGAGAGTGTAGTCGCCTTTACCTCAGATGTCATCCCATGCAGCGTGAAAGCGGCTCGTAAAGGCATATCAAGGCCCTCACCTGCTCAACACATACTCGTGCAGCGTGACGCCGCTCCGTCTCACCGCGGCGGCGGCCTCAGTGCCCACGTAGCGGAAATGCCACGGCTCGTACGCATACCCCGTCACAGCTTCCTTGCCCTGCGGGTAGCTCATGACATAACCATATCGATGGGCGTTTTCCTCCAGCCAGGCGCCTTCCGGAGTCTTGCTGAAGGCCTCCACCAGGTCGTTGCCTGCTCCGGGAGAGGTGAAGTCCACGGTGGTGCCGAGCTGGTGCTCGCTGTGTCCGGGTCGCGCCGATACTCTGCCGGCCTCCGCTTCTCCCATCTGGGTCACCAGCTCGCCGTAGACTGCAACCTGGTCCTGGTAGGAGCGGTATGCGGAGAGGACGGACAGTTGCAGCCTCTTGCTTTTGGCTTCTTCCCAGAGGGCCGTCAGCGCGTTCAACGCCTCTTTGCGCAGCCGCATTCCTGAACGCGTCGTCGGAACTCCCGTGATGGTCACCAGATCAGTGGGCTCGTAGGTCGCTGCCAGGGCCCGGTCCTTGTCCACGGGAGCCAGCAGGTCGCTGCCGTCCTGAGCTGTTGCGGTCGGCCCCTGACCGAGCAGTTCAGAGATGGTCACCACGCGCAGGCCACGCGCCTTGAGGTTGTTGAGGATTGCCGGTAAAGCCTCTGCTGACTGGGGAGCGCCGCAATGCTCAACCACAATGTCCCCGTTCCTGGCATTCCCCGCGCGGTTCAGCACACTGCCGGCGGTTGCGTCGGCCTGCCAGTCGCCCGAATCGATGCTCCAGTAGATGGACGAGTAGCCGGCCTGATAGACTACTTCCAGCACCTTCGGATTGCGCGCGCCGAAGGGCATGCGCATCCAGGGTTTGCTGGACCTGCCGATGAGCGGCGCAAGAATACGTTCCGCCCGCGTCAGTTCCTCGACAATGGCCGCATTGCTCAGCTCCGTCAGGTTGGGATGGGAGTAGGAGTGATTGGATACCTCATGGCCGTCAGCAGCGATTTGCCTGACCATGTCCGGAAACTTCTCGGCAAATGCGCCCGTGACAAAAAAGGTGACTTTAGCGCTGTTGGCGCGCAGGGTCTGGAGAATTGAAGGCAGCGGGCCTGCCCCAGCTCCGCAGTCGAAGGTCAGCGCGAGGGTGGGAGATGCCGCGCTGCCGCGGATGACCTCCACCGGGAGTGACGTGCTGCCGGAGTTCGGTGGCGTCGTCGTGGGCGTGGCCTGGGGCGTTGCGCTGGGACTCGGCGGCGTTGGAGTAGCACTCGGCGGAGCCTCCGTCGGTTGTGCTACTGTAGTGGGTGTCGTCACAATGATAGCAGGGACGCTGGGGGTTTCCTGACCGCAGCCGGCCAAGAGCATGCAACAGAGGAGAACGGCAACCCAATTCATTTCAACATGAGAATGAGGAACACGCGCTAGTGTCCCGTTTCCGAAGTTCGGTGCTATTGTCATTGCGAGCCCGACGAAGGAGGGCGTGGCAATCTGGGGGGTGGCTGAACCTCTCGGTCCTCCCCAGATTGCTTCGTTGCCCCTGCACAGCCGCCACATCGCCGGCTCCTCGCAATGACATTAGCACGGCATTCTTCAGGAATACGCGCTAAATTGACCAGCCCCAAAGAAAACACGACTCGCCCCCTGAATCATGGGGGCGAGGTTGACACGTTTCTCACACCCTTTATCATAATGCAGCAAAGCTGCCCTGTCAGCGTATTCTTGAAAGAGGTTGCATGAGCACCGAAAAGCCTGGTGTGGCATCCCCGAAGAACATCGAAGTGGTCATTGCGAGGAGGCGTAGCCGACCCTTCGGCGGGGCTCAGGACAAGCGTGGCAATCTGGGGAGGCGGCCCGCAGGCTCTGTGGCAAGACAAGCTCCTCCCCACCAGATTGCCACTCGCCAGAGGCGACACTGTCGTCGGCCCTTCGGTCCTCGCAATGACAGCTCAGCGCCATATCCTTATCACCAACTTTGGGGACACCACACTAGCGTCCTGTCCCCGAAGTAGGTTGGAAATGTCATTCCGAGCATTAGCGAGGAATCTGGAGTGGAGGACGCCTCTCCGCCACACGCTTCACGAAGTCTATCCTGAGCCTGCCTACGGGACAGGCAGGCCCGCCGAAGGGTTCAGATGACAATTCCGCTGAGATTGATGCCCGATTTTCTGGGACACCACACTGGTGGACAACCTGCCTAGGATCAGAGAAGCACATCCATATCTATCATGAACTGCTATTTTTGCGGAATCGAAGCCACAGCACAGTGTCCCAGGTGCCACAGACCGTACTGCCACCTGCACGGTGACGGGTTGTGCCAGCAGTGCGGTCTCCCCATCTCACTCCTCCCATCCACCACGGTGTACAGGGGCGCGCTGGTCTTGCTCGTGCTCTCCCTGGCTTTTGGCGCCTGGCAAGTCTTTGCCCTGCCGGAGTTTCCGGTGCCGGAATATCGGGGCAACGTCGGCCAGCTTGCTCCCCTATCTCCAGACCAGCCACCTGGTGGTCCTGCGGCAGGCGGCAGACCACCCGCCACCACAGAAACCGTCACACCCACACCCACACCCTCATCCCAGCCTGATGTAACTGCGCCACAGCCCCCGCCGCCGCCTGCGCCCGCCGCCGCCAGACGCACCTACATCGTGCAATCTGGAGACACGCTCCTGGGCATCGCGCTGAGATTCGATGTCACCGTCACGGCCCTCGCCGCCGCCAATAGCATCGAGTCTCCATATGCCCTCTCTATTGGCCAGGAGCTGATCATTCCATAGAGAAGACAGAAGACGCTGCTGGCTCAGAGCGTTGGTCGTGACTGCCGTTAGGCAGTTAGGCCTTACGGGACTTGTGCTGAGCTGAGAGTTCACCCTGAGCTTTGCCGAAGGAAGGAATCTGGAGAGGTGGTGGCATTCCCTCGCCCCCTCCCTCTAACTCCCTCCCACGGAGGGGAGGGAGGACAGCAGCTCTCGCCCAGGCGATGCCTTAGGTACCCGTCCTTCGGCGGAGTCGCCTTCAGCAGTTCCTTGTGCCGGAGCGCCCGCCGCGTCACCCTGTCTTTGCGAGGAGCCCATAGGCGACGAAGCAATCCGGGTGGGGGAGAAGCTCACAGTGTTGCGCGTAAACTAACGTACACGTTCCTCAACCCGGCGACCCTGCTCATTATCGGCGCATCACGGATAGTTGACCGTCCTACATAGGAACAGCCCCCGCCCGCCTACCCCCCCAAAAGACGATGCGGCGGAGGAAAGCCCCGAAGCCCATGGTTACTAGCGCATTCAAGAGAGAAGGGCCGCGTTGGGCGGCTCTCTCACTCACGCACCTCCATCCGCTGGCCGCGGTCAAAGGTAACGATGAAGCGATCGAGCACACGCCGTCCCAAGAGGAGCTCTGTACCCAGGGCGATAATGAGCGCAGAAAGAGGAAGGTCCAGACCCAAGAGAGTCAGACTGCCCCCATAGGATGGAACTCAGACCTGTTGGTCACCGGCCAAGCGGTAGGGAGTAAGATTGTCCGGCAAGCCGAGCTGGCCCAACAGGCTTTCGGGGACCGCCAGGTGGCCATCAAACCCAGTATCGAGATAGGCCCACCCTTGCTGTTCACTACCACGGACCTGCCAGGAGATATGGAGATAGGGGTAATTCCTGCTCTCTATGGTGCGGCGTTGCGCCATCGCAGCTCCACGCCAACCCGTCGGAAGGCGTAGTTCCCGCTCCCAAACCGTGCAGAGGCCTGTTGGGACACCGCCACATCATCATGCCCCAAGATGACCTCACCGTCCGGCCCGATAGCAACGTACTCCCCGGTATGGTCCGGCTCTAGGGGCTTGCCGTAACGCTCATACAGGCGCTCGTCCTCAGCCGCCCTGCCCTTGATCCACTCCTGCAAATTTACCATCTCGCTCCCTCCCGCTTAGCCCTGAGGAGAGTATAGCATGGTGCAAGGAGAACGCAGTGGGCTGTTGCGGCAGCCCCACCCACCCCTACCCGCCAAAAACGATGCGGCGGAGGAAAGCCCCGAGCCGGTCAAACATGCTCATCTCGGCCATCGGAGCACTCGAGACCGCTGCAGTTGAGGTAGTTGGTCGGTACGTCACCTTTAGCTTGATCCCGATTCGATCGTCACTCACGAGTGCAGTATTGATCTCATTACCACCATTCGGTCGTTGACCCAACAAATCCAATCCCAGGCGCAATCCAAGCTGGGTTATGCCACCCTTATTAATCGCCGAAATTCCGCTTGAGTTGAGAGGGACCAGATTTCTGGCGTTCGGTTGCAGGGAAAGGACCGATGTACTAGCAAAACTGGTCGACCCTACTCGGTTCCAGTCGTCCTTAGCTAACGCCGGTCCTTGGGACGCTGACACGACTTCAAATGTTGTATTATCCTGGCTAACGAAATTTCCTGCACCAATGAATAAATCCAACGTGGTTGAGAGAATTGTCGCCGATGATGGGATGCTAGAGGTGTCGAAGGACACGAAGCCTCTCGCGATAGTGAAATTGGAACCTGCCCCAACCGCGACTTTATTCGCGCCCTCTGCCGTTTGCACCGCATAAATGTCGGACTGGCCGGGAGGCCAGGCACCAAGGCTAAGCAAGCTTCCTGATGACGCATCAAGGATTGGGTTGAATATCGCTGTTACCGGTGCCGCAGGTGTGGGCGTGGGTGTGGGCGTGGGCGTAAAGGTAGGGGTCGGCGTGTACGTTGGCGTGGGCGGAACCGCCTGGGTCGGGGTAGGCGTAGGTGATGGTGGAACGAGCAGGTTAAACGTCGCGATGCAGGTTTTACTGGCCGTCATCGATACCACATAGTCGGTGCAATCGGGGTCGCCGCTGAAGCCGACGAAGACGGAACCTGAATCAGCGACGCCGGTGAGGGTCACCGTCGTGCTCGCGGTGGTATACACCTCGCTGCAATCGGTGCCACATGTGATGCCGGGCGGGCTGCTGGTCACCGTTCCACTACCATTACCAGCCTTCGTCACTATCAACGTATAAGGCCCACCGCCAGCACCCGTTGCGGAGGTGAAGATGGCGGTGCATGCCCTATCTGTGCTCATGGTGACCACACCGTCGCTACAATCGGAGTCGCCCGCCCAACTTCCACTGCTGAAAATCCATTGCGCATCTGGCGTGGCTATGAGGGTTACCACGGTGCCAAGGTTATACTGCTCTGAGCAGTCTATGCCGCAGCTGATGCCCACGGGCAGACTGGTAACCGTCCCATTCCCAACCTTGGTGATAATGAGTGTACGCGTCGACGCGCCCGGCGTGGCTGTTGCTATCGGGGTGACCGTGACGGAGGGAGGCGTCACGGGAGGCGTGTTTGTAGGCTCAGTGCAGGTGGACGCGGAGCCGGAGCGAGCGGGCGCGTTGAACCAGAAGGCCAACGGCCAGTTCACCGGGGTGCCGTTGCCCTGCACCCGCGGCCGCACCCGCCAGTAGTATTTGCAGCCCTGCTCCAGCGGGTAGGACGCGGGCACCACCCAACTGTTGAAGGGGCGGGACTCGCCGCCGTGGATGAGGTTGATGAACACCGATGCCACCGCCGTGTTGGGGTTGGTGTCAAACAGGCTGTCCCGGCTCACCTGGATCTCGTAGTAGAAGATGTAGGGATTGCCGTCGCTCCAGGTCAGGGTGGGATTGAGGCTGGTGGCGGTCACGCCCAGGGGCGGGTCCTGGGGGCGTATGGAGTCCGCGCTGGGCGGCGGCGTGGTGAAGCTCCAGGGGTCTGTCCAGGGGCCCCAAGAGGGGTCGGTCTCACCTGCGGATGTGGTCTTTGTCCGTGGCCCGCAGCCGCCAGGTGTAGGTCAGGCCCGGCAGCATCACGTAGGGGCCGACGCCCAGGGTGGGCGGCTGCAGGGTGAAGCTGCTCTCGGCGTTGCGGATGAGGTTTGCGCCCGGCCCGTCGCCCTTGAAGGGGATCACCTGGAGGTGGTACTGGGTGGTTCCTGCGGGAAGGTCGAACACCAGGGTGATGGGCCCCATGCTCTGGAGCAGCGTGCCGTTGGCAGGCGTGCGCAGTTGCGGCGCGCCCAGGGCCGCGAGTCTAGGCGGAGGTACAGAAATCTGGGAGGCAGCTACGGGGGGGGGGGGGGGATGAAAAGGGCGGTGGCGGCAAAGAGGGCCAGCAAGAGTTTCTTCATGATCAATTTCACCTTCAACGCTAAAGTCTTACGAGGCTGACGAGCGCGGTTATCGTGCCCACCATGCGGGTAGCACGACGCCACGCTGCTAAGGTTATACCTCTGACTTACCTAAGTCAAGCATTTGTACTCGTTCAGGTGATCCGTTACACTTGGCTCCTTTCGTTGAGATGGTGTTGTTGTAGGAAGGCCAAGGGGGTAAGGTAGCCCAGCGCTTGGTGCGGCCTATAGGTATTATAGCGATGCTCCCACGCGAGCAAGGCG
>ORJL010326397.1_pt1 | contig 16920 bp, 11 predicted proteins | sample 1779941 | NCBI WGS metagenome assembly ORJL01 (sample SAMEA104232317, study PRJEB22302) | groundwater metagenome | biome: forest; feature: aquifer; material: groundwater | place: USA | collected 2011-08-07 | depth 5.8 m | reverse complement strand
GATTTATCATCGGGATCATCGGCAGTGAAGGAACGGAAGTCTTTCATTCCGATGAACATTGTAGCCGCTTCCTGCATTTTTTTCACATCAAGTTCGTCTTTAATCCACCAGACAAATTTTTTGCCGAATGCTGTTCTTCTTCTTGAAATTTGATAAAGGTAACTTCTGCCGAGCGCATCGTGGCGGGCATGGAAATCTTTGGCAATTTTTGATACGTTTATGATATTGATATCAGCAGGAAGTTCATCATTCAATTTCATTCTGATGATGTGTGGAGCAAGCATCGTGTGAACTTCAAGATGGGCTATTTGTTCGATAGCGTGCACTCCGGCATCGGTACGGCCGGAGCCGTAGATTTCAAAATCACCGGTTTGAAAGACAGTTTCAACCGCCGACATTAACTCTCCTTGCACAGTACGTGCATTTTTCTGCACTTGCCAGCCGCTGTACCGTGTTCCTTCGTATTCTATATGTAGTTTGTAACGAGACATGTTGTATTTTCTAGACGATTAAAAAAGTTGAATGAATTAAATGAATTTCTGTTAATGATGTGTTAGGGAATCCCAATGCATTGGGATTCCTCACCCCGATGAAGCATGGGGTTCGGAATGACAATCCCGATGGTTAGTGTTGATATAGGAATTGTGTTATTCTTACTCAAATTGTTTTTTGAATTGGGCGAATTGTTCCTGTAGCTGTTGCACTTGTTCTTGAAGTGTTTTTACACTTCCTTCGAGCGCTGTGATGCGTTCGTTTTCTGCTAAGACCTGAATTCGTGCGTGTTCTGCCGGCGCTTGAACAATCAGTTGTTCCTGAGTAGGCGTTCCGCAGAAGAGATGCATGTACCGTTGCTCCTTTTGTCCGGTTTGACGGGGGAGACGTATGACCATCGGTTCAGGTGTTCTATCGATAAAACCGGTTAAAATTAATTCAACCTCATCAAGTGATGCAAAATTGTACAAAACACTGCCGCGGGAGCGTATTTCTCCGACGGTTTGAGGACCACGAAGCAATAGGGTACCGATAACAGCTATTTGCGGAGCAGTAAATTCGTAGGCTTCGGTGAACTTTTGGCGGTATTTGGGAACTCTCATTCCTGCACCTGTTACCATAGCTACATATACTTTTTCACGAAGGTCATCTAAGCCGCGAACGACTGTTGTTTCATCGTATGCAACGACAGGATCCCTGTTATTCTTCTGATTACAGGCATACGTGAGGGCGTTAAGGGTCATCGGATAGTAATCGGGCGTACAGATTTCTTTTTCGATTAGTGAGCCGATAATACGGACTTCGAGTTCAGTAAGTTGTTTTTCCATGTATTTAGCTTGTTTTGCTTCTTTGTTGAAAAGACCGGGTACTAATGTACGTACAAAGTGAGAGGGAAACAAAAATAGTGGAAATATTGAAGTGCGGTTAGATTGGAAGGTAAATCGGGGCGATGGGTATGAAACCCATCGCTTGGCAGTTCATTGGATTCTTATTTCATTTGCATTTATGGTGCGCTCATGATAATGTACCCATTACCGTCGGATTTTACCCAATAGCCTTTTCCGGGTTGCAGGGTGCTGGCAAGGGTGTAGCCATTGTTGTATTCGTAAAATGGAGATAGCGTGATTGTTCCCGGATAGGTAGTAAGGTTTGACACGGTGACAGGTTCTGAGATTGAGCCTATCATATTCCAGCCTGAATTGATGGGGATTGAGTCTTGATTTACCGGGAAGCCCTCTATTTCGATGGATTGGCTTGAAGGGAATTTTAGCCAGTAACCAATTTTTGTAAAGAGAGAATCGTTCGATAGGTATCCATTCTCCCCAAAAGAGAATGCCCAGGAACTTGCAGTAGGGAAGAGTGCCGTTAAATCGTTTGTGGGCGCAGAGACAGGTATCGAGATGATATTCCAATTCTGAGAAACATTTATGATGTGAGAGGCATTGTACGTATAAACAATTCCTGAATCGCCCACCATGTAACCGTGACGTGAATCGGGGAAAAATACATCGGTCATATTTCCGTTGTTGGGTGTTGCATACTTATCCCATGTTATACCCGAATCAAGCGAATGTATGTATGAACGAGCGTATAATAAGGGGGCAAATGCTTCATTTGGTGTGCGGAACCCGACGGCGCCTGCCACACCAAGGTATCCTGCCATGAATGTACTCCAAGTTACTCCGGCATCGTTGCTTGCCCCGACTATCGTTCCCTCATCGACGCCACCTCCAACGGCAATAATATGTAATGAATCAATAAAGTGCAGGTCGTTTAATACATCATTACCTGTTAGGAAAAGTTTCCAGCTAACCCCGCCATTTGTCGTGCGACGGAAGACTGCACGAAATTCACTTGTTCCGCCAACTGCAATACCAAATGTGGGGGAGTAAAATTTTACTTTTTTAATTGGTCGAGTTGAGACGGCAGAACTTTCAATAACTGCATTGAACCATTCTCTACCACCATTGGTTGTACCCATTAGTATTCCTTGATCGCCTCCAATCCAACCCGTTTGAGTGTCAAGGAAGGTGAGTGCATAGAAAAGTTGGTATTCGAATGTTGTTGATGACCAGGTAGCTCCGCCATTTTCAGTTGAGAGGAAATATGTCCCGTACCATTCAAGGGGTTGAAGGCGTTGTTTAACTCCGAGAGCCCAGCCATGTTGGTGGTCAAGAAAGAAAATTTCATCAATATCACCGTTGACCCCTGTTATTTGTTCAATCCAGTTTTTCCCGCCATCCGTGGTTTTAAACATGACTCCTGTTTTACCGCCAACCCAACCTGTCAAACTGTCGATGAAGAATGTAGATTTGAGGTCGTTCGTTGTCGGTTTCGTAGTTGGGAGCCATGTATATGGCGTTTGAGAGTAACTGAGAGTCCCCAGAGAGAGGATAATCCATAAAGCAACGTGAACAATATATCGAGAGTGTAAGCGCAAAGTATATTTAGAAAAATTAATGTCCGGTTGTAAAATTAGAGCTTATTTTTCCTACTATTTTTTTACCCTGTAATGATTGTAAATTTGTGCTAATCTCGAAAAAATATACTCTATTTGGTAATAACGGTCGATCTGGTTTGAAATAAAATGTATTACTATTATTTGACAATTGAAAAGTTCCAGAAGTAGGTGGCGATATTGAAAAAGATGATCTGATTGTTGCTGTATCAATAATAGAATTGCATGTAATTTGAATTCCTCGATATATGGAAACGTCGGTTTGGCGGTCATATGGTGAAAAATTATTTACAACAAATTTCTGTGTCCTAAAACTTATGATTATAGTACTATCTAAGCTTAAATTATCGGCTGATTCAAGCGTTGGTAAAATAGTTAATGTATAAGCACTATCCTCATATAAAGGTGAAGATGGCGTAATATTAATATCTGTATTATTTATACTATATTCTGCATTTATGGGTGGATTAAATACAATGGATAATGGAACTGTTGAAGATTTCACAATGCTATTAAATCGAAGCAACATTGTTGATGTTGTGTTTACATAATTTGAATTATTATAAGGATTGGAAAATTCTAATATGAATTTTGATGTTTTAAATGAACTTCGATAGGTTCGAGGTAATCGAGTATGATATTTATCATGTGCACCAACATAAATAGTTATGAAATAATTTTGGTTGAGCAGTAAATTTTCTTTAGGGTTCAAACTTATAGACATTGAGTCATATGCTATCTTTGTAGTGTAGTCCACCAATGGAGAAAATTCAATATCATTTAGAATCGAAGAATCAATTGGGCTATTAAACACAATAACTATAGATTTTGTGGGTGAAACATTTTCTTTACCTGAATCCGGGTTTATATTGTTAACTTCGAATGTTGGTTTAGGTATAAAGGAAAATTTATAAATCGTTTTAAGATGATTCCCATTAATATCTTTTACTGAAGTATCAACTATGACAGTATACATTTTACCAGCATGGAATGATGTACTTGGATAGAAGCGAGAATCATTAACATTACAGTATAATGTATTAGTAAAGTTTGTATAATTTGTTGATTGCACAGTAATATAGGAATAAGATCCCAATTCCAAGACTTTGATTGAGTTCTTTGTTATAGAAGTTAAATCAATCATTTTATTGAAGGTAATGATAAAGTTTGGTAACGAAAAATCGTTATATGAGTTTTTAATATTGAAGGGTCCAATTCCACCATTTGGCGGGTAGGTTGAAACGACTTTTGGTTGAGTAGCAGGATCAGTTAAGCTATCTTTCGCAGTTATGACTACGATATCATCTTTACAAGATGAGTAAAAAAAGCCTAAGAAAATTATTGTCAGTGCCATTATAAAATGACCGAAACGCCTACTATCATTTTGATGTGATCTTTTATCATTATACAACATAACTACCCTCCTATAGGTATTTATTGTTTTAATTACCCCTCTGAATGGGGTTGTGTTAATCTGAGTTACTTCCTAGAATACTCTTCATAAATTTTTTGGTGGTTCTGATCTACTTTGGCAAATGTTTCGTACACAGATTTATCGGAATAGTTTTGAAATGATTCGGCAAGTTCCTGTGCTTTGGTATCGAAGAATAATCTCATTAAAACGGTTTGTTGATTTAAGTTATCTTTTAGTTTGCCGATACTTTCAATTGCGGCAATCATGTTTGCGTGCGCTTTTGTTTTGCGCGTTTCTAATAAATCTAAACCATTGTAATGATAGGTATAGTAAGCTTTTCTGACATCAAGGTTTTTGGGCCCAAGTATATCATCCATTAATTGTGCGCGGGAATACGTAGATTGCGAAGTTGATTGCCATGTTGTACCCGCTCCAATACCCGAACGTGATTTGTTGACAATTTCCATCGCCTTATTGAAATACTTAGTTCCATCAAACGGTCTGTAGGAATCAAAATCAAATCCTAAAATAACATACGCATAGAAATCAATAAAACTGCATAAAGCATCAAAGCGGAAATCATCATGGATCCATGCTTGAGAACGGACGTAATCGAATTCCCATTTATCAGCCTTGATACGAACACATGCCGTATTGCGCCCGGTTTTCCCGATAGGGCGCTGGCTCCCGATAAATGCCTGAGCTGTATAATGATTATTATCCTTGACACCAAGGATAAATATTTCTATTGTACATTTGATTTTGTAGTCACCAAAGTCTTCTTTCGTCCATTTGTAACTATCGATATATTGTTTTACCTGCGCGGCGAATTCGGTCAGGTTTTCCCTGCCTTCGGCGGTTAAGTTTTCAACATTAAGTTTGACGTCGCAATCAAGTTCCTGCGCGAAGGCGGGAACAGTGATGAAAAAGAGAATGATGAGAAGAGAGCTCAAGTAAAATTTCATTGAATGCCTTTTTTTACAATATAACGATTTGAAGAAGTATGGTCAAGGAAAATGCGTAAATCTTTGTAATTTATGAAACGGTAAGGAAAAGTGAATAGTTCCTTGAAAATGCTCATTTTGAGTAAAATTGTCAAATCGGTCATATTGGACTATTTTAGGTGATTATCGGGTTAGCCGGATGCCCAAAATAAAGTGAAATTTGAAGAGTTTTGTGGTTGTGTAACCATTTCGTATCTTAATAACTTAGCATGAACGAAGTTAAGCAAGATAAGACTGTAGTCGTTGGCATGAGCGGCGGGGTGGATTCTTCTGTAACGGCGGCGTTATTGCTCGAACAGGGCTATAACGTTATAGGAATTACCATGAAAACCTACCATTTTGATGAAGTCGGCGGAAATATCGGTAATGAGACGAGCTGTTGCGGGTTGGATGCATTTAATGATGCAAGAATTGTAGCGGTGAATCTGGGTATTCCTCACTATGTTGTTGATTTTACGAAGCAATTCGGAAGAGAAGTCATTGATAATTTTGTCGATGAGTATCTCCAAGGCAGAACCCCAAATCCCTGCATAATCTGTAACAGAAAGATTAAGTGGGGCGAGCTGATAACAAAAGCGGAAACATTAGGTGCAAGTAAGATTGCAACAGGACATTATGCACGCATTGCTTTTGATACCGGCACAAACCGATATAGTGTCAAACGACCCCACGATAGGAATAAAGATCAGACCTACGCTTTATGGGGTGTAACTCAGGAAGCGTTAAGTAAAACATTGTTTCCTATTGGGGAATTAACAAAACCTCAAGTACGTGAACTTGCCGTTAAATATGGACTGAAGACGGCGAACAAAGAAGAGAGTTTCGAAATCTGCTTTGTTGCCGATAACGATTACCGACGATTTATTAAAGAACGTGTTCCCGATATTGAAACACAATTAGCCAACGGTGATATTGTGTTTGACGGGAAGGTCGTTGGGAAGCATCAGGGTTTTCCGTATTATACAATTGGTCAGCGCGGCGGATTAGGTGCATACGGTGAACGTGTGTATGTAACGGATATAAACGCTGATACAAATACGATAACCATAGGTCGTTCTAAAGATTTACTCCATACGGAATTATTAGCAACAAACACAAATTTTATTTCCATCGATGCATTACATGAGCCCAAACGTGTTGAAGCATCGGTGCGTTACAAGGATGTAGCAAGTCCTGCCACAGTGTATCCTGAAGTGAATGGGAAAATCCGTGTTGTGTTTGATGAACCGAAACGCGCCATAACACCGGGACAATCAGTTGTATTATACAATGATGATATATTGATTGGCGGCGGAGGGATAGAAAAAGTGGTTGTGTAAGCATCATAATGATTTCAAAGGAATCTTTCCATAAAGCCATAGCCAAACAGCAGATTGAATGGCGAAGACATGCTCTCGAAAGAATGTTTGAAAGGGGAATCACCAAAACCCATGCAAGAGAAGTTATTTTATATGGGGAGATTGTTGAAGAATATGAGAATGACAAACCATATCCGAGTGCATTATTCTTTATGCAGATAGATGGAAGACCCCTTCATGTGCTTGCCGCTATTGATGTTGAAATGCCAAAAGCATATATAATAACTGTTTATGAACCATCACTTGAGAAATTTGATTCTGATTATAAAACAAGGAAGAAGCTATGAATAATAACTTATGCCCTATCTGTGGTGGTGTGAGGGAAAGTGGTAGCACAACCTTTACAGTTGACTATAAAAGCGGAGTGCTTGTTGTGAGAAATGTTCCTGCTGAAGTATGCTCTCAATGCGGTGAAGATTGGATTGCCGATGACATTGCAACAAAACTTCAATCAGTGACAGAGATTGCTCGTAGTGAAAAACGTCAGGTTGAAGTTTTAGATTTTGAATTGGTAGCAATCTGAAGACGCTGGATACCAAGATGTTTCAGAAAAATACAATTTTTAATTAATGTTTAAACCAAAACTCCTTACAACACTTAAGAATTATACTCGTCAGCAATTTGTCGCCGATTTGACATCGGGGATTATTGTTGGAATTGTTGCACTGCCTCTTGCCATTGCATTTGCAATAGCATCAGGGGTTTCTCCTGAAAAAGGATTGTTTACCGCCATCATCGCCGGGTTTATCATCTCAGCGTTAGGCGGGAGCAAAGTACAAATTGGCGGACCCACCGGCGCATTTGTCGTTATTGTGTATGGAATTGTTCAATCGTACGGAATAGATGGTTTAGTTATTGCCACAATCATGGCGGGGGTAATCCTTGTTATCATGGGGCTGGCGAAATTTGGTTCTGCCATAAAATTTATACCGCATCCAGTCATAGTAGGATTTACAAGTGGTATTGCTATTATAATCTTCTCGTCTCAAATCAAAGATTTTTTTGGTTTACAGATGGGAGCAGTTCCGGCAGATTTTTTTGAGAAGTGGATAGCGTACGCATCGAGTTTTTCAAGTATTAATTACTATTCGGTGGCAATTGCACTTGGTTCACTGCTGATTATTATCTTCTGGCAAAAGGTATCACACAAAATACCGGGTTCGTTAGTTGCATTAATACTTGCTACTCTGGCTGTTCAACTGTTTCATTTACCGGTTGAAACAATCGGAAGCAGGTTCGGAGAAATTCCAGCCATGTTACCGGCTCCGACTATACCCACAATTAGTTTTTCAACACTCAAGCACCTTATTCAACCGGCAACAACCATCGCGATCCTTGCCGCAATTGAATCACTCCTTTCCGCCGTTGTTGCAGACGGTATGATAGGGAGCAAACACCGTTCAAATATGGAATTGGTAGCCCAGGGGGTAGCCAATATTATAACACCCATATTTGGGGGAATCCCCGCAACGGGGGCAATAGCACGAACAGCGACGAACATTAAGAACGGCGGACGAACACCTGTTGCCGGCATTGTTCATGCAATTGTTTTGTTATTAATAATGATTTTCTTTGGTACAATGGCGGCTTTGATTCCGCTCTCCTGTTTGGCGGCAATCTTAATTGTTGTTTCGTATAACATGAGTGAGTGGCGTTCGTTTAAGGCATTGTTGAAAAGCCCGCGAAGCGACGTTATTGTACTTCTCTCAGTATTTGCATTAACTGTAGCAGTTGATTTAACTGTTGCAATTGAAGTCGGCATGGTTCTCTCGGTCTTTTTATTTATGAGGAGAATGGCTATGGTGACGAATGTAGGAGTTGTAACCAGAGAATTCCAGGATGAAGAGGAGCGCGAAGATCCCAATGCCATTGATAAGCGTACAGTCCCGGATGATGTGGAAGTGTACGAGATCAATGGGCCGTTTTTCTTCGGAGCGGCATATAAGTTCGAAGAGGCAATGAAGGTGGTACAAAAGGTACCAAAAGTCAGAATCATCCGAATGCGCAACGTTCCGGCTATTGATTCAACCGGAATAAATGTACTCAAAAAAGTGTACACTGACTGCAAGAAAAATAACATAACATTTATCATCTCGGATATCCATACCCAGCCGTTGTTCGCTCTTGAACAATCCGACTTAGCTCGGACCATAGGAGAGGAGAACATCCTCGGCAATATAGACGATGCGTTAGATAGGGCGCGCGATATTTTAGGGTTACAAAAAATTGAACGGATTGATGTTTTCGTTCCAACAGTAGATAGAGAAAGGAAATAATTTATGAGTTTTGATTCATTACAAGTCGGGAAACCGATGGTTTCGTTGCTGGAGAAACATGGCATTACGACACCAACCCCTGTGCAGAAGGGGATCATTCCCGCAATTAAAGAGGGGAGAGATGTTCTTGCACAGTCTGAAACAGGATCCGGAAAAACATTAAGTTTTGCTATTCCGATTCTTGAGGTATCCAAGAGAGCAGAAGGCTTAACGACGTTAGTTCTTGTGCCTACGCGTGAGCTTTGTATTCAGGTTGCGGGAGAGTTTATGAAGTTTTCACAAGGAAATCATCTTGGAATTACTTCAGTGTATGGCGGCGTTTCCATTAACACGCAAGCCTCGAAAATGAAAATGACGAACATTATCATTGCAACACCGGGACGATTACTCGATTTAATGGAGAGAAGAGTTGTTAAACTTGAGAACATTAAATATTTGGTACTTGATGAAGCAGACAGAATGCTCGATATGGGATTTATTCCCGATATCGAAAGGATTCTTCGAAAAGTACCACCAACGAGACAGACGATGTTATTTAGTGCAACTGTTTCAAAGGAAATTGAACATTTAAGCATGAAGTATTTGAATGATCCGGTATTAGTATCATTCGCATCAAAAGTAAAAGCGGAATATTTACACCAAACATATTATCAGGTATCACCTGATAAACGAATCGGGCTCCTTGTTCATTTATTGGAGAAGGAACGCGATCTTGCGCTGGTGTTTTGCAACAAAAAGCATGTTGCCGATAAACTTGCAAAGAAATTACATTCGCAGGGGATTCACGCGAAGGCATTGCATGGAGATTTATCCCAGCCTCAGAGAGAACGCGTTACCGCTGATTTCAGAAACAAACGTATAAGTGTTCTCATTGCGACCGATGTTGCGGCACGCGGGCTTCATATCGAAGATATTACCCATGTGTATAATTATGAAGTTCCGAGGGATGTTGAATCGTACACCCATCGTGTAGGGAGAACAGCCCGTGCAGGAAAACAGGGAGAGGCTATCTCTTTAGTTTCCACTGAAGATGACAGAAAATTTTTCAAACAGATTTTGTTTACGTATAAAGGAGATATTACCTTAAAGTCGATGGAAGGTATGGTTCTTCCCGTTATCGAACAATCACCCAGAGAAAAAGCAAGAAAAGAAACCGAACACAGCGAAGGTGGAAGAGAACGAAGAGATGGCAGACGCGGAGACCGACCACCACAACGCGATAGAAGGCGTAGTGAAGGCGGAGATCGCCCCTCCAGAGATAAACGGAGAAGTTCTGATGACCGAAGAGAGCCATCAAGAGAAAGACCGAAACATCGCGCCGACCATGAAACTCCCAAAAAAGATATGGCGCTTATTGAAAGCGTTGTAACACCTGTTGAACTTCCGATTCATATTGAACCTGTGGAACGAAAACACGAAGAACGACCTCATCGTGAACGAACACATACCGAGAGACCGCCCTCACGAGAGGGACGCTCACGTCCTTCAGGTGGTGATGATCGTCGCTATGATAATCGCCCGCCGCGAAACAGACCAACTAGTGAAACATCAACGACCCGTGAAGGCAGACCCATGGGTGGTCAAGAACGCAAACAGGATGACCGCCGCAGAGATCGCCCCGAAGGTGATAAACCACGCAGAGATTTTAAGAGTACCGGAGATCGTCCGACACGTGACAGAAACAAACCCTGGGGTGAAACACGCCGACCATTTAAAGCCAGAACATCATCAACAGGCGAAGGAGGTACTTCAAGCGAGGATCGTCCGAAATATCGAAGTGATAGAAGTTCCTCATACGGAGATAGAAAAAGTTCCTCATACGGTGACAAGAGAAGTTCATCTTCGTACGGCGATCGGAAAAGTTCGTCGTATGGCGATAAACGAAGTTCATCATCATATGGAGACAGGAAAAGTTCCTCGTATGGAGCTAAACGCAGTCCGCGAACTGAGGCGGGAAGTGACAAACTCAGAAAAGCTGATGATTTCGGTAAAACACATACCGAAAGACATCGTCAACGTGATGAATACGTGAAAGCAAAAGGAGAATCAACGCGCAGTACAACGACAAGTTCAAGCTCAACGCTGCCCAAAGACCGCCCGCGAAGAAGGAAACCATTCGAGGAGGAAGCCGCAGGCAGAGAGCCGCGCCGTGTAGATATTCCTGATATGAAACGTGATACATCTTCACACGAGCCTGAAGAAAAGAAGAAGAAGAAAAACTGGAAAGAAATGTGGGAACGTTTAATTAGCGGATAGAAATTCTATTCCTGTTCAATTGAACGTAACATGTATTGTAAGCCCTGATAGAGAGTATCTGTCAGGGCTTTTTTTTGTTTAAAATTTTCTTAAAGGTGGCTCTAAAAACCCCTTATACATGGTTCTGCATCCTCACAGAACCATGCAATCTAATAGGATTGAGCACTCTGCAAGGACGCGGGGTAGAGCCGGGTATTTTTTTAGAATTTCCCTTTATTTGTTTGAAAGGATGAAATTTCTAACAGAATAACAGGAAAAAAAGTAAATCTGATGCCTTTTACGACATTTTCAAAATTGAAAATAGCACATTAAAAAATGTTCTAATGTCGAACACTGTTCTGCATTCGAACAATGACTTTTATAAAATATTTACCCCGATGAGAGAAATAGCTAAAATTAAACAAAAAAAGATAGGTGGAATGTAACTCAGACGAATGTAATGTGGCATAAGGCTTGAATCAATAATACATAACCATGTTGATAGTTTGATCCAAGAAGATAACAATCTCGGTTCAGTCTTAATATTTTTTAATAAATCCACTAACAATGTGTTTCACCTTTTTTTTTGAAATTATTTGTGAATAAGGATTAAGGATATATGGGTATAGTCACAGCAGTTGAAACCGGTGAGCGCCTCAGCTCAATTATGAAACAAGTTGATGAACTTGTGCGAGTTAAGCAATATGAAGCGGCGTTAAAGAAAGTCCGTTACGTTCTTGAGCAGGACATAAAGAATATCTATGCCCGCGCGTATGAAGAACGGATATTAGCCTTAATGTATGAGTTCAAAAAAGAAGAATTACAGGTCGAGACAGAAAAGCAAGTCGCCGAGCGCATTGAATTGGAAGTACGAAGACGATTACGAGAATTTCATCAACAGCAGGAAATAGAAGCCCGGAAGCGTAAACAATACGAGCATAAAGAACAAGAGTTAGAAAAAAATGCTCGAAAAGCCTCTACCGATGAGCGTCAGGTGTTGAGCCAGAAAGAGTTTACGGAAATCGAAAATGATGCAATGAATCGCTTGAAGGAATTGGAAACCAAAGTACTTTCTCAAATGGAAAAATCGTTGAAGGAAGAACAACGACGGATGGAAGACGAATCCAAACAGCGCATGGCGGAATTTGCCGTCAGTTTATCCCGTGCCGCATCAGCCGGAAAGAGTGACCCTATTTCCGAGCAAGAGGAAATGCTAAAAATAAAAAAAGAGTATGAAGAGAAATTGCATAAGGCAAAAGACCATTTTGAACGCAAGGCATTTAAGACTCTTGAGACTGAACGTCAAAATATTGAGAAAGATGCGTTTAATAAACTTCGCGAGGAACATCAATTAGCAATTGAGAAACTTCATGTTCACGCTGATGAAGAACGACTACATATTCTTGAAACCGAAAGCACGAAGGCAAAAGAACGCTCGATAGATGCATACAGATCGTTATTGCTCTGTCTTCATACATTGAAACTTGATGAAGCGAGACAAACTGATATTCTTCAATCAGTCCGGACACCCTTAAATATCTTACCCGATGAACATGCCGCTGTTGTTCGTTCTGTCCAGTTAAACTGTTATATCGAAGCATTAAAAGGTATATGGAAAGAAGGAAAACCAACAGAAGATGAGATTGTGATGAGTGAAAATCTCAGATCGCTTTATCAAATTTCTGAAGGCGAGCATGAACATCTATTAAAAGGGATAAAAAAAGAAATGGGTATTCCGGATGAATCTGCTGTTATCCTTGCTATCGATGATGATGAGATGATACTTCAATTTGTTGTGCATATCTTAAAACAAACATATCGAACAGTGTTGACTGCATCAACTGTTGAAGAGGGATTGACAATTATTGATGAAAAAAAGCCTGCTATTATCTTATGTGATGTGCATTTGAAATCACCCGGTATCGGCGGATTCGCATTTTATCAAAATATCATGGAGAGCAAGTATGGTGAAGAAATAAAAAACATTCCGTTTGTATTGATGAGTTCTATTTCGGATAATTTTTTCATCGAAAGCGCAAACCGGATGGGTATAAAGGCATATATGCCAAAACCTTTTACCAGAGAATTGCTCCAGACCACAGTGCAAACTGCGTTAGCAAGATAAGTCGTACATCAACAATTTGTTTAATCACGAATATATATCAAGGGATAACGTATGGAAACTTTAACTTTAGAGAGAACCAAGAGCAAAGTAGGATATTTGTACAAATCGGATTTTCTTGATAATAACAATGATTTGAGTTTTGATACTATCACTGAATTAGCAATTAAGTTATGTGATACCCCAGTCGCTCTTATTAGTTTCATAGACCTTGACAGGGAATGGATCAAGTCCGCAAAAGGAACGGATATAACAGAAATTCCACTTGCGAACTCGATTGCGGCATACGCTATTCACACGGAGGGTATTTTGCAAATATTGGATTTGTCTGCAGAGAATCGTTTTGCTGAAAATCCTTTATGTTTAAATGAACCATTTTGCCGGTTCTATGCAGGTGTTCCCATTGTAACCACCGAGGGAGTGGCTGTAGGGACATTAAGCGTACTTGATAAAATACCGAGGGAACTTACCAAAAAACAAATTGACGGATTAGAAGCTCTCTCCATGCAAATTACCGAAATGCTTCATGCACGTAAGAATTTACTCGTTCATTGTGAAACAATCATTGAACGAGAGAAAATACGCCAGGCGCTACATGCGAATGAGGAACGTTTCAAATATTTAATTGATCATGCAACAGATGCCATTTACCGTATGGATGCAAAAGGAGAAATCCTGTTTATGAATCCGGCAGGAATCTCGTTGTTAGGTTATGGAGAGTTCGAACTCTATGGAAAATCTTCTTTGGTATTTGTTGATCCCAGATACCGTGATCAGGTACGGGAATTTTATTTGAGGCAACTGAATGAAATGATTACAAATACCTATTATGAATTTTTAGTTCTTTCAAAATCCGGTGAAAATTTCTGGATCGGACAACATGTTCAGCTTATTACAGGACCGGAGGGTGATTTTCAGTTTCAGGCAATAGCACGAAATATTACAGAAAAGAAAAAGCTTGAAGAAATGTTGGAGCGCGAAAAACAGATGCTACGCGCTGTCATGGAAAATTTACCCGATCAAATATATGCAAAGGACGCAAAGAGCAGATTTGTAATGTGTAACAAAGCCGTAGTGGCAAATGCCGGAGTCGCAACGGAAGAAGAGGTAGTTGGTAAAACTGATTTTGACTTTTTCCCTGAACACTTTGCACGGGAATACTATACTGAGGAACAAGAAATCATTAAACAAGATAAATCACTCATTGATCACGAAGAACAGGTCGTCAATAAACGGACAGGTGAAGTCCGTTGGAATCTAACATCAAAAGTACCATTGAAAGATATTTCCGGTAATGTTGTTGGGTTGGTTGGGGTCAATCGTGATATCACGGAGCGTAAGATTTCTGAACATCAGTTGGAAGTCCAGAAAGCATATTTTGAAGAGTTGTTTGAAAATTCGCCGGAAGCGATTGTTGTCCTTGATGAGGATGATAGGATCTGCAAGGCAAATACGTTGTTTACCGTGATGTTTGGATATACACGAGAGGAGATAATCGGTCAATTTATTAATGAGTTGGTAGTCCCGGAACGATTGATTAAAGAATCGCTCAAATTGACAAGTGATGTTATGCAAGGTACATTTGTCAATTTCGATACAATCAGGCGGAAAAAAGATGGGACAGAGATTCATGTTTCAATATTAGGTACGCCAATTCGTTATGATGGCGGGAGAATTGGTGTGTACGGTATCTACCGCGATATTACTGCTCGAAAAAAAGCTGAAGAAGAATTACTCAAAGCAAAGGAAATTGCAGAAGAATCTAAAAAAGCGAAGGGAGAATTTTTAGCCAAGATGAGTCATGAAATTCGAACTCCGATGAACGGAATACTTGGGATGAGTCATTTGTTAACGCAGACGAACTTAGATCAGGAACAAAAGGAGTATTTAGATGCTATTCGATTATCAGGGGAAAATTTGTTAGTGATTATCAATGATATCCTTGATTTTTCAAAGATAGAAGCTAACAAAATGAAATTTGAGCAGATTCCGTTCGAAATTGCTGAAATTACAAAAACACTCAATCAAACGATGAAGCATAAAGCCGAGGAAAAACATATCGTACTGGAGTTGAATGTTGATAAGACATTACCAAATGTCGTTCTCGGCGATCCTGTACGATTAAACCAGATATTACTCAACCTGATTAGCAATGCAATAAAATTTACAAATTATGGGAAAGTGATACTTGATGTTACGACAATAGAATTGACACAGGATTCTGTTCAAGTTGCATTTTCTGTAAAAGATACAGGGATTGGTATAGATGAATCGAAATTATCTGACGTGTTCCAAAGTTTCACTCAGGCAAACCTCTCAACAACGCGGAAATATGGCGGAACCGGTCTTGGTCTTTCTATTGCAAAACAATTGGTTGAATTACAAGGAGGTACGATGGTTGTCAACAGTAGGCTTAATGAAGGTTCAACATTTGTATTTACATTAACGTATCCGATAGGCAAAGCAAAGGAAGTCGTAGCCGAGAATGAAGAACCTAACATTTTAGGTGTCCACAAAGGGCTTCGAATATTATTGGCAGAAGATAATAGCATTAACCAATTTCTTGTGAAGAAAATTGTGGCACAATGGGGCTTCTCGTTAGATATAGCCGAAAATGGCAGGGTGGCAATTGATATGTTGAAATCCACAAAGTATGATATCGTGTTGATGGATATTCAAATGCCTGAACTTGATGGCTATGAAGCGACACTCTATATTCGGAATAAGATGGAAGCGCCCGTATGTTCTATTCCCATCATTGCTATGACTGCAAGCGCGTTGCAAGATGAACTGAATGCATGTAATCAAGTAGGTGTGAATGATTACATAACCAAACCATTTAAGCCGATAGAACTTTACAATAAAATAATGCGGTTGATGGACCAACGCAAGGAATCGGTTACCGGTACAGAATCAAGAAACTCAACAGTTGCGGGGAAACAGCAAGATGTGGATAGCCAACTCGATTTGAGTTATTTGCGAACAATTGCAGGCGGTGATGAGAGTTTTACGCTTGAAATGTTATGCCTTGTTTCAAATCGCATCCCTGAGGTACTTGCGGATATGAATCAAATGATAAGTGAAAAAAATTGGAGCGGGCTTCATGCAGTTACACACAAGTTTAAGCCCAGTGTTCAACTCCTTGGAGTAAAGGAACTCTCGGATTTTATTAACGTTATTGATACGAATGCTTCGAAACAAAAAAACACCGACATTATTCCCGGGTTGTTTGAACGTTTCAAATTCATATCTTCCTCAGTACGGAAACGAGTTGATGAGGAGATTAAATTATTACAGGTGACGGTATCGAATTGATCGCGGTTTAAAATAAATCTTAGTTACGGCAACAATTCTCTGATTTCCCCTTATGAAAACCTTGTCATCGCGAAGGATGGCAAGGTTTTTTTATTGTTAAAGGTTGTTCCAAAAGCTACCCAGCTCCCAATGCTATCAGGTTAAGAAAAAAGGATTTTGAATAGGATAATATTGTTCGGTTAGCCAAATTCGCATCCTGATAAATCGGGACGCTATATCGAACAAAGCCCCGTAAACGGGACTATG
>ORJL010961718.1_pt1 | contig 16927 bp, 17 predicted proteins | sample 1779941 | NCBI WGS metagenome assembly ORJL01 (sample SAMEA104232317, study PRJEB22302) | groundwater metagenome | biome: forest; feature: aquifer; material: groundwater | place: USA | collected 2011-08-07 | depth 5.8 m | reverse complement strand
TGATTTTATTGAGGATATACAACATATAATGCCCATATATTTGATTAATAGCAAAAATAAACACTATAGAAACAATTTGGAAAATATAAATTAAAGATTCTATAGGGTTATTTTCTATATAGAAAATAAATTAACTTCAAACCAAAATTCAAGTAGAAATTTTAAGACTCCTGTAGTATCATTCATATAATCATTCAAATGTTCATTCAAACGGAATTTATACTCTATAAGTTTTTATATATACTATGTAAGTAAATTATAATAGTTTCTTTTGCTCAAACTCTTGCTTCAATTTTGCTAATCTAAGAGTTATCTCATTTATTTTGGCAGTATCATTAGACAGCTTAGCAAGCTCCAACTCTGTTTTCAAGCCCTGTAACTCTAAGTTTTTTGTATATTGCCACTGCTTAAGTTCATCACTAACTGCAATTTTTTCTGATTTGATAGGCAGCTTTTCTGGAATCTTTTTTGCCTTCTTAGCCTTTGGTTTCTTCTTGACTGCTTGCGGCTTTAATGGCCTGGCTTTTGCTTGTTTTTCAGGCTTTTTTGCACTGGGCTTTGCAATAGGCTTCTGAACCTTTTTAACAGGCTTTTTCAGAACTGCTTGCGCTTGAACCGGCTTTGGCTTTTCTTTTGACTCACTGCTTTGAAATTTTCTATAATCCTGCGAGAATTCCTGCCTAGCCATCCTCAATATTATGTGCTCGTAGCTTTCACCCTTCATGCCATTTTTTTTAAGCAAGTCGTGCAGCTTGCTGCTGACAGTGATTGTAATATTTTCCATAACTTCTATAACTTTAATAACAACTATATCTATTTTTCTATTTTAGTTATACTGGGAATAAAGTTAACATGTCGGAAATCGCAAGAGGCTTACGCTCTCGTGCTTTAGCTCAGAGTAAGCAGACGAATGCGAGTAAGCGAAGCGAACTCGCTCACAACTCACGGATTTCCGAGCATGCTCAAAAACACGCGTGACATGCGAGTGAGCGAAGCGAACTCGCTCACAAGTCACTGTACTTTAGTGCGGAGTGTTTTTGACATAATCATATCATTCTGATAACAAAAAGTTTATATAACCATCATTCAAATGACTGCATAAACAGCTAGAAAATGTCAGAAATTTATTCAAGTAAAAATGGTCAAGATTAATCTGCCTAAAGAACTATTGCAAAAAGAGGCTTTCAAAACATTGCCTGCTAAGGAGAAAGAGGAATACCTAACCAATATACTAATCAAAATATTGCAGCTTAATCCTGATGGTGTTACAACTTCTCAAATAAAGGAGGCTACAGGACTTACTTATTCTACACTTTGGCATCATCTTGAGATATTAAAAAGCACTACGCTAAGCCGTAAAATATCAAGGGGTAAAATAGATGTGTACTATCCTCTTGGAAATCTAAATCATTTAAGTGACTACAATAAAGATAATGTAGTCTATACATTTACTACAGTCGGAAATTCAGATGGCAACTTTGTTTGCATCCATGAAAAAAGGGAGAACAGCTTAGGCTCTTATACAATTGTAAGAGGCATAGCTTTGCCAGTTGAGCTAATAGACGACATTATAAATACCCTTAATAAAGCTAAAGAGCAATCAAAGAAGCGCGCTAAATAATAGCATATTTACATTTGGATGTATATGCGGATAGTCTCTCTTATTAATCACCCGCCTAATCGTTTGAATGATTAAAATGACATCGATTGTTTTGCCGCCTATGTTGGAAAAGGACAAGTATTCGTCATTGTCCGCTTCAGAGAAAGGAGAGTATGCGCACAACTTGCTAAAGGAAATCCTAAAGCTTAACCCTGAAGGCTTGACTGTTTCGCAGATAGATGCTGCCATATACCTGGAACACACTTCAATTTGGCACCACCTTGAAATATTGGCATCCAGGGCAGATTGCTTGAAGATAAAGCGAGGCAATGTGGAAGTGTATTTTCCAAACAAGGTTATAGGGTCTTTAAAAGAATTTGACATGGAAGGGGAATATTATCATTATTCTTTTGAGTTGGTTGAGGATATATACGGAAAATTTGTAAGGCTCCAAACAAGAGAGAAAGGCGAATCTTCTTCAGCTGTTGATTCTGGCGTGATTATGCGAGCTGATATTATTGGTGATATAATAAAATCTCTTACAAAGATAAAAAAACAATATCTAAAAAAATAAATTTGCTACAAAAGAAATCAGGCATTACAATGTTATTTTTTTTGATGTTTTTAGCCTATCTTCAATTCTCTTTTTCTCTTTTTGATAACTTTCTTCCGATATGAAACCTGCTTTGCGGGCTTCTTCCAAAGCATTTAGCTCCTTTTGCAATTTCTCCATTTTTTCTAAAGGCATCTTCTCTTTCAGCTCAGCAATTCGTTTCTTTTTCTTCAATTTACCATAGCTATACACTATCAATATAGATATAATCAGCATTCCAACCACAGCTGCTACGCCGGCTATGTAATATCTCAATTGCTGGTATGAGGGCGCTTCAGCCTTGCCCATAACTTCAAATGTGTCAGAGCCGCTTCCCGCAATAACATCTGTAAATATCTCAACAAAAGCTATGTAAGTTCCCGGCTTTATATCAAGAGGTATGACAAGCTTTCTTACGAATTTTGCCTGTGTTTCAACAAAAACTTTTTCTTCCTCAACTGCAATTATATTCTCTTTGCTGTCTTTAATTGAATATTTTACATTAACGTTGCCTGCGCCAAAGCCCCTTAAGTTGAATAACCTCAACTCCAGAAGCACTTCATCTCCCTGAAATACTTTTTTGTATTCGGGAAGAACATTTATGTCGATATCAAACAACTGCTTTTTGCTGTCAAATATAAGCTGCCTGGTGCCATTGTTCTCAATATAAACTCTGGCAGTTCCATTGGCGCTTACAGCACCGCTTGCCTTAAGCGACTTGATGTTGCCAGGATTTTTTACCTGCCATTCATAAGCGCCGCTTTCATTCACCTGCAGATTTAAGTTTTCACTAAAAATAGCTTCGTTGCTTTGAACAACTTTGCCTGTAACAACCGGTTTTTTGAATATGGCAATTCCTAATATAATCATGATTATTATCAAGCTGAGCAATATCCTGTCAATTTTCCTATCCTTCACTTCCCTTTTTTCCTGCATCAACCTCACACCTATCCCCAACACTTAATAAAATTTTGTATTTTGTCACCTATTTTTATATATTAAATATTTTTTGCCATCTTTTTCTATATAAATCTTAACAGTGCCGTTGCCGATAACACCTCCTGTTGTTTTAATCGAGCTTATCTTTCCTTGCTTGTCTAGTGTCCATGTGTAATTGCCGCTTTCATTTAACTTTAAGTTTAAACTTTCATTGTAAGCTGTTTCCTTGCTAAAAACCGCATAACCTGTAGTGGATGGCTTTAATAAGAACAAGCTGGTGATGATTAGCAATAAAATAATAAGCGGCGCTATATGTTTAACTAGCGGTTTTTGAATGAAATCTTGCGCAATTCCTCTTTCACTTCTTTGTTCAAATTCGTTTAATTTATTTTTGCACTCTTTAATTGATTTCAAATAAGCATTAATCCATTCATCTAAATAAGAAATCTCTTCTTGTAATTGCTTGGTATATGCTAGCCCATTTTTGTTTGACTCTATTTTTATTCTTCTGTTTAACTCAATAAGTATATTAGTCAATATAATCTTTTGATTATTAAGCTGTTTTATTCCTTCTTCTAATTTAACCAGTTTTCTCTTCCAGGTTTCCATTGCTTTATTCATTTTTTCTTCCTGTAGCGATTATAAACTGTCCAGATGTTCCTTTCATCCCGATTTAATAAAATTGAAATTTCAGAATAACGTAAATTGAAATTGTCTTTAATGTAGCTAACAATGGCTTCGAGAACGCTCAATTTTCTATCAGTTAAAATTGAAATAGGAATGAAGAATTTAGATTCGTTTACAGGTAACTTTTCTTTCCTCTTTTTTATTGCATTATTGTAAGTTGTCCATATTGTTCTGTCATCTCTATTAAGCAGCAAAGCAATTTCATTAAACCTAAGCTTGAATTCTTCTCTTAAATACTTTACAATAGTTTCTAAGCAGCTTAATTCATTGTTATCAAAGATAGAAATAGGCAACGAATCTTTTCGAGGTATCCTTTTGCCAAATAACTCTGCAATTTGTTCAGAAGTGAGCTTATGATCATATTTTAAGTGACTAATAAATGTTTTAAGAAACTCTTTTAATTCAACGCCGGAAAGAGTTTTAATTAATTCTTTGTCGTCAGAAAAATCATCTTTTCCTATAATCTTCCCAATATTCAGTTTTTCTACCATGTACTTATTATGTATGTATTTAATAGCAAAATTAAATAATTAGACTATTTTTAAACTTATTATGTATGTATTTTTTATTTAATTTTTATAATTTATACTTATTATATATGTAATAATATATAAACGTTTCGTTTTTTTATAGAGAAAAAATACTTATTATTTATGTATTTTAATGGCTAAAAACTCACAATAATACTTAATATGTATGTTTAATGCTAGAACTATAGCTTATTGCTAATGACTGCTCTCTAATTTTTCAGTATATCTGCACTTTGGGAACCTGTTGCAATTTACAGAATGCTCTGATTAAATTCCGAAAAAGCACTGGACATCCTCGTGTGAAGTTTATAAATGGCTGGTTCTATCTTAATTTAGAAAAATTAAAACTTGTACAGAGAAATTCAAATAGGAATTTAGGAAAATGTGGCTCTTTTAGCTGGAAGATTCGGCACTCTCATTAGAATTTTTATCATTATTTGTTAATTTCTCTGTATAACGGCATTTCGGAAACCGATTGCAAGCGAAAAATTTCCCATATATGCTGCTCCTTAGCACAATGTCTCCGTCGTTGCACTTCGGGCACTTTCTTTTTACTTCGCCTTTTGCAATTGCTTTTGCTTGAATGCCGGCTTCCCCTTCAACATGCTTGCTTGGGCATTTTGGATTTAAGCAGAATTCCATCGGCTGCCTTGCTTTTTTTATAGCTAAAACTTTAGGAAAGCTGCAAATCTCGCAAGTTTTTTTTGCAGGCTTAATCAACGCATTTTTTGGCAATGAAAAAATTGTCTTGCAATTTGGATATTTATTACATGATGCAAAACTCCCAAATTTTCCTCTCCTTATTGTTAAATTGCCTTCTTTGCATACTGGGCAAACGCCAAGAAAAGTCATCTCATCTTGAGTTGCTCTGTTTGCTTTTGAAAGCTCGCTTCCAATTTCTTTTTCGTGCTTCTTGAAATCTGTAATGATTTTCGTTATTGCGTCCTTTGCATCCTCCAAAATCTTTTCTTTTTTTTGATTCCTTTCCCTTATCTTATCCATTTCTATTTCAAAATGCCTTGTCAATTCCTCGTCAATTATTTTTGGCGAGTATTTTTCCAAGGTTTCAATAGTGGAAATTCCCAAATCAGTTGCTTCTATCGCCTTTCCTTTTACATAGCCGCGCTGGAACAATGTTTCTATGATTTCAGACCTGGTAGCTTTTGTGCCAAGGTTCCTTTTCTCAAGCTCTTTTATTATTGAAGCAGGCGTGTATCTTCTGGGCGGCTGTGTTTCTTTGCTTAGAAGCTCTATTTTCCTGACTTTTATTTTGTCGTCCTGCTTTAAGTTAGGCAGCTCAACCTCCTCAAGTTGAACATAAGGGGCATAAAATTTGTGCCATCCTTTTTCTATTGTTCTTGTTCCTTTTGCAATAAAAATCTCGTCATTGCAATTAATGAAAATAATCATTGTTTCTCTGACAGCATGCTCTGCAAATGTAGCAAAAAATCTCTTTGCAATCAAATCATAAATCTTGACTTCTCTTTCTTCAAGGCCCTTTGGGGCAATCCCAGTTGGATATACTGCAGGATGCGCTGGATCAGTTTTCTTGCCGTTGTTCGGCATCAATTTTTCTTTTTTCAGCAAAGCTTCTGCTAAATCACTATACTGCTTTTGCTTTCCCAGTTCACTCAAAATTCCCTCGTAGCCAATTGCAAAAGGCAACTGCTGGCTTGATGTCCTTGGATAAGAAATTAACCCAGAAGTGTAAAGCTCTTGAGCAATGTCGAGAGTTTCTTTTGGCGAGATATTGAAGCATCTATAAGCCTCAACTTGCAAAGTTGTCAAGTCAAATGGAAAAGGAGCAAATTGGTTGAATTGTTTTCTTTCAACATTCTCAGCTCTCGCCCCTTTTTGGTCCTTGGTTTTTTCAATGACAGCATCAGCTTTTTCTTTTTCCCAGAATTTGTCAGTATCCAATGTTCTATTTATCTCTTCAATTATTTTATTTAATTCTTCACATTTATTTTTTTCTATATCTTTTAGAATATCATCCTTTTTTTTAATCAAAATTTTTGCTCGTATTATGCCATCACCTAATAATTCTATTTCTTCTATTAATTTTTGATTGGATTCTGTAATATATTTTTTAATTTCTTTAATTATGACTTTTATTTGTTCTTTTAACTTTTCTCTATCTATTTCGTGTTGATGTCCAGCTATAATTATTTGTCCATTATGTTCTCCTGTTAATACAATCTGCCAGAAAGGAGTTGGCTTAAATGCCTTTATTTCCAGCTCTCTTGCGACAATTATCTTTAATGCAGGCCCTTGCACCCTGCCTGTTGACATTATCTTGAATGCGCCTGTCGACTTAATGGCGGAAGTTAATGCTCTTGAGTAGTTTATCCCATTGATCCAATCCAAAAAGTGTCTTGTTTCTCCAGCCTCTGCCTGCCCCCAGTCAATATGCGGGCTTTTGCTTTCATAAGCCTTGACTAAATCAGGCTTTGTGAGAGTGGAGAATTTCATTCTGTTGGCATCTTTTTGTTTGCAAATATATCTTATAACATTTAATCCAATCACTTCTCCTTCTTGGTCATAGTCAGTGGCGATGGTGAAAGAATCTGCATTCTTGCAAAGTTTTTTTATTGCGTCAAGGTATTTTTTTGTGAATTTTGATGCTTTTGATGTTTCAGAAACAGGCTTCCATTCTATGTCGAAAACAGGAAATCTCCATCCTTTTTTCTCCTTTTCAGCAAGACCATACAAGTGGCCGACAGCGCAGACAACAACAATATCTTTATCTTTATGAGTAATTTTATAGTATGGCGCACCTTGATGACTTTCTTTTATTGCTTTTCCATCTGCTAAAGCTTCTGCTATTTTCTTGGCAGCTGCAGGCTTTTCAGTGACGAGCAATTCATACATAAACTGCTAGAATTTAGTTAGTCCTATAAAAAATTTGTGAAAATCATATCTTTTTGTCTGTTTTTTCTTGAATTTTGCCGACGATAAAATGCCAAAGGTTTATCGCAAATAATTTGAAGCATTACTATAGCAAAGAACAGAAATAATTGAACAATGAATAATTCTCTTTGCTTATTACGAACGAGCATGTATTGCTCAATTAATTATGCGAGTGAGTATAAAACCAATAACATTAAAAATAAAAATAGAATACTATTGTTATGTACGACGAAGTTGTAGAGAAAATTCTGCAGTCATTGGATGAAAAATCAAGTTTTTCAGATGTTTATCCTCAATTTTCCAGTGAGGGACATAAAGCTCACAAAATTGATTTGAAAAATTTTCATCCAATTGCTAAGATAAGCTCTAGCAAAAAAATCGCTTTTATTGATGGCGGCAATGCCGAAGTCATAGGCTCTGCTAATTTTTCATTAAATTTGATAAGGGTTTGTCATGTCATTTACCAGAATAATAGAAAAACATTGGCTAAGGAATTTGAAATTCTTGCTTTTATCCAATCAATAAATCAAAATAATGAAGTCTATTACAAAGCATCATTTTTTAAGACAAACAATCCTATTGACCTGGAAGAAATTTCTTTCAGTTCATTCGACCATACTTTGATGTTAGGCATCAATAGGGCAGATATAAGCGGCGTTGCAAATGCTTTGCGAAGATTTGCAGAATTAAAAATAGCAAAATTAATTGCTGATGATAAAATTGCTGATATTATTGTTTTGGACGGCAACTTGCAAAGCACTTTGACAAATGAAAGTAAATATTTGGCAGAACTTTACGGGTCATGCAGTAAAAATAATATTACTTTGACAGCTTTGAGCAAAACAAGTTCCTTGTTTACAGATAATGGAAATCTACTAAGCGTTGTTTTAGGCAATATAATCAATATTCCAATATGGTTTTATCATCCGATTGTTGAAATAAACAATGCAAACCATAAAGCAGAAATGTTTTTTGTCAAATTGCACTCAAAATCAAAGCATGCCTTCAGATTTGAAATATTTAACAAACAAAAATCAGATGCAGAAGAAATAATTAATCTATTAGCCAGCAACTGTGTTGATCCAATTTTCATAGGCTATCCTTACGGCTTAGTTGAAGCGGACAGAATTGCAAGAATAACCAATAGCGAAAAAGATTCATTGAAAACAATGTTTTTGGTGAAATTAAAAAACAAAAATATCGAGAAATATTTTAGTTCTGTTAATGCGCATGAAATTCTGGATAGGATAAGTTTTTGATATATGCAGTTTTTGCATTAAAATCTCAATCCGCCTTCGGCAAATATTAGTGCTCGGCTTCGGTTTTTTTGCCATTAACCTCAGCCTCGTCAATTTATTCACTGTAAATATATTCGAGGCGAAAATTAGTGGCAGAACAATTTTCGCCGAGTGTAACTTATGTCGCGAAGCGACGGATTGCACTTATTAATTTATACATTCTTCTTCCCTAAAACAAAAAACTATATAAACTTACAAATTCAAAAATTAAATTATGTACGATGTAATAACAGTCGGAAGCGCTACTATTGATGTTTTTGCAAAAACAAGATTTTCTGAACTGATAAAGATTATAGACCCAAAAGGCGAAACTGATTTGCTGGCTTTTCCAAGCGGAGCAAAGATATTGATAGATGAGCTTGAATTTACTACAGGTGGTGGTGGTACAAACACGGCTGTTGCATTGTCAAGGCTCGGGCACAAAGTTGGGTTTATTGGCAAACTAGGCACAGGCACTAATTCTGATTTTATTCATAAAAATCTTGTACAAGAGAAAATTGATTTGCTCTGCTCCCATGGAAAGGGGCATGCAGGCTACTCTATCATTTTAGACACTTTAGAGCATGATAGGACTATCCTGACTTACAAGGGAATTAATGACGAGCTAATCAATGAAGACATACCCTACAAAAAGCTGAAGACAAAATGGTTTTATTTCTGCGCAATGCTTGGGCAGTCCTTCCGTACAATGGAAAGGTTAGCAGAGTTTGCGCAGCAAAACAAAATAAAAATCGCTTTCAACCCAAGCACCTATATTGCTGAGAAGGGAAGCAGATACTTAAGCCACATAATAAGCAGAACAGAATTGCTTGTGCTGAACAAAGAAGAAGCTTGCCTGCTTGCAGGCCACGATTCAATGGAAGGGTTGTTGCTGAAGCTTAAAAGCTTAGGGCCGAAAATTGTCGCGATTACAGACGGGAAAAACGATTTGTATGTAATTGACAGCAAATTCATTTACTCTGCAAAGCCGCCTTTTGTCAAGGTTGTTGACACTACAGGAGCAGGCGATGCTTTTGCTTCCTCGTTTTTGAGTGGAATTTTAAGGAAAAACGACATGGAATTTGCAATTAGATTAGGCATCACAAATGCAATGTCGGTAATAACCCATTATGGAGCTAAAAATATTTTATTGACTTATAGCGAAGCTATGAAATACATGAAAAAACTGAGAATAAAGATACATAAGAAAAAGATTTAGCTAATCAACGGCAACAAAAACATCATTGCCTTCTACCTTGACTTTATAAGTATCCACTTTTGCAGTCGGCACAACTGGGCTCACTCCAGTCTTCACATTAAAACGCCATCCATGCCATGGGCACGTGACAACATCTGCTTCAAGAAATCCCTCTCCCAAAGGGCCGCCTCTGTGAGGGCACGTATTTGTCGTGGCGAAAAATTCTCCATCGACGTTAAATAAAGCAACCTCTGTGCCATTGACATTGACAGCCTTGTTTTCTCCTGGCTTTAAATCAGATATGCTTGCTACTTTTATAAAATTTGGCATTTGAAACACCCCTAAAAATTGAGATGTTTAACAATATTTAAATGTTTTTGTTGATGATTGAATGATTCGAGTAATTATTGCAAACTTAATCCCCCTAATAGATTAATAGAAAGTTATAAAAAAGAATTCCATCCACTTCTAATTATGAATGAGGGTGTAAAGGATTTAGTCACAATTTTAATCCCAAATTTTAATTATGGAAGATTTATTGATGCTACTCTTCAAAGCGTTCTACAGCAAACTTATAGACCTCTTGAACTAATTGTTGTGGATGACGGAAGTACTGATAATTCAAGGCAAATAATTGACAGCTTTATTGAAAGAGTTAAGAAGGAAGGGATACATTTACGAGACCCTCTTTATTTGGCTAAAAATATTGGAACAAATGGTGCTTTGAACAGAGTAATACCTCTAATAAATGGTGATGTGACAATAATTTTAGATTCTGATGATAGTATTTTCCCACAATATGTTGAAAGAACTATTTCTGCATTGTTAAAGAATAAATCTAATGGTGTTGGCTTTGTTTATACAGATGACATATTGATAAATGAAAGTGGAGGGGTATTGAGAAATAAGGATGGAAGAGAAGTTAGACTACCCTTCCGAGATTTTGATGCAGAACTCTTGCAAACTAAGAGTTATATACCTGGATGTGCCGCAATATTGACAGATGCATTAAAAGTAGTATTGCCATTAGAGGAATCAATAAGAAAACATACAAAACATCTAAGATGGAAAAAAATTGTAGAAAGAGGTTATAAAGGGGTTCATATCTCTGAGCAATTATTTTTTTATAGAATGCATGATAACAATAATTCAGGAATTGGTGTGGATGTAAAAGATAAAATTGCTTCTGGACAACCTGTTGGTGAGATTTCAGACTATTGGAAAACCACCTAAAGTAATAGATTATTTTGGGATATGCGATTTAACAAAGTAAATCCAAAACTTTATATGTATAAATTAAAACTATAGTAATAATGAGGTGATTTTGTTTTGATTAAATCAAAAAAATTCATTCTTTGGTTTGATGAGCTTGGAATAGAAGATGTCCCTCTCGTAGGTGGCAAAAATGCCTCTCTTGGCGAGATGTACAGCAATTTGGCAAAAAAGGGCGTCAAAATTCCGAATGGTTTTGCAGTTACAGCTCACGCTTACAATTATTTTCTTGAAAAGGCAAAAATAAAGTACGAGATAAAAAATGTCCTTCAGGGCTTGGACACGTCAAACATAAGAAACCTTACAGAAAAAGGAAGAAAGGCAAGGGAGACCATTTTGAAGGCAGAACTTCCGAAAGACCTTAAAGAAGAAATCGTTAAGGCATACAAAAAGCTTTGCAGCCAGTATGGCGCCAACACCGATGTTGCGGTTCGCAGCAGTGCAACGGCAGAGGACTTGCCAGATGCGAGCTTTGCAGGGCAGCAGGAAACTTATCTCAACATAAGGGGGGAGCATTCATTGCTTGAAGCAACAAAAAAATGCTTTGCATCTTTGTTTACAAACCGAGCAATTTCTTACAGAGCCGATAAAGGCTTTGACAATTTCAAGGTTTCTCTGTCAGTCGGAGTGCAGAAAATGGTGAGAAGCGACAAGGCATGCTCTGGAGTTATGTTCTCCATCGACACTGAAACAGGATTTAAGGATGCTGTCCTGATCAACGGCTCCTATGGCTTGGGGGAAAATGTTGTGCAGGGCTCAGTCAATCCCGACCAATTCTATGTTTTCAAGCCAACTTTAAAAAAAGGCTACAAGCCAATAATAAGCAAGAAGCTTGGCAGCAAGAGAGTCATGATGGTTTACAGCGAGCATGGAACAAAGTACACGACAGAAAATGTTGAAGTCCCTTACGAAAAGCGCTTTAAGTTTATTTTAAATGACGAAGAAATCTTGAAAATTGCAGGATGGGCTTGCATTATCGAGGATTATTATTCAAAAAAAGCCAATAAGTTCAAGCCGATGGACTTGGAATGGGCAAAAGACGGCATATCAAATGAACTGTTTATTGTTCAGGCTCGTCCAGAAACAGTGCAGAGCCAGAGAAATGTAAACATTCTCGAGGAATATGCCTTGAAGGAAAAAAGCCAGGTGATTCTGACTGGATTGAGCGTAGGCACGAAAATCGGCTCAGGCAAAGCGCATGTGATAAAAAGCGCAAATGACATCGGCAGCTTCAAATCAGGAGAGGTACTGATAACTGAAAAAACAGATCCTGATTGGGAGCCAATAATGAAAATCGCTTCTGCAATTGTTACAAATAAAGGGGGCCGCACAGCTCATGCCGCAATTGTTGCCAGAGAACTAGGAATTCCGGCAATTGTCGGCACAGAGCATGGAACTGAAGTTATTAAAACAGGAACTGATGTTACAGTAAGCTGCGCAGAAGGTGAGATAGGCAAGATTTACAAAGGCAGGCTCAAATTTGAAATTCACAAGATAGACTTGAAAAAGCTGAAAAGGCCAAGAACGAAGATAATGATGAATGTCGGCAATCCTGATCAAGCTTTTGACTTCTCTTTCATTCCAAACGACGGCATCGGGCTTGCGAGGGAAGAGTTCATTATCAGTTCTTACATAAAAATCCATCCATTGGCATTGCTCCATTACAACAAGCTGAAGGACAAAAAAGTCAGGCAGGTTATCGACGAGTTGGCTTACCCCTACAAAAGCAAGGTTGATTTTTTTGTTGAGAAACTTGCACAAGGCGTTGCAATGATTGCAGCAGCTTTCTATCCAAAAGATGTAATTGTGAGGATGTCTGATTTTAAGTCAAACGAATATGCAAACTTAATTGGCGGAGCAGAATTTGAGCCAAAAGAAGAAAATCCGATGCTTGGCTGGCGCGGCGCGTCTCGTTACTATGCCGGCAACTACAAAGAAGCATTTGGCTTGGAGTGCCTTGCAATGAAAAAAGCTCGCGATGAAATGGGCTTGGCAAACATAAAGCTTATGATTCCCTTTTGCAGGACTGTTGAGGAAGGCAAATTAGTTATTGCTGAAATGAAAAAATATGGATTAGTTCAAGGCAAAAATGAACTTGAAATTTACGTAATGTGTGAGATTCCAAGCAATGTTATTCTTGCAGATGAATTTGCAAAGATTTTTGATGGATTTAGCATTGGAAGCAATGACTTAACACAGTTAACCCTTGGATTGGATAGGGATTCTGAATTGGTCAGCAGGTTGTATGACGAGAGAAATCCTGCTGTTAAGAAGCTTATTTATGAAGTGATACAAAAGGCAAAGAAAAACAAGGTAAAGATTGGAATTTGCGGCGAGGCTCCTAGTACATTCCCAGAGTTTGCTCAATTCCTTGTTAAATGTGGTATAGATTCTATTTCTTTAAATCCCGATACAGTACTAAAAACAAGTATTAAAATAGCACAGATGGAAAAAAGATTAAGAAAAAAATAAATTATTTTCTCTACAAGAAAATTTAAAAATTTTCTGTTCCGAAAATAAATAAAACATATTTTCTCTATTGAAAATAATTAAATTAAGCTATTTATAAATTTATTTCCATATTGAAAATTTTAGAAATATCATTTAACGCTGTTAATTAAAGAATTATCCTATCTCCTTCTCCTCTTAACTTCTTTACTTTCTTCTTTTCTTCCAAACCCAAACATAGAAAATCCTTTATAGCCAAGATAAATCAAAACAATCAAAGCAATTCCCAAAATAATAAATCTCGCCCAGTCTGCCAACTCACTCCAATAATTCGTTGTGCCGTAAATAATTGTCAAGACTCCGCCGCCAAACAAGCCAGCGCTTACACTCATTATCTCCAAAACAGCTCCAATTACAATAGCAATGATGCCGACAATTCCGCTTATAATAAACACATTTCTAAAGTAAATGTTCCTTGCTTTATCGAAATCTTGCTGGCAGAACGTGCATTTTTTTGCAATTTGACAATTATTTTCGTCATACTCAAACTCAACATCCGCCTTTTTTGCAATGCAATCCTTTCTGAATTTTTCATATTCAATATTTGCTTTCGCGCAAGCATTTTCAGCGGGTTCTTTAAATCTTGCAGGATATGGAACTTCATAATATCCTTTTGAATATACCACATCTATCAAAGTGCCTCTGCTGCAGAAATCCTCGTACTTTGGCTCTTTGTAAAATGCCTTGATGCCGAAAACAACAAAGAACACGAATATTATGGCAATGCTAAACCCAAGTATCGTTTCCTTGATTTTGAATGGCATTTGAAAGATGAATAAGTCTTAGTATAAATATGTTGCTAGCGAGCACGCAAATTTGCGCGCACCTTAATATTTATTTTCTATATTGAAACAAAAAGTATATAAATAAGTTGTTCTTTATAGCTTGTATGAAGAAAGGCAGGCCAGTCAGATCTGAAATAAGGCAGAATGTTGTTGAGATATTGCATTTTGTGAAGAAAGCCTATGGCTATGAGATCTACAAGATTTACACGGCAATCTTCCCAAAAGTCACATTAAGAAGTATTTACTATCATTTAAAAAAAGGAACTGACTTAGGCGAATTTGTAGTTAATAAAGTAGAGAAAGAAAAAGGAGATTATTCTTGGGGTGGAGAAGCAGAAAAAATTTATTATGCTCTTGGCCCGAATGCAAAGCCAACCGGCAATGACAGGGTCAAAGAGTATATCGAGAGCAAGCAGAAGCAATAACTTGTCTTCTTCAACAAAAACTATTTAAAAGATACTTAATAGGCTTATTTATAGGGTTTGGTTATTTTTGTTTTTGAAAATATTTTTTATTGAGTTGCTCTATTGTGAACAGCATGAAGCACAAAATGAAATAACTAAAGGATACTTAAAGAGAATTTTGAAATATTATCAATTTGTCAAAATTCTCTAAGAGAACTTTGAATGAAATTACAAAAATCATGAATTATTCAAAGTTCTCTAAACAAAAAATTTTAATCACTAAAAATGGAAATAAAAGTTGCAAAGCATGCCGGCTTCTGTTTTGGAGTAAAAAAAGCGATTGAAATCGCAGAAGAGGTTGCGCAAAACAATAAAAATACTTATGTTTACGGGCAGCTTGTGCACAATGAAAAAGTAATAAAAGATTTGGAAAGCAAAGGCATTATTTTTGTTGAAAATATTAATGAAATTCCGCAAGGTGCGGTTACTGTCTTAAGAGCGCATGGGGAGCCAGGCACAACCTATCAAATTCTTGAAGAGAAATCTATCACAAAAGAAAATAATTTGAATGATGCAACATGCCCATTAGTCACTTTAGTCCATAATACAGCAATTAAGCTGAAAAATGATGGCTATGAGGTAATTATTTTCGGCAAGAGAAATCATCCTGAAGCAATAGGCACAAGCTACCATCTGAAAGGAAAAGATACATTTATTGTTGAAGACCCGGAAGATTATAGTTCCGTTATTGATTACATTAATAGCAATAATTTTGGAAAAGTTGCAGTTATATCGCAAACAACAATGTCAGTTTATGGCTACAAAAGACTTGTTGATAACATCAATTCAAAATTGACAGATGGAAAATTTGAGGAAATTCCATTGAGCTTGAAAGATTTAAATAAAAAATATGGCTATGTTGACACAATCTGCAACCCGACAAAACAACGGCAGTCGGACACCGAAGAGCTGGCAAAAGAATGTGATGTTGTTATTGTAATAGGCGGAAAAAACTCAAGCAACTCGAAAGAGCTTTATGAAAAGGCAAAGGAATTCGGGATTGACAGCTATTTTATACAATCTGGAGAACAGATTGAGAAGGAATGGTTTGATGGGAAGGAAAAGATTGGAGTGACAGCAGGCGCATCCACTCCTGATTATTTGATAAATGAAGTTGTTGGGAAAATAAAGGAAATGACAAACTGATTATTCCGCAGCAAAAAACTCCGCCCTTTCAGCATTGAACTTCCAAGCTTCTGGAATCCTGCCGCTTCTTTTATAATATTTCACCAGTCTGCCAATTTTTGATGCGGTAAGATGCAAGCCGCGCTTTGCTGTTTCGTCATGCTTGTTGGCTTCTATGTGCTTTTTAACGCCTGCATACCTCTTGAGCAATGCAGCAAGGTCTTCTGGCACATCCTGCAATAATTTTTTTTCTTTGAGAATTGTGCTGATAGACTTGTTGCATAAAGCCAAGACGCTTGGGATTCCATATGCGTCCCTGAGCAAAATACCAATCTGCGAGCCTGTTTTGCCTTCCTTTGCGAGTTTGGCAATTAGCAGCTCAAGCTCTTTTGCGCTGTACCTTATCCACGATGGCGCTGTCTTCTTTGCAGGCTTTTTTGAGCCGTGCTTTCCCCTCTTCCTTGAATGCATTCGTGCCATTTTAAATTGATATTTTATTGTGTTATTCTTATTTATTAAATCCGCCTTCGGCAAATTCTTGTGCTCGGCAAAATTTTTCTAACATTAAATTTTGCCTCGCCATACATTACATTAAATTCTGGAGAAAATAGTTTTTCATCCAGCATAGCGGAGCTTTCACCACGCTATCTTTCAATGAATAGAAATTAACAGCACTTTATAAATCTTATTAAAATAGCCCCGGGCAGATTCGAACTGCCGTCACTAACACTTCTCTTTAAATCTTTAAGAGCCATATCCCTTAACACCAAACCCTCAACGTGCTTACTGATATTAATACGCCTAATTTTGAGTGCTTTTAAGACATTTTCATCAATTGTCAGGTGCATTGGTATTTTCATTTTTCTGCAAAAACATAGCCATATTCATAGCCATAAAGTATCCCATAAGACCTATTTAAACTTTTTGTCCTCGACAAAACGACTTTTTAGAAAACCCATATCTTAAAAAATGCCATTTTTTGTCAATTTCCAACTCACTGGTAAATAACAGATAAAAGAAGCCAAATTTCACTCGTAAAC
>ORJL010859236.1_pt1 | contig 16940 bp, 19 predicted proteins | sample 1779941 | NCBI WGS metagenome assembly ORJL01 (sample SAMEA104232317, study PRJEB22302) | groundwater metagenome | biome: forest; feature: aquifer; material: groundwater | place: USA | collected 2011-08-07 | depth 5.8 m | reverse complement strand
GAGAAATCCTGCGCCATACGCACCATTGAGTCATAAACCGATACGTCGCCGTGAGGATGATATTTACCGAGAACTTCGCCGACGATCCTGGCGCTCTTTTTGTAGGACGAAGCATGGGTGATCCCCATGTCGTTCATAGCATACAGGATGCGCCGCTGTACCGGCTTCAAGCCGTCGCGGACGTCGGGCAAGGCGCGGGAAACGATGACGCTCATGGCGTAGTCCAGATAGGAACTACGCATCTCGTTCTCGATGTTGACCGGGTTAACTTTGCCCAGAACCATCTAAACTTTACTCCTCGTCGACTTCTTCGGTATCTTCGCCGGGTTCGTCAACAAGAATTTCCTGATCTGCCTCGGCTTCCTCACCGCCAACTATAATAAAGCTCCTGCCCTCGGTACTCTTTTCTTCCTCTATTTCACGGCGGACGATTCTCTCGCCCAGCCAGCCGCTGACATAAGGACGCAGGCCTTCCGATTCGCGCGGCGAGAAGGAAAACTTCCCTGCCTGGCTGGGGTCCTGAAACACTTCGCGAATAATGACGGTGACCGACTCTTCCGAAACGCTCACGATAGCGGCAGTATATTTGTTGCCGCCCTCCATCAGCTTTACGAGACGCTGCCCGGTCTTACTGCCGACCTGTCCCAGACGTTCGCCGTTGTCATTCTGAACGGCCAGATTCGCGCCGTCGACTTTGAGGACGACGGCTTCGCCGGCAACCATTTTTGCCAGTACCTCTGCAGAGGCAACGTGAGTAAGATTGACCACTCCGGCTTTCCCTACTTCCTCGATAAACTGCTGCGGTTCGATCTTGTGGCCTTCGTGACCGGTACCTGCCTCCCCGAGAAGGGACAAACGGCTGAGATTCTTTTTGGCGATGCTGTTGTAGGCATCGATCTCGATTGCTTTTTCGTAGGCGGAACGGGCCTGAGCATAATCTCCCAATTCCGTATACGCTCTACCCAACCGGTTATATGCGTTTACGTCGTTCGGAAAATTCTCGATGATAGCCTTGTTGGCATCTATGGCTTCCCGCCACTTGCCCTCAATGGCCAATGCTATGGACTGGCGTCCGGATTGGCGCTTAAGCTTGGCTTTATCTTCTTCTTTATATGACATCATATGACTTCCAGGCTCCCCCTGTTGTTAAAGTTAGCCTTGACTCTCGGCGTCGAGTTCAAAAGTCCGATGTAAGGCACGAACCGCATTACCGACCTGTGACTCCTCAATAATACAGGTAATTCTGATTTCCGAAGTGGTAATAAGTTGAATATTAATGCCGCGTTCGCTCAAAGTACTGAACATCCTGGCGGCGTAACCGGGTGAATTTTGCATACCGGTCCCAATGACACTGACCTTCCCCAACCTGGCATCACTGACGCATTCCCGGGCGCCGATGGTTTTGGCGATAGGCTCGACGACCTTCATCGCCTTCTCCAGCTCGCTCCTGGTCACGGTAAAGGTCAGGTCGGTGATCTTATTGATGCTGGCGTTTTGCACAATCGTGTCCACGCTGATCCCGGCCTTCGCCAGCGGTTCAAAAATAGATGCGGCAATACCGGGACGGTCGGGAACGCCGACCACCATTATTTTGGCTACGTCCAGGTCGTGGGCAATACTTCTGACTCTGTTGCGAACTTCCATAGATACCTCTCGATGAATTAGCGTTCCCGGACTGCCGGCAAAACTAGAAGCGACCAGGATGGGAACATCGAATTCTCCTGCCATCTCGACGGCGCGAGGATGCACCACCTTGGAACCGTAAGCTGCGATTTCGAGCATTTCTTCATAGCTTATATCCCGCAACTGCCTGGCTTCCGGGACCAGACGCGGGTCGGCCGTATATATTCCTTCGACGTCGGTATATTTCTCACAAGTTTTGGCTTTAAGACTGGCGGCCAGAGCCACGGCAGTAGTATCCGAACCACCCCGCCCCAGAGTGGTAATGTCCAATCCGTCGGTTATCCCCTGGAAACCGGCAACGATAACGATCTTGCCTTCCTCAAGCTCCCGCCGCATGCGGGAAGGGTCGATTTCCAGTATGCGGGCACGGCTGTGATTGGCATCGGTCCTTATACCAGCCTGTGCTCCGCTGAGGCTGATAGCCTCACTACCCAACGACCGAATGGCCATCGCCACCAGAGTGCTGGCGACCAATTCGCCGGTAGATAAAAGAGCGTCAAGCTCGCGTTCACCGGGCCTTTCAGAAACCTGATGAGCCAGCTTGATCAGGTCGTCGGTAGTATCGCCCATAGCCGAGACAACGACTACCATTTGATCGCCTTTATTTCGCCGGGCGATAATACGCCGCGCAACGTTTATTATGGCTTCCGCATCAGCAACCGAAGTCCCACCGTACTTCTGTACGATCAGCGCCATCTATTTCCCTAACAACTTGCTCATAATAATATATCCGGGGTCAAGAAACAAGCCTGTCCTTTTAGCTTCGGCCTCGGTAAATCGTTGCGCCCCGTTTGTCTTGAAACCCGAACCCCAGAGCAGGAACGGCACCGGGTCCGGGTAGTGTGTCCGGATCTCAATCGGCGTCGGATGGTCGGGCATGACGAGCAATCTCAAATCACCTTTGCGAGATCGAATCTTGCCGATGACCTCGCTGTCGATCCGCTCGATCGCCTTGACCTTCTCTTCCACCAGGCCGGAATGGCCCGCCTCATCCGGAGATTCGATATGAATAACGACAAGGTCGTGCTTGTCCAGAACTGCCATTGCTCCGGCCGCCTGGGCAACATAATCATTGTCCGGGCCGTCTGTCACGCCCTTTATCTTCAGGATATCCATCGAAGCCATCTGGGCCAGCCCGCGAAGCAGGTCGACCCCGGAGGTCATCGCCCCGGAGAGGCCGTAGGCTTTCTTGAACGGCGGCATATCCGGTATCTGGCCGGTACCCCAGAACAACCAGATAGTCGTTGCCGGAAGTTCGCCGCGCCTGCGGCGGGCGATGTTGACGGGATGTTCCTTCAAGACCGCTTCAGAGCGCCGCATCAGGTCGAGCAAAAGTTCGCTTCCCGGGCCTTTCGGTAAAAATCCGGCGACCGGTTTAAAGGGAATATCATGGGGTGGAGTACACGCCGCCGCCAGAGATTTTTCGCCGTCCTTGATTTTGAGAATGTGTCGGTAGCTGACGCCGGGATAAAAACGGAACCGGTCGCTGCCGAGCTTTTCATCCAGGGTCGCGATAATTTCCTTCGCTTCCGCGGTGGAAATGTGTCCGGCACTGTAATCTTGCATTTTTCCTTCCAGCACGGTCACCAGGTTACAGCGAAAAACGACTTCGCCCTTACTAACGGAAATGCCCATGCTTTTGGCTTCGATGCCCGCCCGCCCTTTGTAATAGACCACCGGGTCGTAGCCCAGCACCGACATGCAGGCGCAGGCACTGGAAGGCTCCATTCCCGAGGGCACGTTTTTCGATAATCCCAGCACGCCTTGGCGGGCCATCGCATCCAGGTTCGGCGTCTTCGCCAGTTCAAGACAGGTGTTGCCGCCGTGCTGGGGCAAAGGCCAGCCGGCAGCTCCGTCCGTGATTACCACAACGTATTTCATGCGTATTATTCTAACGCTTTTTCCGCGAAAAAGTAACAAACCCAAAAACATATGGTACCACAGGCATCCTGCCTGTGCCCCTGCCTGCGAACGTTCCTTAAGCAGGCACGGGAGAAAACGGCGCCGAAAAGACGCTTGCTCAAGCTGGTGATTCCGAATATAATGGTGTTTTGCACGGGGCGTAGCGCAGCCTGGTTAGCGCGCAGCGTTCGGGACGCTGAGGTCGGTGGTTCGAATCCACTCGCCCCGACCACGAAACCTTTCGGTTAATTTTTACCGGTTATTCGATCGACGTTTTGCGAACAATTCCTTGACACTGCCGAGATTGATTGTTAAACTGTAACCAGATTGCTGGATAACAATCTGGTTCTGTAAAATCCCCGGTTTTACCCAGAGGTTTTTTTGACAGAAACGGCAGTAACACGTAAATTCACCCCTTCTGAACCTTGCTCGAAAGGCCTGGTTCAAATTATCACCGGCGAAGGCAAGGGCAAGACCTCCGCAGCTTTGGGCTCAGTTGTCCGGGCGGTGGGTCACGGCTTGAGGGTTGCCGTTATCGTCTTCATGAAAGGGGATTACCCCTACGGTGAATGGAGCGTTCTGTCCGGTTTACCCAACGTCAAGATCTTCCGCTTCGGCTTCAGGACGTTTACCGACCAACGGAACGTCAAGCCTGAGGAGAAAGAGCAGGCCCGGCAAGCCATGGATGCCGCCCGTGAAGCGGTATTCGGCGGCAACTTCGACCTCGTTATATTGGATGAGATCAACGTGGTCACTGCCTGGAAGCTGGCCGAGCTGGACGAAGTGATCGAAATTATTCGCGAAAAACCGGCTAACGTCGAACTGATACTTACCGGGCGCTATGCCGACAAGCAACTGATAGAACTCGCCGACATGGTTACGGAGTGCATGAAGATCAAGCATCCGTACGATAAAGGGATCGGGGCGAGGGCCGGATTCGATTATTAACTAAAATATCAAGGAGGGGGCATTGGAAGTTACTTTAAGTGTTATCAAGGCTGATATCGGTGGTTATGTAGGCCATTCCGAGTCACATCCTGACGTCATTGCCGAAGGTCAGGCGTGCATGCTCAAGGCCAAAAAGAACGGAGCCTTGATCGACTTCCACGTCACCAAGTGCGGCGACGATCTGGAGTTGATCATGACCCATACCTTGGGCATCGACAACAAGAAGATCCACAAGTTAGCCTGGGACACTTTCGTCAACTGCACCAACGTAGCCAAGAAGCTAAAGTTGCATGGAGCCGGACAGGACATGCTCTCGGATTCATTCTCCGGTAACGTCAAAGGCATGGGGCCGGGCGTTGCCGAGATGGAGATTAATGAGCGTGGTGCCGAGTCGGTAATAATCTTCATGGCGGACAAGACCTCGTCCGGGGCATGGAATATGCCTCTTTACAAGATGTTTGCCGATCCTTTCAACACCATCGGCCTGGTTATAGCGGAAAACATGCACAAGGGTTTCGCCTTCGAAGTGCATGACGTAAAGGGGCACAAGAAGGTGACCTTCGAGTGTCCGGAAGAGATCTACGATATGCTGGTGCTCATCGGTGCACCGTCGCGCTACATGATAAAAGCGGTCTATTCCCGCTTGAATGGCGAAATCGCAGCGATTTCTTCGACGCAAAAACTCGCGCTTATTGCCGGCCGTTACGTCGGCAAGGACGATCCGGTGTGTATCGTTCGCTGCCAGGGTGAATTCCCTGCCGTAGGTGAAGTGGTGGAACCTTTCGCCGCCCCCATTTTCGTCGAGGGTTGGATGCGCGGCTCCCATATGGGGCCGTTGATGCCGACCTCGGTGGCCGACAGCGTACCTACCCGTTTCGACGGGCCGCCCAGAGTTATCGCTCTCGGTTTCCAGCTCGCGGAAGGCAAACTCAACGGACCCAGGGACATGTTCGCCGACATCTCCTATGACCTTGCTCGCCAGAAGGCTAACGAAATGGCCGACCTCATGCGCCGCCATGGTCCGTTCGAGCCGCACCGCTTGCCGTTGGACGAGATGGAATATACGACCATGCCCCAGGTGATGAAGAAGCTCGAGAAGAGATTTAAGACTCTTTAAAGAACTGCACACTGCGCTAGAAACATTACTTAAATGCCGGTATCCCGGATAGGAAGTCCGGCATTCTTCATTATTGCCTTGACCTTCGAAACATACCATACCTTTTTTGACCAGGAAACAAGTGGGGATGCTTGAACGTTGGATACCTGCTTTCGCCGGTATGGTTGCGGGGGTCGAATTAGAAAACCATTCCGTGCTTGACACGCCTGTATGCCGTAACGCACTTCTGCGTGCAGGCACGGAATCGAGAGGGCAGGGAAACGCTTTGCAAGGTGCGATAAATCGGCAGCCGATTCCCTACCGTCCTTCTTGACTTTATTTTTGGAACGGGCTAACGTCAAAGTAAGGAGGTGTAGAGATGGCAATATATGTAATGCTCACTAACTTGACGGCGGAAGGCAGAAAGACTCTGAAGCAGGCTCCGAACCGGATCAAAGAGGTCAACAAGGAAATCGAAGCCATGGGCGTCAAATTACTGTGCCAGTATGCTCTCCTCGGTCCGTATGATTTCGTCAACGTCATCGAGGCACCCGACCAGAAGACCATCGCCAAGGTTGCGACCGAACTCGGTTCGCGGGGTACTCTCAAGACGATGACCATGGCGGCGATGCCCGTAGAATCGCTTTAATTGGGGGTTTGAAGTCTCTTTGCCACAAAAGCTGCTGCTGGCGACCAACAACCAAGGGAAAATGCGGGAATACCGCGAACTCCTTTCCGATGTCCCTTTTGACCTCGTACTGCCGGCGGCGGCAGGCATCAACATAATCGTCGATGAAACCGGAGAAAGCTTCGAAGACAACGCCCGTCTCAAGGCAACCGCTCTGGCGGTGAAGAGCGATTTGCTGACCATCGCTGACGATTCCGGCCTTGAGGTTGACGCACTGGGCGGCGAGCCGGGCGTTCGTTCTGCCCGATATGCCGGTGAAAACGCCTCCGATGTCCAGCGGGTTGAATTCCTGCTCGCGAAACTCGAAGGCGTACCCTGGGAAAAAAGGGCGGCCAGGTTTCGTTGCGTCATTGCAATTGCCACGCCGGGAGGAAATGTCGAAATCTGCTCCGGAGATTGCGCCGGTTTCATCACCTTTGAACCGTTCGGCGAACATGGTTTCGGCTACGACCCGGTATTTTATCTACCGGAATTCGGGAAGACGATGGCGGAACTATCGCCCACGGGGAAAAACCGCATCAGCCATCGAGGACAGGCTGCCCGAAAGGCCGCCGAAATATTGAAACAACGTTTTCCGCTGGTACCGTACACCCAGTAGTGCAACCTCGTCCCCCGAACATGATAAAAACATTCAAATTTCGTCCATACCATAAAAAGCAGTTGTTTAACTGGTGTCTGCGCCAGCACATGCTGATATTTTATTAATACGCATTTCATGGTATTATCGCAGCAGTTCTTTCTCAGATATCGTAAACCGAAGATTAGAGCCACTTTATCTGAGGTCTCTTTCTGATGGGGTTTTTACTCGTCTTGAGCAGACTTGAACGCCGTTAAGAAAGATCTGTCAAAAGACGATTTTTGGATGACCGAACAAGCAAAAAACTGGCACAGAAACTTAAGTCCTGCAAAAACCAATACTACAGTTGCCACCTTTGTGAAACTACTTTCGGATTACCAAATTTCGATTCTTTGATGGAATTTTGATATCAAAATGGCGTCAAAGTGAAGCTACCGGAGGCAGAAACTCACAAATTATTGCCCAAAATTAATGTCATTCCCTATTGACATCAGGCTGGAAATGGTTTATCTTTGCTAATCAAAAAAAGGAGGCGACCGATGCAAGGATATTGTGTTAAGTGCCGAACCAAGAGGGACATCAAGAACGCCAAGAGCATTACCATGAAGAATGGTAAGCCAGCGACCCAGGGCACCTGCCCGGTTTGCGGCACCAAGATGTTCCGGATCGGTAAATAACGATTTAGCTTCCGTCACATAAGAGGGCTGGGTGAAACGCCCAGCCCTCTTTCCGGATTCAAGAAGCCGACTTTGCTTCTGAAGGGGAGAGCGTCTATAAATTAGCTTCCCGGGGAGCGTTAGTCGGTTTTGTGTTTTTAATGGATTCTGGCCCCGTATCGGCATACGGGGCAGGCGCTCCGCTGGAATGACAATGGGGAAGAATGCCCGATAAAATTAGCGTTGATACAGGCCGGTAAGCTGCACTTGGGCTAGAATACGACCTTTTATCGCGTCAAGAAGCTGTTTTTTGGAAGCCCCGGCCTTCGAGTCTATCGCCTTGTCCAGGGCATAGATAGTAAAACGGTAATGGTGGTCAGGACCGCGGGGAGGACAGGGGCCGCCGTAGCCGACGGTACCGTAGTCGGTTTTCCCATGCAAGGCTCCATTCTGAAGCCTATCCTGGCGCGGTATGCTTTCATCGAGTCGGCGGACGTCAATCGGTATATTGAAAAGCACCCAATGTGTAAACGTACCGGCGGGAGCGTCGGGGTCATCGACGATCAGAGCAAAGGACACCGTGCCGGCCGGCGGCTCGGTCCATTGCAAAGGAGGCGAAACGTTAAGCCCCTCGCAGGTATACTTAGCCGGGATCCTTTCCCCATCTTTGAAGGCAAGACTGGATATCGAAAACGACACGTTAACCTCCTAAGGTGCGTACAAAAACATTCTAAACCGGCAGTAGCGGACAGTCAACCGGTAAACAATAACCAAAAACCAGGAGACAACAACCAAAAGGGCTAAATACGTCCCGATTCGTGCCGATTTCCATACGGCATCCCGAAGGGGTTAAGAATCGGGACATGCGGGACGCCCCGCATGATTTTGAGGAATCGGGGCGAAGCACGAAGCTCGAAATCCGAAATGCCGATTCCTTACGTCATGCGGCATCCCGCACCGATTTGGGTCCTCATGGGCAGGTTTTAGAGCCGAGGCTTCAATCCAAGACAATAAGGCTAAGGAGAGAGGGGGCGCTCCTTCTCTCCTTTTATGGTTTCCGATGTTTCCCGCGGGTCACTGAGGAATTTGAGCTTTCAGCTGGTCGACGACATATTGCCACTGGGCGTCACGCTGGGCAAGAGTATTGGCAAGTATACCCTGCCATTGCACGTCGCGAGCGGCCATAGTGGCATTCATTGTAGTTTGCCATGTGGCATCCCGATTAGCCAATGTGGTGGCCAGGGTCGTATTCCAGAATCCATCGCGCTGGATAAGGGTTGTATTGAGCGTAGACTGCCATTGCGCGTCCTTCGCGGCCATAGCCGAGTTCAAGGTATCGTTCCACTGGAGCTGTTGCTGCGCGAATGATGCGTTCAGTGCCGTGATGTAAGCATTATACTGGGCTTGGGTGTTCGCGCTCGACACGGTCAGATTATTGTAATCCGTCCGCAATCCCTGGTAAGTCGCATTCAACACGGCGTAATTGGCCGTATAATTATCCGCCTGGGCGCGCAATTGCGTGTTGGTGTAATTCCAGCCGAAGAACATGATTCCCACCAGGACAATACTAAATATCCATCCCGAATATAACGCTAACTTTTTCATTAATGTGACTCCTTTTCCCAATACGACTCAGGTTTTCGAATCTTAACAGTCAAATATTAACGCAGTGTAAGACGCTTGACCCGAACGACATCAACCGGATGCCGGTGCGAGCTCCTACGCAAAAACTCACATAATATTAACGGAAATATTTTACGGATAGCAATACCTTTTTCGTTACGATATCCCCGGCGAGGGCCTTCCCGTAGAAAAACACGTTCGTGTTATAATCGGGGTATGAACGTTTCGGAGCTTGGAGAATCAGGTCTGATCTCCCGAATTTCCGAGATAGTCAACCGCCGCCGCAACGAGACCGCTCCGGCATGGGACAACCTTATCCTCGGCATCGGCGACGACGCTGCCGCCTGGTACGGCGACAGTTCGATACAACTGGCAACCGTCGATGCTTTGCGGCAAGGCGTCCACTTTTCATTCGAGACAACCGGGTGGCGGGACCTGGGCTGGAAAGCCTTGGCGGTCAATCTGAGCGATATTGCCGCGATGGGCGGCCTGCCCCGGTATGCACTGGTCTCGCTGGCTTTGCCCGCCGATAGCGACGCCGAGGACGTTTTTGCCCTATACGAAGGAATGACTGAGTTGGCCGGAAAATTCGACGTGGCCGTTGTAGGTGGCGATATCGACCGTAGTCCCCTGGTCGAAGTCAGTATCACCGTATTCGGCAGTACGCGAACCCGGGAGCAGCCCCTGTTGACCCGAGCCGGGGCCAAAGCCGGCGAAAAGATCGCGGTGACCGGTTATCTCGGCGCCGCAGCCGGCGGGCTGAAAATGTTATCCCGCCACCTTACGCTAGACAAGAAAACTGCTGGTTCGCTGCGCACCGCTTTCCTTTGCCCGTTTCCGCGCGTTAGCGAAGGTCAGATACTGATCGATAGCGGCGTAAGAGCGGCGATAGATATCAGCGACGGGCTGGTCGCCGACCTGAACCACATCTGCAAGGCCAGTCATGTCAGCGCCAGGATCGAGGCTGAAAGAGTCCCGGTTTCCCCGGATATCAAGGCGAGTTTCGGCGGCGAGGCTCTGGGGTTGGCACTGTCGGGAGGCGAAGATTACGAGCTGCTCTTTACCGCGTCCCCCGCGATCATCGAACGGGTGAAAGCATCAGTTTCGTGCCCGGTATCGATAATCGGCGATGTGGTCGCGGGCGCCAACAACGAAGTAAGCGTGATCGATGCTAGCGGCAGGCCGGTCCGTACAGCACGAACCGGTTGGGAGCATTTCACATCACATTGAACGCGGCGACAAATATCTTCAAGCTGATCACCCGTACCCCGGAGGAAACTCGAGAATTGGGCCGGCACGTTGGGACGCTGGCGCAGCCGGGCGACGTTTATCTTTTAAGCGGTAATCTCGGCGCCGGAAAGACGTGTTTCACGCAGGGGGTTGCCAGAGGATTAGGCATCGAAGAATACGTGATGAGCCCTTCTTTCGTCATCCTGCGGGAACATCAAGGCCGACTCCCCTTGTACCACATCGATCTCTACCGCCTCGAAAGCGTGGATGAAGCCGCGGAGCTTGGGCTGGACGATTACCTTTACGGCAAAGGGGTCTGCGTCGTGGAATGGGCGGAACGGGCGCGAAACGTGCTGCCGTCGGATAATCTCATGGTGCACATAGATTATGCCGGTGACGACGAACGATGTTTCCGGATAGAAGCGAACGGGCACCGCTATCGCGATATAATAAGCAAGCTCAAAAAGACGTACGGACTTCAGAAAACGGAAAAGTGTTCATAGCGATAGACACGTCGACGGATACTGCCGGGCTGGCTTTGGCCGGTGATAGCGAAATGATCGCTGAATTTACCTGGCGCTGCGGGCAAAACCACAGCGTGCAGCTTTTGCCCAACCTGGCTTTCATATTGAGCCAGGCCAAACTCAGCCTGTCAGCGGCGAGCGGGATAATCGTCGCCCGGGGACCGGGAGGCTATAACGGACTCCGCGTCGGGTTGAGTACGGCCAAGTCGCTGGCTTTTTGCCTCAATATCCCGCTTGCCGGCATCAGCACGCTCGAGGCTATGGCTTACGAGCACTCCGCGAGAGGTATCCCTGTATGCCCGGTTATTAACCCCTGGGGGAACGAAATCGCCGCGGCAATATTCGAAATGAAAGCGGGTGAATGGTCTAGAGCCATGCCCGAGCAAATAATATCCGTGGATAATTTGTGCGCGCGGATAAACGCCGAAACAGTGTTTTGCGGGCAAATCACGGAGCCGATCGCAGCGAAACTCAAGGAAAAGCTGGGCGAAAAAGCCGTTATTTTACCGCCGGCGGCTGACTGGAGACGCTCCGGATCCCTGGCGGAACTGGGACGCCGCCGCTTCCGAAATAAGGATTATGACGATCCTGCCTCGCTGCAGCCACTGTATCTGAGAGGCCCGGCGATCACGCCGGCGAAGCACAAATAGGAGAAAAAAGTGAATTCTGCCATCAGTCTGGAAGGGGTTAGCAAGGTCTTCAAAGGACGCCAGGCGCTGAACGGTGTCAGCCTGACGGTAGAAAGCGGAGATATCTTCGGATATCTCGGCCCGAATGGCGCCGGCAAGACCACCAGCATCAGGATAATACTGGGCTTGTTAAACGCCGATTCCGGGACATCAAGCATCCTGGGACGGCCGACCAGTACCGACGGGATCAGGCAAAAGCTGGGTTTTGTCCTCGAGGCCGACGGCCTCTACGAGAACATGACGGCGTACGAAAACCTCGCGTTTTTCGCCAAAATCTACCGGGTCGGGGAATTCACCGGGACGATCGGCAGGTACCTCAAGATGGCGGGCCTGTCAGAGAGGTCCCGCGACAAGGTCGGGACATTTTCCAAAGGCATGAGACAGCGGCTGGCTCTGGCCCGCGCCATGGTGCATAATCCGGACATCCTCATCCTCGACGAACCGACGGCCGGTGTCGATCCTTCGGGACAAATCGAAGTCCGCCAGATCGTCTTGGACATGGCCCACGCCCAGGGCAAAACGATCTTTCTCAGTTCCCACAACCTCGACGAAGTGCAGCGTATCTGCAACCGCATCGCTCTCATCCACCGAGGCGAAATCAAGCTGCAGGGTGAGCTTGCCAGGCTGCAAACGGAGATGGGCGGAGGCAAGGTAGAAATCGAAACGGAAGAGCCGCTGCACGAAGGCGTTCTCAGCCGGCTAAAAAGCCTGCCCGGATTAGAGCTGGTAAGCCAGACAGAAAAAGTGATCGTTATCGCGCTGGACGGCCGAACTAGTACGCACGATGTCATCGCTCTCCTGTCCCAGAACAACGCCGGTATCGAACAGGTGAAAAAGAGACAGGCTTCGCTCGAAGAAATCTACACCACGATACTGAAAGAGGCGGAGCAGAAATGATAAAGAACGCATGGATAATCGCCGTAAAAGACATCAGAGAAGTAATGCGCAGCCGTACGACTTATCTTTACGTTGGTATGATGCTGGTGATCTCTTTCTCCTTTTTCACCGGACTTTCCGGCACGCTTAACAGCGCCTCGCGCCGGGGAGTAGGCATGGCAGCGCTCGTTTCCACCAGCGAGACGGCAGTGGGGATACTTATCTCCACCCTGCCGCTGGTATTCAACATGCTTTTCAGTTCCTTTCTTTCCAACTACGCTGTTATTACCGACAAGTCCAAGCGGGTCCTCGAATCGCTTTTAGCGACGCCGTTATCGCTAAGGCAGGTCTGGGCCGGAAAAAGCCTGGCGATCACGCTGCCCAGCATAACGATTTCCTTCGTGCTTTCAATCGTTGCCCTGGTGCTGTTGAACAAGATTTACATCGTACCGGTAGTTGGCCGTTTTGTCATGCCCGCTTCCACGCAGATGATAACCGGTTGGGTACTGGTACCGGTGATCTCCCTCCTGGTAACGCTGGTGGTCACGATGTTTCAATTGATCCTGAATAACCCCCGTATCGCCAATTTCGCTTTTATGATATTGTTCTTCGCGGTGTTCTGGATTCCCACCACGCCGTTCACGAATTCGTTGAATATGACCACCATATATCTGATACTGATCGGCGTTCTGATTATTTTGAACCTGGTCCTGTCCCGCCTCCTGACCAAGGAGAGGGTCATTCTCAGCAGTAAAGGATAAAGCGTGAGAATCTGCGGCCGAAACAATCCTATCGGACTCAAATTCAAATTCGAATGGGATGGAAAGGGAGTGATCGATATCGCGAAGAGAAAAAACGTGCAGGTACCCGGCCGGCCCGCGGTGCTGTGGGACATGGACGGGGTTATCGTGGACACCGCTCCTTTTCATTTCAAAGCCTGGCAGCAAACTTTCTCGAAGCTGGGCGTGAAATACACCACGGCGCAGTTCAAGGCTTCGTTCGGCCAGCGGAATGAAGCCATCATACCGGAAATCATTGGAAAGCCGATTTCTCCGGAAGAAATAGCCGCTATCGCCCGCGAGAAAGAAGCCCTTTTCCGCCGGTTGGCACGAGGCAAAATAAAGCCTTTCCCGGGAGCGGTGGAACTTCTGCAGCGCCTTTCGAAAAGTAAAATTAAAATGGCCCTGGTTTCTTCGACACCGCTGCGCAATATCGATGCGGTGCTGGAGAGTCTTGAGATAAAAGCGGTTTTTCAGACTATAATATCCGGTGCCGACGTGTCGAAAGGCAAACCGGATCCCGAATGTTTTCTGCTGGCGGCGTCGAGATTGGGGGCCAAACCAGAAAATTGCATCGTCATCGAGGACTCGACAGCCGGCGTCAGCGCGGCGAAAAGTGCGGGAATGAAATGCATTGCGATAACCAATACGCGCCGCCGAAACCAGTTGAAGAAAGCCAACATGGTCATCGACAGTCTGGAAAACATTGACATCGGTGATATAGAAGCGTTTATACTACCAGCGAAAGAAAAGGAATACACAAAGGGCGACCCCCGGGATTAAGGGGTATGCAAGGGGCCAAGCCCTTTTAGAAAGGAGTTTATTTAATGGAAAGATCTCTGGTATTGATTAAACCCGACGCCATAAAAAGGGGGCTGGCCACAACCATTCTCAGCCGCCTGGAGACACACGGACTCAAACTGGCCGGTCTAAAGATGCTACACGTGGACAAAGTCATGGCAGAACATCACTATGCCGTGCATAAGGAAAAACCATTCTTCAACGATTTGATCGAGTTTATTATTTCCAGCCCCATAGTAGCCGCGGTTTTCGAAGGCGAAGGCGCCGTAGAAAACATCAGGAAGCTCATGGGTAACACGAACCCGGCCAAGGCCGACGTGGGGACGATCCGCCGGGATTTCGGGATCGATATCCAGCAGAACGCTACGCATAGCTCGGATTCATTGGAAACAGCGAAAAAGGAAATCCAGCTCTTTTTCAAAGAAAACGAAATCTTCGATTACTGAATCCGGATTATCGGCGCCGCTTCGCTCCAGAGTTCGTCGAGCTGATAGTATTCGCGCTCGGCCGGAGCAAAAATGTGGACGATCAGATCGCCGTAATCGAGCAAAAGCCAGCCTGAGTCGGTAGAACCCTCACGGTAACAAGCGGGATTGCCCGCTTTTTTCAGGACGTGCTCGATTTCGTCGTAAATAGCCTTGATCTGCTTTTCGGATTCGCCGCTGCAAATCAGGAAATAATCGGCAAAAGTACAAACACTTCTTGTGTCCAACAGCACGATATTGTTGGCCTGTTTGTCGCTCGCCGCTTCGACGGCCTTGCGTGCTGCCTCTATAGTTTCCAGTGCCAAATTCGAATAGGACCTCCCAAGTTAATAATTAATTATAACACGCAGCCCGTTTATCCATCGCCCAAACCCCCAATCCCTAAACTCCTCGTTAATTTTTTATCTTTTATTTTTGCTTTTTTATCTTTGTCCCAGTCTCCAAATCTCGCGTTTTGGTATTTTTACTTTTGGTCATTCGTGCTTGTTTCGAGTTTCAGGATTCGGATTTCGGATTTATTTTTTGTTATTCTTAAGTAACAATTTAGCATCATTGGGGGTTTTATATATGGGTAGGGTGGAAAAGCTGTTATTCGGCACGGGTGGGGTCCCTCACAGTGCCAGGCCAAGCTCGACGGCCGCCGGCATCAGACGTATCGCCGAGCTTGGCCTGGGCTGCATGGAAATCGAATTCGTCCGGGGGGTCAAGATGAGCGAGGACGGTGCCGGCGAAGTGGCCAGGACCGCTTCGGAAAGCGGCATAAAGCTATCGGTACACGCCCCATACTACATCAACCTCAACGCCCACGATCCGGCAATCCTCGAGGCAAGCATGGGACGCCTGCTGCAGGCCTGCCGGATTGGGGCTTTATGCGGAGCCAGATCCGTAGTCGTGCATTCCGCATTTTTCCTTGGCGATTCGCCCGCAGACGTTTACCGGCGCGTCAAGCAGAGCTACGGGGAGGCTATCCGGCAACTGCGCCGGGAAGACAACCGCATCACCATCCGGCCTGAAATCATGGGTAAGGGCAGCGAATTCGGCACACTGGAGGAAGTACTCGACCTTTGCGCCGAAGTCGACGGGCTGGCTCCCGGAATAGACTTCGCCCACCTGCACGCCCGTTCGGGAAGCAACAACTCATACGTGGAGTTCAGCGACATTCTGAACAAGGTACGCGAGCGGCTGGGACGGCCGGGGCTGGAAAATATGCACATCCATTTTTCCGGCATTAAATATGGTACCAAAGGAGAACTAAGCCACTTGAACCTGGAAGAATCGGACCTGGCCTACCGCGAGTTGCTGCGGGCGCTGCGGGACGCGGACGCCGGGGGACTGGTTATATGCGAAAGCCCTAACCTTGAAGAAGACGCACAACTTTTGAAAACGACTTACGACTCCCTGGCAAAGGGGATATGATTTTAAACCAACACTATTGGTGGGACAGGCATCATGCCTGTCTTATTCTAGATTCCGTATCAAAGCCTGTCCCGTACTGGATACGGGATACGGAATGGTGTAAGGTGTTTCTAAAGGCACTTGATTTTAATATTACGAGTGGTTCTGATATAATTAACTTTCAGAGTCTTTAGAGGTATAACATGCAATCGAACTGGAAACGAAGCGGCATAATCTACATACTGTTCCTGCTGGTGGGCGTGGCTCTTGCCACGGTACTGTTCTCGTCACCGCAGAAACCGGCGGAGGTTTCTGTTACGCAGGTCATCACCATGTCCAACGAAGGAAAAATACAAACCCTCGCCGAGCAGGGGCAATGGTTAAACATTACGACGACCGACGGCGAGAAGCTTAAAGCCAATATCGGCGTGCTTAACTACAACGACCTGCGCCAGCTCGGGCTTTCGAAGGATATACCCTACGACATCAAAGCCGGAGGGATCGACTGGGGGACCGTACTGTTGACGTTCCTGCCCATGCTCCTTTTCGGGGCGTTTATTTTCTTCATGTTCTTCCGCGCCCGCGGGGCCAACAACCAGGTGCTCGGCTTCAGCCGGAGCAAGGCACGCCTGTCTTCCCCCGATAAACCTACTATCACCTTTGAAGACGTCGCCGGAGTCGATGAAGCAAAGCAAGAACTCCGGGAAGTCGTTGATTTCCTTAAGGCACGCGAAAAATTCCAGACACTCGGCGCCCGCATCCCGCGCGGCGTCCTGCTGGTCGGGCCTCCCGGTACCGGTAAAACGCTGCTGGCCAGGGCTGTAGCCGGCGAAGCCGGAGTGCCTTTCTTCTCCATAAGCGGCAGTGAATTCGTTGAAATGTTCGTCGGCGTAGGTGCCGCCCGCGTGCGCGACTTGTTCGAGCAGGCTAAGCGGCATGCTCCGAGCATTGTTTTCGTCGATGAAATAGACGCCGTCGGCCGCCAGCG
>ORJL010889135.1_pt1 | contig 16944 bp, 10 predicted proteins | sample 1779941 | NCBI WGS metagenome assembly ORJL01 (sample SAMEA104232317, study PRJEB22302) | groundwater metagenome | biome: forest; feature: aquifer; material: groundwater | place: USA | collected 2011-08-07 | depth 5.8 m | reverse complement strand
CTCGGAGAGACGCGTTCGGCACTCGGAGAGACGCGTTCGGCACTCGGAGAGACGCGTTCGGCACTCGGAGAGACGCGTTCGGCACTCGGAGAGACGCGTTCGGCACTCGGAGAGACGCGTTCGGCACTCGGGGAGACGCGTCCCGCCGCCACTGATCCGCGCGCCGCGCGGTCCATCGCCGGGCGCGCCATCCCGGCGGGGGCCCTGCCGTGAGCCTTTTCAGCCGATGGTGCGGCATACGGCTTCGCTGGCGCATCGCGTTGGCGCTGTCCGGCGCGCTTTTCCTGACCGCCGCCGTCCTCTTCGTGGAATTCTGGCTCTCCTGGCGCAGCCTGCGCCGGCTCCCCCTCGAGAACTTCGTCCCGCGGGACGCGACCGTGGTCCTGCGGGCGCCGCGCTTCGGCGAATGGCTGCAGTCGTGGGATGAAGGGGCGCTGCGCCGGATCGGCGCGGCCGAACGCGCTCGCGTCGAAGCCTGGCTCGCGGACGAGGGCATCGAGCGGCCCTCGTTTCTGACCAAGGAATTCCGCGTCGACCTGGCCCGCGCGCTCCCCGCAGAGGCGCCCTCCGTCGTGACGCCCGAGCGCGTGCTTGGCGCGATCGACCGGGACCTGCTCCTGGTCGCGGGCGCGGATGACGGCCGTCGCGCCGTTGCGATCGCCACCCGGTTGCCGTTTGCGACCTACGCCGCGCTCCGGATCGGGCTTTGGTGGATGGCCGAGGCGGAGGAGGTGGCCGGAGTGTCCCTCGGCGCGGTCGCCGCCGGGGACTTCGATCTCCACCTCGCCCTGCGGGGGGACGTTCTCCTCGTCGGCACGACGGCCGCGCGCGTCGTCGCCCTGGCCAAGGCCGCGGAGACCGCTCCCGGCGACCTCGCTGGGGCCATCGCCGGGGTCGAGGCGGGGACGATCGGCTTCGCGCTCGACCTGCCCACGCTGCGCGCCCGCGACCCGGAGATCCTCGACGCGGTGCGCGACGTGGTGCGAGCGATCCCGCTCCAGGAAGCGGCGTGGACCTTCGATCTCGACGCCTGCCGGATCCTGTCGGGTCAGCTGGTGCTGGGGATCGACGGAGTCTCCCTCGCCGGGACCGCGGAGCTCGATCCGGCGCGCTACCCGGCCCGACTGGCCGCCTGCTGGAACGCGCGGCCGGCGGTCTGGGGGATCACCGACCTGCTCCCCGAGTCGACCGTGTTCGCGAGCCTCGGCCGGGGGGACGGCGCCGGCCTGTGGGACTGCCTGGGCACGTTGGCGCGCGATCGATCCCGTTCCGCCATCCACCCCGCTATAGGGGACACCGCCGCGGCACTATACTCCGAAATGGCGCGGATGCTCGAGGTCGCCGAGCAGCGCGGCCTGCCGCGCGAACTGGCGCCCGCGATGGGAGGAGAGGCCGGCTGGGCGGTCTTTGCCGAACCGGGGGAAGGTCCGGAGGACGCGGTCCCGGGGCTGGCGCTCATCCTCCAGGCGACGGAATCGGACCGGCTGCTCGAGCTGCTCGACCGCTGGTGCGGCGAGCTTGCGGCGGGAGAGGACGCCCTGGTGCTCGAACGGCGCCGGGTGGATCTGGTCGACGTGCGCGTCCTGACCAGCCCGCTCAACCGCTGGCCGGAGCTGCTCACGCCCTGCTACGCGATGGTGCAGGGGCGGGTGGTGCTGTCCACCTCGATGGGCTTCCTCCGGCGCGTGGTGGAACGGGCCTACGGGCTCGGCTCCAAGGCCGACCCGGACTGGAAGCGCCACGCGCGCGCGGCGATCGCGATCAAGGGCACCGGGGCGGTGGTGCTCGACCTCGCGCGCACCGCGACCGCGATCGAGGCGACGGCGGGAGGCCTGGCGACCCTCGCGTCCGACCGGCTCGACAAGCGCGAACTGCGCGACGCCCTGCGCCCCCGGGTGCGGCAGGAGAGCGGGCTGACGGGGGAGGCGTTGGAGTCGCGGCTCGACGAGGAGGTGGCGCGCCGGGTGGAAGTGGAGCGGCGACAGATCGCCGCGGAGATCGCCGAATTCGCCGACCTGTTCCGACGATTCGCGGTGCTCGCCGGCGAGTGGAGCGTCACCGGAAGAACCCTTTCGTATCGGGTGGTGCTGCTGGCCTCGTGAAAAGGCCGGCGCGATTTCGATCCGCGGAGACGCAATGAGCGCGCTGCCCTTCGCCCAGGTGGTGCTGGCGATCCCGGTGGACCGCGCCTTCACCTATCGGGTCCCCGACGAGATGTCGCCGCGGCTGGTTCCGGGGATGCGGGTGCGGGTGCCGTTCCGCAACCGCAAGGAGATCGGTTGGTGCGTGGAGCGGTGCGCCGACTCCCCGGTCGCGGAGCCGAAGAGCATCGCCGCATTGCTCGACGACGGGCCGGTGGCGGATTCGGGGATGCTCTCCCTGACCCGCTGGATCGCGGAGTACTATCGTTGCTCCTGGGGCGAGGCGCTCGAGGCGGCGGTCCCGTCCGTGGTCCTGGGCAGCGCCGAGGGTCGCCGGCAGCGCGTGGTGGAGCTGGCGGTGCCGGTCGAGGAGGCGCGGGCGTACGCGGAGGGCCTCCCCCCGCACCGCGCGAAGCTCCGCCGCACCCTCCTGACCCGGATCGAAGTCGCCGGCGCGCTGACCGCGAAGGAGTTGGCGCGGCACGCCGGGACGGGCGATTCGTCCGTGAGCACGCTCGTGAACCAGGGGATGCTCCGGCGGGTGGACCTGCCGCCCGGGCCGGACCCGTACGCGTCGTTTCCCGTGAAGGTGGACTCGCCCCCGGAGCCGAACCCGGACCAGGAGCAGGCGCTGGCGCGGATCGGGCAGGCGGTCGCGGCGTCGGCGTTCGAGGTCTTCCTGCTCTTCGGCATCACCGGCAGCGGCAAGACCGAGGTCTACCTGCGGGCGATCCATGCCGCGGTGGAGCTGGGTCGTCAGGCGATCGTGCTGGTGCCGGAGATTTCGCTCACGCCCCAGACCGTGGCGCGCTTCCGTGCCCGATTCGCGCGTGTGGCGGTGCTGCACAGCGGCCTCGCGCCGGCGCACCGGGCGCGCGAGTGGGGGCGCCTGCGCCGGGGCGAGGCCGACGTGGTGGTCGGGCCGCGCAGCGCGGTGTTCGCCCCCGTGCCGCGGCTCGGGTTGATCGTGGTCGACGAGGAGCACGAGACCGGCTACAAGCAGGAGAGTGTCCCGCGGTACCACGCGCGCGACGTGGCGGTGGTGCGGGCCCGGCAGGAGGGGGCGCCGGTGGTGCTGGGCTCCGCCACACCTTCCCTGGAATCGTGGCACAACGCGGTCTCGGGGAAGTACTCGCTGCTGCGGCTGCCGCGTCGGGTGGCGGGCGCCGCCTTGCCCCGGGTCGAAGTCGTGGACATGACGGCCGAGGCCACCCCGTCGGCGCTGCCGGTCATCTCGCGCACGCTCGACGTGCTGATCCGCAACGCGCTCGCGCGCGGGGAGCAGGCGATCCTGTTCCTCAACCGGCGCGGTTTTTCGACCCTGATCCTGTGCCCGAGCTGCAAGTCCGCGATCCGCTGCGAACGGTGCTCCGTCGCGCTCACCTGGCATCGCGCCCGGGGGCGCGCGGAGTGCCACTACTGCCGGGAGGACCGGGTCCCGCCGGAGCGTTGCCCGGAGTGCAGCCGGCCGGGACTTCGCTACATGGGAGTGGGGACCGAGAAGGTGGAGGAGGTGATCGCGAAGCTCTACCCGGGATTCCGCACCGCGCGGATGGACGGGGACACGATGCGCGGGCGGGACGCGCACGCGCGGCTGCTCGCGGACCTGCACGAGGGGGAAGTGGACCTCCTGGTGGGGACCCAGATGGTGGCGAAGGGGCACGACGTGCCGAACGTGACCCTGGTCGGGGTGATCTCCGCGGACACCTGCCTGCAGTTGAAGGACTTCCGGTCCGCGGAGCGCACCTTCCAACTGGTGGCGCAGGTGGCCGGGCGGGCCGGGCGGGGCGGATCTCCCGGGCGGGTGGTGGTGCAGACGTACAATCCCGGGCACTATGCGATCCGGTTTGCGTGTGCGCACGATTTCGAGGGATTTGCCCAGCGGGAGCTGGAGCTGCGGCGACAACTGCGCTATCCGCCCTTCGGGCGACTGCTGCGGGTGCTGGTGGAAGGGGATCCGGAATCGTGCGTGAAGCAGTGCGCAGAGGAAATACGCAAGTCGTTCGACGCCGAGCTGACCGGGAAAGGGCTCGAGTTTCTCGGTCCGGCCGCGGCGCCGATTGCGAGGATTGATCAGCGCTGGCGCTGGCACATCCTGGTGAAGGGGCAGAAGCCGTCGCAGCTCCGCGAGGCGGCCGTGTTGGTGGAGGGGAAGTTCAAGGGCGGGAAGACCTGGCGAGTGACGCTCGACGTGGATCCGATGTCGATGCTCTGAGTGCGAGCCCGCTCCCGGGCCGAGGTCACCGAGCTACGGATGGCGCTGATCGTCCGCTGGCAGACCCGACCGAAGCAGCTTGCGGGCGGCCCGGCTCGGCCGGAGACGAGACCGACGGAACTACGGATCATACGGGTTGGCGGGCTGGCACGGCGCAGATTCCGCCGCAACCGACGGAACTACGGATTGTACGGATTGACCGGATTACCCGGATTGTCAACCGGCAGAAGTCGTGATTCCTCGCAAGATCGTCGAGATTGCGACGATGTTGCCGGTGTGTAATACGGAACCTCCAGCGGCGAAGGGTGCGATTCCGCGGAAGATCGTCGCATGCGATGGAATCACGGCCGCCGCGCGCAGGTCCAGCCGCTGCGGGCAGCCTTCCACCAGGCGTCTTCCTGCGTGTCCACGTCGGCGAAGCCGTGCGCGCGTAGCGCCTCGTCGAGAGTGCGCGTGGTGAAGGCACGCCGACGCAGCGGGGCGTCCGCAGCGGCGGGGAGGGGCACGCGCCAGCGCACGAGGATCCGGCCGCTTGGGCGCAGCCAGGCGCGGGCGAGGGTCAGCACCCGCTCGAGGTCGCACACCCGCTCGAGCGCCTCGTCCGCCAGCACCACATCGAACGCGCCGGCCGGACCTTCCCACTCCTCCGCCTGGACGCATTCGGGCCGGACGCCGAGCCAGCGCTCGGCAAAGCGGCAGCCGATGGGGGAAGGCTCGATCCCGGCCGCGTCGAATTCCGCGGCCCGCAGGTCGGCGAGGAGGAAGCCGAATCGGCTGCCGATCTCGAGCACCCGTGCTCCCGCGGGACACCCGGCGCGCAGTTCCTCGATCCAGCGCCGGCGCGCCGGCGCTTCCCTGCGCTCGGCCGCCTCGATTTCCGGCACCCGTTCGGACAACGCGGCCCGAAGCAGGCGCGCGTGGGCGCGAGCGGGCGGGCGGGGAGCGAGGTACACGTGCCCGCAGCGGGAGCAGCGCTGCCAGGCCCAGGGAGGGCACCGACGCAACAGCAGCCGCTCCGCGGATCCGCAGCGCTCGCACCCCGCGTCCTCGACCTCCGCCGCGGCGGGATCGGGCCCCGCGCCGGCCGGAGGCATCGCGGGCTACTTGGTCTTCAGCGACAGGCCCATCTGAGTGAGCTTTTGCCGGATCTCGTTGAGCGAGGTCAAGCCGAAGTTCCGGATTCCCAGCAACTCCGCCTCGCTCTTCGCGCACAGGTCGCCGAGGGTCTGGAGCCCCAGCCGATCCATGCACTTGCGGGCGCGGGCGGACCACTCCAGCTCGCCGATCGGCTTGGTCATGGCGTCTTCCTTGCCGGCGGCGCCGAGGATCGGCAGGGGCTTGGCCTTGGCCGTGACCGCCTCGGTCTTGGCCAGGACCAGACCGCGCTGGCGCAGCAGCTCGCGCACTTCGCGCAGCGAGGTCTCGCCGAAGTTCTTGCAGCCGAGCAGTTCCGCTTCGGTCTTCTTCACCATGTCGCCGAGCGAATTCACGCCGATCTTCGCCAGGCAGTTGCGGCTGCGCACCGAGAGCTGGAATTCGCTGATCGGGGTGCCGAGCATCTGCCCGACCTTGTGCTCCTTCTTGCGCGCGTCCTCGTCGTAGTACATGTTGAGCGACGCCCGCGAGTCCGCGAGGTAGAGCTGCGCGCGCTCGTGGAACGGGTACGTGTCGAGGATCGTCTGGTAGCAATCGATCGCCTTCTCGAAGCTGCAGCGATCTTCGTACATCAGGCCCAGGTTGAGCAGCGCGTTGACGTGCGGTGGCCGGCCCTTGCGCAGCCGCTCGTAAATCTCCAGCGCTTTGTCCTCCTCGCCGCGCAGGTCGGCGTTGTAGGCGAGGCGGAACAGCGAGCGCGCGTCTTCCGGGTCGATGCCCAAGGCCTTGCGGTAGGCCATCTCCGCATCTGCGTAGCGGCCGATGTGGTCGAGCGTGAACCCGAGTGCATACTGGTACTCGGCGGTGCCCTCGTAGTGCTTTTTGAGCGGCTGCAGGGCGGCGTAGGCCTCGTCGTGGCGACCCAGGCGATTGCGCGCCTCGATCAGAGCGAGATGCACGTAGATCGGCACGTTCTCGCCTTCGGCCGCCTTCTCCAGCGACTGGATCGCCTGCGTGGCATTCCCCTTCTCGAGGTACGACCGTCCCAGGACGAAATAGGCGTCGCGGCCCAGCCGCGAATCCTTGAGCACTTCGATCGCCTCGTCGTTCCGGCCCAGAAGCCAGAGCACGCAGCCGCGGCGCAACTGGACCTTGTTCTCGGCGGAAAGCTTGACCAGGCCGCGTTCCAAGCGCTTCAGGACCTCGTCGACCTGGACGCGCGCATCGTACGACGAATAGACGTACGGGCGGGCGGCGAGCAAATCGTCGAGGGAGCACTCTTCCTGTTCCAGGACAGCGACAGGGTCGACCGGGGGGGCGTCGTGCTTGGTTTCCGGCATCGTCATCTCCTCGCGGGCCGTGCGGAGTTTTTCCCCAGTGGGAAGGGGAACATTATCGGTTCCGCGGCGCAGATGTCAACGAAAACCGATGCCGGCGCGGGGTTTTCATCTTTTCCGCTTGGGGTCCAGCGCGTCCCGCAGGCCGTCGCCGAACAGGTTGAAGCCCAGCACCACGAGGGTGATCGCGATTCCGGGCGCGAGCACGGTCCAGGGGGCGCGCAAGAAGTTCTTGCGCGACTCGGCGAGCATGGTGCCCCACTCGGGGGTGCCGGGCTCGATCCCCAAGCCGATGAAGCCCAAGCCGGCGGCTTCGAGGATCGCAGAGCCGATGCCGAGGGTTGCGAGAACGATCACCGGAGAGAGCACGTTCGGCAGCAGCACGCGGATCATGAGGTGGAGGGGGCCGGCGCCGAGGGCCCGGCTGGCGGTCACGAAATCGAGCGCGCGCAGTTCGAGGACGCTGGCGCGGACCTGGCGGGCGTAGGCGGGCACGTTGACGATGCCGACGGCGACCATGACGTTGGTGAGGCTGGGGCCGAGCACGGCCATGACGGCGATGGCGAGGAGGATCCCGGGGAAGGCGAGCATGACGTCGACCACGCGCATGATCCCCTGGTCGACAGCCCCGCCGAGGGTACCGGAAAGCAGTCCGAGCGGAACGCCACCGAAGAGGGCGATGGCGACGGAGACCAGGCCGATCAGGAGGGAGATGCGCGCGCCATGGAGGACGCGGCTGAGGATGTCGCGGCCCAGTTCGTCGGTCCCGAGGAGGTGGAAGGTCGCCGGGAGCGCGCCCTCGGCCGGGAGCGAAGTGAAGGGGCGGGCCTCGGGGACGCGGGCGTCGATGGCGCGGGGGTCGTGGGGGGAGAGCCAGGAGGCGCCGAGAGCGAGCAGGGCGAAGCCGACGACCACGCCGAGTCCGGCGAGGGCGGAGCCGCTGCGTCGGAAGTTGCGCGCCGCCATCGTCCACGGGCCGTGGACGTCAATCGGCGGCGCCGTAGCGGATGCGGGGATTGAAGAGGGCATAGCCGACATCGACGAGGAGGTTGACCGCGAGGAATCCGGCGGCGATCACCAGCGTCGCCGCCTGGAGGGCGATGAAATCGCGTTTGTTGATCGCGTCCACCACGTAGGACCCGATTCCGGGCCAGGAGAAGACGGTCTCGGTGAGCACGGCCCCCGCGAGCAGGTGGCCGAACTCCATCCCGAGCGTGGTGACGATCGGCACCAGCGCATTGCGCAGGGCGTGGCGCAGGACGACGCCCCATTCGGAGACGCCTTTCGCCCGCGCGGTGCGCACGTAGTCGCTGGAGAGCACCTCGAGCATGCTGGAACGGGTCATGCGGGCGATCAGGGCCAAGGGGACGGTGGAAAGCGCCAGGGCCGGCAGGATCAGGTGCTTCGCGAAGTCCCCCAGCGCGTCCCAGCGGCCCTGCAAGACGCAGTCGAGGCCGAGGAAATGGGTGATCGGGTCGATCATGATCCCGGGGTCGAGGCGGCCGGAGCCGGGCAGGATGCCCGAAAAGGCCAGCAGCAGGAGCATGCCGAGAAAGAAGATGGGCACGGAGACGCCCACGAGGGCGAGGAACATGCTGCCGTAGTCGATCCAGGAGTAGGGGCGCACGGCGGAGGCGATGCCGAAGGCGACGCCGAGCAGGGTGGCGAGCAGCATGGCCGCGAGCGTGAGCTCCATGGTGGCCGGAAAGACGCGCTTGAGGTCCTCGCCGACGCGCATCTTGGTCTTGAACGACTTTCCGAAATCGCCGCGCAGGACGACGCCGCCCAGGTAGTCGAGGTACTGGACGTAGATCGGCCGGTCGAGGCCGTACTGTTTGGTGACCCGCTCGATGTCGCGCGCGGTGGCCTTTTCGCCGGCGATGGCGTGGGCGGGGTCGCCCGGGACGAGGTGGACGATGGAAAAGACGATGACCGAGACGCCGAGGAGGACCGGGAGGGCGAGAGCGAGCCGGCGCAGGACGTAGGAGGTCATTTGCGGCCGGTGAGGCGGCGGAAGGGCCGCAGGACGAGGCGGTCGATGACGTGCTGTCCGGCTCCGATGAATCCCAAGGGAGTGCGGAGGATGGTGGGGAGGTTGCCTTCGAAGACGAAGTGGCCGATGAACATGGCGGCGTAGCCGGTCAGGATGGCGGCGAAGCCGCGCCAATCGAGCAGGAGGAGGAGGAACAGGCCGAGCCCGACCAGGGGCATCCCGACGAAGTAGTGCAAGGCGCGATTGACCGGATTGCGGTGGTCGCTTTCCCATTCGTCGACGAGCGTCTCACGGGACGTGGTCGGGGAGCTCACTTCGGCGGTCTCCTTGGTCGCGGCGCAGGCCCGAAACTGTATCGGCACCGGGGCGCGGCACTGCGGGCTTTGCATGCTAGTGAACGAGCCACGCGCTGTCCACCGAAATGGGAGTGCCCTTGGCGATCGATGCGATCGATCGCGATCCTTCCCGAATCGCGGGTCCAGCTCTAGAATGGCGCGCTACCAGGTCAGCAGGAGGATCTCGATGCGCCGCACCCGGATCGTCGCCACTCTCGGCCCGGCTTCCCAGGACCCGAAGACGCTCGCCGAGCTGATCCGGGCGGGGGCGAACGTGCTCCGCCTGAACTTCTCACACGGCACGCACGAGACGCATGAGCGCATGGTGAAGACGATCCGGGAGGTCTCGGCGAAAATCGGGCTTCCGGTGGCGATCCTGCAGGACCTGCAGGGCCCGAAGATCCGCACCGGCTTGAACAAGGACGGGCAGCCGATCCCGCTCTCCGCTGGGGACCGGATCCGGATCACGACGGAGTCTTCGGTCGAGGGCACGCGGGAGCTGATCTCGACCACGTACGAGCCGCTGACGCGCGACGTGCGTCCCGGTGACCGGATTCTGCTCGACGACGGGTACTTGTCGTTCAAGGTCCTCGAGGTGTCTGGGAAGACGGTCCTGTGTGAGGTGGTGGACGGCGGAACGCTGCTGGAGAAGAAGGGGATCAACCTGCCAGGGGTGAACCTGAGCGCGCGGGCGCTCTCGGACAAGGATCGGGATGACGCGAAGTTGGGGGCGCGGCTGGGGGTGGACTTCATCGCGCTCTCGTTCGTGCGTCGGCCGGATGACATCACCGACCTGCGCACGCTGCTGGTGCAGGAGGGGACTCCGATCCCGATCATCGCGAAGATCGAGCGGCCGGAAGCCCTCGAATGCCTGGACGGGATCCTGGCGCGGGCGGACGGGGTGATGGTGGCGCGCGGGGACCTGGGGGTGGAGGTCCCGGTCGAGCAAGTGCCGGTGCACCAGAAGCGGATCATCCGGGACGCCAACCTGTTCGGCCGGTGGGTGATCACGGCGACGCAGATGCTCGAGTCGATGATCAGCAACCCGATCCCGACCCGGGCCGAAGTCAGCGACGTGGCCAACGCGATCCTCGACGGCTCCGACGCGGTGATGCTCTCGGGGGAGACCGCGCGCGGGGCGTTCCCGGTCGAGTCGGTGGCGATGATGGCGCGGATCGCCGAGCAGGCCGAGGAAGCGCTCTATCCCTTCTACCGGGCGCTGAGCAAGGACATCACGACCAAGATGCCGTTCACCGAAGCCGCGGTGGACGCTGCCTGCTTTGCCGCGCAGGAGCTGCAGGCTGCCGCGCTCGTGGTGTTCACGCACTCGGGGAACACGGCCCGCATCGTGGCGGCGCAGCGGCCGAAGTGCCCGGTGTTCGCCTTCACCACGCGGCCGGAGACGGTGCGTCGCCTGTGCCTGTGTTGGGGGGTGAAGCCGATCCTGCTGGAGAAGTATCTCTCGCCGGACGAGCTCTTCTCCACCGCGGAGAAGATCCTGCTCGAGCAGGGGAAGGTCGCACCGGGCGATTCGGTGGTGTTCCTCGCGGGGAGCACGACCTCGCCGGGCGCGACCAACCTGATGAAGATCCATCGGGTGGGCGAGACGCATTGAATCCGCGAGCGTTCATGACGCGGCGCGAGACTCCGCTGCACCGATCGGGATCCGCCTCGGGCGTTCGTGAGGATCGACCATGCCGGACCCCCGCTTCCCCACCACCCACTGGACGCTCTTCGAGGGGTCGGCGGACGAAGCGACGCGGCGAGCCCGCTGGGATCACGTCTACCGCGCATACGGGAAGCCGCTCTACGTGTTCAGCCGGATGAACCGCGGCACCTCGGATTCCCAGGCCAAGGACCTCGTGCAGGGCTTCTTCCTCGCGTTCTGGGAGCGGGACATGCTGGCCAAGGCGGACCGGGATCGCGGGAAGTTCCGCACCTGGCTGATCGCGTGCTTCAAGAACTACTGCGCAGACGTGTACGACCATGAGCATGCGGACAAGCGCGATCCCGGCAGCGACAAGCGCGTCTCGCTGGACGCGAACTGGGACGGCGATTCGTCGGTCCAGCAATACGCCGCGCGGGGGCTGACGCCGGCGCAGGCACTGGAGCAGGAACAAACGCGGGAGATTTTCGCCCGAGCGACGGCGGACCTGCGCGCGCGGCTCGAGGCAGCCGGGGAACGCGGCAAGCTCGTGGTGTTCGAGGCCTGGCTGACTGCGGACAACCCGGCGCGCCCCGGCTACGCGGCGCTGGCGCTGGCGTCGGGACTCTCCGAGTCGGGGGTGCGGCACGCGCTCGAGGATCTGCGTCTCCTGTACCGCGGCGCGGTGTTCGACCTGGTGCGGCCGGAGTGCGCGAGCGACGACGAGGCGTGGCGCGAAGTCGATCAGATGATCGAGATTCTCGGCAGGCGGTGAAGCGGCTCGGGCCCTGAGAATCGTCGCTGCGCCGGCGGATCCGCGGGGAGGAAGGCCGCGGCGCTCCGTAGGTAGGCGTGGTGCCCCAACCGGACCCCGTCGGACCGCGAGTTTGACCCGGTCGGCGGGCAGACGTACAGTAGGGCCGCCGCCTTGGTCTGCCTCGCGCGCTCGGGGGGAGGAGCGAAATCTTCGACCAGCGGCGATCCGGGACCGGACCGGCGAACATGGAGGGCGTGATCATGTCCACTCCAATGGCAGCCAAGGACCGTGACGCGCTTCAGCAAGTGGCGCGCCGCTACGGCATCGCGGACGAAGCGCTCGTGGAATGCCTGCGCATCCAGGCCGAGGGATCCGGCGGCTTCGGCGGCACGCTGACCGAGGCATCGTCGGACGCCCTGGATGGCTTGCGCCGCCGGCCGTTGGGCGAGGTGCTGGTCGCGCGCGGGCATCTCGATGAAGCGCGCCGAGAAGGCTTCGAAGCCGAGTTGCCCGCGGCCTTGCAGGAAGACCAGTTCCAGCGCGATCTGGCGCCCGGCACCACCATCCTCGGCCCTGCGGGGGACAAGACCGTGCACGCGGCCGACGCGCGGGCACGCGCCGACGCGGCCCACGGAGAGCGCCCGCGCCGATGGAACACCGTCGTGCCCGAAGTCGCCGGGGCGAGCGATGCCCCCGCGGGCGAGCCTTCCGGCGCTCCCCGGCGCAAGCTCGGCAAGTACGAGCTGGTCGCGGAGCTCGGCCACGGCGGCATGGGAGTGGTCTACAAGGCCTGGCATCCCGAACTGAAGACCCATGTCGCGATCAAGGTCCTGCTGCTGGGCGACGGCGCGCCCGCCGAAATGCTCGGTCGCTTCGCGCGCGAGGCGCGCGCCTCGGCCCGCCTGCACCATCCCGGCATCGTGCAGGTGTTCGATGTCGGCAAGGAGGAGCACAAAACCTTCATCGTGATGGAGTACGTCGAGGGCGCCGATCTGGATGCCGTGCTCGCGAACCCGGTGAAGCACGGCGTCGTGCCGGCGCGGTGGAGCGCACGGAAACGAGCGACCGCTCTCCCGGCGTCCCCCGGCAAGGCAGTCGTGGAGGCCCGCGCCGCTCGCCCGGGAATCAACTTCGTCACGGCCTTGCAGATGACCCGGGAGATCGCCGAGGCGCTCCAGGCCGCGCACGCCGCGGGCGTGGTCCACCGCGATCTCAAGCCCCTCAACGTGCTGCGCGACCGCGCCGGCCGCCTCAAGGTCATGGACTTCGGCCTGGCCCGGCTCGCCGACGACGCGCACTCCGGCGCCACCCTCTCGGGCACCGTCATGGGCACGCTCGCCTACATGAGCCCGGAGCAGGCCGAGGGTAAGGTCAACGAGGTGGACGCGCAGAGCGACGTGTACCAGATCGGGGCGACCCTGTACGAGCTCCTCACCGGTCGGCCGCCCTTCTCGGCCGAGAGCCGGGGACAGCTTCACCTGAAAGTGATCCAGGAAGCGCCGGAGCCGCCGCGCGAGGTCAATCCCGCCATCGACCGCGACGCGGAAACCATCTGCCTCAAGGCGATGGCGCGCGAGAAGGCGAAGCGCTATGCGACCGCGGCGGACCTCGCGGAGGATTGCCGGCGCTACCTCGCGGGCGAGCCGATCCTGGCGCGCCCCGCGGGCATGGGTTCCCGCGTCTGGTCCTGGGTCCGGCGGCATCGCATCGGCGTGGCCGCGGCGTCGCTCTTGACCGGCGCTGTCGTCACGGCGGGCACGATCTGGTATTTCACGCCGGGCGTCCTGGACCTCGTAGTCAAACCTGCGGTCGCCGTCGTCCGCATCGGGGACCGGACCTGGACGGCCGGGAAGGGTGCGCCGGTGATCCGTCTCGCGGCGGGCGGATACGCCATGAACATCGAGGCCCCGGATTTCACGACTGAGAGCCGGGAGTTCCTGCTGCATCGCGGACAGACCCGATCGATGTCGATCGACTTGCGACACGAGACCGGCCTGCTCGAGGCCACATGCCTCCCCAAGGGATCCGAGATCGTAGTGGACGACATCGCGTACGGCTCGGTCGTGCGCAAACTCCCGCTCGACACCGGCCCGCATCGCGTGCGCGCCTGGGCGGAGGGTCGCTTCGAGAAGGAGCGCACGGTGGCAGTGGCGCACGCCGAGACCGCGCAAACGCACTTCTGGCTCGAAGAGGGGCTCCGCTGGCAGATCCTCGGGGATTTCGGCCTCCTGCATCTGTGGCCGGATGTCGACGGGGACGGGGCGCCGGATCTCCTGCGGCAGGAGATGACCGACCTTGTGATCCGATCGAGCGCCGATGGACGGAAGCTCTGGACGCACTCCATGCCTGGACTGCCGAGCCGGGGCTTCACCTGGTTCGATCTCGGCGGCTCGATGGGCAAGGTCATCCTCTTCGGACGAGACCCGGGGACCGGTGTGGCGGTGGAATGCCTGCGTCCCAGGGCCTCCCAGCAGGTCCCGCCCGTTTGGACCTGGAGCGAACCGGCGCGCGCGGAAGGCGGCGGCATAGGTGTGACCCCAATCCTGGTCGCCGACCTCACCGGCGACGGCGTGGGAGAATTGGCGGTTTCGGGGAGGCACGGGAATCTGTGGGTATTGAATGGAAGCACGGGCGAGCTGGTGAAGCAATACTCCATTCCAGCCCTGGCCGTACCGGGCGATTCCGATCGAAACCAGGAGGTGGGGTGGAGCCCGGCGGATCCCCGGGACCGCAATCGGATGGTATTCAGACGGGCTCCGTCCCACAGTATGAGCGGCGACGACCCTGCGGCTCCAATGATCGTCACCATCGGCTGCATCCGTATTGCCGACGGCGTGCTGGAGTGGGTCGCCGACTTCGACGCGCTGGGGGATCACATCGACATCGACCTCGACGGAGATGGCGTCCTGGAGGTGATTCTCCGCTCCGGGAGCTCGTGGAAGGTGCTGGACCTCCGCACCGGCGTCGTGCGCTGGAAAGGGTCGCATGCGCTTCCGGATCCGGCACAAGGCCAAGGCCCGATCTGCGAGGACTTGGATGGGGATGGCATCTCCGAATGGCTCCAAGTGGACAGTCACGGCCACCTGATCGCGTTGCGGTTGACCGACGACGAGGTCCTGTGGAACGTGCCCGCCGGGGTCCGGTGCATTTCCCGCGACCGGGCGGGGGACTCCTGGAACACCTGGGCGGTGCATGAACCGTGGGGCGATCCACCCGCTGCTTCCCGGAGACTCAAGAGCGCCATGCGCACGCCGGCCGGCGACCTGGTGTGCGTGCTCGAAGACTCCCTGGCCGCGCTGGATCCCAGGACCGGCGCGGTGCGCTGGCGGCTCGCCGGCCACTTCGCCCCTTTCGCCCTCAACCTCGATTGGGACGGGGATGGGAAGGAGGAGATTCTCGCCGCGGAAATGCAGACCGGTCTGCTCTGCATCGACGGCGACGGCCGGCGCTCCTGGACGCTCCGATTGGGACAGACGATGTCGCCGGAAGCGGTCCTCCCGGATCTCGACGGCGACGGGCTTGCGGAGATCTGCGTCCGGACACCGACGCTGAGCGGAATCGTCCGCTGCCCGAGCGTCCTCTGGTCCTGCCGGGCGGATTCCGCCCTCCTGGCGACGCCGGTGGTCGTCCGGCTGCCGGGCGATCCGAGTCCATGCGTGGTGCAGCTCGGGATATGGCCCCAGGAACAGACGGTCGCCTGTTTCGACGGGGCGACCGGCGGCATGCGCTGGTCGCTCAAGGCGAGGCGTCCCCGAAACCGCCCGCCGGCGCTGGCGGACTGGAACGGGGACGGCGTCGACGACCTCGTGTACGAGGATCTTAACGTTGGCGAGGGTGGACAGAAGCTGTACGTCACTCTTTGCAAGGATGGCACCACGTTCGTTCGCCTGCCCATCGAAGGGAAGGAATTCTACTCGACGCCGGTGATCGCCGACTTCAACGGCGACGGCGCGCCGGACTTCGCGACCCAGGTCTGGGATCCGCCGCAGATCCAGGTGTCGGACGGTCGCACCGGCAAGACGTCGTGGGCTCACAAGACCGGCGCGGCGAACATGGGGACCATGGCCGCGACCGATCTGAACGGCGATGGGCGGCCGGACGTGGTCGCACCGTCGTTTGACGGCAACCTGTACGCCCTGAACGGACCCGATGGGAAGGTCCTCTGGGCGGCGCCGTTCGGCGGCGGTCGCGCCGCACCCGCGTTTGCGGACCTGAATGGAGACGGGACGCCGGATGCGGCGGTCGTCGCCGGTTCGGGAACCCTGTGGATCGTGGACGGGCGCAACGGCGCGGTGCTGGGCAACGTCGATGGGAAGTCGCAGGCTTGGGGGCGGCCGACGATCGTGCAACCCGCCGGCGGCGGGACGACGGTCATCGTGGCCGCGCAGGGAGGGGCCGGAGTCGTCGCGTACGACTGGACCCGCCGGAAGGTGCTCTGGAGGGGGCCGGCCGGGGAATTCGTCGGCGCGTCCCCCGTGGTGGCGGATCTCGACGGGGACGGCCGGCTCGAAGTGGTCGTCGGTGCCGCCAAGCGTCTGGACCAGGACAAGATCCTGAGCTCGATGATCGTCCTCGACATGGCAACCGGCGAGCGGTTGTGGGGGCTCGAGGTCGGCGAGGTCGGCGACAAGGTCATCGAGGCCGACCCCGTGGTGGCCGACCTGGACGGCGACGGGGTCCAGGACATCCTGATCGCGACGGGCGACGGCACGCTGCAGGCGATCAGCGGCGTGGCGACGCGAGCGGCGCGCAAGCGTCGGGAGGAAACGCGGGGGCGCTGACGGCGATGTTCGAGCGCCGCTGCGTGCAGGCGGTCGCGCCGGCGCAGTTGGGCTGGTCCGACGAGGAGGACAAGCCCAAGACGTACGACCTCAACGGGGTCTTGGCCCTGGTTAGAAGAGGGGGAGCTTGGTTGATCGCCGGGGGAGCCCTGTCCGCGCCGGCATCGCCGGCGGAGGATGCTCGTCGGGTGCTTCGACTGGGCGACCGGCCGGGTCGGCGCCGGCCGCGCCCTGCGGTCGAGCGCCATCGGAATCGTCGCTGCGCCGGCGGATCCGCAGGGAGGAAGGCCGCGGCGCTCCGTAGGTAGGCGTGGTGCCCCAACCGGACCCCGTCGGATCGCGAGTTTGACCCGGTCGGCGGGCAGGCGTACAGTACGGCCGCTGCCTTGGTTTACCTTGCACGCTCGGGGGGATGAGCGAAATCTTCGACCAGCGGCGATCCGGGACCGGACCGGCAAACATGGAGGGCGTGAACATGTCCATTCCAATGGCAGCCAAGGACCGGGACGCGCTTCAGCAAGTGGCGCGTCGCTACGGCATCGCGGACGAAGCGCTCGTGGAATGCCTGCGCATCCAGGCCGAGGGGTCCGGCGGCTTCGGCGGCACGCTGACCGAGGCATCGTCGGACGCCCTGGATGGCTTGCG
>ORJL011510495.1_pt1 | contig 16949 bp, 8 predicted proteins | sample 1779941 | NCBI WGS metagenome assembly ORJL01 (sample SAMEA104232317, study PRJEB22302) | groundwater metagenome | biome: forest; feature: aquifer; material: groundwater | place: USA | collected 2011-08-07 | depth 5.8 m | reverse complement strand
GACAAATCCCTGGTTGATGACTCGCTCAAGACGAACCTGAAGAAATCCAGCGTAGTCTTGATCAATACCGCGGAGCCCCCCGGAGCTTTTGCCGCTCTCTCCGCTTTCAAAGTGGTTACCGTTGACGCCGACCGCATTGCCTCGGAGAGAGGGCTGCAGCTGCCCAGCGGTATCAGAATCATCAACACCGCAATGCTTGGCGCCATCGCCGGCTTGCTCCCCGGCATCAGCCCTGACCATCTCGACTCCGCTATTAACGAAGGCGGCATCCCCCAACCGGGCAAGAATATCGAAGCCGCCCGGGAGGCTTATCGCAGGGTACAGGCTCACCCCTCGACCCCTGGAAGAACAGATGAAAACGGCCGGCCCTCTGCCGCCGCTCAGAGTGAGCAGCGCTTCGCCTGCATAACGAAGACGCCTCCCTGCCAGGCGAACTGCCCCGCGGGAGAGGACATCGAGAAGACCGCGACCCTGGTCCGGAACGGGCAATTCATAGAAGCCCTGGAGAACATAAGGACCGAAAACCCATTCCCCGGCGTTTGCGGGCGGGTATGTTTCCACCCCTGTGAGTCAAACTGTAACCGGGGCCAGTACGACGAGCCTGTAGCGACCAAAGCCCTGGAAAGGGCCGCCTTCGACCACGCCGGCGCAACGGAAGTACGGAAACCGGCAATGAAAGAGAAGACCGGTAAGAAGGTTGCGGTCATCGGCTCCGGGCCGGCGGGCCTGACCTGCGCCTGCTTCCTGGCGCTCATGGGCCACGATGTTACTGTGTTCGAAGCTCTGCCGGAACCCGGCGGCCTTCTCAGATTCGGCATCCCGGACTACCGCCTTCCCGAAGAGATTATCCGGGCCGAGATCAGCGATATTGTTCGCCTCGGCATAGACATTAGGACGGACACGCGCGTGGGCAGCGACGTTTCATTAGAGCGCATAAGAAAGCAGTATGACGCCTGTTTTATCGGCATTGGCTCTCACAGCCCCCTGAGGCTGAAGATTCCGGGTGAAGCGTCCGCCGGCGTACTGTCCGGCCTGGAGTTTTTGAGGGATGTGAAGCTCGGGAAAAAGATAAATCCCGGCAACAGCGTCGCGGTGATTGGCGGCGGCAACGTGGCCATAGACGTAGCGAGGACGGCAAGGCGGCTCGGGGCTCAGAAGGTCAGCATCGTCTGCCTGGAGTCCCGGGAGATGATGCCCGCCTGCCGCGAAGAGATAGAGGCTACCGAAAAAGAAGGGATCAGCATACTGTGTCAGAACATGCCTGTCCAGGTTTGCACACGGGGAAATTCCATCGAGAAGCTGGCATGTATAGCGGTAAGAGGGGGAGAGAGGGACAGAAAAGGCTGGAAGCGCTGGCCGGACAAAGTCGCCGCAAGCGACTTCGCTGTTACCGCGGACACAATCATCGTGGCCATAGGCGGGGCCATGGACTCCTCCTTTCTGCCCCCCGATATCGAACTCGACCAGGGCCTGATCAAAATAGACACTCTCGGAGAGACAAGCGCGGTCGGGGTTTATGCCGGAGGCGATGCTGTAATGGTTGGTGGAACGGTGGTGGAGGCCGTCGCCTCTGGAAAGAGGGCCGCCCTCGGCATAGACATTTTCCTACGCAAAAAGAGCGAAGGCGCGGTTCCCGCGTCTGTGGTGAGTGGCGAAAAGGCGACTGTTTCCATGAAGAACTACCTGTCTCAGGATTCCAGGCCAAAGGACCGGCATGTGGTCTCTTTTTCCGATTTGAACACCGCCTATTTCCAAAGGTTGCCCCGCGCACCGGCGAAAGAAACCACCCCGGCTGCGCGGACCTCGAACTTTGACGAAGTCTGTTCCGGCCTGGACCCGCGGCAAGCGTCTGTTGAGGCGGAGCGGTGCTTCCACTGCGGCGCCTGCAACCTGTGCGAGAACTGCTTCATCCTCTGCCCTGACATAGCCATCAGATTCGACGAAAATTCAGCTTCCTTCGCCATCAACTACGACCTGTGCAAACAGTGCGGCATATGTGAGGAGGAGTGCCCCCGCGCGGTGATATCTCCCGAAAAGGCAGTCTCCGGATGAAAAAAGTGTGTACGGGCAATGAAGCAGCGGCCTATGCCGTGCTGCTCTCACAGCCCGACGTGATTTGCGCCTACCCGATTACGCCTCAATCCCGCATCCCGGAAATGCTGGCGGAATTCAATGCTAAGGGCCTTCTAAAAGGGAAGCTGGTAAACACCGAGTCCGAGATGGGCGCCATCAGCTACATTCTGGGGGCCTCCGCGGCGGGAGTCAGGGTCTTTACGGCCACTTCCTCCCAGGGCCTCGCCTGGATGCACGAAGGGCTTCACTACATCTCGGGCTCTCATTTGCCGGCTGTCATGGTCAATGTGAACCGTCCCCTTGCCGCTCCCTGGAACCTCACCTGCGACCAGAGCGACAGCCTTGCTCAGCGGGACACGGGATGGATGCAATATTACTGCGAGTCGAACCAGGAAGTCCTCGACACCGTCATACAGGCGTACAAAGTATCCGAGTCGATCGGCCTCCCTTCCATGGTCTGCATGGATGGAGTTTATCTTTCTTATGTCTCGGAGAGCGTGGATATACCCGACCAGAACAAGGTGGACAGGTACATACCTCCCTACAGGCCGTCTTTCAGGATTCCCGGCAGAAGCTTCAAGCTGTACGAGCGGGATAGCCCTGAGGCCGGCGGCTACAAGATAGGCGGCTGGGACCCCCTGATAAGTCTCATGAGGGAGAAATACGAGCTTCATAAACTCGAGTCGAGATGTCTCGACGCTTTCACGGGGGCAAATGAAGAATACCGGCAGCTTTTCGGCCGGGGATATCTTCCCGTGGAGGAGTTCAGGTGCTCCGATGCGGAGCTGGTCCTGGTCATGGCGGGCAGCTCGGTAGGGACCGGCAAATATGTGGTTAACGCGCTGAGGGAACGGGGCCGTAAGGTGGGCCTCGTCAAACTCAAGATGTTTCGCCCCTTTCCCGGGGAGCTGATAAAAAGAGCTCTTTCCGGGAAGACCAGGATAGTCGTAATCGAACGGGACATCTCGCCGGGGCAGTGCGGCATTTTCTTTCAGGAGCTCAAGTGGGCGCTCCAGGGCGTACCCGGCAAGATATACGGCTTCGTTTCCGGACTGGGAGGGGCCGACATTACGCCGGCATTGATTGAAAAGGCGGTCACGTTTGCCGCGAATAATGAGCCTCAGGACAATGCGATATGGCTCGGGCTAAATAAAGCCGGGCCTGATGATGACTATGACCGGAATACAATCAAAATATCCTGAAGGGGAATACATATTCCCTCCACCCGGCGGGCACATGGCCTGCCCGGGTTGCCCGCTGCCCGTCGCCCTCAGGTACATATTAAAAGTCCTGGGCCGGAAAGCGGTCGTGGTCAACCCGCCCGGCTGCACCGCGCTCCTGACCGGACTGCTCAGAAACCCCGCGGATAACAGGGGGGAGTCCGTGCAGGGTCTATCGGTTCCGTTCGGCTCCTCCGCGACCTGCGCCGCCGGTCTGAAAGCCGCGCTGAATGCCAGGGGCGAGACGGACCGGCAGGTAGTGGCCTTCACCGGAGACGGAGCGACCTTTGACATAGGACTCCAGAGCCTTTCCGCCTGTGCCGAGAGAAACGAAGACATCATTTACGTATGCTGCGATAATGAGGGCTACCAGAATACCGGGAACCAGCGGAGTTCCGCCACACCCGCCGGAGCAGTTACCTCGACGACACCGTTTCCTGTGACCAAACTGGAGCGCAAAAAGGACATCATGCTGATGATGGCCGCTCACATGGTTCCCTATGCCGCCAGCTCCACGGTCGCCTACCCAGATGACATGATTCGGAAAATACAGGAGGCCAGAGATACGGCGGGATTCAGGTTCCTGTATTTCCTGACCCCCTGTGTGACGGGATGGCAGTTCCCCTCGCACCTGACCGTCAAAGTGGCGCGTCTGGCTGTGCAGACCAGGGTTTTCCCTCTCTTCGAGATAAGAAACGGCTCGATAACCGGCATCAAGGACGAGGCGGAAGTCCTCCCCGTAGAGAACTACGTCCGGCTTCAGGGCAGATTCAAGCACTTCACCCGGCAGGACATCGAGAAGATGCAGACTTCAGTCGACCAGAAATGGTCCTACCTGAAGCACCTCGAAGCTTACACTAAGAGATAGCGGCTGACTTTTCCGATTTAGGCGACGTTTTCCTTAAAGACCCAGGGCTCCTCAGACGGTTTGACAGGATTTCCCCACCCGCCGATTGAACCAGGGGTGCTGGCGTGGCTAAACAAACCGTTATTTCGTTCAACCAATATCAGTGTTGCGTCAAAGCCACGGAAGTCATAGAATACGGGTTGTCAAAAGGCCTTGGTTGTGGATACGGTTCTTATCGAAACATCCTCGGACACACCCTGACAAAGCGGTGAACATTGGGTTTCCACGACAGGAGCAAGGATAAGGTGAAATCGGATGAGGCAAAGCAACGAAGAACGGCACGCAAAACTGGCCCCGTCAGTGAGTCTATCAATATACTGACCGATGATTACGAAATCGTGATTCTTGACAACGTCATAGTCCCAGGCATTCCCGACAACAATCACACACCACAGACTGAATCTGAGGCCACCTAGTGAAGAAAGAACGCGTCGGCCAACTGGTTTACTCACCGAGCGACCTCGTCCGCTATCTGGTCTCACCATTCGCATCATGGATGGACCGATACTACTTGGAGAATCCCGGCGCGGTCACTCCGGATAAGGAAAACGAGGACGAAAAACTCATCGCGCAGACCGGCGATCAGCACGAACACGCGGTGCTCGACGAATTCAAATCGTCTGCCGCCAACCTGGTCGAGATTACAAGGGACGATCCTGTCGTTTCCAGGACAAACACGCTCTCCGCTATCAACGCAAGTGCCCCCATCATCTATCAAGCGGCCCTTGAAAGTGGGCAGTTTGCTGGGTTTGCCGACTTCCTTATGCTCGATGAATGCGGACGATATCAAGTTTGGGACACGAAACTGGCCCGCTCGCCCAAGCCGTATTACGCTATTCAGCTTTGCTGCTACTCCGAGATGCTCGCCGCTGTGACCGGCGCGCCGATGCCGGAAAAATTCGGGATCATCCTCGGCAGCAAGGATAGGGTTGAATTCCGCGTCGAGGATTTCATTCACTACTACCGGTGTATCAAGGCGAGATTCCTCGCCATGCAGGATGGCTTCGCTGGGAAAATGACGGATCGGCCGGAGCCGCTTCCCCGAACTGACTACGGCCACTGGACTTCCCATGCGGAGAAGTTCTTCCACGATACGGACCACCTCGTGCTGGTCGCTGGAATCAGTGTCGGCCAAATCAAGAAGCTTAAAGGCTCCGGCATTGCAACGATGACCGCCCTCGCCGCCGCCTCAGGTAAATCGGTTCACAAACTCGCCAAGGACTCGTTGGAAAAACTCGTCGCCCAGGCTCGCCTCCAACGCCAGACGCTCGCCGAACGGACCAAGAAGCCCGATTCCCCACCGCGCTACGAGATTCTACCCCAATCCGGAGCGAACGGCGAACCCACGGGCCTCGCCGCACTTCCTCCCGATCATCCGGCAGATGTATTTTTCGACATGGAAGGTTACCCTTTGGTCTCTGGGGGACTGGAGTACCTTTTTGGGGTCTGCACGCTGAACGGGCAGCCAGGTTCATTTGACTTCAAGGACTGGTGGGCACACGACCGTGAGGAGGAAAAGCTCGCATTTGAGGGCTTCGTTGACTGGGTATTCAAACGATGGACGGCCAATCCGGGCATGCACATCTACCATTACGCCGCCTACGAGGTCAGCGCGGTTCGGCGGTTGAGCACCCGCCACGACACCCGCCAGGGCGAGGTGGATGAGCTTCTCCGGAACGAGGTGTTCGTAGATCTCTACCAGATCGTCCGCCACGGCCTGCGCATCGGCGAAGGCAGCTACTCCATCAAGACGGTCGAACGCCTCTACCGACTGAAGCGCACCACTGAGGTTGCCACGGCCGCTGACTCGATCGTCCAATACGCCCACTGGATCGAAAGCAAACATCCGCGTGATTGGAAGAAAAGCACAATCCTCAAGGGCATCCGCGACTACAACGAGGACGACTGTAAGTCCGCGGCAGAGTTGTTGCGGTGGCTAAGGAAGGTCGCTGTCGAACACAAGATCGTTGCGTGTTCTGTATCCGTATCTGCACCATCGACACCACCAGCATTGCCCCCGGAGGTCGTCACGCGGCTGGACACCGCGGCGAAACTACGAATGCAAGACGACGCGGTTTCTGTTGTCCTTGCGGACTTGATAGACTTTCACCGCCGGGAAGAAAAGCCCATGTGGTGGCGGATGTTCGATCGCGCCAAGGCTACGTACGAAGAACTCCGCGACGACCCGGCATGCATCGAGGGCGTTCGAGCCATGGGATATCCAGCGTCCGAAAAGCAGTCCCTCGTGCAAACATACTGCTTCGATCCGTCCCAGGAATGCAAACTCGCTGCCGGCGAGAGGTCCAGGGTGATGTTTACCCATAATCTTGAGGCAAAGCTCACACTGTTGGAGTTGGAGGCGTCCGTGGGCAGTCTGGTACTCAAGGTCAGCAAGAAGAGTCTAAGCGAAAAGTCCGGAGGCGCTTTTCCCCAGAATGGCTCGCTGCTCCCCGATGAGTATGTGTCGGCGGCACCGATTCAGACTGCGCTAACTGAAGTTGCCGGCAGGCATTTGCTAAACAACCTTAACGTGCCAGTGGCCGCGCTCTTGAATCGTGTGCCACCCGCGAAGCTGCTGCAACACGCCGATGAGTCCCCAACCGCCGCCGCCATACGGGTTACCGGTTCGATGTCCGGTGGCTGCCTTGTCATCCAGGGTCCACCAGGCACGGGGAAGACTTACACCGCTTCGCGGGTCATTATCGCGCTTCTCGCTACCGGCAAGAAGATTGGTGTCTCTTCCAATAGCCACAAGGCGGTGGTGAACCTTCTCCTTGCTTGCGGCGACGCTGCCAGAGAAAGCGGTCGTCATCTCCACGGGATAAAAGTCGGGGGTGACGCAGAGGGTCCGTTGTTCTCGTGCAATCCTGGCCTACAATACGTCAAAGATACTGGTGACGCGCGCCATGCTTACACAGATGGCGTTGCAGGCGGAACAGCTTGGTTGTTTACCCGGCCCGAGTGGGAAGGCGCGCTCGATTTCCTTTTCATCGATGAAGCCGGGCAGGTTTCTCTGGCCAACGCCGCAGCAATGACTCGATGCGCGAAGAACCTTGTTCTCCTTGGTGACCAGATGCAACTCGAACAACCAGTGCAAGGCTCCCATCCCGGCGATGCCGGGCTTTCTGCACTGCAATACGCCCTTAAGGACACGGACCTCAGTCGGCCCGATTCGCCTGTCTTTCATGCCGTGGTGCCCCCGGACTACGGGCTTTTCCTCGGCGAGTCCCGCCGGATGCACCCGTCAGTCTGCCGCTTCATCTCTGAGAGCATATACGAGGGACGCCTCGTTTCACACCCCGACTGTGCCCGTCAGAAGATCGCTGTCCCATCGGGCGTAAACGGCCTCATCACCGCCGAGAGCGGAATCGTCTTCAGCGGCGTTGAGCACGATGGAGACATCCAACGGAGTGACGAGGAGGTTGAACGGGTCAAGGCTATCTACCACGATCTACGTGGACGTCTCTTCACTGCCAAGGATGGTACCACGAAGCCGCTGACACTGGAGGACTTTCTTTTCATCACCCCCTACAACGCTCAAGTCCGCGCGCTTCAGGTTTCCCTCCCCGATGGCGCCCGCGTCGGGAGCGTCGACAAGTTTCAAGGGCAGGAAGCCCCTGTTTGCATCCTTTCCCTCTGTTCCAGTTATGGTGAATACGGTTCCCGCGGACTTGCCTTCATTCTCGACCGCAACCGGGTTAACGTTGCCATCTCACGCGCCCAATGCTTGGCTGTGGTTGTTGCTGATCCCCGCATTGCTGGCGACACGCCCGGTTCCTTGGACGAAATGATGCTCATCAACCTGTTTTGCAGATTGGCCAGTGCACCCACCTACACCTAGAACCATAACCGACGCTACCCGTCAACGCTCCGTGACTGGTCAATAGGCTATTTTGCCAGACAACCCGGTGTTGTCAATCAGTGACGAACAATCTAGGCGGGTCTCACTTCAGGTCCGCCACCACGACTAAACAAGCCACAATGTGTAATGTATCACTCAGAACCGCACATCATAAATTTGACATATCGCCGGGTTCGTTCCAAAATATGGGCAAGTCCAATAAATTAGCTAAAAACGGAAGTAGTTCCGGAGGTTAACATATTAACCCATGTATTTGACAAATCTACAATATTGGATAGTGGTGAATGCCGGTACCAATAAGTAAAACTCGAGTTCGCATCGAGGATTGGAAAAGAAACCTAATTGACCTGACGCGACGAAATCGGCTCTTGTTTTTTAGCCCAGGTCGCAGGACTACCCTACACATTACAGGCCCATCGTTTACAGAAATATTTCAGCGGCTAGTAGTGGATGAGAAAGAGTGGAGTTTTTATCCACCTGAAGATACTGATTCAGAACCCCGAAACAAAAATACGAATATGGTTGTCCGGCATACCGAGCAAGGATTGCTGTGGAATGACAGGTTAAGGAAGCCGCCTAAAGGGTTATCATCCTCGGTACAAGACGCAAATAGTTTAAACAACGTACTCCGTAACCTTTATCGACGTTCAAATAGCGATTTCAAAGAGCGGGGGATTCGCACACTTCATGTGACATTTGGCATGCTTAAGTGGCGAGAGAAAGACGAATCTGATTTGGTAAATACCCCACTACTGCTAATCCCTGCTGAATTGCACCGGGAATCAGTAAACAGCCCTTATCAATTAAAGGCTGCCGAAGATGAAGTAGAGGTCATACTGAATCCGGCACTACTGGTGAAATTAGAAAGGGATTTCAATATTAAACTGCCCTTAGTACCTGAAAGCTGGGAAGAAAAAGAACTGCAGAAATACATTAAGAGTATTGGACCACGTTTTCAGCGACTGGGCTGGGAAGTCTCAGATGATTGCTGGATTGGCCTTTTTTCTTTTCATAAACTAGTCATCTATAAGGATTTAGACGATAATAGGGAAGAAATTGAGAAGAATTCTATAGTACGTTTGTTAGCCAAAGAACCGATCGATAGTGATAACCCTGGTGGTGACTGTCCTGAACCCGAAAAACTTGATGACATTGTCAAACCAGCTACAAGTTACCTCGTAACTGACGCAGATAGTAGCCAGCTTGCCTGTATTGAAGCTGTCAAAAGGGGCATCAATCTGGTCATTCATGGGCCGCCTGGCACCGGAAAAAGCCAGACGATCACTAACCTTTTTGCCGAGTGTATTGCTGCGGGGAAATCTGTTCTGTTTGTCAGTGAGAAGATGGCAGCTCTGGAAGTTGTCTACAAGCGTTTACGAAACGCAGGTTTGGGCCATTACTGTCTGGAACTACATAGCCATAAAGTTAATAAACGTCAAGTAATAGAAGAATTATATAGGTGCTATCAGGAATCACTTCAACCAAAGGGTGGCATGTCTGAAACCGAAATCGAGCGTCTAATGGAAAGGCAGAGGCAGCTAAACGAATACGTTTCAGCTCTTAGAATTATCCAAAAGCCTTTGAACCTGAGTGCTTATGATGTCCTTAATGAACTCGCCGGGCTTAGACACATAGCATTCATAGATGGTGGTGAAGTCAAACCTGAGACACTGACACCCAAGCGTCTGGATAATGCAATGCAGTTATCCCAGCAACTGGCCCGCGTGTGGATAGTAGTGACTCAGGGCGATTCATTCCCGTGGCGTGGGTGTAAGCTAACTTCATATACTCATGAAAGCAAAAATAGAATCCTAATTCTCATTAATAGATGCGATGAAACACTGGCAACGCTGGAGATGAAAGTGCGGAATCTATCTAATCTCTTAGGATTTTCGACGCCTAAATGTTTAGAAGATGCCGAGTGGCTGGCAAAACTAGCAAAACTTTTGTCGGAGGGGCCTGAAATAGATCCAAAATGGCTCGTTGCACCTGAGTTGGACTCCCTTATCCCGAAAGCCAAAGAATATCTAAAGCTTAGCTCAAAACGTCAGCAAATAGTAAATGAACTGAATAAGCATTTTAATGAACGATTTTTTGATACTTCTCCTTCTCTTCAAGAAGAACTGTCGCAGGCCGTTAAAGATGTCCGCAGGTCCTTGGCGCGAACTGTCAAGGATAATCCTGACTTTGTAACTGAGGGGAAGAAAATTAGAAATTGGATTGCGGATACTCTAAACTGCGTGGATCACTGGGAGCATGACATTAGTTTTCTAGGCGACCTCTTGGGAACATCGTTAGAATACAAAATTGCGGATATTCCACGTATGGTAAAGCTCGCTACGCTCTGCTCAAGTGAGAGTCACCCAGAGCCAAATTGGATGAACTCGGTTAGCTTGAGAGAAGTTCAGCAGTTGCTCGCTGATCTTAGGGATTTATTTAAGACCAGGTCGCGACTTCGTGAGAATATACTTGCTGAATATGATGAATCAATACTGTCTTTACCTCTTGAGGAATATGCTGAGAACCTTTCGACGCGCTACGCGTCTTTATTTCGGTGGCTGCGTCCTGGTTTTCACCGCATGCGTTCATCGCTCCGTGCCTGCCAGAAGAATAGAACAAATTCATCTCAGATGTCAGAAGATATCCTGTGTGCTCTTGAACTCACCCGGATTGAAGAACAAATTGAGACTCGTTCAGATCATGCAAAGGCTGTTCTCGGGATCTGGTACCAAGGGTATGATACCGATTTTGCTGGCATCACTAAAGCATTAGAAGTAGCGAAAGAAATACTGGAATTGGTGCACGAACCACCGTCTCAAAAACTCGCTATTCAGGCCTGTCAGGCAAAACATTCTCCACAATTGAAGGAGGTCGCAACACGCCTCGAGGAGAGCTTGGCATTATGGGAGCAGAAACTCAAAGACGTTGAAAATTATTTACCGCTGGTTTGTATTCCAGACTCTCGATTATCTATTCGCCAAACGTTCTTTTTAGATATTACTCGATGGCTTGGAGGTTTGGCGAGACCATTATCGATAGCTTTGGACCATATGGATGCCATTGCAGGCTCAATGCTTCCCGGACGGGATTTCTCACCTGCACAAGTTATTGACTATTTGGAGAACTTGGCTGAAATCCGAAACGTAGAGCTAAGGATTAGCCAGGAGTCTGACAAGCTAAAACATGAATTTGGCAATCAGTTCAAAAACATCAATACTGACTGGAACAAAGTACTTGAGGCACTGGAATGGACAAGAAAGTTCCGAAGACATTTGGGCAACCGACCTCTGCCTGAGGCTCTTCTGTGGATCGTGGGCACTAGCAGAGACAGAGGTATTCCTAAAGGGGATGTCGCTAAGGCAATCGACATTTTTAATGATGCGTGTAAGGCTGTTATTGATCAATTTGACGAGGAACAAAAACAACAAATGCCGCAACCAGAGGGTCAAGACTCCTCAAATATTCAAATACGTTTTGATAATATCGATTCCCTTAGGCGTTTCGCTTTCGTAGATATTCATAATAACCTAACAAACATGTTGAATCGAATTGATGACTTACGCGACTGGGTTGATTTTAAGGCAATTGAGGAAAAATTCAACCAGCAAGAGTTGTCGGGGCTCTTCACGGAGTTGATTCGGCACCCCGTCTTGGAACCTAAGAACTTACCTGATATAGCACAAAAGACTCTCTTAGAGGCTTGGGTGAATTGGCTTTTTACCCGCGAACCCGCCTTAGGCCAATTTCGTGCAGAAAACCAAGAGGCTTTGATCAACGAGTTTCGAGACCTTGATAGTAAACACTGCAAATTAGGAGCGGTTAGGGTTATTCTAGAAGCGGAACGGCGTAAGCCAAAGGCACTTTCTCTTCAGCGAAATTCTGAGGCAGGCATCTTAGTACATGAGGCAAATAAGAAAAAACGGCACCTTCCTATCCGTAGTCTCTTTTCTCAGATGCCAAATTTATTAACACAGCTCAAACCGTGCTTACTAATGAGCCCACTCACAGTTAGCCAATTCCTGAACCCACGCCAGATAAATTTCGATCTCGTAGTATTTGATGAGGCGTCCCAAATTCACTCATGGGATGCTATTGGTGCTATTTATCGGGGACGCCAATTGGTTGTCTGTGGTGACAGCAAGCAACTCCCTCCAACAACTTTCTTTGACGAAGGTTTATCTGATGATTTTGATGGAGAAAACGAAGGAGATGAGATGTCATCAGATATTTTTTACAGTGTACTTGATGAATGCCATGCTGTTGGAATGCCGCAGCGTCGTCTAAGATGGCACTATCGGAGTCATCATGAATCACTTATCGCTTTCTCGAATCGGAAGTTTTATGAAGATGAATTGGTGACCTTCCCTAGCTCACTTAGGAACGATTCGTCTCAGGGCGTACAGTTCGTCTATGTAAAAGATGGAGTCTATGATAGAGGAGGTAAAAGGAACAATAGCAGGGAAGCAGAGGAAGTTGTCAAACTAGTCGAACAACATATGAATCAAAATCCTACGCAGTCGCTCGGAGTCGTAGCGTTTAGTGTATCACAAATGGAAGCAATACAGGACCAAATAGAGTTGCTTCTTCGAAACCACCCCGAGTTAGAGAAATATTTCGACGAAGATCGTCTCGAAGGCTTCTTCATCAAGAACCTGGAAAACGTACAGGGAGATGAACGCGACGTGATGATCTTCAGTATAGGATATGGAAAAGACCAAAATGGACGGTTGACCATGAACTTCGGCCCGCTCAACAAACCCGGTGGCGAAAGGCGCCTCAATGTCGCCATTACCCGCGCGCGCTTGAAGAATATTATAGTTAGTTCGATAACGGCTAGAGATTTCGATCTATCGGCAACTCAAGCAGCAGGAGTTCTCCACCTCTATCATTATCTTGATTATGCGGAGCGTGGTCCTGCCGCATTAGAACTCCGCGTTCCTAGTTGCTCAGAAGATTGTGAATCGCCATTGGAACGTGACGTTGCGGGAACCATACGCGAAATGGGGTATGAGGTGCTTTTTCAAGTGGGCTGTGGAAAATTCAGAATTGACATCGGGGTTATTGATCCAGCTGAACCTGGTCGGTTTATCCTGGGCGTGGAATGCGATGGTGCAACATATCATTCAGCTTATACTGCCCGGGACCGCGATAGACTACGACAGCAAGTTCTTGAAAACCTAGGATGGCGGATATATCGCGTATGGTCTCCAGAGTGGGTTTCACAAAGAGAAAAGGAAATAAAGCGCTTACGCGGGTCAATTGAACAAGCTCGGGCAAGCGCACACGCAGACGACCAAAATGCACTTATGAAGACAGTCACAGAAAACCCAGAACCCCATGTAGTTATTGACATTGTTAAATCTCCAGAAACGGAGAGTGTCGCTCGCCCCGCAAGTTGGATTGTGCCATACGAAGTCTGTTCGCCACCAACTGCTCCGCCACGCCATTATGCTTTCCATGATGAGGGCGCCAAATCTTATCTTATGGAAATGCTGAAGAATGTACTGACAGTAGAAGCTCCACTGCACACAGATCTCGCAGCCCGACGTATTGCAAAAAGATGGGATCTACAGAAGGTAGGGCACAGGATGACGAGTGCTCTAAAAACCGCGATTTCAGAACTTCAGCACAAAGGCATTATTCATGTCAAGGGCGATTTCTTGTGGAAGAACGGTGATACGATTTGTAAGAATGTAAGACAACCTGACCCTAATAATCCGGATAGTTACAGAAGTATTGAACACATTCCAGAACAAGAGCTTCAGCTAGCTATCGAATGTCTTGTACGGGATGCCCTAAGCATACCTGCAGAACAACTTATATCTCAGGTTGCGAAGACTTTTGGATTCGACAGAACTGGCGAAAATATTCGACAGCGAGTAACCCAGAACATTCGTAAGATGATCAAGGATAGTCGTCTAATACTAAATGAAGATCGGCTGACTACAAATAAATAGGTTCTATTGAAGATTCTCAGATGTTCGCATTTTTAGTCTCCCTCCGAGCGGCAATTGAACATTTCATCGGAATGTATAAAAGTAGCCCATTCTATCCTTGTACACAGAACACTGGCAATATCATAGACCATCAACAGCAGTTATCGACCCTGAAACGACTCACGACCATCTGTTTCTTGAGGGAACCATCCATGTGTGACACTCTTATGCAAATAGAACGCTGATTTACAGTCACACGACCCTTGCAACGTATTGCGACGGGTCCAAGGTAAAAGATTTATCAAGTTGCCCCTGCTTTGCGAATAACTTGGGCTGATGACGAAACTGGAAAGCCCGGTACAGGTAATAGCTGTCGTCAGACTTGTGTGAGACCTCGACTTCGTTTCGTGTTACAAAGAAGGGGGTTAGAGGCCCGTACGCGGTGGTCTTGACCTCGATGAAGCGCTCGCGGCCTGACGTGTCAAAAGAGAGCACATCGAAGCCAGCGCCGTCACCCTGTGTCACTGACACCTGCTCAACATTCGACGCCAGGTTCTCCCTGCCCGAGTGAATGAGGCGTGCGATCTCAAATCTAACGACAAACTGTTCTCCTGCCGCTCCAAGGGAACGGTTCTGAGCTTCCTGCGCGATGAAGTCAACGCCGTATGGCGTGGACATTCGCTCCCGTACCTGAACCCCCACAGGGAACCGCTCCACGGGGGTAGGCGCAGGGGGAGATACCAACACCGCCAGTATATCGTCGACGCTCGGCACAGCCGCTGGCTGGTGGACCTGTAGCCGGACGAAGTCCACCAGACTCTTGTTGTTCTTGAGCCGGTCCTCCACAACGTCGAAGAGGAGTTGCTGGTAATTCCGCAGTGGTTTGTAGCCGGCGATATACGGAAACCCCAGGTCTATGAGAACGGCGCTGATGTTCTGGTGCTTGCGCTCGATTGCCCCATCTGAGCGCATATTGAGAAGTCCCCTGAGCCAGTGCCGGTGCTCGGTCTTGTTGTACGCGAGACCGTGCAGTTCCCTGTCAAGCATGTCGAAGTAGTCGGCAACGGTCGCCTCTACTTCTTCACGGCTCCAATCTTCACCCATTACTCGTCACAAAGGACACTTTAAGCTAGTCTATTGAAAGGTGCCTGGAATTAACAATCAAAGGAATTCAAACGGCACGCACATGTTGCTCAAAGTCATAGCAGCAGACCCCTTACTTCATTTTGCACAGATTTGTCGAAGTGAGATGAATCAAGTACAATTTGCAGAAGCTCTCTCTTATACCGGGAGTCATCGGTAATCATGAATGCCCTTTTCATGTAATCCAAAGCGAGTAACGGATTCCTCGCCTTTAGTTCTTTCCCCAATATCTCATAATGCTCTGCCTGCTCTATGCACGTAGTGAGAAACCTTTCAATCTTGATACTCAAGTCAGGGGCCTCAATATACTCAGTTCTTATCAAGTCCGTAGCACATTCAATATTCCCGACCTTAACCATTACTGTCTCTTTACCCAGCGCTTGCATCACTCCGAGCTCAAAGTATATGTTTTCCAGGGTACTGGCCCTCATGTCCTCACATACTATTGCGATGCCAAGAGGTACTGACAGAATGATGCTCCATATTTTTATCAAGAAATCTCTTCCCGTTGTTACCTTACTGGCGTCAGTTACGCTGAAGTGCTGGCTGGCAAGACATTGCTCAACGACATTCCTGACTTCTTGGGCACCCGAAGAGACGTTTTGCCCAAGCTCAGTCATAAGGAAGCATGTCCGGGGCTTATTCGAAACCGCGTTAGACCACACATCGCCAGTTATGGGATCATAAGGGATCATTTGCTCCTTTTCCTTATAACGGGAATGCGTTTGTATGGAAGATTATCAGACTTCTTTTGGCCGATGATTCTTCCCTCTTCTCTGTCGATCTTGACATAGTGTCCTGAACGAGGGTTTCTGGTCTGAACTATTCTGGCTTTAGCCATATTATCTTCTCCTACAAGGACCACCAAGCTTAAATCTACGCTAATTACTCTGTCCGCGCAGAAAGACCTCGCCAAAAATCCTTATGAATTATTGGCAGTTTTATTATAGCATCTTCATTTGTATGGGTTCAGTTTTGGATATATTGCACCTCCGCTTTTGTTATCACCTCATCACGAAAATACGGACTCAGGTCTTGAGGCGCGCGAAGTCACGACGTTTACACGGATTCCACTGGCTCACGTCGAGGCTCCCGGTTCAGGTCGGTTCCGGAAATCACAGGCAAGGTATGGCCTAGCTTTAGACCAGCCAGGATCCAGTCTTTGAGGGTGGAGCGCAGTTCGTCCTGGCACTGCCGTAGACTGGTGCCAAAAGCTATCACACCTTCGCACACCGGGATACGTCCTGCAAAAGTCCCGTCTTCCAGCTTATCATAAATCGCCTGGGACAAAGCCTTCTCCCGATATTCGATAAGGATGAATTGCACTGCCATTATGTACTCCGCTTTCTGCCGGTCAATTATAGCACGAGGGCACTCGATTGCTCTTTCAGCCTCTCTACTTCGGAAGTTTCTCCAGAAGTTCACATTTAGGTCGCCAAGGGTATCATACACACCAGAATGATCATCTAAATCATTTTCAGCTTCAAATACGGCCATTTTGCCAGAAACCGATGATCATCTAAATCCCTCGGGGTCGCACGCTTTCCAACCGGTTACAAGCGCCTTCCCTGGCTGCCGGTCGTAATGGTTGACAGAAGGAATACGTCAACGTTTGCTTTTGTAATCCGGTAGTTTCGCCCCAACCTAGAGGCTGCGAGTTTACCCTCCCGGATATAACGGTACACCGTGTCTTTGTTAAGCTGGAGATATTCAGCTACTTGCTCTGGAGTCATCACCTCTTTCATTTCTTCCATCATATTCCTCCTGCTGTTTATTGTTAATATTATAATATTGCCGTTGCTTTCTGT
>ORJL010529645.1_pt1 | contig 16949 bp, 12 predicted proteins | sample 1779941 | NCBI WGS metagenome assembly ORJL01 (sample SAMEA104232317, study PRJEB22302) | groundwater metagenome | biome: forest; feature: aquifer; material: groundwater | place: USA | collected 2011-08-07 | depth 5.8 m | reverse complement strand
TATATTACCTCAACTAAATTGTAAAACCTCACAAAATCAAATAACAAGTCTTATTGTTTGATTTTGTGACGGTATTCAAGAACTGCCATGATTATGTTTTATATTTTGCAGTTCTTGAAAGACAAACTATTTTATGTGTTACTTTTGTCTTTTACTATTTTAATACTTAAAAATCTAAAAAAAAGTTTTTTATTGTACTGTTTTTTTGGATGAACAACAAACTTTATTGCGAGGCACATTTTTAGTTTTTGGATCGCTGTACGCGCAAGTTTCACCTTCAATAGTTGACTCAGGGTCTAAAAAATTGCTTCCTAAACTATATCCACTTGCAGCGTCGCAGTCTATGGCGGTTAAACACTGTCCTGGGCACGTTGTTAATCCTTTTCCAAACCATTGTATTTTTCCGGTAATTAGCGCAAATAAAATCAAAAGTATTACAACTCCAAGAACTGCAAGTATTATTGTTGACATCTCAAGCCCTTGTGCTTTTTTGTTGGTCATTTTTATGATAGTGCTGCGCAGCATTTTGAGCATTTGACTAAATTTTCAGGAGCAAGTCCGCTTTGCTGGCCTCGAAGAACATAATTTCCCGGCAAATCTCTTGTTAATTGTTCATCACATTTTACAGGTTCAGGCAAGTCTCCTTTGTACTCGCCCAAACATTGGCCTGGGCATTCCATGGCACCTCTTGAAAATATTGCGAGTTTGCCTGTAACCATTGCAAAAAGAAGTATTAACACCACAAGTCCTATTGCTGCAAGTATTATTGTTGATATTGGGAGTCCTTGTGCTTTTTTCATAACATCACCTTTTAACAGTATAATTTGTGAATAAATACTATATAAATGTTGCTATGGCTTGACTTTTGCGTTTGATATTTATTTCACATTGCAAAAGTCAAGATTACTAAATGTCAAGAATTGCTGTTACAGACTTATTCCTGCAATTCTCGAACACCTCACAAAATCATCGCCGATTTAGTGCGGCTTTTGCTAAATTCATATAAATTCATATATAAAATGCAAAAGTTCAGTATGGTACTGTTTGCAAGTTTTCCTGTGCACTAATTAGTTTTACCATTAAAGGATCAGCAAAAAACCCTTCTTTTTTTACATCCTCTATTATGTAGTATGTTTCTTTTGCTTTTATTATGAACTTTGTTTCTAATTGTTCTGAAAATTGTTCCAATTCACGTATGCTTTTAAACACGCATTCTATCATAAAGTCATATCCATTATTTATTCTAAATACAGTATTTACGTTTATGTTTTTTTGCAAATATTCTGCTATTTTATCTCTATTTTCCTTTTCTGTTTTCAAAAGTATTGTTGCACGTGCAGTATACCCTAATTTTTGAAAATCAAAAAGCATTACGTGTTTTGTTATTAATTTTTCTTTTTGCTGTTCTTGTATTTTATCAAATATTGTGCTAACAGGTATTCCTGTTTTTCTTGAAAGTTCCGTTAGTGGCATTCTTGCGTTCTGCCTTAAGTGTGCAAATAAAACCATTTCTTTTTGTGTGTTCATGTTTTTCCTCCATAATCTTAAAAACACAGATCAGGCAAAAAATTATATACTTTTTTCTTATAACTTATATAACTTTGAATAATTATATATTTCCGCAACATTTTTAAAAAACACCAAATAACACCTGCAATGAGGCGTAAAGTTATTCTGCTCGCAGGCAAAACATTTGTAATTAGCATTCCAAGCAAATGGGCAAGAAAAAACAACATTAAAAAAGGCGAAGAATTAGATATTATTGAGTCAGACTCTCGTCTTGAAATTGCGCTTTTGCAAAGAAATGTTCAAACAAGCGTCTGCATTGATGTTTCTGATTTAAACAGTTCTTTGCTGTGGCATTATTTGGTTTCAGCATACGTCAAAGGAATTGAAGAAATTGAATTAAAGTTTTCAGATAAAGAAATTTTTAATCCACGAACTCAATTAAAAGTTAGCACGATTAAATTCATTGCAAATGTTGTTTCATCTTTAATTGGAATGGAGCTTGTTCGCCACGGAAATAGTTTTTGCATTATCAAAGAAGTCTCATCAATAAAACCAGATGAGTTTAATTCAGTTTTAAAACGATTATTTTTCAATATTTGCACAATATCTTCAGATTGTTTGGAGGCAATAAAATCAAAAGACAATTTTATTTTGGAAAATTGCAAGTATATTGAAGAAAATATCAATAGGCTTTCTGCATTTTGCCTGCGCGCAATAAATAAGGGGATCTGCACAAAAAACACGCAAGTATCAACATATACTTCTTTGATTGTTTTACTTGAAGAAATTGGTGACTGCTATTTCGCAATAACTAATATGTTGCTAAAAAATTCCCAATTGGCAAAAAATCAGATTGAATTTTTTGAAAGCACAGATTTTTTGTTGCACAATTTATTTAAATTATTCTATGATTTTGACAAGTCAAAATGCATTTCTTTTTATCAAGATTGCAAAAATTTAAAATCAAAACTTGAGTCCGCAACCATTAATTCAAAAAATTCTGTTTTAATCCACATACTTTTTTCTATAGAAGCTAAGTGCAAATCAGTGCTTGGCACAAGAATAGAACTCTCTGTTTAAAATTGTTAAATTTCTGCTTCCAATTTTTGTATTGCATCAAAAAATTTGCGCGCGTTATTTGATTTTTCCAACTTTACAACTTCAGTAACTGCACGCAGCACATTCACATATTGTTCCTCAACATTATCTTCCCCATATTGTTTGCTTCTGCCAAACAAATGCATTGCTTTTAGTGCAGAGGAGTATTGATATCGCTTAATTAATTCTTTTTTTGAGCCTTTCTGCCCCCTTATGAGAATGCTTTTCTCATAATACTGCATTCTTTCTTCTAAAGAATTGATGCTTTGTATTGCCTGCTCCAAATCAAGCCCGAAATCTGCAAGGCTGCAATCACCAAAATCAATAAGGCACAACTTGCCTTTTTCTGAAACAATAATGTTTTGTGAATGTGGATTTCCATGTATTATATTTTTTTCTTGGCAAGATAAATACTCAAGGATAAACAAACCGCAACACAATTTATCTTTTAATTCCTCTTTTTTGGTTGAACGATCAACAAATTTGTGTTTAAATAATGCAAAATAATCAATCTGCGAGCAAAATTTTGACTTATTTTTGACATAAGTTTCATCTGCTTTTTGCGTTGCTTGTGCTAAAAGAACAATTGCGTCAAAAAGATATTCTTCTTTATTTTTTATTTCAAAAAGAGTTTTTCCTTTAATTCTAGACATTGCAAAGTAATTTGTCGAATCATTTGCGTTAATAGATATTCTTGCAATTGGCTGAACACAACTGTTTTTATCTATTGCAGAATCATAAAATAATTTTGTACATGCATATTCTTTTTCAAGGCAGAATTTGCTTTTTTTAAAAACTATTGTTCTTTGCACTCCTGCTGATGTGCACTCAAGAACTTCGTCGCTTGAATTTGCCATTTGAGTAAAATCTAGTTTACCATATTTTGATATCATTTGCCCTAATTGTTTTCGAGCTTTTAACTGCTGTTTTGTTGCATCTAAAAAAAACAGGTATGCTGTTTCTTTTTCCAAAGAAGGCTCAGAATTCATTAAAGAATGCAGCACATATTGTGCAGCAAAATATCTTTTGTCTTTGAGGCACAAAACACTAAGTTTAATGCCATCATCAAAAAAAGGCATAAATTGTATTGCTCTTTTTATCGCGCTAAGTCCTGTGATTCTAATTAATTCTTGCAAAAATTCTAAAGGATTTGCAGGTGCTTTTTGGTCATAATAAACACACTCTTTTAATAAATACATCGCGTCATCATTTTTGCCTTGGCACGCCAATATTTCTGATTTTTCAAGCTTAATTTTAACAATTTGATTTTCAGAAACTATTTTTTCTAACTTATCAAGCGTTTCAAGTGCATCATCATATTTTGAGCAAAATTTTTGCCATTGTGCCTTAAGGGATAATTTTGCATAATCTTTGCTTTTTGAATGTAATGCACTTGAAAGAATTTGTGTTGCAAAATATGCCGTTTGTGCTGCAGCAACAGACAGTAATGTGTGAACAGCAAACGCATGTGTTAATGCAGAATTATATCCTGAACTAAATTGTTTTAAGCCATAACAAAAAGCAGCAGCACCAGATATCGCAGCAGGTATTGCTGGTCTGGCAAGCAAATAATCTGCAATTTCAATTTTTTTATTTTTGTCTGAAGTTTCATCTCTTATTTTTGTTATTTCTTGCTGGAAACCAATAATGTGCAAAAAAGAGCGCAATAATAAATAGTTCGGCAAAAACCTAAAAACATTCACTTCAACAGGCGCATTATCAATTGTATTGAGCGCCATTGTTGCAGCAACGCTGCCAGCAAGTGCACAAATTGTGGGGTTGTTCAAAATTACTTGTTTAATTGGCTTTTTTTCTTTTTTTGTATTAAATCTTTTATCAAAAACATATTCTTTTGCTAATTTACACGCCAGATATATTGCAAATCCTTCAATAATGGTGTTAGCAGGATTTTGAATTTCATTTATTGCAGCATGTATCGCTTTTTCATCTTGAAGTGCGAGTGCAAGTTTTAATTGCAGTCCTGAAGCCTTTGTTGCAAAATATGCCACAGCTGTTGCAACTGGATGGTGCGCAACAGTTTCTGCAATAAAATTTATCGCAATTAGTGCAGTATCTTTAAAATCGTTTATTTTTTCAATTGATTTGGAAATTATTTGCTCAAGATTCACAGGCAATATTGAAGTCTTTTATTTAAAAATGTTGAGTAAATATTTACGTTTATATTATGCAGCATAAAACAAATAACTATTAACTCACAAAAATCTAGCAAATATCTAATTTTATTGTAACATCAAATCCTGCAGTAATCGTAAATGGCGCAACTGCAGACTGCTTTTGACCTTTACATGCAGTTGGTGATGATTCAAATTTTATAGAGTTGGTATTTTCTGCGCCGTCTATTGCCAAGCGATATTGTTTATTCCATTTTTTTAATGTATTTTGAAGAAGCTGCCCTATTGTTATTTTTGCATATTCACATGTGGTTTGGTCATCACAATTTATTGCGCGAACAAGTGCACAGTCTTGTATTAATTCACTTATCTTTCTTTCATGGCATTGCGTGTTTGTTTTTAGCATTGCAGATATGAAGTTTTCAGCAATTATTTTTTCTTTTGTTTTTTGCACAGTTTTGGGTGTTTCTTTAAATGAGTATTGTAAGGCAAATAAAAGCACTAAACTTACAAGTATTACTATAAATGCAAGACCTACAATTTCCATTTGTGCTTTTTTATTTTTATTGAACATAGTTTGTTATTTCCACATAGCCAAATAAGTTTTTGTCTGATGTTGGGTCTTTAATTATTATTGGACTTTGAGTTTTAAATGATTTAGTGTAACTTTGAATGGTTCTGTCATAAATTTTTAATTCTTCAGAAAATGGATAAATTATGTTAATCGTAATAGTTGAAAGTCCAAAAGTTTTGTAGTAACTATTCTTTGCATCCTGTGTTTGAAGTAAGTTTTTTAGTTTTTCAATTTTTATTTTATCAAAACAATTATCTAATCTTGCACCAATAACATTTATGCAATCTAGTTCTGGCATGTATAGCATTTTTTGCACGAGTTCAAATGACTGCAATTGCTGCCTATTGAGTGCGTCTTTTGCATAGCTTGATTTTTGTAGCGTAAAATAAATAGATACTCCTATTGTTAAAAGTATTAGAAATACTATTAATACTCCCATTGTTTCAAACATTTTTAGTTGGCATTTGCGCGAGCTAAAAAATAGGTTTTTTTGCATTTTAGTATAATGGGGGGCAGCTTGTTGTTACCAAGTCTGTATTTTGTGTTTGTAATTGTCTTGCGAGTGGCAGTATACTTTGTGCTTCTGCAATATTTTGTGCTGCTTTTTGCGCTGCATTTTGAATTTTTTCAAGCGTTTGTGCAGGTTGCACAGGGTATAGCGTTGCACACTGTGGCCTATTTTGTTCTTGCATTAATTGCGAAAGTGTTTCTGCTCTTTTTGAAACTATTTGCGCAACATAATTTAATTTTTTGTATGCTTCTTTTGTTTGACATTCAAACAAATGCGGGTCTTGCGCAAATATCGCGGCATAAATCATTGCATCATTTATTGATTTACTGCTTGATGTATCAGTTAGTAATTCTTTTTCTATTCTTTCAAAGTTGTTTGAATTCTCTTTTTTATTGTAAAATATTGCTTTATTTCGAATTTTATCAATATATACTGCGCTAACACCTTTTCCTTTGCTCAAAAGTTCAATTGAATTTATGTCTGGCTCAATTAAGAAAACAATTCTTGTTTGGTCTTCATCATATTTTATGCTTGGCAGTTCATCTTCTTTTACTAATTGTATTTTTAATGCTGCAGGCAAGTCTCGAACTATTTGTGTTTTTGTATCTCTTATTGGCGCGTCAGATTCCGAATAAACAATAACGTATTTTATTTTAGTTGTGGTTATTAACAAGAAATTTGTTGCCCTAAACGGTGCCTGCCAATCTGGCGCCCACAATTGTGCAGAGTAATCATTTAACTTATTTGGCCCGAATATTATTTTATCTCCAAAATCTGTTTGTTTCCCAAATGCGCTGTATTTGCAGTCGCATAGCTGTGTTTTTCCGCAACTAAGTGTTATTCCCTCGCTGGGTAAAGGCATTGACTGTTGTGTTTGTGTGCTTTGTATTGCACTAACAAAAGCACTTTCAAGTTGTGTTGATATTTCTAGTGCAAGTCTTGCTTGAGATACTGTTTTTTGTTTTTGCGCCACAACAAAAAAAAAGCTAAGTATTACTGCTCCTGCGATTATTATAAAAATCCAGTTAAATTCCAGCTCTACTGCGCGTTTATTCATACTGCCCATTTTGAAACAAGCGCTTTGTCCCCTTGGCCTTCCATGCGCAACGTTATTTTGCCTAAGTTATTCTTAATGCAAAAATACCCCGAATCAACAAAAATATCTTTTATTTTTATTGGCTGTGCGGGCGGAGTAATAAACACATTTTCTGAGCCTTTACGCCATGCAGAATACATTCTTGGTCGCTTTGTTTCAAAATCACTTGAATCAATTTTTGTTGAATCTGAGTCTGCAATGCAAATTTCAGTATATTTTCTTGGCAAAGTCAATTCAACTTTTGAAACACTGCCATAGTCTCTTTTAATTAGTTCTGTTTCCCTCATAAATTCATTTTGAAAGTCTGCTAGTGCTATTTCGCTTGAAGTTTTCATAAATTTTGTTATTGCCTGGTACCCATAAAGTATAATTAGCCCAAAAACTATTGCTGCAAGTATAAACATAAATACTTGTGATGTGATTTGTGCTTTATTTTTTTCTTGTTTGATTATTTTCTTTTTAGCCATTGGCCCATCTCTTGATGCAATTTTTCTTTGTTTGTCTTATAATACTGTGCAGTGAGTCTTAGTTTTTTTAATAGCTTTTCTAATTCTTCTTTACCTAATTTATTTTGCTTCATTAATTTTATTTTAAGCATTAGCTCTTTTTTTTCTTTTTCAGAAAGCAAGTCAAGTGATTGTTCTAACGCTTCAACTCTTAGTTTTTCAAATATTTTGCCTGTAGCGCCTGCTTTTTTTTGCGTGATTTCTGTATTTTGATGTGGGGTTAAATTTTGCTCAGAACTAAACTCTTTTAATTTTTTAAATATTTGTTTGGGTTCTTCTTTTTTTACGATTTCCTCTTTTTTATTCAGCTGTGTTGCTTTGTGCAACTGTGGCACTGTTAGCCATTCGTGATTGTCTGTTTGTTCTTTTGGCAAAATATATTTTCTTAATGCGTCTATTTTGTCTGAAAGCCAAGGCATTTTTTGTTCAGGCTTGAATTCAGGCATTTCTTGTGATGAAAATTGCCTGTTTTGTGGCGGCCTTACAGATATCACTCTTACTGGCTGTTTTTGTTCTTTTGTTGATAAATAGTATTGATATAACGAGTATCCGCCAAGTCCTGCTGCCCCAATTAATAAAAGTATTAATAAAATCCACAAAATAATTGAAAGTATGGACGTTTTTTTCTGTAGTGGGCTTAACGAATCTGTTGGATTTGTTACCATTTTAAATTCTTCAACATTTGTAAGTCCATCACTATCAGGGTCTGCTTCTGCTGCGGCTTCTGGGCAATCAATGCAGCTAAAATATTGCATTCTCCATGAATCAGGTATTTCATCTCCAACACTAAACTTTTGAGAGTCAGAACATCCATCCAAATCTGCTTTGCCTTGGGTGTTTTGGCATTTGTCTTTTGAATCAACAACCCCATCCTGATCACTGTCAACTTCAATTGTTTTTGTGCAAACATTTTTAGTGCAAGATAAATCAAAGGCACAGTCTTTTGTTTCTCTGCATTTTTTGTTTTCTGCACATTTTTGCAAGCAAGCTCCGCCACAGTCTATATCTGTTTCTGTGTCACTAAGAATTGCATCAAAGCATGGGCCTAAGTCTTGGCATTTTCCAAAACTGCAGGCAAGTCCAGAAGTGCAATCACGTGTAACTTTACATTTTTTGTCTTTATCACATTTTTGGCAGTTTGCTCCGCAATCAATATCTGTTTCAAGGCCATTTTTCACATCATCTGTACAAGATGCTTGTGCACATCTTGAATTTGTACAAAAATTGCTAATACAATCAACATCTTTTTTGCAGGTTTCGCCATCAAATTTCCCAGGAGGAAGTTTTGAAAAGTCTGTTGTAACTCCATTGCTTGCCTGCTCTTCGCCTGCAAGTCCTACAATATTTATTGGTTTTACGCGAATAATGTATGTTTCATTGTCAAGTAAATTCATTGTTCCTGCTTCAGGAATAAAAAATGTTTTGCCGTCTGTATGTGTGCTTAACACCCAGTTTAGAGTTAAATTTTTTGTTCTAGTATTCTCAACTGCAACTCTATACTGCGTAACTTCTGTTTCATCATCAGTTCCTAAAAATGCAGTTAAAAGTTTGTCTTTATATGGAGATATTTCAGGTTCATCAGGTAAACTGCTTGTATCGTTTACATAAATCATTTTTGGCGCAGTAGTGTCAATAAATATTTTTATTGGAATTATTTGTGATGTTTCAGCAGTAGAACCTCTGCTGCATTGAACATAATAAGTCATATTTCCCTGGCTTGGTGCTGTTATTTGTTGTGTGTGCGTTGTTGTAAAATTGCACTCGCCCATGCAATTGGTTACTTGTTGGGGTTGATTATTATAGTAACATCTTGCTCGTTTATTTGATTTTAATGATAACAAAACATTTGTGCTATTCCATAATTTTGGAGTGGTATTGTTAACTTTGAATTCTACATTTGTATTAACTCCAAAATTTACTTGTTTTGGTGCAGAAAGTAATCCTGCAATGCTTTGGCATTGAACAAAATATGAATAATCTTTTGGCTGCGTCACAATCACATCTGCTAAATTAACTGTTGCAGGTTTTTCTCCATAGCCAAAAAATTGATTTTCCATAGATTCAAAATCAACGGCTTGTGAGCTGTATTTGCAAAAAGTTGGCTTGTCTGTTTGTACTTTTATTGTTGTTAAGTATTGTTTGCTATCAGGAAATAATTCTTCAGCAATAGGGTTTGGTTCTGCAAAAGCATACAAAATATTAGGTTTCACTAAATCAATTGACAAATTAAAAGTTTTCTGAACTATTGCGGATTTGTTATCTTTGCAGTAAACATAAAAGTTTTTATCTCCTAACTCGTCTGAACTTATTCTATTAAAATTATAGATTTCGTGTTTGTTGTCATATTCGTTGTTAAAATTTGCAAATGTTGCAAAATCTTTGGATGGTGGCGCTACAGGCTCTCCATAAACCCATTTGCAATTTATTGCTGGTGTTGTTCCTAATCCTTTGCTTATTGTTGTTTCAACAGTTATGTTAAATACATAATCTGGCGCCACGCCAAATCTTGGTTTTGTTAATATTATTTTTGCAGGTAAAGTGTTAACATAAAATATTGATGTTGCAAGTATTCCCGCACCAGTTAAATCTTCTGCGCTAACAACAATATTTTTTTGTCCTTCATTTAATCCTGTTAGTGTGTAAGAGTATGTTTTATTGTCGCTTGTTGTTAGTTTATCTGTTATTTCTATTTGATTAATTTTTTTTACATAATCCTCTGTTAAAATTTCTTCTTGCACAGTTACATTTTTTATGCTTGCCTGTTCGCTAAAATTAATTTTTATTAATGCGCTATTAGTATTTAGCACGCTTTTGTCTGAAGGTAAAATTTGAACTTTTGTTTGTGAAGTTTTAACAACTATTTGTTTTATTAATGGCGCGTCCATTAATCTTGCAGAATTATCTTGTGCATTTAATGTGAAGGTATAAGCGCCTTCTTGCAATGGTTGTTGTTGCGCAGATGTTGTTGTTATCACAAATTGTGTTGATTTTCCTTGCGGGGTTTTTATTATTGGAACTAAATTTGTGTTATTTAAAGTAAAAGTAATTATTTCAGATTCTTTGTTAAATATTACATGAATTACTGGCTGTATATCCGATGTGTAATACACGCCTTGCCACACTCTTGAATGGCTTACATTAAATCCTATTATTTTTGGTCCTGAGCAATTTTTACATATTTTAATTATTATTTCTGTGCTATCGGAATTGAGTGCAGTTTGGTTTGTAGACGTTCCTGCAGGCAACGGTTTTATCACTTCTAAATTTTTATTTGCATCTTTGCTGTAAAATCTTATTCTATTATACCCTTCGACAAGGTCGGCTATTGGTGTGACTCCATCTTGTAATTTTAAAGTTTCATCATTTACATTTAGTTCTATTGAATTTGTTGGCACAAAATTCATGCAAGGTGTTCCTGATGCAATATTCGCGCAAACATATGTTGTATAGTTTGCAGTGCCTTGTTTTTGTGTTGGCAGGCTTGTTTTATTTATTTTATCAAGTATTTTTATTTGCAAAAAATCTGCTCTTCCTTGCGCCCCAACCGGAAACATTGTTGTTTTGGGAGAAAAATAATCTTTTTCGCATTTTAGATCATCACAGTCTTGCCAGTGTGCTGCAGTTGTAGGAGTTGCGTCTGCATTTTTTACGCATTGCAGCTCTTGTGACCATTGACATGTTTTTATCCCGCACTGATCTTGGCTTGGTGTTGCAATAGAATTATCCAAGTTTAATGTCACTCCTTTTGATAAGTCTGCTGCGCATTGCGCTTTTGTGTAATCTTTGCAAGTAATTAAATCACAACTTAGTGCTTGTGGCGCAACTGGTGATTGTGCAAAAAAACAGGGGTTTATATTTGTTGAAAGTGCTTTTGTTTTTTCTTGGCTGCATTGATCAAATATTTCATTAAATGCCAAAAGATTTGGTGCATTTGGTGTTCCTTTTTGTGCGCAATATTGGCAATTATTAAATCTCTCATCAATGCAAACACCAACGCCTATATCCTCAAACATTGGTTTCCAACTGCACTGCCCAACTCCGCAATTATTTCTTGCACACGCATCTTTTGATTTGTAATCATAACAATTCATTTGAGAATTACATTTGTAGCAAACATCAACTATTGAAAATGATTTATCAAAAAAGCAATATTTTTTTTGTGTTGTGCCCTCGCACTCAGTTGGTGTTGAAAACAATCCGAAAATGTTGTTTGCCTGCTTGCAGTCAATTGTTGTATCTGCGCATGCAACTGATGTTCCTGTTGAAACACACACTTGGTCTAAACTCTGGCTTGCTGCACAATTTAATGTAGGTGATGAAAGTTTATTGTTATCATCACACCTAAATGCTTTTTTAAATCTTCCATTAAACAAACTCAATACTGCTGCATCAAAATTTGTTTTAAAATCTTGTGCAGATTTTGTTAAATACCCTTTTTCTTTTAAGTACATATCATACTTTGAATAGTAATTGCTATCAAGGCAAAATTGGTTATTTGTATATTGATAATTACATTCTAAATCACCAAGTTCAATTGTTTTTGTAGCAGGCAGGGAATCTCCAAAAGAATTACTTTTTGCAATTAATTTATACGTGTATGTTTGCGCCCATTTTAACTCTGGGCTTTTATCTTCATAAAACAATTGCGGCAGCAATATTGCTATTTGTTTAAAGTTTGTGCATCCTGCGCCATCACATCTTGATATATTTATTGAATCTGTAGGGCAGTCAAGTGTAAATTCAAGTCTTACTCCTAACTCGCCTTTTATTGGCTTTGCACTTAGTGTTAATGGTGCTCTTAGTGCAGGATTGCTACAATCTTGTGCTGGTGCAGTTGAAGTGCCTGGTGTTGTTTGCTGGGTACAAATGCAGCGTGCTAAATCTGCTGTTGTTTGAAAATTTGTTGAAAACAATAGCGGGCTGGGGCATTGGTTTTGTGGCTTAAACGAGCCTGTTTCTCCAATTGCATCACAACAGCATCCTGCAATTTGTGATTGTGCTTGCGCGTGTGCTGCAAGCGTAAAAACTATTGCAAACACAATTGTTAACAAAACCACTTTTTTTGTTTTATTCATTTTTGTTTTATTAGTTTTATTCACATGGTGCATCAGAACAGCAATAAACGTTTACATAAAATGTTTGGCTGTCTTTTTTTGCTAAATCATCTGCGCTATGTGCCTCAATTTGAATTTCAATAGGATGTGTGCCTGTTGCTTTGTCTAATTTTGGCTCTTCAGGATTTAATTTGAAAATTATCGCTTCATTTAATTTGCCATCAGGGTTTGATGCATTCAAAGTTATCAAAGAATAGCTCCAAGCAGCAATTGCAGCATCTGTTGCGCTGCAGCTTGTGGGACTAAATTGCAAAGTATTTCCTTGCACAAATATTTTAGCGCCTTTTGGAAGATTTATTGGTGTTTGTGGCGTGCTGTCTTTTAATTGGGTTATGTAATGTAATGCAGGGGTTCTACTGTGTCTTGCAAATCTAAATTCATATTGTGTGTCATCAATAATATAATTTGCAAATTTTATTGTGACAATGCTATCTTTTTGTATTTTTGTTGTTAAAACAGAATACATACTTTCTGTGCGCGGCTCATAACTTATGTTTGTAGATTCTTTGTTTATAATTGATGTGACATTATAATATATTTTTGCAAAAGGAATTCTTATTGTTGTTCCAAACTCAGTAAGTGTTGTTACCCAATCTGATGATTTTTGTTTGATTGTTACAGGCCAGCTAAGTGCAAAATTAGTTATTTCTTCTGTTCTTAATTTTTGCGTGTCATTTGCAATGTAGAGTGTAACATTTGGCTGCGAATAATTAATTTCTAGCCCTTGTTGAGCATATTTTTCAAACCTGACACATTTTTTTATATTATTTAAAATGTAAACTTCGAGTTGTTCTTGCAATGAATTTTTTGAAGGTCTGTACAATGCCGGCAGATTATTTATGCCGTAATATCCGCTAAATTGCATGGCAGTAAAACTCAAATCAGTGTAGGGGAATAAATCCCAAGGATATTTTGGCGCTGTTGTAAAAAATATTTGCGCAATCGCACCAGTTGGCTCATCAACAAGATATCTTGTTTTGTAATTATCATATTCAACATACTTTTTTCCCAAATCTTGCGCAACTAAATCCTCTGTGCTTCCCCCTTGTTCAGCGTATAAAAATCCGCCTTGTTTGCCTATTCTTAAGAGCGCTTCTTTTGCAGTCAAAGCAAGGCAGTTATTTATTTCATCTTTTACTGATTGTACTTTTAGCAGTATTTTTGGATTTTCAGTTGCGTCTTTGCGGGTCTTTTTTCCAGTAGACTCTGTCATCAATACTATTGCAATTCCTGTTGCAAGAATTATTGCAAATCCAAAAAATATAAAAAATGTTATTTGGCTTTTACGTGAATTTGTTTTAATCATTCTTGTTGTTTTCGCCATTTTAATTTTTGTCATTTTGTCTTTGTTTTTTTACGTTGGGCATTCTTGTGTTTCTGTTTGAGAAACAGAGTTTATTGTTTGCCCACCTAAATCTGTTGAAATTATTCTTGAAGGTCCAAGCACAAGTCTTAATTTCGAAGTCAAATCTTTCCATTTTGCAAATTGATTTAATTGTGTATTTTCTTGTATGTCTTTTGCAATAACTATAAAATCAGTTTGTGCCACTTGCGCTTCACAAATTGGATTTTGTTCTTTTAATGCGCCTTTAAATAAAGCAAGACAGGGGTCTGTTCCTATTGAAAAATTTGAATATTTTGCTGCAAAATAATATTTGTTTGTAGTTAATGGCTGTTTTTCTAAGAATGCAAATATTGTTCTTGAATCTTTTTTTGAATTCAACAATTTACCATACATTTTAGTGCTATCAAAAAATTCAAAGTTTAACATCGGATTATTTAAGTTATTTTTTGTGTTAACATAATTTAGTATTGTTCTGAGCTGCTGTTGAGTGAAAGTATCTTGAATATTTGTTAATAATTGAGGAGGCAGGTAAATCACGCTTTCGATTTTTGGGTGATGCCACACTTGACCTCCAAATGTAGGTGCTTGCGCACACTTTTCAAATCCTGCGGCAGATAATGTATTATCACACGCAGATTTGTCCAAATTTAATGCACGAAGAAATGATGATTGTCCATTTATTGGGGTGTTTAGTGATGTTCCTATTGCAACAACCCCTTGTGCTGTTTTTAAGACGCAAAAATTATTTACACACGGAACTAGCTTGCCTTCTTTAACACAATTTTCTTTAATGAAATTTTCAACCAAACTTTGTCCTTGGCCATATGAATATTTCACATCATTTAATGCATTATTGTAGCTATCACAGAATAAATCATAATTTTTATCTTGCAGGCTTTGCGCAAAAAACATCAATTGTGTTGCGATTAATTTTGTTCTTGTTGTCCAGTTTCCATTTTCGCAGTATTCATCTTTTAAATATTGTTTATCTGTTATGCAACGAGGTTTTTGATTGTTGCTTGTTGCTGCAAAAAATTTTTCTGGATGATTTTCAAAATCTGGATTTGAATTTCCTTGTGAAGAAACAAGACATTGTTCTTCTTGCGTGCAAAATCCTAAGTCTGTTTTGTCATAATTTATTTTTTTTGTTTTTGTTTTCCAATTTCCAGCATCACAAATAAATCCGCTTTTGTCTGAATCAAAAAATTCTCCATTTGCAGAACAGCTTTTGCCATTCCAGCATTTTGTTATAGGGCAACATCCTGTTTCTTTGAATTCAGAATCACACTTAAATGCAAGAGGCATTGTTGTTTTATTTATGCCAAAAGGATTGATTTTTTCCAAAGTATCATTAAAATCTGCTGTGAAAACCCATTCTCCCCAAGGCTCACAAATTGCGTGGGATAATATTGCTTGTTCCCATTTTGCGTTTTGTAAAACAGTTCCGCAAGCATTTGTGTTTGTCAACAACTGGCCAAAATTTGTTGTTTGCTGTTGTGTTATTGGAGATGGTGGAGGAGGTATTCCTTGTTGTTGAAACACAAAAGGATTATAGTGCGGATCTGTATTTTGCAATCCAAGAATAGCAGGATTTGAAATTTTACAAGCCAAAAATGTGCCATTATAATTTATTATTGATTTATCTGTTTGCGAATTGTTGAAATAATTTGGCGGATTTGTTCCTGCCCTAATATATGTTGAATTCCAACACCCTCCGGGTGTTTTAGTGTTTGTTTCATTTGAAGCGTCACTATAATATTCATTTGCTCCGGCAGTTTCTTTTCTATCATCAAATTCTGAACAACATCTTGTTCCTGTCCAGCTTTGACCGGATTTTTTACATGATGTATTTGTTGAATAATCTAGATTTGTTGAAAATATTCCTGTTTCAATGCAATAATTAATTTTAGAATTAATTGTAGTATTTTGTCCGGTAAATAATTGATTTATTGTTGAAAATGGAGTTTCCGCTCCGCACTCTTTTATTTCAAGTTTATTTGAATCACAAAAATATTGATGTCTTTTTATGTTAAAAAATCCGCTAGAATCCCAGTCTGAGGGATTTTTGCAGTCATGCATTTTTTTTGTTTCATCAAAAACTACTTGCGTTTTTTGCGTGCATCCGCTTAAATCATATATTTGCCCTGTTGCTTCAGGAATTGCTAACTGGACATTATTGTCTTGTGTTTTTCCGCAGTATGCGTTCAATGATGCGCGATATTCACACCCCGCAGTATTTACTCCTTGTAAAGAACAGCACCATCCTTTATACCATTCATCTCCTTCAGATAATCTGCACAATGCAATTTCTGCATCTTTTGAATCACAAATTTTATTGTTATCCACGTCCGAACAAGCATATATTAAATCATTAAGATTTTTTGTTGTTGAAGGTTTATTTTCAGGATCCTCTCCAAACCACACTAAAACATTTGGATTTGAAGAATTTATTTTTATGTTTTCATCAATAATTCTCGCATCATTTGCAGGGTCTCTTAGTGTTATTGTAGGTATTAATTGTGGTAATGTCCCTATTTCAACAGGGATATCATTAATCACAACTTTATTTATTTCTTGAACTTCACGAATATTTTGTATTGCCTCAAGTTTTCCGCCCATATTGCCAATAACAAGCCCAGGACACGCAATCCAATCAACATATTCTACAGTATCTGCTTGAACACCATCTAATTGGCGATAAAAACCATCCCACTTCCCGTATAACGAAAATACGCCGCTAATTGTTTTAACAAGCACAGTTTTATTGTAAAAATTAACAAGCATAGCGCCTGTGCCAGTTTCTATATCATCACAATATCCTCCTCCTTCAATATAATTAAACTCCATTGGTTCTTCTAAAAATATGTGTGTTGTCCAATGCAATGTTGCATTTTTTTGTATATTTAGTTTAAATGGCAGGGGAACTTGTACTGCTTTTGCAAATATCGGCATAATGAAAAGTATTAAAACTAAAAATAGCAGCATCTTTTCGCGCATAGTCTTCCTCTTTTTATATTGAATAATTACTAGATAGAAATGCTTATATATGTATTTAAATATTTCT
>ORJL011876852.1_pt1 | contig 16958 bp, 17 predicted proteins | sample 1779941 | NCBI WGS metagenome assembly ORJL01 (sample SAMEA104232317, study PRJEB22302) | groundwater metagenome | biome: forest; feature: aquifer; material: groundwater | place: USA | collected 2011-08-07 | depth 5.8 m | reverse complement strand
CAACTCGACAAGACTTTTCCCACGCTGGACTGTTCAGCGTGCATTCTTTCCCCCAAGATGGTTGATGTTGCCCAGCATCCCAATATCAGATTGCTCACTTATGCCAACGTGGAGAAGGTGCAGGGATACGTGGGCAACTTCACGGTGGAAATTCGCCAGAAGGCCAAATACGTGGACCACAAGAGCTGCACCGGCTGCGGTACCTGCTGGCAGAAATGCCCGGAAAAGGTGAACGCGGATTTCGAGGCCGGCATGGGGAAACGCACTTCCATTTATATACCCTTCCCCCAGGCAGTGCCGCCGAAACCGGTCATAGATGCTGTCAGTTGCCGCTATTTCAAATACCTGGAATTCATAGATAAGAAGCTGGAAGGCAAGAAACCGCCGCCCTGCCGGATTTGCGAGAAGCTTTGCCTGAGTCATTCCATTGATTGGGAACAGAAGGACGAAATCATCAAAGAAAAGGTAGGCGCCATAGTGGTGGCTACCGGGTATAAGACCTTCGATCATTCCGTGTATGGCGAATATGGCGGAGGGCGGATTCCGGACGTTATCACCGGGATACAGATGGAACGGCTCATGAACGCCGCCGGCCCCACTCAAGGCGAGGTGGTGCGGCCTTCCGACGGAGCGCATCCCAAGTCGGTAGTTTTCATCAGTTGCGTCGGCTCGCGGGATGCCGCCAAGAAGCGGCCGTATTGCAGCAAAATATGCTGCATGTACATCGCCAAGCAGGCGATCATGCTCCGGGAGCACGATCCCGGAGTGCAGACGTACGTGTTTTACACCGACATTCGCGCCGGGGGCAAAGACTTCGACGAGTTCACCCGCCGCGCCCAGGAAGAATACGGCGCTCTTTATCTCAGGGGTCGCGTCTCCAAGATATACCAGGAAGGTAAGAAGCTCATGGTCTGCGGCGAGGATTCACTCATCGGCAGACCGGTGGAGATAGCGGCGGACCTGGTGGTGCTGGCCACCGGGGTCGAGGCGAGCGACGGGGCCGCTCAACTGGCGCAGACACTGAATACCAGTTACGATACCTACGGTTTCATGGTCGAGGCCCATCCCAAGTTGAGGCCGGTGGAGACCAACACCGACGGCGTCTTCGTGGCCGGGGCGTGTGTCGGTCCCAGGGACATTCCGGAGTCGGTGGCGCAGGGCAGCGCGGCGGCGGCAAAGGTTGTGGGGCTGCTGAGCCAGGATACAATTACAACGGAGCCGCTTACCGCTTCCATAGATGCCTCCCGGTGTACCGGGTGTCTACTCTGTTCGCAAATATGCCCGTTCAAGGCTATCGATATGGACCCCGCCAACGGCAAGAGCGTGGCGGTGGTCAACGAAGGTTTGTGTAAGGGCTGCGGGTTGTGTGTTGCCGGATGCCGCTCCAGCGCGCCCAGTCTGAAGGGTTATACCGATGCCCAAATCCTGTCGGAGGTATTGGCCCTGTGCCCGTAGAAGAAGAATTCAAGCCCAGGATTATAGGCTTTCTGTGCAACTGGTGCAGCTACGCCGGGGCCGACATGGCGGGTACCAGCCGCATGACCTATTCGCCGGAGATACGCATCATACGGCTGCCCTGCTCCGGCCGGGTCAACCCGATGATTATATTGAAGAGCTTCCAGCAGGGAGCCGATGGCGTGCTGGTGGCCGGCTGTCACCCCGGCGATTGCCACTATGTTGACGGCAACTACTACGCCCGGCGCCGGCTGGCTATGCTGGAACCGTTCTTGCAGTACCTGGGAATTGAAAAGGATAGATTCAAACTGGAATGGGTCTCGGCTTCCGAGGGGAAGAGGTGGACCCAGGTGGTGGAGTCGTTCACGGACCAGGTGAAGAAGCTGGGACCGCGGAAGAAGATATGAGTGCCACTCTCATGGACGAAAAGGTAATTAGCTCAATCAGGGCCAAGGCGAAGGAACTTCTGGAAAAGAAGGCTGTTCAGTGCGTCATCGGCTACGAGAGGGCCACGGACGGACGGACGGCCAGGCCTGCGTTCATATACCAGGCCGACCAGGTGGACCGCCTGATATTTGACGAGACCTGCTGCCATAACCTGAGCAAGTATCTCCTGAACAAGAAGAACGGGGTCACCGCTGTGGTTGCCAAGCCCTGCGACGCCCGGGCCGTCAATCTGTTGATCAACGAGAAGCAGGTCCAGAGGGAGAAGGTATTCGTGATCGGCGTCGTCTGTGGCGGCGTCGTCGAGGCCCGATGGGGCATGACCGGTAAACAATTGGAGGTCCGGTGCCAGGACTGCCGGCAGCACACCCCCCCGGTTTACGACGTGCTGGTGGGCGAGCCGGTAACGGAATCCGCTCCGGCGGAGCTTTATGCGGACGTTTCCGCGATGGAAGGCAAGACCCCTGCCGAAAGAGAGGCTTTCTGGGTGGAGCAATCGAAGCGCTGCATTCGCTGCTACGCCTGTCGCAACGTTTGTCCGGGCTGCTACTGTCCTACCTGTTTTGTGGATATTGAAGAGCCCCTCTGGGCCGGCATCAAGGTGGCCCCCGGCGAAAACTGGATGTGGAACACCGTCAGGGCTTTCCATTTGTTGGGCAGGTGTATTTCATGCAACGGGTGCCAGCGGTCATGTCCGGTTGGCATTCCGCTGATGCTCCTGAACCGGAAGCTGGAGAAAGAAGTGTCGGAGACCTTTGGCTTCCTGCCGGGAGCGGACCCTGGAATTCTGGCGCCTCTGGCCACCTTCAAAAAAGAAGAACTGAACGAGCCGGCTAAATGACGAAGTTCATCAGTAAGGAAGACCTCAAGCTCTGGCTTGACGACATAATCAAAGACAGCTTTCTGGTCGCCCCGGTTGAAGCCGCGGGCATGACCTTCTTCCAGCCGGTCGATAAAGCGGATCGGATTGCGCTTTTTTTCACGAATACTGCTTTGTCGCCCAAAAGCTGGTTCTTCCCTCAGACCGAGGTCCTCAAAGGCGAGGAGAAAAGCAACGGGGAGAAGGAACTGAAACCGGAGAGCCTGGGGAAGAACGCCGTCATCTTCGGCATCAGGCCGTGCGACGCCAAAGGGCTGACGGTGACGGACAAGATATTCAAGTTGACGCCGGGAGATACTACCTACATCGAGCGGCGGCTGAAGACGACGTTGATCGGCCTGGCCTGTCTCAAGGAAAGGCAGGAGTGCTTCTGCACCCGGGTGGGTTCTTCTCCCAACGATTCTTCCAATGTGGACATCTTGCTTGCCGAATCCGACGGGGGCTATCTGGCGAAGATCATGACCGAAAAAGGCAAGACGCTGGCCGCGAGAGGAAAATGGCAGGAATCGGACAAGCCATTCCCTACTGCTGTTCCGGTCAAAGCGCCGCCCCAGAAGTCCCCTAAGCCGGCCGGGGTGTCGCCAGACATGGAATACTGGGACCGGGTGGCCGACCGCTGTATTCACTGCAATGTCTGCGCCTTTGTATGTCCCACCTGCTATTGTTTCGACACCTTCGACGTGGTGAAAGACGGCAAAGCGGAGAGGCTGCGGAGTTGGTATACCTGCCAGTCGCCGAATTTCGAACGTATAGACGGCTATATCAGCGATGCCCCCAAGGGCGTCCGCATGCGCCATCGTTTCTATCACAAGCTGCCTACTTTCCCCGAGCAGTTCGGCAGCGGATACGCCGCGTGTACCGGGTGTGGAAGGTGTGTGGCGGCCTGTCCGGTGAACATAGACATCCGCGAGATAATGGACGATGTGGAGAAGTTTCGCTCTGCCGCCCCTTCCTCGTAGGGGCAACCCCCTGCGGTTGCCCGGGCCCTGACCACCCCTTCAGGCTGAAGCCTGAGACTACCCCCCCGGTGTGTCATTCCGGCCCAGGCCGGAATCCAGGCGAAATGCCGGTGCGGCACCGCTGTGCGTTCTTTTCGTAGCGGCGACCCATCGGGTCGCCTGTGTGGCGGGTGGAAGAATCCCCTTTGGTCACCCTTTGGGAAAGGGGGACCACTGCGTCTGAACTCTCTCTAACTGATGGCTTCGGCGATCGCCGTGGCCATGGCGTTACCGCGGGAATGGGTCATGCTCACCTCGATGCTGGATATCCCGAGTTCCGCTGCTTTCTCTAGCGCGCGTCCGTGGAGATGCACCACCGGCTTGCCGCTGTCCAGGTGCAGCACTTCGATCTCTTTCCATCCCACCCCCTTGGTCCCGGTCCCCAGGACTTTCATGACGCTTTCCTTGGCGGCGAACCGCACGGCCAGAATCGAAGCTTTGTGAGAGTAGTATTCAATTTCTCTGGGGGTATATACCCTGGTCAGAAACCTTATTCCCCAGCGGACCACCGCGGCCTCAATGCGGTCTATTTCTATGAGGTCAACACCCAGTCGAAGCATTTTCCTCCTGGCGACGGTAATTAGTGAGGCCGTTCAGAAGAGCGGCCTTGGTATCGCCCAAAAGTACCATGGGTAATTCTAAGATGTTTTTCCCCTCTGTCAAGTTTGGTCGAGCAGTGGCCGTGAATATAGGGGCAGGCAATCGCGCAGTCGGGAGTCTGGGGGTGGACGGGTGGCTACTTTCTACTCTCTACTCTCGTCTCCTTTCTTCTTCTTGCGCCCTTGCCATTTGCTGCTGCCTGTGCCATAATCGCCACTTGAGGTGAGGTTCTTCCCATTGGCTTAAAGCTATGAAAGTCGTTACCGCCGACCAGATGCGCGACATAGAGGCCCGGGCCGCCGCCATGGGCCTGACCTCGCCTGTCCTGATGGATAACGCCGGGCTAGCGGTAGCGCGTGAAATAGAGCGCTACCTGGGCCGGATTTCCGGGGCCAAGGTACTTTTTCTTATCGGGCCCGGTAACAACGGCGGCGACGGCCTGGTGGCCGCCAGACACCTGCACGATTGGGGCTCTAAAGTTACCGCATACCTTTGCGCGGCAAGGCGGCCTGACGATAGGAACCTGTTGCCCCTGGCGCAGAGAGGCGTCGATCTCGTGGTTGGGCCGGAAGACAGCAACTTTTCGTCTCTTCAGGCCAAACTGGATCGGGCGGATATCGTTGTTGATGCCTTGTTCGGGACCGGCAAGATGAGGCCGGTGGAGGGCATCTTCCAGGAAGCCCTTCTGAGGGCGGCCGCTGCCAGAGCGAAGCGGAGGAATGTTCGTGTCATCGCCCTTGACCTTCCTTCCGGGCTGGATCCCGACACGGGCGCTGTTGACTCTGCGTGCCTGGCGGCTGATTTGACGATAACCCTGTCCAATCCCAAACTGGGGCTCTATTTGTTTCCCGGGGCGGAGAAGATCGGCCGGATTGTGGTCGCCGGTATCGGAATTCCTGAAGAGCTGACCGCTGACGTGTCGGTTTCAGTGATTACGGATGATTGGGTGAAAGCGGCGTTACCCCAAAGGCCGCTAAATGCCAACAAGGGCACTTTCGGCAAGGTGATGGTGGTGGCGGGTTCCGTCAATTACATTGGAGCGGCCTACCTGGCGTGTCAGGCGGCTTGCCGGTCGGGCGCAGGCCTGGTGACGCTGGCGGCGCCCAGAAGCCTGATTCCCATCCTGGCAACCAGGCTCGTTGAGGCAACTTATTCTCCACTGCCGGAAGTCGGTGGCGGGTATATTGCCGCAGAGGCGGCGCCTTTCATCCAGAAGGCGGCGGCGGGATACGATACCCTGCTCGTGGGGTGCGGTCTGGGCCAGAATCCGGCGACTTCGGGTCTAGTGGCGGCGCTGGGAGCGATGCCGACAGGCTCGTTGCCCGTGAAGTTGGTCATCGATGCCGATGGACTCAATCTCCTGTCTGGCCTCAAAGACTGGCCGAGGTTGTTTTCCGCCGGGGCTGTCCTGACGCCGCATCCGGGCGAAATGGCCCGTCTTACGGGCAGGGCGCTACAGCAAGTGCAGTCTGACAGGCTGGAAACTGCCCGTGCGTCTGCTCGGGAATGGGGCAAGGTGGTGTTGCTCAAGGGTGCTTCAACCATCATCGCTTCTCCGTCCGGGAAAGCAATGATTAATCCGGTAGCCGAGCCCGCGCTGTCGTCAGCCGGCACCGGGGACGTTCTTTCGGGGATAATCGCTGGCCTGATGGCCCAGGGTCTGGACAGTTTCAACGCTGCTGCCGTGGGAGTCTATCTGCATACGGCCGCGGCGCAGGCAGTGGCCGGACGGATTGGCCGTGCCGGGGTGCTGGCCAGTGATCTGCTCCTAGAGATTCCCGGAGTCATGAAAAGTCTGAGGGAGGATAACCAGTGACGATCCGGTTCAAGAAGCAGGTCTTCGGCCAGCGGGTGCTGGACCCGAATAATGGTTTCCAGCCCGTGGTACTGCCGCTGGAAATCAGGTGGGATACGCTTACCGGGCGGACTTCCACCATCCAGGAGTTCCGGTTCCGCGGCAACTTTCCGAAGCCTGACTACACGGCGTTGATCGAAAAGACCCGCCCTATTTGTCCCTTCTGTCCCGAAGCGCTCAGCAGGGTGTCTCCCAGGTTTCCGCCGGAGTTGGTCCCGGAAGGGTGGCTGGAACACAGGGGAGTAACCGTGATACCGAATTTCAACCCCTATGCTACTTACAGCGCCATCGCCGTACTTTCGCGGTCCCATTTTCTGGAGCTAACGGATTTCACGGAGGACATTGTGGCCAATGGTTTGGCCGCTTCGCAGCAACTTCTCCGGAGGATCGCGGCTGCCGACAGAAAGGCAAGATACATGTCGGTAAACTGCAACTATCTGCCGCCCGCCGGCGGCAGCGTTATACACCCTCATTTTCAGCCCATCGCCGGATACGTGGCGCCAACATACGAGAGGGAAATGATAGCCGGCGTCCGCCGATATCACCGGAAGTATGGAGGCAACTACTGGGCCGACCTGATTCAGACTGAAAAGGAACTGGGCGAAAGGTTCGTCGGCCAAACGGGCAGTGTTGCCTGGCTGATGAATTTTGCTGCCAGGGGGAGGGACCCTGACATCATGGCCGTATTTGAAGGGAAGAATTCTATCCTTGAACTGACCGAGGAAGACCTGCGAGGCTTTTCTACCGGCCTCATCAGTGTCTTCCGGTACCTGGCTGGCAAGAACTATGGTCCGTTCAACATGGCTCTCTATTCCGCTCCGCCCGGTGAAGACCAGTTCCGGGCTTATGCGCGGATCAAACCAAGGTTCCAGTTTCCCCCCGTCGGTACTGCCGACCACTGCTATATCGAGACCCTGCATGACGAAAACTTCTGCCAGTCCTATCCAGAGGCCGTATGCCGGGACCTCCGTCCGTACTTCAGCCAAATCGTGGAGGCAAAACATGCTGCTGGCCATTGACATAGGCAATACCAACATTGTGTTGGGAGTCTTTCAGGGCGATAAGCTACTGGCCACCTGGCGAGTGCAGACCTCAGTCCATAAGATGGAGGACGAATACGGCGCTCTGCTGCTTGACCTGATGCCTCTCAGAGGAATCATCACGAAAGATATATCCGAGGCTGTCATCTGCAGCGTAGTGCCTTCTTTGCAGCCTACCTTTGAGCAGTTGAGCCAACGGTTCTTTGGCGTGAAGCCTTTGCTTATCGAATCCGGAGTAAAGACCGGCATCCGGATAGTGATGGACAATCCGAAAGAAGTTGGGGCTGACCGCGTGGTCAACGCCGCCGCGGCGCACCACCTGTACGGGGGCTCTCTCATCGTAATCGATCTGGGAACGGCCACTACTTTTGACGCCGTTTCCAAAGACGGAGACTACTTGGGCGGGGCCATAGCGCCTGGAGTCAGGATAGCTGCCGAGGCTCTGTTCACGAGGACGGCCAAACTGCCTCAGGTGGAACTGGAGGCGCCTAAGAAGGCGATTGGCAAGAATAGCATCGTCGCGATACAATCAGGGGTCATCTTCGGCTATGTCGGGCTTATCGAAGGACTAGTGGCGCGGATCAAGAAGGAGATGGGCGGCCAGGTGAAGGTGATCGCCACAGGCGGCCTGGCCGATTTGATTGCCAGGGAGACGAAGGTCATTGACCTTACCGAAAAGGACCTTACCCTGCTCGGACTGCGGTATATCAACGATTTGAATAAGAAATAGCCGGTAGGCGACCCATCGGGCCGCCGCTACGACCGAGTTGACGTGACGGTTGATCGAAAGTAGAGAAAGATCATGGAAGAAGGCAATCTCCCGGACGGCGAACCCTCAGCCCAGGCGGAGGGGACCGACAAACCCCTGGAGGGCAAACACGTGGTGCTTGGCATCACCGGCAGCATCGCTGCCTACAAGGGCGCCGACCTGGCCAGCAAATTGACCCAGGAGGGCGCCTCTGTGGACGTGGTGATGACCCGGGAATCGCGGCAGTTCGTCACTCCTCTCACTTTTACCAGCCTTACCGGCCGCGTGGTGATTAGCGAGATGTTCGACGTTTCGGCGCCCCGGATAAGCCACGTGGAACTCGGGAATCGGGCCGATATCGTGGTCATCGCGCCGGCGACTGCCAACGTGATCGCCAAACTCGCTGCTGGCATATCCGACGATGAGCTAACTTGCGTCGTTCTCGCCAGTAAGGCTCCACTCCTCATTGCTCCGGCCATGCACGCGGCCATGTATGGGAACAAGGCCACGCAGGAGAATATCGCCAAACTGAAAGCCCGCGGTGTGGCTTTCGTCGGTCCGGCGTCGGGACGCCTGGCCTCCGGAGGGTATGGAGCGGGCAGATTCGTGGAAACGAGCGAGGTGATAGGCGCGATTCACCAGGTACTGGGACGGGGTGGGGACCTGGCCGGGCGGCGGGTGGTGGTCACCGCCGGTGGCACGCAGGAACCTATTGACCCGGTCCGCCATATATCCAACCGGTCGTCAGGAAAGATGGGATATGCCATAGCCGCGGCGGCTAGAGATCGCGGCGCCGCGGTGACGCTGGTCAGCGGCCCGGCGGCTTTGCCTCAACCGTATGGTGTGGCTGTGGTGGCTGTCAGTACCGCAGCGGAAATGCTGGAGGCTGTTTCTCTGGCAACCGAAAGGGCGGATGTGCTGATAATGGCAGCGGCCGTGGGGGATTACCGGATGGCCCACGCTTCGACGCACAAGATCAAAAAGGGACAGGGCACGCTGGTGCTGGAACTAGCGCCGAACCCTGACATCCTGAAAAAGGTAAAAGGGAAATTCATCAAGGTGGGTTTTGCGGCGGAAAGCGAAGAGCTTGTCTTGAACGCCCGTAGGAAACTCAAGGAGAAGAGCCTCGATCTGATCGTGGCCAATGACATAACCGCGGCTGGCAGCGGCTTCGGCTCCGACCAAAACCGCGTGAGCATAATAGACCGGCGCGGGAAGGTTGAGGATCTGCCGCTGCAACTGAAATCTGTGGTGGCGAACCGGATTCTGGACCGCGTGGTGGCACTGCTGCCGAAGGAATAGACCGGCATTTGTCGTAGCCAACCGGGAAACCAACCGGGAAAACATTGACAAAGGCTCCGATTTTTTGTACCTTTAGCATGACGAAATTCTGAAAGGACATATTCCATGGGACGCAAAGAACAAAAGAGGCAGCAGCGGGAAGCCTACAAGAGGGCTTTCACCAACGTGAAGCATAACCGCGGCGGCCTTTCGGTACGGAAAAAGGAAGAAGCAGCCCTGGGCTCGAAATAGTGGGTTGCGGGCTTTGGCCCCGTGTACGGGAGGTGGGGGTTACCCATTTTGGTGGAAATTGCGAAGCAGGGGCATGGTTCGCTGTGTCCCTGCTTTCTTTTGGGCGATAATATTGAATAGGCGTTCGAAGCTGTAGGGGGGTCTTCCCTGACCCCGATCTAGTTCGTGAGGTGACAGGAATGGCTATCTGGGATGACATAATCACGGATCGTGACAAACTGGTATACAAGGGCAGCGGTATGGGAGCCAGGAAGTCGGGATTTGGCAACAAGCTGGCGCTGGTGATCATAGACGTCAACTACAACTGGGTGGGTGACAGGCCGGAGCCGGTGCTGGAGTCTATCAAGAGATATCCCTATAGCTGTGGCGAAGAGGGATGGAAATCGGTGGGCCACATTGCGGACTTGCTCAAGGTGGCCAGAGAGAAGAAGGTGACGGTGGCCTACAGCACGGCCATGGAGAAACGGAACGATGTATATGCCGGCGGATGGCTCAGGAAAAGCGGACGGTCGGCGGAGGCCTCAAAGATACCGATGGGGAGTGAGATAGTCAGGGAAATAGCTCCCCGACAAGAAGATATCGTCATCTACAAGACGAAACCCAGCATATTCTTCGGAACGCCTTTTATGAGCTTTCTGAATCTCATCGGGGTAGATACCCTGCTCTTTTGCGGGGGAACAACCAGCGGCTGCGTGCGGGCGAGTGTGATAGATGCTTTCTCCTACAACTTCCGGGTTTCAGTCATCGAGGAGTGCGTGTTTGACCGGGGACAGGCTTCACACAAGATCAACTTGTTTGACATGAACTCGAAGTACGCCGATGTCGTTTCGGTGGCGGAAGTGAAGGAGCACATGGCCTCTCTGTGAACTATTGCTCCGCCTCCGACGGGGCGGCGCTGTCTCTCTTCAGGCCCCAATATTTACCTTCTATTTACCTTTCTTTACCATCTGTTTACCTTTCTTTACCCCCATATTTACGTATAATTGCTAACCTAAATATGGGCGTATCAAAGTTTTTGCGGAAACGTGTGCTCGACGGGACCTGCCTGAGAACACGGTTTCTCTGGCTATCTATTTTGGGAAGGCGTTTGCCGCACTCTTGACTCTTAGATTTGCATATCCACCGCGTCAATTGCAGGCCGGCCAGGTCGGTTCTTGAGACCCATTAGAGTCGAAAGAAGGCTCGTGCCACAGGGTGGAGCAGGGGACAAAGGCTTCAGACCTTACGAAGTTGATTCAAATACGATAAAGGAGATTAAGAACATGAAAAAAGCAGGGCTCTTGATTTTCTCGGTACTCGTGGCTATGGCCACGCTGGGCGTCGGATATGCGCAGTGGAGCAGGTCGCTGGACATCGGAGGTACGGTCGCCGTCGGTAACTTCGGGGTGGAATTTGCCGCTCCGCCAATTGGACCTGAAACCACCGGCTGGGACTCTATCGAATTGGCTTCATGGTCTACCACGGGACAGGGCAGCCAGGCCTTGAACGTCGAGATTACCTATGCCTACCCCGGCCTCGTGTTCGTGGTGCCTTACACCGTCATGAATACCGGCGACATTCCGGTGACGGTAACCCTCGATTCCGCGGCAATGACGCCTCCGACCGGGGGATTGGCCTCAGATATCACGATGGACAATACCGGAGGAGTCACAGGGGTGGTGCCTCCCGGTATGTATAGCGCTGTTACCGGCAATGTGAAATTCACTGTCACAGACAATGTAGTGCCAGGCGGGACTTACACCCTATCAATAAGAATGACCGCCCATCAAGCTACTTCCTAGTGGCGTAGAAAAACGATCATGGTATCCTATTTTTAAAAAGTAACGTAAGTCTGGATTAGAAGGAGAAATAAACATTGAAAAAGATCGGTCTTCTGGTACTGGCAATGATAATGGCTTTGGGCGCTCTGGGCGTTGGCTACGCCGCGTGGACGTCGTCAGTCAACGTTAGCGCAACAGTTTCCACCGGCACGGTCCAGGTCGGCATCAAGGACGCTGGAGGGAGCACCAGTACACCGACCAACGGCACCGAGATTGCCAGCAGCGGCTATTATAATGGCCTCACTTATGACACTCCGCTATCCTATCCCGGCAGGGTAATAACCTATAACACCACGGTCAAGAACCTTGGAACTTTGCCTGTGACCCTGGCGGCGACCGGCACCTCCAGCGGAGATTTTTCGACCATTTTCGCAGGTGCGACTGTTAGTCTGTCAATAAATGGCGGCGTCGCGAGCACTCCAATCCCTTTCACGACCATGGCCTCGTTGACGACGGCGCTGGACGCCGCGTTAGCAGGTTCCTTAAGTGCCGAAGCGACTCGGGGTGTGAAAGTCATAATCACCCTGGATCCGGCGTTGGATTCGGCCGCGCAGAACAAGACCACCACTTTCGGCTTGACTGTCACCGGCACACAGGCCCCGTAGGTCTTGTACTGAGAATCGGCGGCACTTGATTGGACACACAAGTGTCCCTCAAGCTTGCCTTTCTGGACTGGGTCTAGGTTCAGGATGAGTCAATAATCATGAAATACCTGGGTTTTGTGGTACTGGCGCTGGTGGTGGCACTAGCCAGCCTGGGTGTCAGCTATTCGGCCTGGACCGAGCGGCTGACCCTGGGTGGTAACGTGAACGTCGGCACCTGGAACGCTGTCTTCTACCAGGCTGTCTCCAGCGACGACCAGGCCCACCAGGCCAATGACCCCATCACTGCGGGGACGTGGAGTTGGCCGGGTGGTCAATCCATGTTCCTGAACTCGGTACGCGGGGGAGATTCGGGCCGCAACTATGCCTACACCAATGTTGTAAGCGGGACCGGCACGACGGCACTTAACGTTGAGATTCGTCTGACTGAGAATACCGACTATACTTATACTCCTTCAGTGGGGGTGCTGGTTAAGAATACGGGCACGGTGCCGATCAAGGTCACCGGCGCAACCATCGCGTTTACGGCGAACCCTACCGGAGCTACCGCTACGCCGGGTGGGGTTCTGGTCGCCGGCAGCGGGACGATTCAGCCCGGGAAGAGCGCCCTCGGGTGGGTCAATTTTAGTGTCCCTGCGCATAGCGCTGCCACCTCCACGGCAACTGTCACCCTGGCTTTCAGTCTCTGGAACAAGTAGTTGATATCTGAATTGGCAAATAGGGCTAGCGGTCATGATTCCTAACGTACAAATGGGTTGGAAGCTGATTGTCACACTCTTTATGGTTGTATTCGTGGCGTTGGGCGCCATTGCCGTGGCTTACGCCGGGCAGGCCGGCGCCGGGCTTTCCACCGGCGCTACCACGACGGGTTCGCCCCAGGGCTATTTCTCCTGGGCTGTTTCCAACGATGACGGGGCCACATCGAATGCCGGCAGCTATGTCCCGATCGACCCCGGCGACAACGGCGCGGACCCCCAGCAACCGCAATCCCAAGGCGTGACCGCCAGCCGTTTTTCAAGCAACTCGGCTGCCACTGCAGCGAGTGCTCAGTCGACGACCATGACAGTCAATCTTACCAATGCCTACCCCGGCTATTTCCCTACGATCTTTTTCGGACTGAAGAACGGCTCTGATACCACGGCCCAAGTAACTAGCATTGCAATTACCTATCCTGCTCAGTTGAGTGTCCTGGTCACCGGGGTAGCGGCGAATCAGCTAATTGGGATGAACGCGGAAGTTGTTGGAGCTGTCCAGGTCCGGGTCAATGAGTCGGCCCTTCAGAGCCAGAATTATGTCGCCAGCGTCACAATCACCGTGTCTCAGTATGCTGCTCAGGGGTTGGTCGATTTGTCGATTACGAAGTTCGGATCACCCGATTACCTGGCGACGGGCCATCCGTTAACCTACAGGCTGAGGGTTGTCAACAATGGCCCGGAAACCGCGACCAATGTCACGGTCACTGATTCCTATCCTGCCGGATTCGTCTTTAAATCGGCCAATCATGACCCCAACTCCGGCAACAATGTGTGGGTGTTCAGCCGGTTGCGGCCGGGCAAAGTGCGGACGATCATCATAAAGGGCACGGTGACCGCCGGCGGAGGCTCAATCACCAATACCGCCACTGTCACCTCCGCTACGCCCGAGATCAACATTGGCAACAACACTGCCTCGACAACAACGTTCATAAAGCCGGGCGATGACAAGGGCAAGGACAAGGATGAGGATGATCACTTCGAAGACCATGACCCCGACGAGGAAGATGAGGACTAGTAAACGAAGGAGATGAACCCTGGCAGTGGGCGGCGCGGCGGATAATTCTTGCAAGGATGTCTCCGGGGCGGTATAATTCCCACGATGACGGGGTTGGGTCAGACCCCGGAATGACAATCGGTGTTGACCGTACATTGTTATTCTTGATAGAGCCGGCTGCAAGCCGGCATGAGGGATTGCCATGAGAGCATCTGGTAAGCCGGCTAGTCTGGTCTTGGTGATCATCTTGCTGGCCGTTGTCGTTTCGGCAATCTTTGCCTATGGCATGCACTCGGCCTCGGACGTGGTGACCGTGTCAGTGATTCCCCATGCGCCTAGAAAAGGCGAGCCGGTTATCCTGACTGTCAACCTGAACAATCCCGGCGCGACAGCGGCGCCCATTAGCTACGAGATCTTTGTCAATCACGCCAGAGTCCAGGGCGGTAGCGTTGTGCTCAACCCCCTGGCCTCCAGGAAATACTCTTATCTCTACCTCAGCGATCTTGAACTCGGCGAACAGGCCATTTTCACCGTACGGGCATCGACGCCGGAGAGCGAGGTGGAAGAGGTGGTGACTGTGCCCAGCTATGCGCCCCAAGTATGGACCTCCTTCATCGCCTTCGCCTCTTTTTCTACGACGATGATGGGCTCCATGGCGAGCATGATATACTACAATGACAGCTTCGTCCAGAACCAGGCGTTGCAGGTGGGTATGGTCATGGCCCTGGTGCTTCTGCTGCTTCTCCTATTCAGGGAAGTGACCATGCCAGCGGTACAAGGGGTTTCCGGCGGCGCCGTGGTGTCGCTCCGGGTCAAGTTCGGGATGGTGGTTTGCCTGCTGTTGATTATCTTCCTTGGCATGATCTTCACACGTGTCGTCATGATCTTGAGTTGAGCAGTGAGTAGGATGAAGAGCATTGTTGAGCTTTCCAGACCGGCGAGGCTTGCTATTGCGGGAGCGATTATATCCTTGCTGGCGGGGCCGACGCTCCTGGTGGTCACGGCGCCGGCCGAGGCGGCCGGGCCAGTGTTCAGGGTAGGGTCTTATGCCGGGACGGGCCTTGCCCAGAGCATCGCTGGCGTGGGTTTCCAGCCCGACGCCGTCATTGTCAAGAACAGTACCTCTGCGGGCCAGGCGGTTGCCCGCACTTCCAGCATGCCTGCCAACTCCTACAAAAACCTGTACGCCGGGACCTACACCACGGCCGGGAGCCGTTTCACCGCCCTGGACTCCGATGGCTTTTCTCTGGGAACAAATGCGGATGTGAATGCCGCCAGTACCACTTACTACTACACGGCCTGGAAGGCTACCGCCGGTTACATGGCTGTCGGCACATATACCGGCGACGGCAGCGGTTCGCGCAACATCACCGGCCTGGGGTTTGACCCGGGCTATGTAATCGTATTGAACCAAACGACTGCCAGCCTTCCGTATCAGAGGTCCAGTTCCATGTCCAGCTCCTATTCCTTCCCCCCCACCACCGCGGATGCCAACGCTATCACCGCGCTGGGGTCGGGGCAGTTCACGGTAAACAGCACATGCAACGTGAATACCACGGTATACCACTACATTGCTTTCGCGGCAGTGTCGCAGAAGGCGGTTATGGGTAGTTACGCCGGGAGCGGCTCTGCCGCCGATGTGAATGTGGGCATATTCCCGGGCTACCTCATCCTGAAGGCGGTGGACACTCCTACCGTTAACTTGAAATCGGTGCAGTCATCGTTGTCCCTGGCGACCAACTACTCCATGTACTTTGATAGCGCTCCTAACAGCAACGACCACATCACCGGCCTGAGGTACGACGGGTTCAGCGTGTCTGCCGGCAGCGGCACCAATGTGGCTAACGACACTGCCGCCGGCAATGCTAACCACTACATAGCCTTCTCGCCGTACTGGGACTCATATTCCGATTCGGGCTATGCGACCATGGCCGATTCCTTCTCCGGCGCCAGCGCCACGGTATACATGCAGGGCATACTTGCCAACAGCGGCAGTTATCAGGTGACTTACTACGACGGCAACGGCATTCTGGTGCAGACCGACGCCGGTTTGGCGGCCGGGAGCAACGGCGTCCTTCGTCCTACGGCGCTGACCCTGTCTAACAAGGGTGCATATGCCAGCGGCGACTGGCATGCTGTTGTCCAGGGCAACGGCGCTACAATCCCCACGACTTATAGCGATGCCACCAGCAATCTCCACGCTCGCGGCGTTCTGGCGATAGACACGTTCAATGTCGCGGCTAGCGCCCTGCCTGAGTTCCCCGGAACATACGCGGCGCTGGCGGCGACAGTCCTCTGCTTGGGCGTTTTCTGGCTGCTACGGAGGAAGGCTTTGCCGCGCGGGGCAAGCCCCGGCAGAAGCATCGCTTGATCCCGATGTTCGCCCGATAGTGACACCGCCAGCAAAGGAATATCTTGTCGACTGATGATAGAGGGCTGGACCACGGCCCGCCGTCCGCCTCGCGGTGGCGCCGAATACGTTTGGCGATTGCAGCTTCTATCCTGATCTTGATTGCCTTGTGGGCCTACTCGGGTTATCAATCGGTGGTGCACACCGGCAAATTTACCGAGGTGCGGAACCAGGAGTTCGTGCGAACGGACGACGAGTGGGTCATTAAGCTCGACATAGTGAATCTCGATAGAATCACTCAGACCTACTACATCCGGATGAAGATCAACGGTGAGAACGAACCGGCGCAGGTCATACCAGTTAACGCCGGTATGAAGTATTCGTACATTTACCATGTCCAACGGAGCCGGTTTCCCTCGGGAGGAGTAGTAGCGACCTCTACAGTGGTTCGGGATGGCGATTCGGAAGTCATCGACGAGTCTACCTTCTATTTGAATTAGCCGGCTCAAACGGCAGGTTTTCCATGATTGGGGCAGAGCACTAAACATGAACACGTTGATGGTCTTGGGCGCACTGTGTGTCGTGTATTTCATGGCGAATGTGGGGTTTGGTTATATTCCGGTTTCGTTGTTCGTCAGGACCTATCTGGCCCAGCCAGTGCTGTGGGGCCTTTTGGCCTGGTTTGTTCTGCGACTGCCACAGCCAAGATTGGGAGGGAAGACGAAAGAGAGGTCCACTTTCATAGGTCTGGCAGCGATGGCTGGCGTCACCCAGATAATGGTTTATGCCATCGGAGGGCTCTTTTCCAACTTCGGCCGGAACCCGTCTTCGCTGACTCTTCAGGGCATTGCCACAAACCTCATGTTCGTTAGCGCGGCCCTCTT
>ORJL010697829.1_pt1 | contig 16958 bp, 5 predicted proteins | sample 1779941 | NCBI WGS metagenome assembly ORJL01 (sample SAMEA104232317, study PRJEB22302) | groundwater metagenome | biome: forest; feature: aquifer; material: groundwater | place: USA | collected 2011-08-07 | depth 5.8 m | reverse complement strand
TACCGGCAAGCGGGGACGGGCACCGGGCGACGAACGCGGATCGTCAGTGGCTCTGACTGAACAACAGGGATTTGGATTCTGAGAATGGAGGAAGCAACGATGGGAACTGAAAAGCGAAATGTGTCTGACCCCTTTGGTACCCGCTCGGCTGAAAGTCGGCGCTGGTGGTACGGCGGTCCGACGACAAAAGCCAACAACGACCGCGCATGGAGGATGGCAGCATGAGCAGGACATTGTTTCAGCGCATCGCCACGACATTGCTGCCCTTCGTTCTTGCCGCCTGCGCCACGTCCGGCGGCGCGCAGAACACGCCAACGCGCGAAGACGTTCGCGCAAGGCTGGCCACGGCCGAGGCGATGTTCGCCGAACGCTGCAAGAAATCCGGCGAGTTCATCCACCGCACTGCGGAAAACGTTGAGGGTGTCTTCCTCATGAAGCTGCGGCCGAATGACATCAACTACGGAGATCAGTACAAGCTGGACGATCCGTATGGACGGGATCATGGAGGAGATATCTTTGTTCAAAGCATGTTGCGAGGTTTCAACACGCCGCCTAGCAAGCCAACAGCCTATACCCCCCGCCGCCTTGGCTACCACTACGTCGAAGCCCTCGACCCCAAGGACGGCAAGCGCTATCGCTATACCGGGAGCATCAAGGAGGTTACCCACACTACCAGCATCTTGATGGGGGGCGACGGCAAGACAACCTTCAAAACCAAGGACTTCGTTATCGACAAACTTCCCGCTCCCGGCGCCATGCCGCGCTATGGCCTCACCTACGACGACATCTCAACGCGGGAAGAACGCGACTACTGGATCGCCGGGAGTTCGCTGAAGGTGATCGACCTGCAAACGAATGAAGTGATGGCCGAGCGCATCGGCTACATGATGGATCGCGGGCACGGGGATAGAAACAGCGGGCGGTCGCCGTGGCTGTTTGCGGCAGACAATGCGTGTCCGGCATTCATCGCAACACACGGAGCTAGCGGCCAACCGGGCCAGACCGAACTATTTACCGCAAAAGTCCTGAAACCGAATTTGGAGAAATGATCATGACAAACCCAACCGTTTCCGACTACCTTAAATATGCCAATCTTCAGATGGCGGCAGAAGCGTTCTTGAAAGACGAATTGACTGGAGAGGAACGTTACTCTGGCGGCAATCTGATTACCGCCCTCAAAGCCGGCAACAAGCGCTCCTTCGTCTTCACCCAACCCCAAGCCGACGCCTTCGCCGCCCAATGGGAAGTGGTGGATCAACGTGCCAATACCAACACCGGCTTCAGCGGCACGTTGTTCCGCAACAAAGCCCATCCCAACGAACTCGTTCTGAGCTTCCGCTCCACCGAATTCATCGATGACCACGCCCGCGACAACAAGGCCACCAACGATCTCGAACTCGCCGGCGGCGGCTTTGCCCTGGGCCAGATCGCCGACATGGAAGCGTGGTACGCCCAACTCAGCTCGGACACCGGCGCCCTGCGCGGTAAAACCTACTCCGTCACCGGCTACAGCCTCGGCGCCCACCTGGCCACCGTATTCAACCAGTTGCGCCAGGCCGAGCGTCAAGCCGGCCCGCCGCCGGCCGCTACGCTCGACCAGGTCATCACCTTCAACGGCGCCGGCGTCGGCCAGATCGGCAACGGCACGCTGCGCGGACTGATCGATCGCTTCACCGCACTGCGCACCCAGGCCGCCACGACGCAAGGCCTGGCGGGCTTGTTCATCACCACCAAGGGCAAGGAAATCTACGCCCAGTTGCGCGCCGATTTCGTCGCCAACAACCACGTCCTTACCGGTGCGATGCGTGATCGCGTCGCCACCGCCTTCGGCACCATCGACGAAGGCAATACCCTGCTCAAGGCCGATTACGACCTGCTGCTCGGCGCCAACGGCGCCCTGTACCGCGCGCTGAAAGTGGCCTCGGTGGCCACGGACATACCCCAACTGGGCTCCGGGAGCACTGCCGTGAAGCCGACCGACGTACCGCACATCAAGATCGCCGCCGAAGACATCGACTACCAGTTGGCCGTCGTTACCGCGCAGGCCGAATACCGCACCCGGGTGACGAACATTGCGGTAGACGGGCTCTCGCTGTTGCTCAATGGCGGCGCCGCCAAAGTGCCCGCCACGCCCGCCCTGAGCAACCAGTTCGACGTCGTCGGCTGGGAGTACTCGGCACAGAACCCGGTGGCGGTGGTCGCGCATTCCCTCTGGCATTACGGTCAGGACGTGAAGCAGTTCATCGAAGACCAGCCCAATGTCCGCAACGGCGTCGTCGGCGCAGTCGCTGCAGCATCCATCGCTGCCGGTGACTTTCGGCCATTGGTCGATGGCTTCGGTGTGCGGGATTTTGGTGACGACCACAGCCTTACGCTGATTGTCGATAGCCTCAACGTGCAGAACGTCCTGCTGAATCTGATCCCCGTGCCGCAGCGCGAAGCTGCCGGCACGACACTGCTCGAAATTTTCAAGAACGCTTCCTGGCGACGGGGAGTGGATGGCAGCAGCAGCGGCGCGAATGCCCAAGGCCAGGCCGAAGGCGATGTGCTGGAAAACGTCGTCAATGCGCTCGCCGACCTGATCCTCGGCCCGCAGATAAAAGTTAGCCGTCTTAACGGCAGCCCCGATGGCAACACCTGGTGGGACACCACGAACATAACCGTCGGCGAAACTTCCTACTCTGGCCGCGACGCCTTCTACGCCAAACTGAAGGCGATCACCGACCGGATCGCCGAGAAGAACCTCACCGGCAAACTCACTCTCGCCCCAAGCGCCGCCAGCCTGCAAGACCGCGCTCGTAACGATTACTTCGCCTATGCCGCGCTCGCCAGCCTCAGCCCTTTCGTCTTCAAGCCCGCCGCGAGCATCGATGTCGCCGCGATGAGTGCTGCCTTCGGCGCCAGCTACATCACATGGCAGACTGACCGCGATGCCGTTGCCAGCGGCAAGACCGCCAGCATCATCACCGACCAGTGGATTGCCGACCGTGCTGCCTTCCTCGAGCGCAAGAACTGGTTCAACGATAAGAACATCAAGCCTCTCGATCCCGGCTATGTGCACAACAGCACGGCCAATCCCTACCAGAATGACGACGTCTTTTACTGGGACGTCGCCAGCGACTACAGGATGGCCCAGGGCGTGGTGGGCAACGCCACGCGCCATTTCTATTTCGGTGACGAAGAAGCCAATACATTCGCCGGCCGGGGCGTAGACGATCACATCTTCGGTGGTGCCGGCGACGATACCCTGAGCGGCAACTACGGCGACGACTATCTCGAGGGCAACGACGGCAACGACACCCTCGACGGCGGTGTCAACGCCGACACCCTGGTTGGCGGTAACGGCGCGGATTCGCTGGCCGGTGGTGCCGGCTTCGACACCTACATTGTCGGCCAGTTGAGCGGCGCTGCCGCCAATCCCGACATCGACACCGTCACCGATGACGACGGCAAGGGCATCCTCAAGGACAGCGCGGGCCGCCTCATCGCCGGCAGCTTTGTCCCGAAGGACGGCGGTGGCTACGTCATGCTCGGGAACTCGGCCATCACCGCCAACGGTGATGGCGCGCTCGCCATCACCTTGCAAAACGGCGCCAAAGTCGTGCTACAGAATTTCGGCGAGTTGCCAGGCGGCGAACTCGGCATTCACCGCTACGAAGTCGCCAGCGGCGGCACCCTCATCCGGGGCGATCTCGCCCCTGTCGACCAGAATACCAACACCTCGGCCATCGATATCGGCTACGACCCCTTGGGCAACGTCAAAGTCAGCACCACCGAAGCCCCCAATCGGGCGGACACCCTCTACGGTTCGGAAAGCGCGGACAGCCTTCGTGGATTAGGCGGCAATGACATTATTTATGGCAGAAGCGGCAACGACGTCATCGAAGGTGGAGCAAACAACACAGACAGGCTGATGGGCGAAGCGGGTGACGACATTATCTGGGGTAACGATGCGCCCACTGGCACGACCGTTGTCCTCGATGCCTTCAATAGCGCCAATAGTGGCCCGAGCGACTATGCCGACTGGCTCGATGGCGGTATCGGTAACGATATTCTGATTGCCAATACCGCCGTTAGCGGCATGATCAATCTTCTCACGGGCGGCGAAGGCCATGACCTGTTGATCGGTGGTGCAGGCAATGACTTCATGCTTGGCGATGCCGCGCTCACCTCGGCGGAGCAGGGCTGGGGCGTCACCCGCACCGTGGAAAGCGACAACCTATATAGCTGGACCATCCACCTGGGCAGCGTCAGTGAGAGTGATAGCCAGGGCGGCGCCGACGCACTCTACGGCGGCACGGGCGAAGACTGGCTCTTGGGCGGGGCCGGCGACGATCTGCTCGACGGCGGAGACCACAAGGACGTACTCTCTGGCGAGGCCGGAAACGACATCCTCCTAGGCGGCGGCGGCGACGATATCATCAGCGGCGACAGCGCCGGTCTTGACGAAGCCCTGCATGGCGACGATTGGCTCAGCGGCGGCGACGGCGTCGACACCCTCTACGGCAACGGCGGCGCCGATGTCATCATTGGCGGCAACGGTAACGACACCATTTACGGCGGCGCCGGGCGCGACACCTACATCTTCAACAAGGGTGATGGCGTCGACACCATCTACGACGACGATAGCGGTCCCGAGAAGAGCATCCTCATCTTCGGCGCAGGCTTCGATCCGAACAGCATCAAACTGCGCACCGGTTCGCTGCTGCTCGACCTGGGCAACGGCGACGCCATCCATATCGAGAATTGGGATCAGGCCAACCCGCTGGCGAATCAAAGCTTTCAGAGCTTCCAGTTCGCCGACGGCACCAGCCTGAGTTGGGAAAGCCTGCTCGAGCGCGGCTTCGACCTCGACGGCACCGAGGGCGACGATGAGATCACCGGCACCGGCCTGGAAGACCGTATCGACGGCAAGGCGGGCAACGACCTGATCTGGGCGCTGGACGGCAACGACATCATCACCGGCGGCACCGGCACAGACGGCATGAGTGGCGGCCTGGGCGACGATGTATATCTCTTGAACGCGGGTGACGGTCTGGTCGGGCGAACCGCCGATGACCAACCCTCGTTCGAGACGATCCTCGACGAAGGCGGCGAGGACACGATCAGTTTCGCCGCCGATGTCCTGCCGGCAAGCCTGAACCTGGTTGCCGATACCAACAATTGCCTGACCATCGAATACGGCAGTGACGACGTCGTCACCATCGCCGATGGTCTGTCGGGTGCGATCGAGCAGTTCACAGTCGGCGCTGGCGCCACGGCGCAAACCCGGAGCTTTACCCAGTTCGTCGGCGAGTTTGGCAGCGGGCTGTACGTCGGCACGGACGGGGCCGGCCATCTGCACCTCACCGGCGGCAAGACCGACGACAGCCTGATCAGCCTGGCCGGCGACGCCGTCGTCTCCGGCGGGCGCGGCGACGACCTGCTCCAGATCCATGGCACGGCCAATACCATCCATTACAGCCTCGGCGACGGCAGCGACCGTGTACAGACCTCCGCGAGCGCCAATCCCGGCAACGTGCTCACGCTCTCCGGCGTGACGGCCGACGATCTCGCACTCGGCCTGGGCCCGAATCGCGAACTGGAGCTGCGGGTCGGTGGCGATACCGCCGATGCAATACGGTTCGCCACCTTCAATGCAGCGAATGTGCAGGCGCCGCGGCACGCTTTGGAAAGTCGGCGCTGGCGAGACGGCGAGCAGGACTCGCGAGCGGCTAACGATTTGCAGTGGAGGAGGCAGGCATGAAGGCGGAGTGTCAGTGGTTGAAACAAGTGGCGAAACTGGGATTTCTATTGTTGATGGGGGCAAGCATGAGTGCGCAAGCGGGGTTGTTTGGATTCGGCGGGGATAGCTGGAAAGAGGAAGTCTTGCAGAATGACGGCAGCAAGCTCATCGTAAAGCGCGAGCAGAGCTACGGCGGACGACGCGAAGTCGGTCAGTCTGCGCCGATCAAGGAGCACACAGTCAGCTTCGTTCTTTCCGGAAGCGGCAAGACAATTACTTGGACCAGCGAGTACAGCGATGATGTTGGGCGCGCCAACTTCACATTGCTTGCCATCCATCTGGTAGCAGGGACGCCGTATGTCGTCGCCTACCCCAACCTATGTTTGTCCTACAACAAATGGGGACGTCCCAACCCACCCTATGTAATCTTCAAACACGATGGCAACGGATGGCAGCGGATCCCGCTTGAGCAGCTTCCGGCAGACCTAACTACCTTCAATGTCGTCATCTCTTTGCAGACCTACGATGTGGACAGGATGGTTGGAATGGGACTGGTTTCCGCCAAGGAAATCGCGAAGTTGAATGGCGACTTGCGGCAGGCCGAGCTGAAATCGATCTTGCGCGAACCTGTGAAGCGGGGCACGGAGGGGTCGGCGGTTAATTGCCGAGACCTTAGTTCCTCACGATACACAAGTCCCAAGGCGCCATCAGCTCTCGTTCCGCCAACTACCACTGGTGGAAGCGGGAAATAGCTCATTACACCAAACTACCTGGAGTAGAACCATGCCAAGCATTCTCGAATACGCGCTCATGGCGGGACGGAGCTACATCGATACCCGCCCTGATCTCAATCAGTTCCCAGTCCCAGGAGGGTGGACTGAGTTTTTTCATGTCCCGAACGACACGTTTCCGCAAGACAGTGGCTTTGAAGCAATCGCTTTCCAGCGTGGCAACGAAATCGTCATCTCCTACGCCGGCACCTACAACAAGGACATAAAAGGAGATATCGCGGCAGATGCCGCCTTGGGCATGGGCGGTGCGTCCATTCAGTTGCTCCAGGCCGCCGAGTACTACATGCAGATCAAGGCGGCCAACCCAGATGCCAACATCACCCTGACCGGACACTCCCTGGGCGGCGGGCTGGCTTCGTTGATCGCCGTGTTCTTCAACGAAACGGCAACGACATTCGATCAAGCGCCGTTTCGCAACGCGGCGAGTTGGCTGCGGGCGCAGGAAGTTCGTCAGGATATTGCAGCCAAGTTTCCCGCAACGACGTATCCACGAGTATCAGAATGGCTCGCCCCGATTGACCGATTCATCAACTCTTTCGATCCGCTTGGATTGGGCTGGTCGCAGGATGGGCTGGCTGCTCGGCAGGCAAAGGTTACCAGCCTTAGTGTTCAGGGCGAGTTCTTATCCGCATTGTCGCTGCTGAGAATTGGAACCGAACTTCCGTCATTGACGCACGGCGACTACTTTGGTCCACTGGATCTCCATTCGCAGGCCCTACTTACTGCGTTCCTGCAAAGCAACCAGAGTGCTGCAGCGGCAGGAACTTCATCTCAGACCATGAGCGAAGTATCGAAAAAGCTGACCGACCTGCTGGCGATGATCTTTGACAAGGCGTTGTTTGCCAAGGATACCGACAAGGACGAGGCCAACTTCCTCGAACGGCTAGTTCGACATGAAGCCGGTGTACGCGATCCAGCATCTGGCGCAACCCTGATGCCGGCCGATGCCATGCTCACCCGCTTCACCCGCGACCTGTGGAAACTCGCCCAAGACGGCGGCCTGACCATGAGCGACGGCAACCTGTGGAATCCGGCCCTGAACAACCTGAGCAAGGCCCTGACTGCCTTCGCCATGCAGAAGTACTACGACGAAACCGAAGCCAGCGCCGGCTACAACAAAGTACTCTTCAATGACATCGACGGCGGTGGCATCCGGTTCGACCGTAACGACTTCGCCGACGCCAAGAATGCTGCCAAGGGCGACACGTATTTTCAGGCCTACGTCAATGCGAACTTCACCCCCGCCGAGCGCACCCTCATCAACGGCATGCTGCCGATCCTGCGCGACTGGTACATCCAAGCCGGAACGGTTGGTATGAACACCGCCGACACCCAAAACCGCAACGCCTTCCTGCTCGGCGGCAAGGACAGTGATGGCCTCGTCGGCGGCAGCGGCACCGACCTTCTCGTCGGCAACGGCGGCGCCGATCTGCTGCAGGGCAAGGGCGGCAACGACGTGCTGCTCGGCGGTGCCGGCAACGACACCTACGTCTACAGCACCGGCGACGGCCTCGACACGATCCTCGATAGCGGCGACCAGAACACCCTCGCCGTCGATGGTGACATCCTTACCGGCGGCGCCCAGTACGGCGATGACCGCGTCCATCGCAGCGCCGATGGCAAACACCTCTACGTCGAAACCAGCGGCCGGATGCTGATCGACGGCAACCTTCTCATCCAGAACTACGCCAGCGGCGGCAGCTTCGGTCTCACCCTGACCGACCCTGCCACCGAGGCCGATCTGCCCAAGCTCACCGGCAACGCCTCGGGCAACTTCATCGGCACCGACATCTACACCCGCAGCCCTACCGACAGCCACGTCCTCAAAGCCACCCTGGCCGACGGCACCACCAAGCCCGACAACCTCTCCGGCAGCGGCCTCAGCCACCTCCTCGAAGGCAAGGCCGGAACCGACATCCTCAGCGGTGGCGGTGGCAACGACCGCCTTTATGGTGACGCCGAGATCAGCGTGGCGACGGCCATCGCCGACGGCAAGCTCGCCGACAGCGGCAGCGGACAGCGCGGCGACTGGCTCGCAGGCAGCGATGGCGACGACACCCTGGTCGGCGGCACGGGCAACGACGTGCTGTCCGGTGGTGGCGACAGAGACCTCCTGATCGGCGGCGCCGGGGACGACGATATCCTGGGCGACAACGACTATGTGGCGACCGAATTTGTATGGATCGTGGCCGACGTGGAGGGCATCAGACGTTTTCATCCGGTGGTATCGCCGCTAGTGCAGGCGGAGGGCGGAGTGGATGTGATCTACGCCGGAGAAGGCGAGGACTATGTCTGGGCCGGGTGGGGCAATGACGTGGTGTTCGGCGAAGGCGGCAACGACCGCCTGAACGGCAACGAAGGCAACGACATCCTGCTAGGCGGCCTGGGTATCGACTATCTCTACGGCGACGGAGAGGGTGCCGCCCAGGAAACCCCGGGCAACGATTATCTCGACGGCGGAGACGAAGACGACCACCTATGGGGCCTGGCCGGCGACGACATCCTCATCGGCGGCAAGGGCGTTGACACCATCTACGGCGGCGCCGGACGTGATACGTACTTCTTCAACATGGGCGACGGGGTCGACAGCATTTATGACGGCGACAGCGGTCCCGAGAAGAGCGTGCTCGTCTTCGGCGAGGGATTCGACAAGGACACGATCAAGCTGCGTACAGGCTCACTGCTGCTGGATATGGGCAACGGCGACGCCATCCACATCGAGAGTTGGGATCAGGCCAATCCGCTGGCGAATCAGAGCTTCGAATCCTTTCAATTCGCCGACGGCACGAACCTCTCCTGGGAGGGTCTGCTCGCGCGTGGTTTCGACATCGACGGGACGGAAGGCGATGACGAAATCGTCGGCACCGGGGTGGATGACCGCATCGACGGCAAAGCCGGCAACGACCTGATCTGGGGGTTGGACGGCAACGACGTGCTGACCGGAGGCGCCGGCACCGACGGACTTAACGGCGGGCTGGGCGACGACACCTATCTCTTCCCCGCCCGCGACGGCGCCGCCTTCGACGGCACGCCGACGGGGATGAGCGAAACCCTGGTCGATGACGGCGGCAACGACACCGTGCGCTTCGCCGCCGACGTCGACCCCGCGAACCTGGTCGTGATCGCCAACCCCGACGGCGCACTGGCGATCCAGTACCACGCCGCCGGCCAGGCCATCGACCGTTTGCTGATCGTCGGCGGACTCGATGGTCGTATCGAAAACTGGAAAGTCGGCGCCGGCGAGACGGCGAGGACTCTGGACTATGCGCAATTGGTGGGTGAATTCGGCAGCGGCGTGTTTCGCGGCACGGACACCCAGGGCCGCTCCATTGTCGCCGGCGGCAAGACCGACGACCTCATCGTCGTCGCCGACGACCATGCCCTGGTTGGCGCCGGACAGGGACGCGACACCCTGCTCCTGACGGGCATCGACGCCACCGTCACGGTGTATCGGGGCGACGGCAGCGACCATCTCGACGCGGCGGACACCAACACCACGCTGCGCTTCGCCGACCAGAACGCCGACCAGATCACGCTGTCCCGCGTCGGCGACGACCTGGTCCTGTCCAACGCGCAAGGCGATGCGCTCACCGTGGTCAACTGGCTGGCCGGCGACGGCTTGAGCGCCGGAGTGCAGACCATCGAATTCGCCGATGGCAGCGTCTGGAACGGCGACACCCTCCGCGCCGCCCTGCTGGCGGGCACCTCCGGCGCCGATCACCTGATCGGCTATGGCAGTGCCGACACGATCAGCGCGGGCGAAGGCAGCGACCTCCTGGAAGGTCGGGCAGGCGACGACAGCCTCGACGGCGGCGCCGGCGACGACACTCTGGTCGGCGGCGCCGGCAACGACCTGCTCGCCGGCGGCGAGGGCGCGGACATCTATGTGTTTGCGCTGGGCAGCGGCGCCGATACCGTGATCGACGGCGGCGTGCAAACCAATGTGCTGCGCTTCGAATCCTGGCAGAGCGCCGACAACCTGCGCGCCGTGCGGGAGGGCGACGACCTGGTGCTGCGGGTCAATGGCACGGCGGACAGCGTGCGCCTCAGGGATTACCACGCGGCAGCGACGCAGAGTTGGAGCGTGGATTTTGCCGGCGCCGGCGCGGTGGCCATGGAAGACATCCTCGCCCGGTCGGACGCCGCCGCGACCGCCATCACCAGCCTCTGGGCCGACCTGAAGGCCGCCACCATCCGCGCCCGGATCGACGACAGCCGGAACCAGGGCTGGAGCCAACTGGGCACCCTCAGCTTCGAAGATATTTCGCTCACCCGGCTCCAGGCCAGTTGGTCGCATCAGATCACGACGACCAGCTTCCATACGTTGACGGGGCAGTTCCTATCCAGCAGCCAGGCCGTCTATGACTTTCCGCCGGTGCTGGACTGGTGGGCGTACGCCGGCACCGATCCGGCGCGCACGGTGTATTACTACGAGCTCAACCGGCTTGAAAGCAACGCTGCCGTGATCTCGAACGACTATCAGGGGCGGAATGACATCACCTCCGGTACCGCGATCGCGAACCTGGCGTGGGAGAGCGTGCCCAGCTACTGGCAGTCGATCCAGGAGACCTCGGGATTTAGCTTCGACCAATTCGGCAATGCGATCGGGATCGTTCGCACCCAGAACGACCTGACGGCCTACAACCGGGACGGCTGGGTGCAGAGCTTCAGCGCAGGAACCGACGACTGGACGGCCCCCTTCAATACGCTGGTGGGCAACCGGGTCGCCGTGAATTACCGGCAGACAAACATCTATGAGTCCTTGATCGCCGAGATCGTCGGCGGCGTTGGCGACAACGAGATTCACGCCAACAGCCGCGCCACGGAGTTCGTCGATGGCGGGCTGGGGAACGATACGATTTTTGGGGGCGGCGGCGACCTGCTCTACGGCAACGACGGCAACGACCGGTTGTTCGGCACGACAGGCGCCCAGACCCTGATCGGCGGGTGCGGCAACGATTTCCTGGATGGCGGCAACGGCGGCGACATCTATCGGATTCTGAACGAGGACGGCATCGATACCGTTTCCGACACGGGCAGTGACGACGACGTGACGGCTGCCCGCTACGCCGCACTCGGGATCAGCGGTGATGCCTACCGATGGGCGGGCCAATGGGGGCTGTGGGGCGGACCTGGCGACGGGGGTGTGTTCAACTCGCTGCAGGCCGTGGCGGATTACGACGCGGACTATCTTGGCGGGGGCCATGATGTCGACACCTGGCTGGCCGACGGCAGCCTGGTCTACTACGAACCCCTGCCGGTCCTGCCGCCGCTTGCTGCCAACGACTACCGCCAGCTCGAAGTGTTTTACAACGCAGAAATCGCCACGGACCGGGTGGTGTTTGGGGCAGGAGTCACGGCGCAGAACATCCGCGTCAGCGGCGGTGAGGAATTCGGGCTGATGCAGCTCGACATGGCCGACGGGACCGGTCTGCGGGTGGAACTGGCGACCAGCGAATCTGCCATCGGCACGGGGGTCGAGTTGTTCGAGTTTGCCCCTCCGTCAGGCTCAGGACAGGCTGCCACGGTGCTGACCATGGGCGACATGGTGGAGCGCATGAATGCGGATCACGAGGTCGATGGCACGGCCGGCGACGATACGCTCCTGTTCGGCAATGGCGCCGACAGTGTGCGCGGCGGTGCGGGCAAGGACTGGATCAACGGCGGTGGCGGCAACGACGTGCTGGAAGGCGGCGCGGGCGATGATTTCCTCGTCGTCGAGAGGGCTCTGATAGTGCGGCTGGTCAAAAGTCGGCGCTGGCGAGACGGCGATCCGACCGGAACAGCAAGCAACGACAACGCGTGGAGGAAAACAGCATGAACGCAAATTCACTTAAACGGGCGCTGGGGTGGCTGCTGCCCTTCGTCCTCGTTGCTTGTGCCATGACCGGCGGAGCGCAAAGCGACCCGAGCCGGGAAGATCGGGCTGCCCGTCTGGCAAAGGCCGAGGCGATGTTCGCCGAGCGCTGCAAAACGGCAGGGGAGAAAATTCACCGTACCGTCGACAACGTCGAGGGCATCTTTCTGATGAAGCTGAGGCCCGAAGGGATCAATCGGGAGAACCAGTTTGCGATGGATGATCCGTATGGGCGGGATTTGGGCGGAGAAGGCTACATCCAGAGCTTCGCGAGAGGGTTTGAAACACGCCAAAAGCAGTTTGCTCCCGGGGCACCGCCGCGGATGGGCTACCGCTACGTCGAAGCCATTGATCCGAAAGATGGCAAGCGATATCGGTACACGGGTGCTATACGTCAAGTTCATATCAAGCCGTCGGTTCTGATGGGTGATGATCCGAACGGGAAAGGTTTCTACACTAATCAGTTCGTCCTCGACAAGATCCCCGTTACTGATGTCGTCCCGCGCTATGGAGTGACCTACGACGATATCTCCACCCGCGAAGAGCGCGAGCACTGGATCGCAGGCAGTTCACTCAGAGTGATCGACCTCAAGACCAACGAAATCATCGCTGAGCGCATCGGCTACATGATGGATCGAGGGCAAGGAAATGACTCAGGAGGCAGAGCCCCATGGCTGATGGCGGCGGATAACGCGTGCCCAGGCTTCCAAAGGAATCCGTTATTGCCGATTCCACCCGGTCACGGCGCTTCGGCACAACAGATTCAAACAGAAGATTTCGTAGAGAAAGTCCTCAAACCGATTTTGGAGAAATGACTATGCCCACCATTACCGACTATCTCAAGTATGCCAACCTTCAGATGGCTGCTGAAGCGTTTCTCTACGATGAAGGCACAAGGCTTCCCAAGGTTGGACAGCAATATTTTGATGCTCTCATCGCTGGTAACAACCACTCATCCCGTTTTACTCAGGAACTTGCCGCTGATTTCGTGAGCCGCTGGACGGTGGTTGATCAGAAAATCAATACCGAAACCGGTTTCAGCGGCACGCTATTCCGCAACAACGCCAACCCGAACGAACTCGTCATCTCCTTCCGCAGCACCGAATTCATCGACGACGCCGTGCGCGACAATCTCGCGACGAACTCGATGGAGATCAAGAACACCGGCTTTGCCTGGGGCCAACTGGCCGACATGGAGGCCTGGTACGCCAGCCTGAAAGACGACCCTGCCAAGCTCGGCAACCAGCGCGTTACCGTCATTGGCTACAGCCTCGGCGGGCATCTGGCCACCGCCTTCAACATGCTGCACGGCAGCGCCGTCATCGATCAAGTCATCACCTTCAACGGCGCCGGGGTTGGCAAGGTCACGCAAGGCACCCTGGAACAGTCCCTGAACGACTTCAATGCACTGCGCGGCAGCTCCGCCCAGATTGAAGCCAGACTCTCCGATCCCACCTTGCGCACGCTGTATCAAAGCCTCAGCGCCAGTCCGCTCGCCACTACGGCAGCAGTTGACGCCGCCAAGGCCAAGGTCATGGCGCTTTACCGGGACAGCAGCATTACCACCGAAGGTCTCATGGTCTGGTACGCCCTTGATGAAGTCGGCACCCTGATCCAGGAAGCTGCCCGCGTGCCCAAACTCAGCGCCGGTGGCGATGATCCCAACGAGCACCCGAAAGAAGTTCCCGACAACCTGGTCCTTGCGGAAAACCTCAACTACCGCATGGCCGTCAAGCTGGTGGCGCAGAACACCGAATCGGCCTGGCTGTTGACCGGCCTCGGGCAGGCCTATGGCAACAAAGCGTTCCTCGAACCCGGCGACCTGACGCGCCTCGCCGCGACGACGCCGGCGACACAGTACGACGTAGTTGGCGACACGTCGCCTTCAGCGGTCTCCAATTCCCAATGGCACTACGGCCAGGACGTCCGCGTCTTCATCGAGGACCAGCCGCTGCATCGGGGAGGCGTGGTTGGCGCCGCCATTGGCGCTACTCTCGCCGGGCTGTTCGACTACGGCGATATCCGTCTGCTTGTCGATGGCTACTACAAAAAGGATTTTGGCGACACCCATAGCCTCGTGTTGCTGGTTGATTCGCTCAGCGTGCAAAACGTCTTGTTGCAACTGGTGCCGTCATCGGATCGCCAGACAGCGGCCGCATCGCTCAATACCATCCTCAAAGATGCGTCCAATCTATTGAAGGCTGAAGGCGGCAACCAGGGCAAGGCCGAAGGCGACGTATTGGAAAACGTTGTCAACGCCCTGGCCGACCTGCTGCTCGGCCCCGGCAGCGACATCGACCTCAACGGCAGCCCCGACGGAAACACCTGGGCGAAGGATACGGGCGGCCTCAAGAACGAGAATTACACTGGGCGCGACGATCTCTACAAGGCGCTGGCTCAGATCACCAGGGATCCAGGCTATGCCAGCCTGGCGGGCAAACTTACTCTTCAAGCGACCACCGGGAATCTGGCCGTAGCGGCTTATGACGATTTCACGGCGTTTGCGGCGCTCTACAGTTTGAGTCCATTCAAGATCGCACTAAAGAATCCAGGCGACGAAAGCATATTGAATGCGGTCCTCGAAACCGCCTGGGGAACGACATGGAGCGACTGGACAGAAGATGGCGATAAGCAGAATCCCGATCGGACCTACACCGACGAATGGCTCGCGGATCGCGCCGCATTCCTCGTACGCAAGACCTATACCGCGGACGGTAATTTCAACAACGATTACGAAAACCCGGTTAATGCCGCTACCACAGGGCCTGCCGGGACCAGTCAGTACGCCGATGAAGACAAGTATTTCGAGGATATCGCCACAGGTTATGTGCACTTTCAGCAGATAGGGACGACCGCTTCAACCAAGCGCTTTGTCTTCGGCTCGGGCGACGCCGATATTGCAACAGGCGGAGATGGCGCGGACCGTCTTTTTGGCATGTCCGGCATCGACATTCTGCAAGGCAAGGCTGGGACTGACTATCTCGAAGGCGGCAAGGACGGCGACGTTCTCGTCGGCGGCACTGGCGACGACATTCTGAATGGTGGCGAAGGTTACGATAGCTATGTTTGGACCAGCACATCTGGACTCTTCGGTTCCAGTTCGAGTTGGCTGGGAGCGAGTAACGACGGCGACGATACCATCCTCGACACCGACAAATCCGGCCGCATCCTCATCAACGGCAGCGGCGTCAAGCTGTTCATCCAAAAAACCCCCACCACCTGGACCACCCCCGACGGCAAAGTCACCCTGACACAAGGGAGCACCTGGAAACTCGCCATCACCGACGGCGGCAGCCTGGACCTGGGTGCCAGCTTCACCGACGGCGACTACGGCATCTGGCGCCTCGACGCCCCGCCGGCAGCGAACTATGCCCGGACCATCGTCGGCGATCTGCAGCCGACAGACCAGGACCTGGCAGCGGACGGCCTCCAGATCGGCCACGACGGCTTGGGCAACGTCATCGTCGGCGCCATCGCTGCTCCCGGACGCGCCGACACCCTCAACGGCTCCGAAGCCGCCGACCTGATCCAGTCCAAGGGCGGCAATGACGAAGTCGATGCCAAGGGAGGCGCCGACCGTATCGAAGGCGGAGAAGGCGCCGACCGACTTCACGGCGGCAATGACAACGATGTTCTGCTGGGGGGCGCCGGCTCGGACATCCTCTTCGGTGATGCCGACAACGACTGGCTGTACGCCGGCGACACGGTTGCCTTGACCGATGCCCTAACCCAGGGAGAAACCCAGAATGCCGTCCCCGGACGCGGCGAATTCCTCGACGGCGGCGTCGGCCACGACATCCTGATCGGCGCCGCCGCCGACGACGTACTCATGGGCGCCGCCGGGCGCGACCTCCTGATCGGCGGTGTCGGCAACGACTACCTGAGCGGCGACAGCTCGGCCATCACCGTTGCCAGGGAATGGACGGCCACGCGGCAGGCAGACAGCAGCCTCATCCTGCTGGGTAACGTCACCACGCAAGCGGTGCCACTGGCGGACCAGGGCGACGACATGCTCCATGGGGGCGCCGGGGATGACTGGGTCGTCGGCGGTGGCGGCAATGACTTCCTCGACGGCGGCACCGGTGCGGACCTGGTGGTGGGAGGGGAAGGTCACGACATCCTCGTCGGCAGCAGTGGCAACGATGAACTGTTCGGGGACTGGTCAAACGCCACCGCCGAAGAGAGCGGCAACGACTGGCTCGACGGTGGCGACGGCGTCGATACCCTTCACGGCAACGGTGGCGACGACGTGCTGATCGGCGGCAAGGGCAATGACATCATTCACGGCGGCGCCGGCCGCGACACCTATATCTTCAACAAAGGCGACGGCATCGACGAGATATGGGACGAGGACAGCGGCCCCGAGAAGAGCATCCTCATCTTCGGTGAAGGCTTCGACAAGGACACGGTCAAGCTGCGCACAGGCTCCCTGCTGCTCGACCTCGGCAACGGCGACGCCATCCACATCCAGAACTGGGACCAGGCCAACCCGCTGGCGAATCAAAGCTTTCAGAGCTTCCAGTTCGCCGACGGCAGCAGCTTGAGTTGGGAAGGCCTGCTGGCCAGAGGTTTTGACCTGGACGGC
>ORJL010866797.1_pt1 | contig 16964 bp, 10 predicted proteins | sample 1779941 | NCBI WGS metagenome assembly ORJL01 (sample SAMEA104232317, study PRJEB22302) | groundwater metagenome | biome: forest; feature: aquifer; material: groundwater | place: USA | collected 2011-08-07 | depth 5.8 m | reverse complement strand
GACTTAGGAAGGTCAGATGCAAGGGAGCTTAAGGTCGCAGTCGTGCAATAATAGTTTTGTAGCGCAGGTCTTTAGACCTGCCAATTCTAGCAGGACTAAAGTCCTGCGCTACGAAAACATAAAAACAGGCCGGCGGGCCCATGCCTACCCCCCATAGAGGAAAAGAGACGTAAAAAGGACGTAAAGAGGACGTAAAAGGACGTATTTACGTCCACCCTTTTAGGACAGAGGACGTAAAGAGGACGTAAAGAGGACATAAAAAGGACGTTGGAGGACGTATTTTTGACTTCCATTAACGCCGGTGGTGGAGTATAAATATCATCCAAAGCAAGGGGGCAACATGAATCCAACATTAGACTTGAGTCCATGGCTTTCACGGCCTCCGCGGCAATTATCAAACGAAGATTTGTCCTCGTTGAGCTCGCTTCTTGCAAAGAATATTCGCAGAAGCGGCATTCCGCGCTTGCAAGGTCTCAAACCTGTAAAAGAATTCAAGGTATGGGAAGAAGAATTGGCAAAGGAGCTTGCAAACAAAAATTCTTTTCAAAACGATCTTTCCATAGCGATGGAATTTACTTGCAGAAAGACCATCAGGGATCGATACGGTTGCGGAGTTGTCTATGCCGTTTACAACGGCGCTGGCTCTTTCAGGCCTTTGCTTGATAGATACCACTATCGCACTGATCTGGCATGGACGATCCTTGCGCAGGCCTCCCTTCTCTCTCTTTATGACAAGAAGGCTTGGTTGATAGAGGCAAGCGAGGAAGGAGGCAGTGCCATCAATAGTCTTTATAAGCTGGCAAAGGACGTCTTAAATATAGACGGTTATATTTTCACCCTTCCTCTTCACGCTATTGTCGGCGATCAAGAATATTTCCATGGCATGATCATCACCATCTTCGAAAATGGAAAGGTGCCGGACGAAGAGGCAAAGGCAACCCTCGGCTTTTTCGTCCATCATCTTGGCGTGATAATGGGGGATAGCCGCCGTTATCCATTTCCGGCGATCGCGTTCCCTGCGGTCAACGGCGGTTGCCTGCAATATATAGAAAAGGAGTTGATATCTGCCCCGCTTGGTACGCCAAGAGAGATGCTTCGGGTGAAACATCCGGCGTCGACATCGTTGGGGCTTTGGTGCGGCGAGGATCATCAACACAGTGCCCACCGGCCCTTTGACAAGATGATCTTGGAAAACATTTCATTCTGCCAGCGCTCCATGAAGCTTAAAGAAAGAGACGAGCTGATACCGCTTATATCAAGGGCGCTGAAGGCCGTGTTCAATGCAGAGGATTGCTTTTTTGTCCGGTGCGGTGAAGGCACCGAATTTGAAGTGATAGGAAAAACGCCGGCCGCAAGCTCTGAGAAATATGAGAACACAGTCGCAATCTCAGCGATGATCGGCGCCCCATATCAGATGGCTGACGGCCATAGGGTTATAATTGCGATCCCTCATTATGCCGGCGGCAGATCATTCGTCGGCGCCAGCGTTATCATCGTAAGCAGGGATGAACCGCTGTTGACTTCGAGGATTTGGCAGCAGGTCCTTTGCTTCTGTCATCATACATTTAATGCTTTATACACACCGCTGACAGAAGTGCCGAGGGACCTATATTCAAATGATTATCCGTGGCACACCTATATCGAAATGAATCACGGAGATAATATCACCTTCCCGCCATTTTTGCCGAGAACAGAAGAAGGAATATGGAAATTCGGCAAGAAAGAACTGTCACAAATATCTGATTGGCTTGTCAAGAGCATGAGGCGATCTGACATCCCATGGAACACCGGGATGACTTGCATCGAAGAGCTGAAACGTTGTGAGGAAGAAGGGACCGCAATGGAGCTCCACCAGACGACGACAACTACGATAATGGACCTATGCCGACGCGCATGCAAAGATGACTGGCAAACGACGATGAACTCGGTATTTGACGAGGCGGCAAAGTTTTTGAAAGGCGAGGATATATCGCTCATGTGGCTTGCGGTGCATCAGGGCAACGGCCGCTTCGAGGTTTACCATTCCAGGAAGGGAGAACTTGACGAAGAGGACAAAATGGCCTGCGAGATACTTGCCCAGCGGACAACCTTGCAAGACAGCCGATCTTTTATACCTTCGGATGATCCTGACCCTTATTCCAAACTCATGCATAACAAGATCGGCGATTTTTCTTTTATTTCGATACCTGTTTACGAAGAGGATGAGATTACAGTCCAGCCGGATGATGATCCGGATGAGTGGCACAAAAATCCGGGGAGACTGATAGGGGTTTTTACCGCTGTTGTAAGGCCTAAGAGGCCGGAACCTTCATACAAAGAATGGTCCACGTGGGGCATGTTCATACCGCGGTTGTGTCTTGTCATGCAAAAGGCAAAAGAGGCGGGAAAGCTTTCCTATTGCGCCCAAAATGCCGATTTTGGCGGAAACAGCTCGGTAATTGATAAACTATGGTTACGCTAAGACAGTTGTGCCAGGAGAGCGCTGAAGCGCGCCCCGAAGAGGGGAAGGAAGTTGCGGATAGGTATCGTTTGGAGTACAAGCTTGGAAGCGGCGGAGGCGGCAGCGTCTGGCTGGCAGACGATAAAAAGAACGGCAAAGTGGCGCTAAAACTTTTGGGGCTTTTCGGTTCAGAGGATAAATATGCGATCGAGATGTTAAAGAATGAATTCTCCATCCTTAAAGATCTAAAACACCCTCACATATACAAGATATTTGATTTTGGCACCGATGATCTGTTCGGCGCCTATTTCATCTCTGAATATATTCAAGGCGAAAACCTGTTCGGGGCGACCGCTGAAAGGCCCTTTGAAAATTGTGAAGAGCTGTTCGTTCAGCTCCTCCGGGCATTGGCCTACCTGCATTCGCGCGGCATAACGCATTTCGATATAAAACCCGCGAACATCCTGGTTAAAGACAAAAAGCAGGTAGAGTTGATAGATTTTGGGATCTCGGCCTTCAAGCCGCATGAAACCGCCAAAGGGACCTTTAGTTATATGGCTCCCGAGGTCTTGCTTTCAGAAAAGCCTGACATGCGCGCCGATCTCTATTCGGTCGGTGTCGTTTTTAATTATATCCTTACGCGCAAAAATCCGTTTCATTCGCTATCGCTCGAAGATGCGCAGAAAAATCATTTAACGTTAAATCTTCCGCCGCCATCCGTTGTTAACCCCGTTATTCCAAAATATTTTGACGCAATTGTGGCAAAGCTCCTTCAAAAGAATCCGTCGGACAGGTATCAATCTGCGATCGAGGTCCTGCGCGATATCAACCTCTCTTCGCCCAAAAGCTACGAAGTCGAAACGTTCGAAGGCCGGTTTTCATATATGCCGGAGGGATATTTGATCGGCCGGCAGATCCAGCGCAAGACATTTCAGGACTTGTTAGGCAACATCACCGCATCGCATCATCTTAGTGTAAGGGGCGCAAAAGGCGTCGGCAAGACCAGACTGTTGAAAGATTTTAAATATACGGCGGCTCTTAACGATTTTGAGATATTCGACCTTTGGGCTGATGATGAAACCAGTGTGCGCTTCATTTCCGAGGGTCTTGCAAAGGCCTTGCTGGCTAAACCTAAGCCGATATTAGTTGTCATTGACGACCTCGATAAATTGCTTTCGTTCCCATATGCAAGCACGCTTATAAATCTGCTCGAAATGGGCTTGAGCAGAAGAGATGTGAGGATCATCCTTGTAACATCGGCAGTTTCACCGGCGACTGTCCCATGGTCCGAAAAAGGGATGACCGAAGAGATGACCTTGGGCAATTTCACAAGAGAAGAGGTGAGGGAATATTTGGCCGCTGTGACCGGCGGGGCCAAGCCTCCACCGCAACTGACCGAACAGATCTATGCAAACACCGGCGGCGATCCGTTCATGGTTGCAGAACTTGCAAGGGCGCTTATTGCCGGCGGCATGCTGGTGGATGCGCAAGGCCAGTGGAAAAAGACCACGTTTGAGGATATAAAGATCGACCTTGGCCGCCTTAAAATACCCGCTAGTATTGAAGAATGTCTTATCAGGGATTTTTTAAAAATGCCGCCGGAGGCGAAGGCCTTTGCCGAAATGATGGCGGTGTTTGGAAGGCCGATAAAGATAGGCGAAACCCCCTCTCCCCTTGCCTGTCCGCCAGCAGTGTGGCGGAGGGGAGAGGGTAGCCTGCCCGCCTCCGCCAAAGGCGGATGCGCCTCTGGCGCAAGTGGTGTAGTGCATGCCCGCCGGAGTAGTAGTGGCGGGGCGGGGGGTGAGGGGGTATCTGCACGCAATACACTGCTGATGCTTGTGAAGATGGGGCTTGTAAAGGCGCACGTGGAAGATGGCACCTATGCTTTTGCAATGCCTCTTGCCGGGCGAGTGATCTACGATCAAATGGCTGAAAAAGACCGCCTGCGTTGGCACGATGTCATTGCGAGGACAATTAGGAGTAGCAGCCTTCAGGCTGCGCCAGATGTCCCTCCCCCCTTTGAAAAAGGGGGGCCGGGGGGGATTTCTCCTGAACTCCTCTATCATATATCCCGCGGCAGCAATGCCGCACAGGCCAAGACAGCCCTTCAAAAATTAATAGATATTCAAATGAACGATCAGGCCAACCAAGATGCCATAAACAACGCCCTACTATATATCAAAAGATGGCCTGAATCGGAGATGAGGCTTAAGCTGGCAAGGCTTTATAACAGTATCAGAAGCTACGATATGGCCATCAAGACCGCCGAAGACATCAGCAATCAAACTTCCCCCTCTCCCCTTGGGGGAGAGGGCCGGGGTGAGGGGATAGCGGGGGGGATTTCTCCCGAACACACTCTCGATCACACAGTTTCCGCCCTTGAAATTACAGGTGTTGCCTCTCTCGGTCGGATGGACTTTGCAACGGCGCGCGATCGGTTTGATGCGGCATTGCAGGCGGCAAAAAATCTTCCGGTTGCAAGACAACTCCGCATCGAAAATTTTTTAGCGGACGTCTTTTTCTTTGAAGGCAAGTTCGATAAAGCCATTGAGATATATGAACGCACATCCAAAGTATCGGCTGGATTGCCCAGACAAGAGCAGGCGGAGGCCTTGCGGAATAATAATCTTGGCCACGCTTACCTTCAGAAAGGTCTTCATAAAAAGGCGATATCGGAGTTGGAGAGGGTGATAAAATTATATAAAGAGATCGATGACAAGCCCGCGACGACAAAGGCGTGGTACACGCTGGCGGAGGCTTATCGTGTGGAACGCGCCTTTGACAAGGCAGCCAACTCTTTTAACACGCTCATAGAACACACAAAATCCACCGGCGATCTTGAATATCTCTTTCGCGCCTATAACGGCCTCGGGAATTTGTGTAATGATCAAAATAAATTCGAGGAAGCGGCCGAACATTATGAACGCGCTTTGGATATTTCATTAAGGCTTGGGTTTAATGACGAGGCGGTTATTTGTATTACTAACCTTGGTATTATGAATTCCAGCAGCGGCAATTTAAAAAAGGCGGCCGACTACTTTTCGTCTGCCCTTGCATTTCTCGAAAGCAGGTTTACAAACAGTGAGCTTGTGAAATCGTATTACATTCGCCTTCACTTGGAGCTGGGTGATATTCTTCTAAGGCAGGAAGATTTTGCAGGTGCGGAAGGGCATTTTAAAAAGGCCGACGAACTTGCTTCAGCTAACAGCAATTTTAGTGATCTTTTATTTTGGGCCAAATACACGCAGGCCAAGCTTGCCATAGCGAAAAAAGATACGCTCGGCGCTGAAAAGCTGATCGCCGAGGTGGCAAAACTCGCAGACACCCCGGAAAAACAAGCCAAACTTTTGTCATTGCGAGGACGCTCATCCTGAGTATTTGTCATTGCGAGCTTCATTCGTCCTGAGCTTGTCGAAGGACGAACAGGCGAAGCAATCCCCTGCTTACAGTTACATAGTTGCCCGATTTGTCGGGCTCGGATGAGACTGCATCTCGCGCCACGCAGTGTTCGAAATCCCGAAATCCGGACGGAAATGTGTTCCGAGAATCGAACAGATTTGTATGAATTTCGTATCCAAAAACGGTCGCCTCATAACTCGTTGTAAAACAAGATGAATTCGCATCGCCTTTATTCACCCCTTGCATATTTATGCATTTATCTTGGCATGAATATTGCTTATGGTCCAGCATCGGCACCAGAAAAAACTTAAAAAAACTTAGCAACGTTTTCAGCGAATAGCCGAACAATATAGTGACTCACAAGTTAGAGTGGCAATTTTGAGAAATAGTGATAAGCAAACAAGAGGCTATATTCATGGAACGATTTCTCTTTGTTGGTGGTGGACCAAAAGGTCTTGACGCAAAATTGATGGTGGAGTAGGGATTTTGTATCGCCATAAAACCCGCTTGCAATGCTGGATAGATGGTGATAGATAAAATACGAAGTCAAAAAAAAAGGAGGCCCTATGAAAAAGAGAGATAAAACGATCAGAACGCCAGGTAACAAGAAGGATGTGCTTGATTTAAAAAAGTGCCCAAAACCTATAATTAAAAAAATACTATTTGGAGCGACTTTGATCACGGTTATATTAGCTCCATATGCCGTAGGCCTATGCAAAGGCAATTAATGACCAAAACCAGTTTTAGTTTCTAATAAATTATGCTGTTTAAGTTCAAAGAGAATGCTCGAACGTATAACTATGATTCGTGTAGAAATTTAATATGTGAATTGGAAAAAAGCCGTTCCGCAAAAATCCCTTCCAAAGGGATAAGGGTATTCATCGAATTAACTAAAAAATGCAACTTTGCATGTTCGTATTGTTATTTGAATCTGAATTCTAAAAATAAGAAAATATCCGAACCATCAATAAAGAACAAAATAGATAAGATAACATCAGCTTTCGTTGATAATTTTCAGAATAAAGATAATATAGAGATCATTTTTTATGGGGGAGAACCCCTTTTAGAGTTCAAACTTCTGCAGGAACTAGTAAACTTTTTCGATGAAAAGGTCATTTTAAATAAAAAGAACATTCAATATGGCATAACCACCAATGGTCTGTTGATAACCCCGGCAATTGTCGATTATCTGATTAAAACGAAAACCAATGTTACGATAAGTTTGGATGGTTCTAGCAAAACGACAGAACTCAATAGAGGAAAAGGAATTCATGAATTAATAGAATCGACTATTTATAGATTTGCCAAGGAAGGTCACCGTGCAAAAATCATGGCCACGCTGTCCCCAAATACAGTTTCATCCTTTCCTATAGATCTAGATTACCTTTTGGGATTACCGGTTAAAGAAATTCAATTTTTTGCCTGCGACTCGATTTGTAAGAGCAGTTCAATAAACGAGAAACATGTGTCATTTATTTCCGGGACATTAAGAAAAAAAGTGTTCGATCTAATAAACGACAAAGACTATGATTCTCTGAAAAAAATTGGAAATTTGATTTCACCCATGCATTCTCTGGCTACCGGCTCTTTATGTGCTTCTTTATGTGATTATGGTAAAAATGTATTTGGCATCTCCTTTGACGGAAAATTATATCCATGCCCCTGTTTTATGGGTTATAAAGACTTTGTTATAGAAAATGGTCAGTTTAAGATCCCGAATAAAAGCGGAAACATAAACTGCACGAAATGTATTGGAAAGAATTTTTGCGGCGGAGGTTGTTTGTTTACCCATTACATCGCTTCTAAAGCTGCACCTGAATTTATCTCTGCTAAATGTATGTTGAATAAAAATATTTCAAGGTTGGCTATTGAAGCATATTTGAAATTGTACACATAATACACATAATAAAAGTCAAAAGTATGGACCAGATCATAAATGACATAACAAAATCTTTTATTGAAACGCTTCATGTAAGCCATGACGAAATACATCCCAGCCGGCTCAATTTTGACAACATCCATAATATGGTAAGCCAATATGTGAACTTTTCAGAGAATAATGGTTATCTATCACTAGGATCGGACAATAAACTGACCGCCGCTTTGTTATATAAGATAGTCGAAACAGATCTGAAAAAGTATCTATACCTTCAATACTACTTTAGTAAAAAAGAAGTAAGGCGATGTGGGCTTGTTTCTCGGCTGATCGACAAAGCTTTAACCTATGCGAAAAACAACAATATCAAAGAGGTTTCTGCTTGTGTTCAAGATGATAACGAAGCATCGCGGAGGTTAATAACGGAAAAGTTCGCGTTTGCCCCCCTTGAAAAATATTATATCAGAAATTTAGGCAGTGGCATGGCCGGTCCCGGACAAGATATTTCTTACAAAAAAACCGAAATGATCAAACATGGGGCATATCTGGTCAATACCATCACAAAACACCTGCTAAATTTCGAAGGGTTGAATCACCGCACAGACATGGAAACAGTCATAAAAGATATCATCAGCCGATACGAAAATTCTGATGGTTATTATATCATCGCAGACGAAGGTGACATCAAAAATTTCAACTTTGCCTTGTGTTCGGTTGTAAGGAGTTTTTTTAAAGATTATTTGAGCATAGATTATTATGCATTATCCGGACATGCTCAGGCCCTTTTAGATAAAATCTCAAATTTAGCCAATAGGCTCGGATTGATAGAAATTGGGATCAATGTTCATGTAAATGACAAAACGACTTTAAAACTGCTTGAAAGTAGTTGTTTCATAAATGTTGATACCAATTATGTAAAACTTCTATAGGAGCGATTCTATGAGATCATTATATCTTTTTTTGGTACTGCTTGTATCGGTTCCCTTCACAGCCCTAGCAAATCAAGAATTAAAACTGGCTTTAATACATACTTTTTCAAAACCAGACCCGATGTGTTACGATCAGCGATTAAATAACCTATATAATGCAGTAATCATGGCGTGGAAAGACTTTAAACAAAAGAACCCAAATGTAAAATTTGATATCAGTTTGAACAAATACGACTACGGTGGCAGTAAAATGCTGGCAGCGGACATAATGAAAGATGTGGATCGAGATGGCGCTATCGCGGCAATAGGATATGTCTGTTCAGATTATGCCTTGCTTGGAGGTAGGTCAGCGCAACAACTCAAGATTCCCTTGATAACGCCCACCGCCACAGATGATGAAATTGAAAATATTGGCAACTACGTTTATATGTCCTGTTTTAAGAACGGATATCAGGGTGATGCTCTGGCAAGATTCGCATTTAAAGATCTAAAAAGAAAAAAAGCTTTGGTGATTACGGCAGCAGATTGCTCTTATTGCTTATCCTTAGCTCAAACATTTAAAGAAAATTTTGCCAGACTTGGCGGAGAAATTGTTGGAGAACTTAACATTCTCACTTCGGATTCCGACTTCACAGAACTTGTTACCAAAGCGAAAAATTTTAATTTTGACACCGTTTTTGTGCCAAATTATGCCATGCAAAGTGCCGGTATAATATCAGCATTTCTCAAAAATAACTTGAACCAAGTTTTTCTTGGAGGTGATGGTTGGAATTGGACAGATAAGATGTTCGATCTCGTGGGAAGCAACGAGTTTGTTGGCTATATGACCATGTCATGGATACCAGAGATGCAAGAAAAATCTTCCAAAGATTTTGTAAACAGGTATCAGAAGATGTTCAATGAACAACCGCTTGATATTGCCGCTCACAGCTATGACTCCGCAATGATAATATTTAATTCGTTGAAAACGGCTTCTGCACTAACCAGAGAAGCTTTAGCCAAAGCCATGTCCAATTTAAAGACCTATAGCGGTATTACGGGGAATCTAGTCTATAATGGAAAGCGCAGTCCTAGAAAGTCTATCGTGATAGTGAAACTCGCAGACAATAAACAGCAATTCGTGAAAATAGTGAACCCATGATGTCATTAAAAACTAACATAGATAGCGTGAAAGGCTTCGTTAGTGGTTTTCATGCAGTTGGGCTACTATCTTTTGGATTTAAAAATGGCTTGTTTAAAAGAATCAAAAACTTTTCTAGATTTTCGGCCCTAGAATTTGGAAAAATCAACCACATATCTTTCAGCACCGCAACATCATTTTTAGCGGCCGCGTCTTCTATTGGCATATTCAATGTTGAGAAAAGCAAATATAGTTTTAAGGGACATTTCAGAGAAATGTTTACCGATGAGAGTAGCCCTAATTTTGTAGGTAACTATTTAAACATTCACATTGCGCTTGAGAATTGTTTCAAGGCTTCTGGCTCAAAAATGGCAGGAAAGCATCCACACTGGAATAAAAACACGGGTTTATTAAATGCTATGGCGAGTGATTCAAAGAGGATTGGCAGTATTATTATCAATAACGTTATTTCTAAAACACCCGCCATCGCAGCAAAATTGAAAAAAAACGGAACTGTTTTAGACGTTGGTTGTGGTTGCGGTACCAACATCTTTCAATTTCAAAAAATGTTTCCAACAAGTAGATTTATCGGAATAGATATTGATTCTGCATCTCTTAGAATTGCAAGGCAATTAAACTCATCCAACAAGTTTAAAAATTACATCAGATTCATCAGAACCTGTGCTTCCAATATCTCCGCAAAATATGGTTATATAGACCTGATCTTAATGCTCAACACTTTGCATGAAATCAAAAAGGAACTTCATCAAATCATTTTTAGCAACTGTTATCGCATTATGCTGTCTCAATCGGCAATGATCGTGATGGAACCCTTAAAGACTAAGGGAGTAAATTCCACAAACAATGACATTACAAGTCCCGCCATTCATCAATGGCTTGAAATTGGTCATGCAGCTAATTTATTGACCAAGAGCGAAATGATCAAATTAATCTGTAATGCTGGTTTTAAAAAAATATATTTATTTTCATCTGTAGATACTATGTTTCAAGCAATCATCACCAAAAACTGAAAGGTGACATATGAAATTATCTAATCGAATTAATTTTGTGCTCTTATGGGTGGTTGTTTTCTTTCTGGGATTTGGTTTTTTGCTTAATTGGCAATATGGCCGGATCCAAAGCAATCGGTATATAATGAGATTTCTTGACCAGCAGCAGAGTTTGATTCAGCAAGATACTGCCGAGATAACAAGCAGCATTCTTTTGAGGCAGGATTTAGCTCTTAAAATGTATCTGAATAGAATAAAAACAAGGGATTCTTTAAAAGATATATCCTTAATCAATGAAGCGGAGTACACTAATGATCTCAACAACCGAACATGCCAGAAATTTCACAATTCAAACAGTTTCTGTTATGTAAAAAATAATGGTGTGTGTTCAATTTACATTAAACTGGTTTATGGTAGTGAAAATTTGGGGATCCTTAAAAAGCAGATTAATATCAGCAATAGTGGATTGTTTTTGCAATCTGAAATGTATAAGATTGTGTTGTTGCTTATATGTTTTTCGATATCCATATTTATAATAATGTCGTGGTCATTGCGATGGGCTGTAGTGAATCCCCTTCAAATAATAACTAACGGGATACAGCCTCTTAAAAATGGTGATTTTTCAATCAATATCCCTAAACAAAACACCAACGAATTTGCCCTTTTGAGACAAGATATATATCAGATCACTCAAAAATTACATAAATACCAGTTGGAAGCTGAAAGGAACGCTGGTCTCGTAGCCATTGGTTCCTCCACCGCCATGGTCGCACACGATGTGCGCAGGCCGCTGGCGAGCGTGAAGGCGCTTTTGAACGTCTTGCCTTCGATTCAGAACGACCCCGAACGGGTCAAAAAAATGGCGGCCGAAATTGATCGCGTGATTACTAGCACAAATTCACTGCTCAATGATATCATGGATTTTTCCAGAGATTCGACCGTGCTTAACCTTGACGACCACGGCCCGGATAGTGTCATCATCGCAGCGATCGGCGAAGCACTGCGAAGCCATCCGGAGGCAGAGGTTAAACTAGAGTATGAGTTTGGACATGAAACAAAACCCATGCACGCTGATTCCCAAAGGATGATCCGTGTCTTGACGAACATTATCGGCAACGCGCTTGAAGCGATGATCGACAAGTCAACCGGCAAGGCCTGTGGCAATTTGTTCTTTAAGACATATCTCGCAAAGAGAGACGGAAAAGATTTCGTCGGTATTTCAGTTGCGGATGACGGGCCGGGGATTCCGGCAGAGGCTCTGTCAAAGTTATTTGACCCGTTCTTTACACAGGGCAAAAAGGGAGGCACAGGCTTGGGACTTGCGATCTGCCAGAAGGTGATCGACATGCATGGGGGAAAGATATGGGCGAAAAATCGCAATGACACCGGAGGCGGAGCGGTCTTTTCGCTTGAAGTGCCTGCCGGCGAGGGGCGCTGTGGGGTGAACTATGCGGATATAATAGATCATTCCGGCGAATTAAGGCTGTTCCGCGAAGAGGAGGCAAAGAGAGAGGATATCGGCGATACGGCAAGCACGGCGGAGTTCATGCGAATAAACAAGGCACGAAGCCGAATTTCGACATTGCTCATCGTTGACGATGAGCCGTTGTTCCGAGAGACGGTCCGCAGCACGCTGGCAACCCTGTCGCAGGTGAAGGACTATGTGAAGGTAATAGAGGTAGATAGCGCAGAGACCGGGTTGAAGGTGTTTGAAGCGCGTGAGTTCGATTATGTCATAGCCGACATAGACCTGGGCCGTGGCAAGATGAACGGCTACACATTTGCACAAAAGATATTGCAGGAACATTCGAGCGCATATGTACTGATACATTCGAACAAGAGAAAGGTGGAGTTGGATGAGAAAGTGCGTGTCGTTTCAGCTGCGCGTTTCATGGGTTTTCTCCCCAAGCCGATGAAACCGAGCGAACTGCTGCAATTCTTGGCGTGCAAGAGTTTTGAAACAGGTCATTCTGAGCGGAGCGTAGGCGAAGCGAAGAATCCAGCTTGCGCAATTGAGTCCACGGGATCCTTCGGCCAGAGGCCTCAGGATGACAGAAACTTAAAAACCGCTCTACTTCTCAATGACGACGAAGGCTTACTCATGTGCTTTGGCGATGACCTGAAAAAGCTGGGCTATCAGGTGCTGGACGCGAAGAACGTGAGTGGCGCGATGGAATATTTTATTAACCGCAAGATAGATATGATAGTTTCGGACATAAACCTTGGCGATTGTGAACCGACCGGATATGATTTTTTGACCAAGGTGCGTGAAAAAGACCCGAAGGTTCCGTTCGTATTCACGTCCGGCTATAACCGACGCGATGAATGGCACAAGGCACAAGCAGCCGGTGCCACAGAATATTTGCAAATCCCCTATGAACTTGATGAATTAAGGAAAGCCCTCGGAGTATGAGGTCATTTCGAATAGCTTATCTTATCAAAGTGCATCCGGCGGCGGGAGAAGCTGTCCCTTGGCCGACAGGTCCACCGTCATCACCAGAACTGCCACCACCCACCACGCCCTCCGTTTGAGCTTTTGGATCAGCCGTTGGATCGAGGCTGTCGGGGACTTGAGGGACTTCGTCACTGCCGGTAACCCCCGATGTGGCGATAGGGATTGTCAACGGCCCCATGACAGAAATGACATCCCCCAGTTCGCTAACTTTAACCGCCGATAGTGGCATGAATTCGGTGGTCTGGCTTGTGGCGGAAGAATATAAGAGGGAAACACGGTGGTCTTTTGAAACATCCAGTTTATCGCAATCAAAATAGCATGCGCCAATGGCAATCTCTTTTTCTGACTTATCAGCCGCCGTTAATTTAAGTGCTTTCTCCTGCACCGTTGCAACGGTGCAGGTAGTGTGATATTGAATTGGGTATAGAGTCCCATCAACATCTTTATCAATATCTTTTTCCTTCTTATACATCTCCACACTTCCTTTGCACTCTGTCAAGTCCAGTTTTCCCGCGATCCTATCCACCTTGGTTGCGTCCGTATCGCTGATATGTTTGCCGAGCCAGTCGGTAGAAATGGGGTCTGTCGCCCAGAATGGCGTTTCCCAATATATCGGCGCAGTCACGTTCGTGAATTTATTTTGCGTGACGTTTGCGGTGGCGTTTTGCTTGACCTCGATTCCGGTAGCGAAGTTGGTGAAGCTGTTATTTGGACCGATCGTCGCCTTGACACCCGATGGAATTTCAAAGGCGGCTCCGTGGCCTGCGCCTGTGATGGCGGCGTCTTTGAGTGCAAACTCCCCGTAATTTGCCGGAATCTTTATCACAGGTCCGGTGCCGGTGGTTGTAAAGCTGTTCACACCTTGCAAACTACTGATCTTTGATAGATCGATCAATGTGTCCTTGCCTGTCAGTTGAATATTTTTGAGGATGATATTGCTTAATCCATCAGCAACACCCAACACTGTGCCGGAACTGGTAAGACTACTATCTTGCAAGGTGATGTTGCTACCGTTTAGTTGCAATGCCGTGCCAGAGTTGCTGATCGTAACGGTATCGATGGTGTGACTTTTGCCGGCCAGTAGTATTGAGGCTTCGCTTATGGTGCTATTTTTAACGCTCACATTTTCGGAATTAACGCCTGTTTCAACCGCATATGCAAATTTGCTGATGGTGGCGGTGTCTATTGTAACATCCTTGGCGTCAATTTTTAGCGCGGCGCCGGTACCGGAGCCGGTGAGGGTGGAGTTGAGGAGGGTGGTGGAGCCGGAGAGGGTGAGAAGGGGGGTAAAATCCGATGAAGTCAATAAATTTAAGCCATAAATAAAAAACCGCTTAGAATTTGAATTGCTTATATTGATTGTCCCTGTAATGGGTGACAAGGTTTGATTTTCTTTAAAGCAGACATAGCAATATGGTAAATCTTGTGGACACACTGGTGCGGCTAATTTATTTTTTGCCTTGGTTTCAACAGTTACAATGGGCATTTTTGATGCTGTAATTTCAGGTGTATTTGCACATAAATTTGCATCAAAGGTCTCATTAGCATATGTCTTTGCTCCCGAACAAATTAAGGTTGCCACAAACAGCAAGTATATTATACGTTGTTTCATATATCCTCCAAATCACTCTTTGAACATGCAATCAATATGCCAAAACAAAATCTAATAAAGTCAATAGGTTAGTTTTTACTTCCTGGGTAAAAAACAACCCCATATTATCATTTTGATTTTTTTTTGAAAGATTTATTTGCTCCAACAATATGTGGCGTTGGGGGCCCAATATTTAACACACTCCGCAAAATAAGGACCTATAGGAGGAACAACTTCAAAGACTGTGCTCTTGACCGTGCATTTCGGACCGCCTTCACATGGTAGTTTAGCTTTATAGTAATTGAATAAATCAACTTGATCTTGGTATTTAATACCACCAGAATAAACAAAAGCCGGCAACGGATCTAAAGCCGCCCCTAAAGCGATTTCTCTCACGCTTTTCAAGGTGGCTATGATTTCATCGTTTACAGCGGTAAATGAATAGTTACCGATGCGCCACTCATTTCCACACTGCACCGCAGGCTCATCAATTCCATCGCCATCGTAGTCTGCAGGTATTGGCCGACAAAGTATATCTCCATAATAATTATCTGTTGGCGCTGGTAACAATGTTGTATATACAGACCATTCACCATTGGGATTTTTCATCCAAAAGTCCTTCCCATAAATACCAACAATGTCTGTTTCTCCAAGGTAAACATCATTATCTTGCCCGGCATTTCCAACGGATTGTGTAGATGCTTCTGGATGCATTAATGGAGTAAAGAATAATTCATTGCTTTGTTCGATTCCATCTGGAACCTTATACATCAAGTCATAACCGCCGTCAGTCATTCCCAGACTATTCCATGGAGTTGACGTCAACCACGCCCACCCGGGCGCCTGCGCCAGTTGCTCATCGGTCAGGTATTTAACGTTTTTATCAAGCGAGCCGCGATGGTCGGAGTAATCGGGATCAATCGGCGGGCTGAAGGTCGCCGTTACCGTGCCGTCTTGTGCCACGTTTAACTTGACACCTTCTATATCGTTTGCCGTGCCGTCAAACCCCTCAAACCCACTATAATCAATCAGCCAGTGTCCGTCCGGTGTCTGAAGTGCCATATCTAAATTGCCGTCGCCGTCGTAATCTCCAGGCACAGGGCGGGAATATAGCTTCCATAATGGATCGTTCGAGTAATCAATGACGCGGTCCCACTGCATGGGGACGCTTTCCCATTCAGCGATGGGAACGTTTTTTCCGTAAGGAGTTGTATATTCCTCCGGTAGCGGAGTTCCCTTCCAATAATGGGGGCCATAGTCCTCCGGCGCGGTGTATTTGATATACCATTTGCCATTTACTGCGTCGTAAATAGAAAGGTCGGCTCGTGTGCCATAATATGTATATCTGTTGACGACGGGGAATAACATTACATCCTTCGACGGGCTCAGGATGAACGAGTCGGAAACATCTAAAACCAAATCCCATGCGCCGTAACCGTCCGGTGAACCGCCCTGCGGCGTAACGCTCGAAAGGTCGATATACCACTTGCCGTCGCGGCTAAAACTTATCAACTCCGCCCGCCCGTCACCGTCCATGTCATAAGATATCCCGCCTTTTTCCCCGGGCGGGTCTTTGGGCGGGTTCTCGATAGCAGCTTTATTCAACGGCACCATCTTCAACAGGTTCCCTGCGTTCAAAAACTCATTCGTCTTTTCTATCGCCTGCGCCATATCCGGTTGAACGCCGATATTGCAATTCGGGTTCGGGTCGTTCGGCGTCTGGCCATAAACTGCGGGCTGGCCGCTATTCTTGAGAATCGTCCGCATCTGTTTAGAGTCAAGATAGACGGTCTTTGGCTCATAGCCCGCAGACTCTACCAAATGTCGCACATAACTTTGTATCAACGCCGCCATGCCGGCAATCTGTGCGGTTGCCGCGCTCGTCCCTCCGAATTGGCCGGTGTAGAGCTTGGGATTATCGGCGCCCATCGGGCCTATTACATTCGGGTTGGCGCCGTCGGGGTTGAATTTATCACCATAGCCGGCGGTTACGACGCCCGCGCCCCATGCATAAACATCCACGCGCGAACCGCAATTGCTCCAAGCCGCCTTTTTTCTACCTGCGCCAAGGCTTGCCCCGACCATGATCGCGCCGGAGTCGTTTACCGGATCGCTGAAATATGAAAAATACTCCATCCCTTCCT